>QWCZ01001877.1_pt1 | contig 16170 bp, 14 predicted proteins | sample 1972651 | NCBI WGS metagenome assembly QWCZ01 (sample SAMN09866695, study PRJNA288562) | Human oral metagenome isolate pre1_saliva, whole genome shotgun sequencing... | isolation source: mouth | host: Homo sapiens | place: USA: California
TGATAAAGAAAATCAAAAAGAATATATATTCAGTGGAAAAAGAATAAAAAGAGGACTATATCAAACAAGTAAAGGCTATCAATTAAATGCAGATTGTAACGGAGCATTAAACATATTAAGGAAAAGTAAAGTTGTGGACTTAAGTGTCCTATACAATAGAGGTGAGCTGGACACGCCTAAAAGAATAAGGGTAGTGTAAAGCTATCAAACTTCTTAGAGAATTTTTGAATATTTTTAAAGATTTTAGAACCCTGCGACTTTAGTTGTGGGAGGTTCAGTGATAGATGTGGACAAGAAATTTTAGAAAGAACGTCAGTTTTGATAAAGGAAGATAAAATAGAAGTTAGATTTGAAATGGGAATGCCAGCAAGAGGTAGACGAATAATGGGAAAAGCTGCACAAAAAATTATTTTTGAACAGTTACCTAAAATTGTTGAAAAATCTATTATATATGATAATTTGAATAAAAAATCCTTAAAAGAGCAAATAGTTTTAGTATTAGACCAAGAATACATAAGAAAAGTATTGAAAGAAAAAGAATTAGTTGCATTTGTAGCTAACGATTCAATACTTCCACGTGAAAACGGAATTTCAGATAAACCTATGAAAAATGCAGTAAAATTCAAAAGTCCAGAAAAATTTGAAATTACATTAAATCTTCCAAGTCGAAAAAAAGTGTCTGGAATGGGAATTCCAAAAGGAATTACTCTAATTGTAGGAGGAGGCTATCACGGGAAATCCACTTTACTAGCAGCTCTCGAACGAGGAATTTACAATCACGTTACTCAAGATGGACGTGAATTCATAATTTCTGAATCGAATGCGGTAAAAATACGTGCGGAAGATGGAAGAAATGTGGAAAAAGTGAATATAAGTGGATTTATCAATAACTTGCCACAAAATAAGGATACAAGGGCTTTTTCAACTGAAAATGCTAGTGGAAGCACATCGCAGGCGGCAAATGTCGCAGAAGCACTGGAATACGGGACTTCTTTACTTCTAATAGATGAGGACACTTCGGCTACTAATTTTATGATTCGTGACGGAAGAATGCAAAAACTTGTGGCAAAGGAAAAAGAACCGATAACACCGTTTATTGACAGGGTAAAGGAACTTTATGACAATTTTGGAGTTTCTACGATATTGATTGTCGGTGGCTCTGGAGATTATTTTGATGTGGCAAATCATGTTATAATGATGGATGAGTATGTACCAAAAGATGTAACAGAAAAGGCAAAGAAAATTGCAAAATCAGATGAAAATAAGCGAGAATTTTCTTCAAATGATAAATTTCAAGGAATTACACAGCGAATTCCACTCAAAAAAAGTTTTTTGCAATCTGGAAAACTAGATAAAACAAAAGCCAAAGGGAAATACAGCATTCTATATGGAAAGGAATTAATCGACATTTCAGGACTGGAGCAGCTTGTGGATGACAGCCAGACAAACTGCATTGCTGTAATGGTTGACTATTTTAAAAATAAAGTGCTGGATGAAAAACTCACGCTTTCGCAAGCGGCTGACAGGATCTATGAAAAAATTGAAAAGGAAGGGCTTGACTCGATTTCTTTATACACAGGGCATCCAGGAAATTTGGCATTGCCTAGAAAGCAGGAATTTTGTGCGGCAGTGAATAGATATAGAAAATTGAAAATAAAATAGTAATTAAATTTGAAATAAAAAAATATTGTAAAAGAAGTGGTTGGTATGAAAACTAAAGTATTGGTGTTTGTAGGTTTGTTTTTGGTGAGTGTGTTGGGAATTTCTAGTGAATTACCCTTTCCAACTATTCCAATTATTTCGTATTCGTTAAATGCGAAAGTATTTGATTATGGGCAGAATATTGTTTCCATTGAGATTGATACAAAAGGGCAAGGGAAAAATATTCAAAATAAACAAATTGATAAAGATACATTTAAAGTTTTTGCTAAAGGAACTTTGCCAAAAGATGCTGGAATTGTGCTAGATGATAAGACTAAATCATTGGGGACATTTGAAGTTGAGAGGGAAATTGAGAATATTTATGTGAATGACAAGGGAAATATTGTTATTAATTTGAAATATGGAAAAGATGTGGTTGGAGCAAATACTTTGAGTTATGTTACAGGGGATGTTTCTCGAAATGTATTGATGGATTTAGAGTATGGAGTGGATCAAAAAAAGAAAATAAAGGATTATAAAACAGGATTTCATATACAAGGGAAAATTGTTGATGAGGAAGCTGATAAGTTTGTAGCGGCGAAGTCTAAAAGTGGAGTGAATTATCAATATTTTAAACCTGTTAATAAAGATGATGGGAAGAAACATCCGCTTATAATCTGGTTTCATGGGAATGGTGAAGGCGGATACAAGGATTATCGGAATAATGTTTCACAAAAATTGGCAAATCGTGGGGCAGTGGCTTTTGCAGAAGATAAAACACAAAAGATATTTGATGGAGCGTATGTTGTAGCACCACAGGCTGATGACACTTGGTATAATAATTATACCAAAGGGTACATAAAATCAGTAAAGGCTATGATTGATGAATTTGTTTCTGAAAATAATATTGATAAAAATAGAATTTATATTTTTGGAGCTTCTGCTGGTGGATATATGTCGTTTAGAATGATGATTGAATATCCAGATTATTTTGCGGCATTTAGTACAAGTGCAGCTGCTCTTGATAAAGCGGCTACTTCTGGCGGAGTTGCAACTACTACACAGGATTTGATGAAAATAAGAAATAAACCGCTTTGGATGGTTCACGCACAAAATGATCCGACTATTTCCTACGAAAATACAAGTAAAAGAGTTTATGACGTTCTTTCAAAATATGGAGCAATACTTTCCTCTTATCCAAATGTAAAAATTGGTGAAACTGAGTACAATGGACACTGGAGCTGGATTTACAGCCTTAGAAATATGCCTGTGAATGATAAAGGTGAGCATTTATTTGAATGGATGGCAAGACAGAATTTGAAAACTAGATATTATTAGTTTAAAATGAAAACAGAAAAAAGGCTTGCTTATAGTAGTAAATTTTAAGTTTAGTTTTTTTTGTTCATATATTCTAATCCATTTAAAATTGAACTGTTAAAAATCATATAAACTTAAGATTTGAAAAAAATAATTATAGTTTTTGCCAGCTTAGTTTTAAATCAGGTGGAACATAAGGTAAATTCTTTTAGAAAAATTTGGAAAAAAAATAAAAATATATTGAAAAAATGCTTTCTAAATGATATAATTTTATAATGTGAACTATTATAAAAAAAGTATTAAAATAGATAGGATTTGGAGAAATTTTATGAATAAAAGTGAAGTATTTCAAAGGCTTTTTAATAAAGAAAAAACATTAGATCTTGAAATAAAAAATGTTTCAATCAATTCAAGGGAGCTTGAAAAAAATGATGTTTTTGTTGCCATTAGAGGCGGGAATAATTTTGTTAATGAAGCGTTGGAAAAGGGAGCTGTTGCTGTTTACGATAGCGAAGCTGTGAAAATTGATGAAAAATATGCTGATCGTGCATTTTTTGTAAAGGATAGTGTTGAATTTTTGCAAAATTTTGCTAGGGAATGGCGAAAAAATTTAGATATAAAAGTAATTGGAATTACAGGGAGCAATGGGAAAACGACTGTAAAGGACATGATTTACCATTTGCTTTCACAAAAATATAAAGGGAAAAAGACTGAAGGGAATTACAATAATCATATTGGACTGCCCTTCACTTTGTTGCGTGCTGAAAAGGATGATGAGTTTATCATTTTGGAAATGGGAATGAGCGGCTTTAGAGAAATCGATTTGCTGGGGCAAATTGCATTGCCTGATATTAATGTAATTACAAATATTGGGGAGTCGCATCTGGAATTTTTGAAAACGAAGGAAAATGTATTTTTGGCAAAAACGGAAATTATTCCATACATTAAAGACATGCTTGTAATTAATGGCGATGATGAGTATTTAAAAAATGTGAAGGCTGAAAATATTGAAGTTGTAAGGGCTTTAAGTTTGGAAAATAATAAGTTCAAGGAGAAAACATCTGATTTTTATTATGGAGATGTTCATTTTAACGAAAGTGGAACTGAATTTTTTCTGAAATATTTTGGGAAAATTTGTCAAAGTACAGTTGAAAGAAATTATAAGACGAATGTTCTGGGAGAACATAACGTGCTAAATTTAGTTATGGCGATTGCTGTGGCTAAGCAATTCGGGATGGAAGATAAAATAATCGGTGAAGCTGTAAAAAATATTGGCTTGACTGGAATGCGGTTTCAAATAATTGAAAACGGCAACACAACATATATTAATGATGCCTATAATGCAAGTCCAATGTCTATGGAGAAATCACTTGAAACATTTTCCCAAATATATAACGATAGATTAAAAGTTGTAGTTTTGGGGGATATGCTGGAACTAGGGGAAAATGAACTGGAGCTTCATAGCAATCTTTTTAATACAATAAAAAATACAAAATTTGATAAACTTTATTTATTTGGAAACAGAATGAAAAGTTTATTTGAAAAAATAAAAGAAAATGTTGAAAATAAAAATATGGACAATGGGAATTTTGAAATCAATGAAGCCTTGAAAAATGGAGAATTTGAGCATTTTGATGAAAAGGAAAAAATAAAAGAAAAAATAAGACAGATTTCAGCGGAAAAGGTAGTGCTGTTAAAGGCATCACGAGGAATGAAACTGGAAGAAATCATAGAAAAATAAATATTTAAAATTGGAAAGGAGAAGAATTTTTTTATTAAAATAAGAAGATTCTATAAAAGATAATGTTATATTTATTACAAGATTTATTTATAAACAGCTGGGGAGTTTTACGTATTTTTAAATCAATAATGTTAAGAGCCTCTGTAGCATTTATGATAGCATTTTTATTTATGCTGATTTTTGGAAAACCGTTTATTGCTTGGCTAAAAAAGAAAAAATATGGAGATACAGCGAGAGAAGAAGGGCCTAAATCGCATTTTGACAAGTCTGGAACACCTACAATGGGAGGAATTTTAATAATCGGAGCAATTTTATTTGCAACTGCCATTGCTGGAAATTTTACAAATAAATTTATTGTGTTTTTGTTTATAATTACAATTTTATTTACAACAATAGGATTTTACGATGATTATTTAAAATTAACAAGACATAAGAATGGGCTTTCTGGAAAGAAAAAAATATTGGGACAGATGATAATTACAGCATTGACATTTTGGTTTGTTTATAAATATGGACTTGTTAATAAAACAATTGATTTTTCAATAGTTAATCCAATAATAAAAAATTCTTATTTTTATATAACACCGATTTTATTCTTTGTATTTATAGCTTTTGTAATAATCGGATCTTCAAATGCTGTAAATTTAACAGATGGATTGGATGGACTTGTAAGCGGACCTACAATTGTAGTAAGTATCACACTTTTAATCATAACTTATTTGACTGGAAATGTAAAATATGCAAAATACCTAAATCTTTACTATGTTCCGCAAGCTGCTGAAATAATAGTTTATCTTGCGGCGGTAATTGGAGCATTAATTGGATTTTTATGGTATAATTTTTACCCAGCTCAAGTATTTATGGGAGATACAGGTTCTTTGACATTGGGAGGAATTTTAGGAATTATAGTTATTTTTATAAAGCAGGAATTGTTGCTTCCAATAGCAGGTTTCATATTTATTATGGAAGCATTGTCGGTTATGATTCAAGTCTGGCACTTTAAAACTTTTGGAAAAAGAGTATTTAAAATGGCGCCAATTCATCATCACTTTGAATTATTGGGATTGCCTGAAACGAAAGTTACAATAAGATTCTGGATTGTTTCAATAATGACATGTTTATTGACATTTGTAATTTTGAAATTAAGATAAATAAAGCAGGGGGGATTTTCCCCTGCAATCTAATTTTAAATTTTGAAAAATTATGTTTTTATTTATTATTTCATGAAAAGTGAAATTGTAAATAAGAATATAATAAATTTATTCTTTAAGTATTTATTTTAGTTGAATATTTAGGGATTTTAAATTTGGAAATATAGAAATGAATAGAGAGGAAGAAATCACATGGATAAAAAAGGGATTGTATTCGGTGCTGGGTTAAGTGGGCTTGGTGCGAAGGAATTACTGGAAAAAAATGGATATGAAGTGTATTTGATAGATGATAAGGTTGCATTGCCGTCAGAGGAAGGGATTAGACTTTTGAATGAAGGAGGAATTGAGTTTGTTGTGAAAAGTCCTGGAATTCCTTGGAAGGCAGAACTTTTGAAGGTTGCAAAGGAAAAGAACGTTAAAGTTATTTCAGAAATAGATTTGGCTTATAAGTATGTGGATAAAAATATAAAAATTATTTCATTTACTGGAACAAATGGAAAAACTACGACATCGACAAAAATGGCAGAACTTTTAAATTTTGCTGGATTTCGTGCCAGACTTGCTGGAAATGCCGGATTTTCATTTGCAAAGCTGGTGGCTGATGAGAAAGAGCTGGATTATGTTGTGCTAGAACTTAGCAGCTATCAATTGGAAAATAATCCGCAAATTCATTCAAATATCGCTGGAATAATAAATTTGACACCAGATCATCTGACAAGATATAATTCGGTAGAAGATTATTATATTACAAAGTTTGCAATTTTTGATAAGCAGACTGAAGATGACTTTGCATTGATTAATTTAGATGATAAGGTTTTTGATGAATTGTATAAAAGAAGTGAAATAAATGAAAGATTAAAGGCTCAAAAAGTATATTTGAGTACACAAGCAAAGGGAACAGTTTTTGTTTATGAAAATAATATCCGTATAATGAAGGATTTAAATAGCCGTATTGATGAAATTCAAAATTTTGAAGAAAAAATTGATGAAGTTTCAGAAATTTTGATGAAAACGGATGAATTGTCGTTAAAAGGGAAACATAATTTGGAAAATATGCTGTTTTTAATAAGTTCGGCAAAAATATTAAATGTGGAAAATGAAAAATTAGTTGAATTTTTGAAATCGACAACTGCATTGGAACATAGGCTTGAAAATTTCTTTGTAAAAGGAAATACAACGTTTATTAATGATTCTAAAGGAACAAATGTGGAATCGACATTGAAGGCTATTGATTCGTTTAATAATGCGATTATTATGATTTTAGGCGGAGATGATAAGAAAATTGATAATATGCCTTTAGTTAAAAGAGTCAAGGAAAAAGTTGATTTTGTTTATTTGATTGGAGATAATGCTCAGATTTTGATTGATGATATGGAAAAAGTTGGATATAAGAATTATAAAAATTTAGAGACAGTTGAAAATGTGCTGAATTATTTAAAGGAAAATGTGGATTTTTCAAAGGATCAGACAGTGCTGTTTTCACCTGCGACTTCTAGTTTTTGCCAATTCAAGAGTTTTGAACATAGGGGAAAAGTATTTAAGGAACTGACAGAAAAAATTATTGGGAAATAGTTTTTCTTTTGGAAAAATGGAATTTAGGAGAAAAAATTGAATAGGAAAAAAATATTAGGGACAGGATTTATAATAGTAATTTTAATACTTTCAGCACTTAGCATCATAACGATGGCAAGCCTTAGTGCTCCAAGGGCACAAAATGAAAATAAAGTAAGCTATTATTATTTAATGCGGCAAATGATATGGTTAATTTTTGGATGGCTAGGCTTTTTGGTTACTGCTAATCTTAATTATAAAAAATACAGGGAAATAACAAAATATTTATATGTTATAGGTGCTTTTTCACTTGTGATGGTCTTAGTGATAGGAACAACTAAAAATGGAGCTAAACGTTGGATTGACCTTGGAATGGGAATGCGTATTCAGCCTTCAGAATTTGTAAAGCTGATATTGATTGTAGTTCTTTCGACGCTTGTATATAATCTTAAAATTCGGAATAAGATAAGTAAGCATCCATGGTTGTCAAGTATAGTCATAATGGGAACTACAGGAGTCTATATGTTTCTTATTTTATTTGAAAAATCATTTAGTAATACAGTTCAGATTGCAATAATTGGAATGACTTATTTACTTGTTTCAGAATTAAAATTTTCAATAATTGCACTTTATACGGGACTAGGCGGGATTTTAGGATGGTTTGGAGTAATGAAAGTTGGATATAGGGCAAGCAGAATTGCGGAGCATACTTCTAAAGAAATTGGATTCCAGACAACGCAGTCGTTAATTGCAATATCTAACGGTAAGATTTTTGGGAAATTTTATGGAAATGGATTCCAGAAATATGGATTTTTGCCAGAAATACATACAGATTATATCTTTTCGGGATATGCTGAAGAAAATGGATTTTTAGGAATATTATTTCTGCTTGGGTTATATGCAGCTTTATTAATTATAATTGGAATTACTTTAAAAAAAGTAAAAGACTTGTATGCAAAATATCTTTTAGCTGGAATTTTTATAATAATTGCAACACAGGTAATTGGAAATGTGGCAGTTACAAGTAAAATAATCCCTTCTACAGGAATCCCGCTTCCAATGATGAGCTACGGTGGAAGTACAATGGTTGCGATGATGTTGATGCTGGGCATTGTCTATAATATAATAAGAACAGTCTATAAGCAGGAAATGGGAAATCAGCTGGATGAGTTAAATGAAATTGACTATATGATGTAATAAATCAAATAAAACGAGAGGAAGAATAAGCGATGGAAAAAGTAGTATTTACTACAGGTGGAACAGGTGGACACATTTATCCTGCCTTATCAATTGCAAAAAAAGTAAGGGAAAAGGGAATAGATACTTTATTTATTGGGACGAAGCATAGAATGGAAAAGGACATTGTGCCAAAGGAAAACTTTAGATTTGTAGGACTTGATGTATTGCCGTTAAGAAGTATAAAATCTGTATTTAAAATGATGAAAGCAACGATGGATACGATAAAGCTGCTAAAAAAGGAAAAACCTACAAAAATAATAGCATTTGGAAATTATATAACAATACCAGCATTGGTAGCGGCTAATGTGCTGCGAATACCATATTACCTTCAGGAGCAGAATCACACAATGGGTCAAGCAAATAAGTGGTTTTACAAAGGGGCAAAAAAAGTATTTGTCGCTTTTGAAAATACGCTTGAAAGTGTTAAGGAAAAATATAAAGGAGCTTCAACTATTTCTGAGCTTATCCAGCTGGAAAAGCCATCGGTATTGATTCCATACGATTTTGTCGGACAAAAGGAAAATGCAGATGTGCTGGAATATGTAAATGGTGCAAAAATATTTACAAATGAAACTGCAGAAGAGGCGATAGATGAGGCTCTGTCAATAGTGGGACAGGCTTCAATGCTGGAATTTATGAGTGAAAATGTAAGAACCTTGAAAAAGGGAAATTCAGCGGAAATAATAGTAAATGAAATGGGACTTTAAACAGAGAACATAGAAATAAATTATAAAACAGGAAAGAGAAAATTTGGAGGAAATTATGCTAACAAAAGTAAATAACGTGTATTTTAGCGGAATAAATGGAATTGGAATGAGTGGACTTGCAAAAATTTTAGCAGCAGATGGATTTAATGTGGCAGGTTCAGATTTAGAAAGAAAAGCTGTGACAAAAGATATGGAAGATATGGGAATAAAGGTTTACATCGGGCAAGTTGAAGAAAATGTAAAAGATAAGGGAATAGACTTATTTGTATATTCAACAGCAATTAAAGAAACAAATCCGGAATATAAATATATTGTTGACAATAATATAAAAAAAATAAAAAGAGGACAGCTGCTTGCAGAAATAATGAACAGATTTGATGGAATCGCTGTAGCGGGAACTCACGGAAAAACTACTACAAGTTCAATGATGAGCGTGGCACTTTTGGAAAAAGAGCCATTTATCGTAGTTGGAGGAATAATTCCTGAAATTCAAAGTAACAGTAAAATTGGAAATTCAGAATATTTTATTGCTGAAGCTGATGAAAGTGACAATTCATTTTTGTATATAAAACCAAAATATTCTGTTGTAACAAATGTAGAAGCCGATCACTTGGATCATCACGGAACATTTGAAAATATAAAGAAATCATTTGAGAAATTTATCGACAGTACAGAAAGAATTGCAGTTCTTTGTAAAGATACTGTCGGAAAAGTTGGGCTTAATTTGAAGAATAAAAATATAGCATGGTATAGCATAAAGGATGAAACTGCTGATATTTATGCAAAAAATATAAGAGTAGAAAATGGAATAACAAGTTTTGAAGTTGTGAAAAAAGGTGAAGATTTGGGAACATTCAGCTTGAACATTCCTGGAGAGCACAATGTTGCAAATTCGCTTCCAGTAATTTATTTTGCCCACGAATTTAATTGCAATATGAAAAAAGTAAAGGAAAGAATTTTAAAATTTAAAGGGGCAAAGAGAAGATACCAAGTTATTTATGATAATAATTTAAGAATAATTGATGATTATGCACATCATCCAACAGAAGTAAAAGTTACAATAACTGCGGCACATAAGACTGAAAAGGGAAAAGTAACTGTAATTTTTCAGCCACACCGATATAGCCGTACAAAATTCTTCTTTGATGACTTTGTAACTTCATTAAAGGAAGCCGATGATTTAATTCTGCTTCCAATATATGCAGCAAGTGAAGACAATACTTATGGAGTATCTTCAGAATTGCTTGCTGAGAAAATCGGAGGAAATGTGAGGGTGCAAACTCAGGAGGAAATTGAAAATATTATAAAAAATGATAGAAATAGCGGAAATACTTATGTATTTATGGGAGCTGGAAGTGTATCAGGAGTAGCTCATGCAATTGCGGATGATTTGAAAAAGATGGAAAAATAAATATAATTAAAAAGTAGAAATCCAAAAAAGGAGAAGTAAAATAGAAAATGGAAATAATAAAAAATGCCAAAATGAAGGAATATTCAAATATGAAAGTTGGCGGAACTGCAAAAGAGCTTATTTTCATAGATGATAAAAATGAATTAAAGGAAATTTTACAAACTAGAAGCAATATTTTCCTTTTGGGAAATGGAACAAATACTCTTATTAACGATGGAGATTTAGATATAAGTTTTTTGTCATTAAAAAGACTGAAAAATATAACAGTTGAAAAAAAAGTTAGAAATGAAGAAAAAGCTGGAGATGAAAATAAAGAGAATGACTACGATCTTGTAAGAGTAGAAGCTGGACTGGACTTAGATGATCTGATAGAATTTATGGAAAAAAATAATTATTCAGGACTGGAAAATATTACTGGAATCCCAGGATCTGTTGGTGGGCTTGTCAATATGAACGGTGGAGCTTATGGAACAGAGATTTTTGACTGTATTGAGGAAGTTGAAGTTTGTAAAAATGATGGAGAAATTGTAAAAATTAAGACAACAGATTTGAACTTTAAATATAGAACTACTGAAATAAAGGAAAATAAATGGATTGTAGTTTCTGCTCTTTTTAAATTTGGATTTGGGTTTGACAAGGCTGCTTCAGAGGATAAAAGAGAACAAAGAAAAGTGAAACATCCATTGGATTTGCCAAATTTAGGAAGCACATTTAAAAATCCAGAAGGAAAATTTGCAGCAAGATTAATTTCTGATGCTGATTTGAAGGGATATAGAGTTGGAGATGCGGCAGTTTCCACAAAACATCCAAATTTTGTTACAAATTTAGGTAATGCTACTTTTAATGATGTTATTTCAGTTATTGAACATGTTAAGGAAGTTGTCTTTGAAAAGTTTGGAATAAAATTAGAAACAGAGATTATAATTCTAAAAAGTTAATAAAAATTTAAATTAAAAATTTTAAAATATGGGTTCTAAAATAAAGAATTATAGTCTTTTAGTTCTGTTTTGGAGCGGTTTTATTAATAAATTTAAATAAATTTATTTAAGATATTGAATAAAATTCAAAAAAAGTGTATAATAATATAAAAAACGGAGTTAAAAATGAAAAAACCGGTTAAAGTATTGATTTTACTGTTTTTATTGGCAGGGATAATGTTTTTGGGTAAAATGTTTATTGAGACTGATTATTTTAAAGTTCAGGAAGTTCTGGTGGAAGGTAAGTCTGATCTGCTTAGACAGGATATAGTAGCTCAGCTTGAACAAATGAAGGGGAAAAATATCGTATATTTAAATACGAATGATATTGAAAATCATATAAAAAGTGATGTGCGAGTAAAAAAAGTATCAGTAAAAAAACTTTTTCCAAGTAAAATTAAAGTTGTTCTGGAGGAAAGAGAGCCATATGTTTATATAAAAAAGGGAAATGAAACACTTTTAGCAGACAAGGATTTAAATATATACGGTGATATTCTGGAAGAACCTGCAAAAAATATTCCTATAATAGATTACACAGATGATGAAAGTCTAAATGCAATGAAGACTATACTTTCAAGAATAAAAAACAAAGACTTTTATGCTATGATTTCAGAAATAAGGCAATCTGAAAAAAATTACGAAATACTTCTTACAAATAATGTAAGAATAATAACAGAAACAACAGTAACAGAAAAAAAATATGAAGAAGCATATAGATTATACGAAAAAATAAGAAAAAAAGGACCAGTAATTTCTATGGATTTGAGATTTATAGATAAAATTATTGTGAAATGATATTTTACGTGAAATTAAGAGAAAGGAGAAGCTACTTTAAAAGTTATTAAGTTAATTTGAGTAGCAAGGAAAAAATGGATAACTTTAGCAATGCAGCGAAACTGAAGGTAGTGGGAGTAGGTGGAGCAGGTGGAAATGCAATAAACGATATGATAGAGAGCAATATAACGACTGTTGATTTTATAGCAATAAATACAGATCAGCAAGATTTAGATAGATCAAAGGCATCTATAAAAGTACTTTTAGGAAAAGGAATGGGAGCCGGTGCAGATCCTGAGAAAGGGAGAATTGCTGCAAAGGAATCAGAAGAAAAAATAAAAGATGTTCTGGAAGGTACAGATATGTTATTCATAACTGCCGGAATGGGTGGTGGAACTGGAACAGGAGCTTCTCCAATTATTGCCGAAGTGGCAAAAGCAATGGGAATTTTAACTGTAGCTATTGTAACTAAGCCTTTTAGTTTTGAAGGGCCGTTAAAGAAAAATAACGCTGCACTTGGAATTGACAATTTAAGAGAGAATGTAGATACTTTAATTGCTATTCCGAATGACAGGCTGTTTGAAATACCTGGAATGAATATCTCTTTAATGAATGCATTTAAAGAGGCAAATGGAGTTTTAAAAATGGGAATAAAAGGTATTTCTGACTTGATTACAAAACAAGGAATTGTAAATTTAGATTTTGCAGATATAAAATCTATTATGCAAAATTCTGGAATTGCAATGCTAGGATTTGGGGAAGCAAATGGCGATGAAAAAGCTAAGAGTGCAACAGCTCAGGCATTAAACAGTCCGCTATTGGAAAAATCTATCGAAGGTGCAAGAAAAATCTTGATAAACGTTACAGCTGGTCCAGATATTGGATTGCAGGAAATACAGGAAGTTGCTCAAACAATCTCAGAAAAAGCAGGACATGATAAGGCTAATTTATTATGGGGTTACATTATGGAACCTGAATTGGAAGGTACAATAAGCGTATCACTAGTGGCGACAGATTTTGAAGAAGAATCTTTTTCAAATAATGCAAAATCTTCACAAACAATAAGATTTGCGCCATCGGAAGAAAAAGTTAAAGAAGAAGAAAATAACGAAAAAATTAATTATAAAAATGAAGAAAATGATTATGAAGAAGAAGAAGAAAAAGTGGAAGATCCAGGAGATTTTGTATTACCGCCATTTTTTGAAGAGTAATTAAATTTAAAAGTCTAATATTGTCAAAGTAAAATACAAAATTTTGATGACTTTATAAAGTAGAATAACTTTAGGATATAAGTCAATCTCAATAATAAACTTAAAAGAAAGAATTTCTTGAAATTTTTGTTTTTTAAGAATATATTTTGATATAATATCAAAAGAATTTAAATAAATTTTGAAAATAACGAAAAACAAGCTGGAGTTGCATTTGTAGAAGAAACATTAAAAGTTGCAGGAGCAGCTGAAGTTAAGACAGAAGTTTGGGGAGATAGAAAATTAGCTTATCCAATTAAGAAAAAAGAAAATGGATACTATGTTTTAACAACATTCCAAGCAGATGGAACTAAATTTACTGAAATTGAATCAAAATTAAATATTAATGAATCAATTTTAAAATATATGATTGTTAAAAACGACTAATTTAAAGTATTATAATTGATAAATACAAAAATTTGAGGTTAAAAAAATATTATAATTAGGGGGAATTTATGAACGTAGTAATATTAATGGGAAGAATGACAAGAGATCCTGAATTAAAGTATACTTCAGGAGGTAAAGCATATACTAGTTTTACGCTGGCTGTGCAAAAAACGAAAGATGATGCTGAGTTTATTGACTGTATTGCCTGGGAAAAAACAGCAGAAACCATTGCCGAATATTTTAGAAAAGGTAGAAAAATTCTTGTGCAAGGACGTTTGAATGTAAGCAGTTACGAACAAAACGGCGAAAAAAGAAAATCTACAAAAGTTGTTGTAAGTAGTTTTGAATTTGTTGAAAGTTCAGGAACTAGCAATAATAATGGCGGGTATCAGCAAAATCAGCCTTATAATGGAAATGGCGGAAATAGCGGAAGTAAACCAGTTCATAATAATACATATGAAAATGATGACGATACGGATGATAATGAAGATTTTCCGTTTTAGTAACTAGGCAAGTTTTATAAAAAAATTGCTATAAAAGTTTTTAGGAGGTGCAAATTAATGAGAGCTAAACCAGTTACAGAATTTAAAAGAAGAAAAAGAAGACCAAAAGTTAAATTTAAAGTAGAAGATATTAACTATAAAAATGTTGAATTATTAAAAAACTTTATGAATGATAAGGGAAAAATCTCTCCTGCGAGAGTAACAGGATTAGAAGCTAAAGTTCAAAGAAAAATTGCAAAAGCAATTAAAAGAGCTAGACAAATCGCTTTAATGCCTTATACAAGAATTGAAAAATAATAATAAATTTTTCTTTTAATTGAAAATTACGGTTATATATTTATAATTTTAGCCGTAATTTAGTTAAAAATCCAAGACTATTTAAAATAAGTTTGGCTTGTTTATAAATAGTCTTTTTTTATGAAAAAATGTGGAAAAATTAAGATTAATATTGTATAATGTATCAAATATACATAATCCCTTTAATATTGAACTGAAAATTAATATTGTTTCTCATTTAAGCAGTAAATTTATACTATTTTCCATTTAAACAGCGGATTAGTTATAAGTTTGACTTAATATAACTTCTATTTTTATGGAATTTGAGATTACTTTAAAGAAAAAAATATAAGTAACCATTTTTTCCAATAGTAATAGTTAAAAAAAGTAATGGGAATATAATATTTAAGTTTAGTTTTAAAGTGGTTTTGCTGTATAAAAAAAAATAGGTGGTAATAAAAATGCTGAATAAAAAAATGAATATAATTTTACTTTTTTTATTTATTTTTATGGCAGGATGTGATAAAAAAGGGAGTGAAGTGAAAGAAAAAAGAGATAATCCTGAGAATATACAAAGTAAAACTGCAAAGGAAAACATTTTTTCAAATAATTCAATAGAAAAAATAATTGAAATATTTTCAAAAAAATCTAAAAGTAATAAAATAAGTATTGAAAATTTTGAAAAATTAACTTATGAAAATAAAAATTATTATTATGCTAAAATACATTCAAGGGGAAATGCCGTTTATGCACTTGATTATAGTGGGCTAAGTGCAACTAGCATATTTTTAAAGGTTAATAATGTAAATGGGGCAAATTTGGGAATTATTGAAAATATGGTTGTAAATTTGATACAAGTGTCTGATGAAAATATTAAGGATTCAGAAGCTAGAGCAATTTATACAAAAATTTTGTCAAATTTAGGAGAAAAGGAATTGTCAAGCCTTTTAACCTATACAAATGGCATAATTTATGGAATAAGAATAGATCCTGCAACAGGAGAACTTATATTTTTTGCTAGGGAATCAGAAGATGAGAAGGCAGTAACAAGTATTCCAAAATTAAATTTTATTGACAAGAAAAAGATTAGCGAAAAAGCATTAACAAAATTAGGAGAAAGTAATTAATTTAAGAAAAAATGGAGGTAAAATGAATTTAGAAGCATTATTAGGACTTTTACAAGGACAAGATTTAGGAAAATTAGCCGAGCAAGTTGGAGGAAGCAGCACAGAAGCGAGAAATGGAGTA
>QWCZ01001272.1_pt1 | contig 16145 bp, 11 predicted proteins | sample 1972651 | NCBI WGS metagenome assembly QWCZ01 (sample SAMN09866695, study PRJNA288562) | Human oral metagenome isolate pre1_saliva, whole genome shotgun sequencing... | isolation source: mouth | host: Homo sapiens | place: USA: California
ACGGATCCGTTGGTGTCGCTCAGGTCGAGGAACAGCGCGGAAGGCGCCGCGAAGGCCTCTGGTTCGACGACACGGAGGCGCTGTGGGATGCAGCGCGGGCGGGGGCGCGTCTGCTCACCCACCTGCGTGCGCTTCCGGGCATCGCCTGTTCGGACGCGGCCGAGGGCTTCGCCCGCTACACGAACCCGGACAGCGGCCTGTGGGCCATTGACCTGGAGTACCGCCACTACGTGCGCGCCTCCCGAGCCGTTCACGTCGACGACATCCTCACCGGCCTCGACCGGCATGTCGAAAATGCGTACCGCGACGACTACCTGCGCCCCCTCTCGCGCACGTGGGACGACGCCCTGCGCGGCATGCGCACATGGGACATCTCCGTTCCTCCGTCCAGCGGGCGCATCGACTCGTTCCACCGTCTCCTCGTCGCCGGCTCCCACAGGCGAACCGTCGTCATCATCTCTGACGCTCTCCGATACGAGGCCGGCGTCGAGCTCGCCGACCACCTGCGCTCCCTCGGACGCGGCGCGATTGCCGTGACCCCCTGGTACACGATGCTGCCGTCGATCACCGCCCTCGGGATGGCCGCGCTGCTCCCGCATCGAGAGCTGACCCTCGGTGTGCGCGGCAAAGACCAAGTCATCGTCGAGGCCGACGGCCGACCGACGTCCGGAATCGATGCGCGTCGGACAATCCTCGAAGATGCCGACGGGCGTGCGTTCGCCTACGAGGAGCTCGCGAGCGACTCCGTCAAGTCGATGCGCTCGAAGTTCAAGGGCGCCTCCGCCGTGTACATCTACCACGACGTCATCGACGCGATCGGCGACCACGCGGCCTCGGAAAGTGATACCCCCGATGCCGTCAACCGTGCGATCGAGGAGCTCTCCGGCCTCGTCGGCAAGCTCATCTCCGCGGATATTACCCGCATCCTCGTGACCGCCGACCACGGCTTCCTCTTCCAGGACAGCGAGCCCGCCAACGACGACACCGCGAAGCAGGGCGGCGTCCCGCGCGGGCGTTCCGTCTCCGTGAAGAAGCGCCGCTATGTCCTCGGCAAGGACCTGGAGTCGACGGACGACTTCGTCGCTTTCGATGCGACGAGCGTCGGCCTGACAGACGGACCGAGCATCGCCCTGCCCTACGGCACCCGCCGCATCCGCACCCAGGGCCGAGGGAACCGCTTCGTCCACGGCGGAGCCTCCCTCCAGGAAATCACCACCCCCGTCATCGAGGTGTCGGTGGGCAGCGGTAGTGCGGAGGAAGTGCGCGACGTCGGCATCGCCCTGCACTACGACGACACGTCCCTCAAGGTCAACCGATTCAGCCCCCGCGTCATCCAACAGGAGCCCATCAGCCCCACGCGGCGACCGCTGACCGTCACGATCGGCCTCGAGAGCATGTCGGGTGAGCAGCTGTCGAGCACTCGCGTCATCACCTTGGACGCGGGCGAGCGCTCTGAGGTGTCGCTCAAGCAGAGCAGCGAACTCATCCTTTTCGACGGGGTGTTGGAGAAGCATTCCGGTGAAGCCGTCAGGATCGTCGCCTACAAGACCGTTCACGGACAGGTTGTCGGCGAGCCCGTCGCCACCCACGAACTGACCCTCAACGACAACGGGTTCGGAGCATTCGGAGGATTCGACCTATGAACATCTCGCCCGAAGAAGCCCTAGAGCGTGAGGATTCCCCGGCCTCGTCCCTGATCGGGGGCAGCGAGGGGGGAAAGCTCGCGGAGTACGAGGAAATCGCCGCGCGCGCATACGACGGCTTCGTCGTCCGCAAGGACCTGGTCGGCCAGGTCAAGGGCAACGCGATCGTCCCCTCCTACGTGCTCGAATTCCTGCTCGCTCAGTACTGCGCGACCACGAGCGAAGCGGCCATTGTCGAGGGCATCGAGAGCGTCCGTCGCATCCTCGCCAAGCACTACGTTAACCGCGGAGATTCCGAGCTCATCAAGTCCCGCATCTACGAAGCTGGACAGTACCGAATCATCGACAAGGTCTCCGTCAGCCTCGACGACACGCGTGACCGATACAGCGCATCCTTCGAAAATCTCGGGGTTACCAACGCGCAGGTGTCCGACGAGACCGTTCGCGAGAACGACCGCCTCCTGACCGGCGGTGTCTGGTGCATGGCTGACGTCTCATACGTGTCGACGGGAGACACCGGCGCGAAGGCGTCCAGCCCGTGGGTCGTCTCCCGCCTTCAAGCCATCCAGCTGCCACGCTTCGATTTCGATCGCTATTGCAGGGGGCGTGCCTCGTTCAGCGCCGACCAGTGGATCGACCTGCTCGTCGCCTCGGTCGGCCTCGACCCTGCGAAGCTTAGTCGGCGTTCGAAACTCTTCCAGCTGACCCGCCTCATTCCATACGTCGAACGCAACTACAACCTCGTCGAACTGGGCCCCAAGGGCACCGGAAAATCGCACATCTACTCCGAGTTCTCTCCCCACGGCATGCTCGTGTCGGGCGGCGAGGTGACGTTGGCGAAGCTCTTCGTTAACAACGCGACCAGACGCATCGGCCTGGTCGGCTACTGGGACGTCGTCGCCTTCGACGAATTCGCCGGGCACAAACGCGTCGAGCGCAGCCTGGTCGACACGCTTAAGAACTACCTCGCGAACAAGTCGTTCTCGCGCGGCGACAGCACGATCACGGCCGAGGCCTCGATGGTCTTCGTCGGCAACACGACGCGGACCGTGCCCGCGATGCTGGCCACCGCCGACCTCTTCGAGGCCCTCCCCGAGGCGTATCACGACACGGCGTACATGGACCGCATCCACTACTACCTGCCCGGGTGGGAGGTCGACATCGTGCGGCCCGAGCTCTTCTCGCGCGGGTACGGGCTCATCGTCGACTACCTGGCGGAGGCGCTGCGGCACCTGCGCACCCTGGATTACTCGGGTGATCTGGATACCCTCGCGACGCTTGATCCGGCGATGTCCAAGCGCGATCAGGACGCTGTGCGGAAGACCTTCTCGGGACTGGTGAAGCTCATCTTCCCTGCGCGCGACGGCGAGCCTGAGGAACTTGAGGAGCTGCTCCGCTTCGCGATCGAGGGGCGCAAGCGCGTCAAGGATCAGATCATCCGACTCGACGACACCATGGCTGCGTCCGGCTCTCACTTCACGTACATGCTGGGACGCGTGGACCAGGACCGCTACGATGCCTCGAGCGCCCGGTCCGTCCCCACCCAGGAGGAACTGGACTACCCGCAGTACTTCACATCGCACAGTGATGCTGATGAGCGGAGTGGTCAATGGGATGCCGGAGAGCTTTCCGACGGTCTTCCGAAGTCGGGAGTTGTTGTCGATGCACGCGGAGACAGTAAGTCGGCCTCGCCTGTCTTTGACCGTCGAGCCGTGTTGAAAGCGCGTGCCGTCCCCAGGCGCTACAAGATCGAACCGAGCATGGGTCATTCCATGGCGGACATCCTGCTCCCGTACCTGTTCGATGCTGCTGAGATTCGGATCCGTGACCCATACTTGCGAAAGCCTCACCAAATCCGAAACGTGCACGAGATTCTACTGCAGCTTATTCAGCACGCTGACGCCGCTCGGCTGCCGCGCGTTGTTATCGAGACCTGTGCGAGCGATGAGGATGACCATCGCGCGAAGCAGGAAGCGACGTTCGAACAGCTGCAGCAGTCGTGGGGACAGTTCGGGATCGTCATTGATTGGAGTATCGCTGATTACTTCCATGACCGTAGCATCGTGACCGATACTGGCTGGGTCATCGATCTTGGTCGTGGGCTGGACGTCTACGAGGCGTATACGCCGATATCGCAATTCGACCCCCGTTACGCGATCCCGCACCTGCGGCGGACGAAGGAAATCACGATCAACGTCAGCAGGGAGGAACCTGCGGACGCATAGACGGTCGTCAGGCCGAGCTACCTCTCACGTGCAAGCGGCGAGGTAGTGATTGGCGCGTTCCCAACCTGTCCGGTGCAGGCACACCGGTGACCGAAAGGGAAGCCGGCACTACGCTTCACTGCCAGAATCGTCGTTAACGGCTTCTCTGACGCGGGGGAGGGGCGCATGTTCTTTGTGGGCTGGGCCGAGCCCGAGGGAGTTGCAGTCCAGGATGGAAGCCAGCTGGGCCAGGCTCCCGTCCTCGAGCAGACGTGGGTTGCGCGCGAGCTGTTTGATGAGGGTATCCAACATCTCCTGGGGATGTTCGGCGATCTGTTGCATCACCTCGTTGACGTCAGCTGCACCAACAATGTCTGACTGAGAGACGAGGTGTGCCTGCTCCATCGCGAAACGCTGGGCTGCAGCGGCTGCCACGAGGCGTGCCTGAGCCTCCGCGTTCGACATCTTCTGCCGCTTCGCCTCAATCTGGAGGGGCTCGGGGGTCGCGTGACTGTCGCTCTGTTCGATTGCCTCGAAAGGTTCAGCCGAGACGACAATGCCGTCGACGGTCTCGTCGACCGCAGACTCCTGGTCCCGTTTCTTCCCCCACGGCACGCGGACACCGTCAAGTTTGCCTTTCACACTCCCCAGCTTGCTTGCGATGAATGGGAGCGCCGTCTCTTCCGCCCATTTCTTGACCCGGGGAGCGGCGTACGCGAACCCAGAGCCGCAGCATCTTCGATGAGCTGAACGAGTGTCTGCGCGGCTACCTCTGCCAGCAAATCGATGATAGGTGAGTCGTCATCGTCCTCCGATTCCCGCCTCGTCTCGCTCGACATAAACATCGGCGGATCATCATAGGGTGAGTAGGTGTAGCCATCGTCGTCAGAGTCGGGATCGGGGACGAAGCGCGCATGGCCTCGTAGGTTGCCGTCGTCGTCGAACAGATTCTGCGACCATCCGCCGTCGGATCGGTTGCCCGGTGACAGGGAATCGTCGTCCCAGTAGAAAGTGCCTCGTTGCTGTCCCACGGTGATCCTCACATGTTGAGTGCTTAGGCCGTAACTATATGTCTGTGGGCCGACGACTTGCAAAATGTGAGAAGCAGGTATGAAGAAGGTGTGGAGCTCTCCCGTTGGCCGAGTGACGAAGGACGATGCGGGCGCACAGCATCCAGATCGCTCGGCCTCGTGGGGCTCTTCCGCGCCCCCTATTCCCTTGGCTTCGCCGTGGATTCGCGGATGGTGAGGACGGGGCTGAAGGTCTGGTGCTGCGTGGGCGCGTCGGGGCCGGATAGCAGGAGCTCGGCGGCGGCCGCGCCAAGTTCGTCCATGGGCTGGCGGATCGTCGTGAGGGGTACGGGCATCTGTGCTGCCAGGGGAATGTCGTCGAAGCCGGCCTCGGCGATGGTCTCTTCGGTGGCCGCATACCCGGCCTGGGCGGTGTACGCCTCCGCGTTGTGCACGGTCAGCTGGACGTTGTCCGACCCCGTCAGGCGCTGCCAGTGCTCGATCGCGTCCCGCACACCCGCGAGGCGCTGCAGGGACTGACGCATGTCGGCGGGACCGTTGAGGAAACAGATGCGCTGGTGTCCGAGCGCCAGGAGATGCTCGATCGCCAACGCTGCCCCCGCGCGGTCGTCGATGGACACGGACGGCAGACCCTCGGGCGCGTCGGCGGCGTCGAAAAGAACGACCGGCGTGCCCTCCTCGACCAGGCGCGTGGCGGCCTCGTGCGAGGAATCAGCCGGGGTGAGCAGGACACCGCGCACGGCCTGGCGCCCCAGCGCCTCGAGCAGGTCGCGCTCCTCGCGCACGGAGGCGTGCGTGGAGGACAGTGTCATGATGTAGCCCTCGCGCGCCAGGACACGCTCCATGGCCGCGGCCGCCTCCATGAAGAACGGGTTTGTCAGATCGAAGACCGCCACGCCCACGAGCGGCGACGTGCCGCGCCGCAGCGCCTGCGCGGTCGGGTTGGGCTTGTAGCCGAGTTGCGCGATTGCCGCCTCGACCCGTTCGCGCACGTCGGGGCGCACGCTCTCGCGCCGGTTGATGACGTTAGACACGGAGCCGACGCTTACGCCCGCAAGAGCGGCGACGTCTTTGACGCCGGGGGCTTTGCGGGGTGCTGCGGGGGACGAGGCAGGGGTCGTGTCCTGGGGACTCGTGCCCTCTGAGGTCTGGCGGGGCGGCGTCATGGTGGCTCTTTCAGAAACTCGAGTGATGAAACGTTCATATTGTGGCATCTCCAGGGAGCTTTACGCTCCAATTTTCCTGGCAAGTTCAAGGCTGACGTGTAGAGTTGACATGCATATTGTTGTGTGGCACACTTTCTATCTATCTGAATCGTTTCATTCCTCGACGAAGAGGTGACCACATGACACGAGAAGCTGACAGGCCAGTTGTCTCGCTCCAGCATGCCGTGAAGAAGTTCGGCTCCTTCACCGCGATGTCTGATGGGTGCATCGAGCTGTATCCGCACCGCATTCACGCCCTTGCCGGCGAAAACGGTGCGGGTAAGTCGACGCTCGTGAAGGTGCTCGCCGGCATTCACCAGCCAAACTCCGGAGAGTTCCTGGTCGATGGTCAGCCGGTGCGCTTCAAGACCCCCGCGGAGTCGAAGGGTGCCGTAATCTCGGTGATCTACCAGGAGCCCACGCTGTTCCCCGACCTCACGGTCGCCGAGAACATCTACGTGGGGCGTCAGCCCCGGGGGCGCTTCGGCTTCATCGATCACGCCGCCATGAGGCGCGACGCCCAGGAGCTCTTTGACCGCCTCGAAGTGCCGATCGACCCCTCCCAGCTGGCCGACGGCCTGTCGATCGCGGACCAGCAGATCATCGAAATCGCGAAGGCGATCTCGCTGGACGCCAAGGTCCTCATCATGGATGAACCGACGGCCGCTCTGTCCGGGCACGAGGTCGACCGCCTCTTTTCCGTCGCGCGTTCGCTGCGCGACAAGGGGGCTTCCCTCATGTTCATCTCGCACAGGATGGAGGAAATTTTCGACCTGTGCGACGACGTGACGATCATGCGCGACGGCGCCTACGTCTCCACCCGCGACCTGAAGGAAACCACGAAGGCGCAGCTCGTTCGCGACATGGTCGGCCGCGACGTTGACCAGCTCTTCCCCAAGCTGGACGCGCAGATCGGTGATCCCGTCCTGACGGTTGAAGGGCTCACCCGATACGGCGCCTTCGAGGACGTGAGCTTCGAGGTCCGCAGCGGAGAGATTCTGGGGCTCGCGGGCCTGGTCGGCGCTGGCCGATCCGAGGTCGTGCGCACCATCATGGGCATCGACAAGGCGGACGGCGGCACCGTGACCGCCTTCGGAAAGCCGCTGAAGCTCGGCGACACGGTGGGCGCTATTCGGGCCGGCCTCGCCTTCGTTCCCGAAGACAGGCGCAAGCAAGGCCTCGTCATGGACCTGTCCGTTGCACGCAACACGGCCCTCACACTGCGCAGCAAACTCGCCCGCTGCGGACTCATCAACTCCCGAACCGAACGGGCGGTCGCGCAGGAATGGTCCACCAACCTCGAAGTGAAGACCGCCAGCCAGGACACCCCCGTGTCCGCGCTGTCGGGCGGCAATCAGCAAAAGGTCGTCCTGGCGAAATGGCTCGCCACCGACCCGACGATCCTCATCGTCGACGAGCCGACCCGCGGCATCGACGTGGGAACGAAGGCCGAAGTACACCGCCTGATCTCCACCCTGGCCACCAGGGGAGTGGCCGTCATCATGATCTCCTCCGAGCTGCCCGAAATCCTCGGCATGGCCGACCGCGTCCTCGTCATGTGCGAAGGACGCATCACCGGCGAATTCACCAGAGAAGAAGCCACAGCTGACGCCATTATGACGGCTGCAACAGACCACGAAAAGGCCGCATCATGACCGCAACACTGACCCCTCCATCCCGCATCCACGGGTCGTCGCCGATAAGCCGACAGCCAGCCACGCCCTCGTCCGCGACCAAGAGGCACGCCCCATCGAAGCTGCGCTCTCTCCTGTCGATGCGCGAGCTCCCCGTGATCGCGGCCCTCATCGCCCTCGTGCTCCTCACGTGGACGATCAACCCGCGCTTCCTGTCCGCCCAAGGAGTGCGCGACCTCTTCCTCAACGCGACGATCGCCATGCTGATGGCCGCCGGGCAATCCCTCATCATCCAATCCGAAGGCGTCGACCTCTCCGTCGGCTCCATCCTCGGCTGCACGGCCTTCGCCACTGGTTTCCTCTTCGCCACCAACCCGGGGCTACCCATCGGCGTCGTCTTCGTCGCCGGCATCGTGCTGGGGGCGCTGCTCGGAGCGCTCAACGGCCTCCTCGTCACCCAGGCGAAAGTCCCGGCGATGGTCATCACCCTGGGCACCCTCTACGTCTTCCGAGGAGGACTGAACTGGTGGGCGGGATCCACGCAGTACTTCGCCGGCGACCGCCCCCAGGCCTTCGGCGACCTAGGCGTCGCCACAATCGCCGGCTTCCCAGTGCTCACCCTCCTGGCGGTCATCGTCATCGTGATCGTCTCGCTCTACCAGCGCTACGCCCGATCCGGGCGCGACCTCTACGCGATCGGCTCCGATCGCGCGGCCGCAGCCGTCTACGGCATCCCCGTCGCCAAGCGCGTCTTCGCGGCCTTCGTCGCCAACGGCGCGCTCGTCGGACTCGGAGGCGTCCTCTACGCCTCCCGCTTTAACTCCGTGGGCGCCACGACGGGCGCGGGCATGGAACTCGACATCGTCGCCGCCTGCGTCGTCGGCGGCGTCGCAATGACGGGCGGCGTCGGAACCGCCTACGGAGCCGCCATCGGCGCCCTCCTCCTCACCACCATGACGTCCGCGCTCACAGCCGTCGGCGTCGATAAATTCTGGCAAAAGGCTGTCGTCGGCGCGCTCATCCTCATCGCAATCGTCGTCGATCGAGTCAGCTCAATGCGCCGCCACGAGGCGCTGCGCAAGAAAGGAGGGGACCGCTGATGAACACCCCGACGCAGACCTCGTCACGTGACCTCATGACCTCCATTCGCCGCGTGTTCTCCTCGCGAGACTCGCACATGACCCTCATCCTCATCCTCGCCATCGTGGTCGCGGCCATCCTCGTTCCGAGATTCAGCCAGCCCCGCACGCTCACGTTCCTTACCCTGGACGTGACGGCGACGCTCCTCATGGCCCTGCCCATGACCCTCGTCATGATCAACGCGGACATCGACCTGTCCGTCGCCTCGACCGCCGGCCTCGTCAGCGCGTCCTTCGGCGTCCTCGTCCAGTCGGGCGTCGGATTCTGGGCGAGCGTCTCGATTTGCCTCCTCATCGGACTGGCGTGCGGCCTCGTCAATGCCGTGATGACCGCCTACGTGGGCCTGCCGGCGCTCGCGGTCACGATCGGTACGCTCGCACTGTATCGAGGCCTCGCCCTGGTCGTCATCGGCGACCAGTCGATCTCCGACTTCCCGGCGTGGGCGACCTCCGCGGTCACCGGCTCCTTCGGATCCACGGGCATTGCGTACATGGCGATCCCCGTCATCGCGTTCGTCGTCCTCTTCTGGCTCCTGCTGCACAAGACCCCATACGGCCGAGGCCTCTTCGCGCTGGGGTATTCCAAGCAGGCGGCCGAATTCGTTGGCATCGACACGAAGCGTTCCCGCGTCATCGCCCTGACGCTGTCGGGCCTTATGGCGGCGCTGGCGGGCATCTACTGGACGCTGCGCTACTCCGCGGCGAAGGCCGACAATGTCGAGGGCCTCGAGCTGGTCGTCATCGCCGCCGTCGTCTTCGGTGGGGTCAGCGTCTTCGGTGGCCGAGGCTCGATCTGGGGGAGCGTCTGCGGCGTCCTCACGATCGGCGTCCTCAACTACGCGCTGCGCCTCAACCGAATCCCCGAAGTCATCCTGGTTCTGGTCACGGGCCTGCTCCTGATCGGTTCCGTCGTCGCGCCGTCGCTGGTGAATGCCATCCGCCAGCGTCTGGCTCATCGAGCTGACGCGCGTACCCCTCGCGCCAGCGTCGCACCGGGCGCGGCGAGCGCCTAACAATCCCACAACGAGGGGCATAGTGCCCCCGAAACAGGGCGTCTGCGCCCGAAAGGAAAAGACAACGATGTCTCACATGAACAAAGGTGTGGCCGCACTCGGCGCACTCTCGCTGGCCTCGGCCCTCCTGATGTCCGCCTGCGGAGGCGGATCGTCGACGCAGGGCAGCGAGTCCAGCTCCGGTGGGAACGCTTCCGGTTCCTACGACGTGTCCTCCCAGTCGATCACCTTCATCCCTAAGCAGCTGAACAACCCCTTCTCCGACGTCATGCTCGGCGGAGGAAAGGATGCCGCCGGCGCGATCGGATTCTCCGAGGTCAACGTCGTGGGTCCCCTCGAGGCCTCCTCCTCCTCGCAGGTCTCCTTCATTAACTCCGAGGTGCAGGCGGGCACCAACGTCCTCGTGATCGCAGCGAACGACCCCGATGCCGTGTGCCCGGCTCTGCAGGACGCGCGCAAGGCCGGCACGAAGGTCGTCACCTTCGACTCCGACGCCTCGGCGGATTGCCGCGACCTGTTCATCAACCAGGTCGAGTCCAAGCAGGTGGCGATCACCATGCTCGACATGGTCTCCGAGCAGATTGGCGGTTCCGGTAAGGTCGCCATCCTCTCCGCGACGGCGAACGCCGCCAACCAGAACGCGTGGATCAAGTTCATGGAGGACGAGATCGCCTCGAATGACAAGTACAAGGGCATCGAGATCGTCGCGAAGGTTTACGGCGACGACGATGACACGAAGTCATTCCAGGAGGCGCAGGGCCTGCTCCAGGCACACCCCGACCTGAACGCGATCGTGTCGCCGACCACCGTCGGCATCGCCGCCACCGCGCGCTACCTGTCGACCTCCGACTACAAGGGCAAGGTCGTCCTCACGGGCCTGGGTCTGCCCAACGAGATGCGTTCCTTCGTGAAGGACGGGACCGTCAAGGAGTTCGCCCTGTGGGATCCCGCCCAGCTGGGATACGTGGCGGCCTACGCGGGTGCCGCGCTCGATAGCGGCGCGATCAAGGGCGAGGTCGGGGAGACGTTCACCGCCGGAGACCTCGGCGAGCGCACGATCGGCGAGAACAAGACGGTTGTCGTCGGTGACCCCGTGCGCTTCAACGCGGACAACATCGACAACTACGACTTCTGACGCCACTTCTGACGGGGTTGGTGGGCGCGCCCGTCGTGCCCACCAACCCCGCGTTCATGCGGTAAAACGCGGGTTGCGTGAATGACCCTGTTTGCTAAATGAAACGATTCACCTTAGAATGGGCACCATCAATTTTCCGTTCAACGATGAAGGGATGATCCATGAGCGAGACCCCATCACTGGCCCACACCCTCGCCACGACGAGCCAGACCAGCCCCCACCGAGCCTGCTTCCTCCTGCGCGTCCGGTCCGAGAAACTCGCCGAATACGCCGACGTGCACCAGCGTGTCTGGGACGAGATGCTCCAGGCCCTGCGCGACGCCGGGTGGCGCCACTACTCCCTCTTCCTCGACCCGGACACCGGCCTCGTCGTCGGCTACTACGAGGCCGACGACGCCCGCGCGGCCGCCGCAGCCATGGAGGATCTCGAGGTCAACACGCGCTGGCAAGCCGAGATGGCCCAGTACTTCCAGCCGGACGGAGGCGGAACCGCCCACTTCCTGAGCCAATACTTCTACCTCGCCTAACCGCCCAACGAGGCTGACCCCCGAGAAACCGTCCCTGCCCCCCCGAGGTCGCCCCGGCCTCGTCAATCCACACCCCACACGTCGAAGGAGACGTCATGACCATCCACCTGTCCGACCTGTCCGAAAGCGCCCGCACCCTGCTGCGCGAGCAGACCATCGAGCTGCCGAGCTGGGCCTTCGGCAACTCCGGGACCCGCTTCAAGGTCTTCCCGAGCCCCGGCACCCCGCGCAACGCCTACGAAAAGATCGACGACGCGGCGCAGGTCCATCGATTCACCGGGATCACCCCGCGGGTGTCCCTGCACATCCCCTGGGACATGGTCGATGACTTCTCTGACCTCGCGGAACACGCGCGCTCGCTGGGCATCATCCTGGGCACCATCAACTCGAACGTCTTCCAGGATGACGACTACAAGTTCGGCTCCCTGACGAACTCCGACGAGGCCATCCGACGCAAGGCAATCGACGCGCACCTGCGCTGCATCGACGTCATGAACGCGACCGGGTCCGACACGCTCAAGATCTGGCTCGGCGACGGAACGAACTACCCGGGTCAGGACTCGATCGCCGCGCGCCAGGAACGCCTCGCTGACTCACTGTCCGTTATCTACGAGAATCTGGCTCCGCAGCAGCGTTTACTTCTGGAATACAAGTTCTTTGAACCTGCCTTCTACCACACCGACGTCCCGGACTGGGGCACGGCGCTCGCGCACGTGACCGCTCTGGGGGAGCGTGCCGTCGTCTGCCTCGACACCGGCCACCACGCACCCGGCACCAACATCGAGTTCATCGTCGTCCAGCTGCTGCGCGCCGGCCGCCTCGGCGCCTTCGACTTCAACTCGCGCTTCTACGCGGACGACGACCTGATCGTGGGCGCCGCCGACCCGTTCCAGCTCTTCCGCATCATGCACGAGATCGTCTCCTTCGGCGCCCTCGCGCCCACCTCCGGCGTGAACTTCATGCTCGACCAGTGCCACAACCTCGAAGAGAAGATCCCCGGCGAAATCCTCTCCGCGATGAACGTTCAGGAGGCGACCGCGAAGGCGCTCCTTGTCGACCGTGACGCGCTAGCGACCGCGCAGGCCGAGCACGACGTGCTGGCCGCCAACCAGGTGCTCATGGACGCCTTCTCCTCCGACGTGCGCCCGCTCCTCGGCGAGCTCCGTGAGGAGCAGGGTCTCGACCCCGCCCCGCTCGCGGCCTACGCGGCCTCGGGCTACTTCGAGCGCATCTGCGAGCAGCGGGTGGGTGGCCAGCAGGCCTCGTGGGGCGCATGATGGCGACCGTCGTCGCTATCGACCTCGGGGCCTCCTCGGGGCGCGTCCTACGGGGCGTGTTCGACGGCGAGCGCCTGACCCTCGAGGAGTGCTCCCGCTTCCCGAACGGGCCGGTCGCCCTCCCCGGGCCTGCTAGCGCGGGCGGGGCAGGCGCGGGTAAACCGGGCGGGGCAGGCGCGGGTAAACCGGGCGGGGGAGGCGCCGACGGATCCGAGCGCTCCGAGGCCGAGGCCGGCGTGGCCTACGAGTGGGACATCCTTGCGCTGTGGCGCGGAATCCTCGATGGCCTGCGCGAGGCCAGCCTGCGCGGCAGCTTGGACGCTATCGGAATCGACACGTGGGCCGTGGACTACGGGCTGCTGGACGAGGATGGCCGTCTGATTGGCAACCCCGCGTCCTATCGCTCGGCGCGCTGCGGCCTCGGCGCCTCCGAGGTGCTCGACCGATGGGACGCCTCTTGGCTGTATGCGCGCAATGGGCTGCAATTCCAGCCTTTCAACACGCTGTTCCAGCGCGTGGCGGACCGGAGGGAGGCGCGCGCGGACTGCGCGCGCACGGCACTCCTGATTCCTGATCTCCTGGCGTATTGGCTCACGGGTCAGGCGCGAAGCGAGCTGACGAACGCGTCGACGACCGGCCTCGTCAACGCCGCGCTGCGCGACTGGGATCCCGAGATTCTTTACCGGCTACGCGACGATTTCGGGGTGGAGCACATCTTCCCGCCGCTCATCTCACCGGGGGAGGTCATCGGTGAGGCCCGCGTTGAGGGGCTCGACCTGCGCACCTCAACGGGTGAGCGCACCCCGGTTGTCGCCGTCGGGTCCCACGACACCGCGTCGGCGGTCGCGGGTGTGCCCGCCCGGACCGGGTCGTTCGCGTACATCTCGAGCGGCACCTGGTCGCTCGTCGGAACCGAGCTGAGCGCCCCCGTGCTCTCCGACGAGGCTCGGGCAGCCAATTTCACGAACGAGCTGGGCGTGGATGGCACGGTCCGTTTCCTCGCTAACATCATGGGCATGTGGGTACAGCAGGAATGCCTGCGTGAGTGGGCGGCCTTGGGGGACGAGGCGTCGGGCGCTTCAGGCCGGGTCGACTGGCCTCTCCTCGACGCGCAGACCGAGGCGGCCCAGCCCGCGCGCTACCTCCTCGACATGTCCTCGCCCGAGCTGATGGCTCCGGGTGGCATGGTGGAGCGCGTGCGTTCGCTGTGGTTCCCGGGCCCGGGCGCTTCCTCGGCGGCTTCGTCGGGCGACTCCTCCTCGGCGGGCGACTCCTCCTCGGCGGACGAGGCCGGGGCCGGCTCAGGTGATCAGCAGGCCTCGGGCGTCGACCCGACTGAGCGCGCAACCGTCCTGCGTGCCATCACCGATTCGCTGGCGCTGGCGTACCGCCGGGCGATCCGACGGACGAGTGAGCTCAGCGGCACCCGCCCTGAAGCGATTCATCTCGTCGGAGGCGGGTCGAAGAATCGCCTGCTGGCGCAGGAGACCGCCGACGCGACGGGCATCCCGGTCATTGCGGGACCCGTCGAGGCCACGGCCCTGGGAAACATGTTCATCTCCCTGCGCGCCATTGGCGCGGCCAGCGGGACGCTGATGGACCTTCGCGCCATTTCCCAAGCCTCGTCGGTGCTCGAGCCCTACGAGCCGCGCGCCTCCCACGCGCGCCTCTGGGACGAGGCCGATGCGCGCCTCGGGTCCGGTGATGCCCTGCCGTAGCTGATGTGTGCTGACGTGGGCCGCGGCTCGAACGGTCGTTCGAGCCGCGGCCCACGTGTGTATGAGCATGATGCGCGCGCCATTGATCCTGTCGATTGCTGATTGACGGTTGTGTGCGGATGCTGCGCGTGGGAGCGTCTCAGTGTATGCATGCCGACAGGCGTCATGGGATACGTCGGCCAACATACCCTCAACGCTCTTATAGCGAACAGTATGTTCAGATGTTCACCAGGGTGTCACGACCCCTGAGTGGCAGCTACCTTCTGGCGATACGACTCAGCCTCCCAGTTCTCGATGAAGCCGCGCTCACGCTCGTCCATGACGCGTACACGCCCGAGCAGGTTCGCGTCCCGTGCCACGCGCAACGCGTCCAGGAAGGTGTGCAACGCGTTATCCGAGGCCTCGTTCGTGCATCCCACAGCCGCCACCGCGAGTCCGGGAATGACGGCGACAATGGGGCTGCGCCCGTGCTGCGCGCGGTGCAGCGACACTTTCGCGGCCACGATGTCCTCCGTGTCGGTCGCCTCCAGGGCGACGGGGAAAGATCCTGCGTACACGATCTGGTCGGGGATCAGCGGCCCTCCAGGTGCCGACGCGAGCGCCGAGAGGCCGTCCGTCGACAGCGCGACGCTCGGCGCGTCCACCGCGCGACGGAACGCCTCGGCCACCCGGGAAGGCGAACCCGAGAAGGCAGTCTCGGCCTCGTCGATCGCTGCGCGAATCGAGGACGTGAGGAACGCGATGCGCTCGAAGATCGCATCCTTCGTCGGGCCCGACACGATGATGCCGTGATTGCCGAGGAGTGTGATCGCCGGCGGGGGTGCGTTGTGTGCGGCCGTGAAGGCGCGGCGACGCTCGTCGATGAGGCGTGCCAGCGGGATGCCCGGATCCGTGTAGTCGACCCACAGCGCCTGGTCGCCCAGGATGCGTCCGCACAGCTCCTCTCCGCGCGTGTTGCACGTAATCGCGTTGGCTGTCAGCGGGTGCAGGTGGATGACGAGCGGATCGGGAATCAGCGCGTGAAAGAGGAGCTCGACGCTGGGGCGACGCTCGAACGCGCCGCGCTGTGCGAGCTGGGCCGCCGCGCGAACAGGGTCTTCGTTACTGGGGAGTTCCTCTGGGTGATGGAAGGCGTGGAGAAGGGTCGGAATGTCGAGTGGGACCAAGTCTTCCTCGCGCAGGGTAGCGAGCGGAACCCCGCTGGGCTTGATGAGGAGGGTATCTCCGATCTTTGCGGACGAGTTCCCGCCCCCCGAGCGCGTGTATTCCGTGTCCGCGCCGATCTGGTTGGACAGCTCGATGAGGTGGGCGACGAGGTTGTGAGATGAAGCGGTCATTGCTCCTCCGCGATGAGGATGAATCGTTTCATCTAAGGATAAGGAGGAGGTGGGGTTCTGTCAAGGTGGTGGTTGCCTATGCCCGTGTGGTCGTTCCGTGCCTTTCGCGTAGTTTGGCCGCTCGCGTGAGTGGAGGGGGTGCGGTTCCCGGTTGGGAGCCCCCGTGTGAATGGGCTGTCACTCGTGGCCGGGGGTAACCGTTCCTCCCCGAAAACTCGCACGCCCCTAAAATGTCGCACGTAATTTCCCTCGGTCAGTTTTTGATGTGCCGAGAAAACGTTG
>QWCZ01001195.1_pt1 | contig 16124 bp, 20 predicted proteins | sample 1972651 | NCBI WGS metagenome assembly QWCZ01 (sample SAMN09866695, study PRJNA288562) | Human oral metagenome isolate pre1_saliva, whole genome shotgun sequencing... | isolation source: mouth | host: Homo sapiens | place: USA: California
CTTTTTATTCCTTGTTTAAAATCTATTAAAATAAATCCATATTTTGACAAAGGTTTATTTCCTAAAATAAGTGGATAATATTCACCATTTTCACATATTTTTTCTAATTTTAGTAAAGCATCATTTATATCTGTTAATGTATAAACTAACTTTATATTTAAAGAAATAGATCTTAAATTTCTATGAATAAATTCTGTATAAGGAGCTTCTCCAAGATTATCATGTTCTTCAATTTTTGATGATATTGTTAAATCAATCCCTTCAGGAGTTAAAACATTTCCACGATTTACTTGAAAAATAATGTCTCCATAACTTCCTAGATTACTTGAGAAATTTAAGTTAGTAAAATTATTTAAGAAATCTTTTGTTAATCTACTTAGTACATTCATTTCTTACTCATCTCCTTATAATCAATAGATTGAACATCTAATTTCCCATTTTTTAATGTAGCTTTTTCAGTTTCAAAACCTTTTTTAGCTGACATTCCACCACTAATTGTTACATTTTGAGTCACTGTCATATTTTTTTCTATTGTAGTATCTCCAGTTATAATAACTTCACTATCTATTTTTGTTAAAGTTCCTTTTAATTCAATATTTCCATCTTCCTTGATTGTAAGGCTTGATCCTTGATAATCAATTTTGTATTCATCTTCTTGAGAATTACTTATATTTTCATCAGAAAAATAGCTTCCAATTATAAATCCTCTTTCAGTGTCATCTCCTAGAAATATACAAAATACTGGAGTATTAACTTTTGGAATAGAAGTTATTTTATTTCCTAATGTTACTGGAGATAGAATTTGAAGTCCTTCTGTTATTTGGTTGTTATATTCAGGAAGTTTTACAGTAGCAGTATAATCAGCTGTATTAATACTTTGTATAATTCCTACTGTTCCTTTTAATGCTGAAATCATTTTTCTTTCTCCTCTTTCATATCTTTTTTAATTTTATACATCTCAATAGATGTTATAAATTTTGGAAAATTATGTTGAAGTCTAGTCACAACATAATTTCCTGAAAACTCTCCAGCATCAGATAATGAAATAATACAACCACTGAATAATTCCTTACATCCTATAATTTTTAAACTAGCTTCTATCTCTCTTTTATTTATATTTTCAAGAGTTTTTTTTGCTAATTTTTTTAAATCTCCACTTTTTGCCCTGGATTTTATAGAATAAATTTTTTTATAATTATCTGATTTTTGTCCAGTTTCTAATTCTTGCTTTGTTATAATAACCTTTTCTTCTTTTTGTTTTTTAGTATCAAAGTATTTTACTTCTATTGCATCATAAATATCATTTGATTTATCCTTTATTTCAAACTCTTCAACATTATCTAAACTAATACTTAATAATGCTGTATTTTCTGATAATATTTCTTCTTCAAATAATATAAGGATTCCACTAGATATTTTTAGTTTTACTCCTTCTTCTTGTGCAATTTTATTTAAAAAAGAGAAATCTTCTTCTTCTTCTTGTTTTATATTTTTTAATGTTATATTTTCTTTAACTTTATAAAAATACTTTAACTTGTATCTATCAGCAAATTCTTTTCCAAGTGCTTCTAAAGAAATATTAGCCCATATTTTAGACCTTTTTGCATCTCTTGAACTAAGTGGTGCAGATATTCCTTTAAATGTTGCAGTTTTTCTATTAAATTGCCTTATATCTATATTAAAAATTCCTATGTCACTGTGGCTTTCTCCTTCAAATTCACTATTCCAATTTAAAGTTTTTATTCCTATTTTTGCTTCTGTTCCTTTTGGAATAGCCCAGTTTGTTGTTAGAAATCTATTGTTTTCATTGTTAAGCTTTATTATTATTTCATCTAATGTACCTTCCAAGTTGTCCACAATTTCCATATCAACTATATGTTTTAACATTTCTTCAGTTACATCTTTATTGTTTATAAAAAAGGTAGGAGAGGCTCTCCTAACTAAATTTGAACTAGCCATGGAGCAACACCTCTCTTTTTATCTTCTTTTATTTCAGGAATAGAAAGTTCAACTCCTGCTGGAAAGATAACTATTTCAGAAAGTTCAATATTTTCTTCTAATAGTTCTTGCATAAGATTTTCATTACCAAAAAGTTTAAAGGCAATTAGATCCCATGTATCTCCAGCTTCTGTTTTATAAACTTGTTCTTGCATAAGTTTCTCTTTCCTCCTTCATTTTTTCTAGTTGCCTTTTAAGTTCATTCAAACTTTCTTGCAACTTTTCTATAATACTATTTTCAGTATCTTTTGATACTCCAGTAAAATTAAAAGTATTATTTATTTGATAAGTAACATTTGTTTCTTTAGAACTATTCTCTGATTGATTACTTTGAGTTGCACTATGTAATCTATTTCTTAAGCTTCCAAATATACTTTCATTTTCATCTTTTGTTAGGACTCTTTCTCCCTTATGAAGTTCAGCAATGTAACCATCAAATGGTACATAATTTAGTCCATTAGCATGACTTCCATTTACTTTTGCTATATTTTCTTTTTCTCCAACTAAGTATTTAACTCCTGGAATTTTTCTTGCAAAGTCTAAAACCTTTTCTTTTGCTCCAGCAATAGCTTCTGACATATATTCAAAAGGTTTTGCAAAGAAAGATTTTATCTGTTCAGCAAGATTTTTAATAGTATTTTTAAAAGATTCAAATATTGATGAAATTTTATTTTTTATTAGATCCCAATTTTCATGAACAACAGTTCCTAATTTTATAAATATTCCTATCGGACCTAATAATAAGAAACCAAAGTTATTGAAAAATTGAACAGCAGTATCCCAAAGTTTTAAGAATAAATTTTTTATTCCAGTTATCACTTCACTAACTAGGTTAACTAAGAAATTTCCAATTGTTGATATAAAATTAAGAACAGTTTCTACAACTTTTTCAGGAATAGATTTTATGTATTCCCAAACACTACTTAATTTTTCTTTTATCAAATCCCAATTTTGATATATTAGTTGCCCTAATTTTATGAATATTCCTATCGGACCTAATAATAGAAATCCAAAGTTATTAAAATAAGTTTTTAGCTTATTCCAAAGCCATTTAAATAGATTAACTACTCCATCAACAACAGCTTTAAAAATACCACTTATAATAGTTCCTATACCTTTTACAGTTTCCCAAACAGCTTTAAAAAATACTTTAATTTTATCCCAATTTTTATAGATTATAAAACCAAGTAAAGCTACACCAGCTATAACTAAACTAATCGGACCACCTAGAGCAGCTATTCCAGCTTTTAATGCTGACATAATTCCACCAGCAGCCTTTACAGTTGTGAATACTTCTTTTACAGCTCCTGCAAATTTTAATACTTTTGATGTTGCAGTAAAAACTGTTACAAAAACTAAGATATTATCTATTCCAATAGTATTTAATACTTTAAAGACATTCCAAAGTACAATTCCTATATTTTTTATAGAATTTAATGCCATTTTTCCATTTTCTATAAATGATTGCCAAAACTTATTAGCTTCACTTTCATTTAGATTTCCATCAAGAACATTTGAAAGTTCATTTAACCAACTCATAACTGTGTCCATTAGTTGAGTTCCACCACTAGAAAATATAGCTTTACCTATTTTTAGTTTTACATCAGATATTGCCGATTGAACTAAAGCCCATTTTCCTGAATCACTATCAAGAATTGTTTGAGCCATTTCTTTTGCTTTTCCTGTCGCATTTTCATTTTCTTTTGCAAACTCAGCTAAGGCATCTGCTCCTTCGTACATAACACCATTGACTTCTTTTGTTGCAGTTAATAATTTATTCATAGCTAAACTACCTTGGTCACCAAATAAGTCTTTTAAGAATGCTTGTTTGTCTATTCCACTCATTTTTCCTGTAACTTTTTCAAGTTGTCTAACAAAATCAACAAGTCCAATAAACTCTCCCTTAGAATCCTTTACACTAACTCCTAGGCTTTCTAATTTCTTTTGTACTCCTGCATCAGCTATTTTTGAAAATGCTTGTTTTAAATCTCTACCAGCTTGTCCTGATTTTATAGCTTGGTCTCCCATTAAACCAATTGCAGCTGATGTAGTTGATAAATCTATATTCAAGTTACTAGCTGATGAAGATACATATTTGAATGCTTCTCCTAGCATTTGTATATTAGTATTACTTCTTGACATTGTATTAGCTAAAATATCTGAAGCATGTCCAACATCATCAATTCCAATTTTGAAAGCAGTCATGTTATCTGATATCATATCTGATATCATTATAAAATCTTCTCCTGATGCTGTTGCTAAGTCAAAAATAGGTGGTATTGCTGAAATTATTTCTTTTGGTTTAAACCCAGCTAAGGCGAACTTCTCCATACCAGCTGCAGCTTCTTCAGATGTGAATATTGTTGTTTTTCCAACTTCCATAGCTTTCTTTTTTAAAGCTTCATATTCTTGTATTGTAGCTCCTGTTAAAGCCTTAACTTTAATCATTTGCTTATCAAATTCTAAATACTCTTTAGCTGATGAAGTTCCTATTCCAATTGCAGCACCAACTGTTGCAACTGCTGCAACTTTTATTCCAGTTTTTACCTTATCTTTTGCACCTTTTAAAAAACCTTGACTCTTAGCAACTATTTTTTGTTGAGCTATTAATTCCTTTTCTTTTCTTATTGTCTGATCTATTTCACTTTGTAAGTTATCAAAAGGTATTTTTAATTTTTTTAGCTCCATTCCATACTTTTGGAATGATTTAGATTGTGATTTTATAGTAGTTTCTAAGGCTTTAGCTTTTTTAGTTAAGCTTTCATATTTCTTTTTTTCAGCTTCTGTTAGATTAACATTTCTCTTTTTTATCTCATCTAAAGCTTTTAATTCATTTCTAAGTTTTCTATATTTAGCAACATTAGCTGTTATTTCTTTATTCAATTCTTTTTGAGCCTTTAAAGTCTTTTGAGCCTTTTCCATTTTTTGTCTTTCAGCTCTTAAGTTCTTAACTTCATTAGCTAATTTTTTTAAATTTCCAGGTAGTGATTTATCTATAAGCCCTTGTACTTTCATAATCAAATCCATTTTCTTTGCCAAGAATATCACCCCCTTCTTTGTATGGTTTCTTCTACTGTTTTTATCAATTCTTTTATTCTATATATATCACAACCCATTAAGTATGAGTATGAAATATTCATATTTACACCTAATGGATTGTTTAATTCTACTATTAATTCATCTAAGAGTTTTGATTGCTCTCTTTCAAGATCTTCTATTAATCTTCCTGCAAAAAATCTCTAACTTCATCTCTTATTTTTGCAAAATCTTTATAAGAAAGTTTTAAGAAAGTTGTATATTTATACTTTGATACATATTCTGCAACAAGCATATAATAAAAATCATCTAGTTCTTCCACAATAGCGGCTGTTTTTTTTCTTAATTTTCCATAATTTTTCTTTATTTCAATTATTGAATTTCCTGTTAGTTTTCCAAAGTCAAAAGTAAACTCTCTTCCATCAGAAATTTTAACTTTTCTAACTAATCCTTTTTCTTTTTCTTCTCCATCTATTTCTTCATCTACTTCTGTTTCAATTACTCCATTTTTTCTATTTAATTCTTCATTTGCTTCTCTTAATTCTTCTTTAAATTTTTCCATTTTTTACCTCCTAAGATAAGATACTTCTTACTTTTTCATATAAATCTTTACCATTTACAATAGCTACTTTGTTATATACATCAATTTCATGTATAACTTTTCCATCTATTTCTTCTTTGTAATAAGTTAGAGATAATTCTACTTCTGTTTCATTCTTTACAGCTTTTCCTAAGTCTCCACCACCTGTTTTAATTCTTTTTCCTTTAAAAGAATAACTTGCTTCTATTTCATCATTTTCATGAGTTTCTGAATTTTCAACTAGTATTGCTGCTTTAGCTGTTAAATTGACATTGCTTCCATATTCAAACATTATGTCTTTACTTCTGTTTATAAATTTCAGTTGCAATTTCATAGCATTAAATGCTGTTGGAATAGGTTCATCATGTTCTATTACACCTAACCCACTTATAGTCTCTGTTTTATGTTCTATATCAGGTAAAGTAATATTTGCTATCCCTACTAATTCATCCGTTCCATTTAATCTTATAATTGCATCTTCAATTATTGTTGATCTAATCATTTAATCCTCCTATCTTTGAAATAATAATTTTAAATATTTTGAATCATATTCTAATCTAAATTCTAAACTTTCTCCTGGAATGATTGCTCCTAGATAGATATGCCATTTGAATTTTCCTGCTATCATATCTTGTTCAGAGTTTTCTTCAGGTTTAAATTCAACTCTTCCACCAAGTAACTTATTATCATTTTTCAAAGAATTTAGCCAAACATTTATATTAGTTTCTATACTCTTAGCTTGAGAAGGTGTCATTCCTTTATCAACTTCAATAGTATTATTTAACATTATTGTATTTCCAATATATTTAAACATTCTCTTAACTGGTATCCAAACATCTTTTGGATCTGTTTCTCCACCAGGTTGGAATACAGATGTTCTATTACCCCAGAATACAGTTCCATTTGGTTGTCTTATTATTGTAGAAATTCCATTTTCATTTAATAGATTAGCTTCAGCTTCATCTAAATTAACTTTTTTAAATGTATTTCCTTCATAATATCCAATTCCTTGCATTTTTATATTTTTATTTGAAGGACTTTCACAAGGAACTCCATCAAATTGTGCATCTATAGATTGCATATGTAATGCCATTACTGTTGAGAAGTGGAATACTTCATCTTCTATATATGGACAACCCCAAGTTATTGCTTGGTCAGCATCTATATAATTTTTTTCTTTTTTAAATGCTATAACTTCTCCATATTTTGTAGTATTAGGCATTTCAGGAATTGACATAGATGCCCATTTGTCATTTATAACAGCTGATTTAGCATCTAATGCTACTCTTATTTTTGCTGTTGAAAAATCAGGAGCAACTACACAACTAGGTATCATTGAATATTTAGGGAATATTTCCTTTAAACATTCAAGTCCTTTTGCTTCTAATGTTTGTGGATCTATACTTCCAATTACATCAGTTTCTTTTAATTTGCTAACATCTAAGAAATTATATGAAACATCTATTTTTTTAATTGCTGTTTCTGTTTTTGCTAATGTAACAGTTAATTTTCCTTCATCATCAAATGAACAAGTATATTTTTCTTTTTGAACTACTACTGATGTTTCATTGTTTTTAACAACCAAATTTTCATCATTTATAATTCCAGTTTTTGCAAGAGTTGCTTTAAAGTCTTTTACAACAACTCCTTCCTCAGTATGTGCAGTTTTATGTTCACTAGGATTTAAAACATTTATAACAACAATAGGTTTTACATTAAATACATTGAAAGCTAAATATAATGCTTCATTTATAGTAAATCCTTTTATGTTATTTGTGCTTCCAAAATATGTTGCTGCATCTTTTGCATTTTGTATAAGAACAGGTTTATTAACACAGCTCATATCTCCCATATTAATAGTACCTGTTCCAACTATTACAGTTGGAGTTTGAGTTTCTACAAATATTTTTAACCCTGAAGGCATTTCCTTATAACTTGTACCATGTTGAAATTTAGCCATTTTTCCTCCTATTTATCTTCACTATATTCATCTAAATCTATGAAATTTTCTTTTATTTCTTCATAGTTAGACATGCCATTTTCTATTTTATTTAATTGTTCAGAAGTATAAAAACCTTTATACTTTAATATAAAACCATCTTTGGTTATTTCTTCACCAATATAAATATAAGTTTTATCCTCTTTTATTTCTGCTTTTATTTCAGTAGTTACTTGATTTTGAGTAACTACTTCTGTATTAGTAGTTTCATTGTTTACATTTGTTTCTGTACTATTTGTATTTTCAGCTACTACTGCTTTATCTTTTTCTTTTTCGTTTTTTATTCCTGCCATTTTTCCTCCTTCTCTTTTGAAATTTCTTTTTCACTTTCTTCAAGATATGCTGTATGTGGAACACTTGGAATATTTAATTGTAAAAGAATGTCATAAACCCAATAATCTCCACCTGTAATTTCTTCATTTAAGTAAGATTCTATGTTTTCTAAATCTATTGAATAACTAAATCCATCTTTTTTTTGAGTTGCTGATGAATATTTAGTAAAATAAGCTATTAAATATTCAGCTATCCCAGCTATTTCATAAAAGCCTTCTTCATAGTCCTTATTTTCTGTTCCTAATCTAATTAGAAATGTAGCAACTTTAGTAGTAAATCCACCTTTTGCTTTTTGAATTGACTTAACTGGTCTTATAATAACAAAAGGAAATTTATTTTCTTTATTAGTTACATTTTTTATTCTATTTTCAAGATTTTCAGGCTGAATATAACTTCTATAAAAGTTGAATTTTTCTATTTTAGCTTCTTCAAATGCTTTTTTTATTGCACTTTCTAAAGCTAAACTATTCTTTTTTAATGGATTTATTCTCTCCATATGGCATCTATCCTTTCTTCTAAAACTTTTGAAAAGATATTTTGAATTTCTTCATAGATCTTCTCATTATCAATTTGTAATCCCATATTTCTCACAGATAAAGATGTTGCTAATGTTATCTTATGTTTTTCTTTTCCTACTCTAAACATAAGCCTAGGACTTCCTTTTTTCCAAAAAGCCCAGAATAGAGTTTTCCAAGTCATTTCAGGTCTTGGTTTCACTATTTTTGTTTTTATATACTGTTTACTTTTTCCAGGATTAGGTTTAGATATTGCAAATTCTGAAATCTTATTTCTTTTTGTACTCCCTAAAATAACTCCATCTGTAGATGTTATTTGCGATTTTAAAGTACTAGAATCTAAACTTTGCTTTAAAGAATATCTAGATTTTATAAACTTCTTTTCTTCTTTTTTAGCATAATTTAGAGCTTTTCTTAATGCTTCCTTTACAATTTTATTATCCATTCCTGAAAATTCTTTTCCAATTTTTTCTAGTTTTTTTAAACTTTCTTCAGATATTTCAAGTGTGTACATTCTTATCCCTCATACTTTTGAACATATATATGTATCATTCCATGTCTTTTTTCTACATCATAGACATAGTAAGAAACATCATCAATAGTAATATTTTCTCCTACTTCAATAGATATAGAAGATGGTAAGTCTCTAGTTTTAATAGAGACTTTTAAACCATTTCTTACTAAAATACTTGAATCAAGACTTTCTTTAAATTTTCCTGTCATTTTAGGATTATTTTGAACTTTTGTTATTACTGCTTTTAATCTTATTCCTGATAGGTCAATTTTTTCTGCAAAATCTGTAAAAAAAGTTTTTTCAACATCAGCTTTGAAAGTATTATTCATTTTTCTTGCCTTTTTTGTTAACTGGAGTAGGTTCTTTTACTGCTCCAACAACAGCTTCAGTTTCTTCTTTTATTTCTTCAGTCACTTCTGTTGTTGCTTCTATTTCGTTATTAGCGAACATTGCAGCATTTAAATCTATTAATCTTTGTGTTTCCATCTCATCTATTTCAAACTCTTCTCCAGGTTTATACAGAATTTCTCCAACTCTTATATTTTTTATTGCTATCATTTTTTTCATCAACAATCACTCCTTATAAAACAGTTGCTATGAACCAAGATTTTACATCTTCACGTGGCATACATAATGGTCTTGAGAAGTATTGTAACTCTTCATCTTCACTATAATCTGGATACCATTTTCTTATTGCTTCCTTTTTAACAAGAAGTTGAGCAGGTTTTCCTTGTTCTGTTCTTAAAGACATTGCAGCATATCTAAATGCAAAGCTTTTAGCTTTTACTCCTATACAAGTTTTAGCTGGAACAACTTGTTCTTCATTTCCAGTTTCCATGTCTTGATACCAGTCAACAAAAGAAAATATTGTTATTCCTAATGTAGGTAAATATGCTATTTCTTTTCTTCCATCATCATTTTCAGCTTTAGAATCATTTACACGAACATAGTTTGCATGTCTTGTATTTAGATATTCCTTAACCTTTTCATTTTTTAAAAATGCTCCAGCAACATCAGGAGAGAAGATTACTGTATCTATTACAACTCCTGTTTGTTTTTGAATTTCTGTTTGTTTTTTTTCTAGGTAATCAATAGGATTACAATTTGGATTACTGAATAGGTCATTTCCTGTAAGAACTTCTGAATTTATATCTCCATATTTAACCCCTTGTGCTCCTTCTTCCATAGGACAAACACCAGTTCTTAAAGTTTCAATTAACATCCATTGTCTTGTTCTGAATGCTATATTTTTAAATTCTTTCATAGCTTCTGCTAACATTTGTTTCCCAACTGCTTGTGGATCAGCATAAGGAGTTTGACCAAATTGTTGTTCAAATACTGCTTCTGCTTCATTGACTGTTTTTAATTTTATCCAAGCTGGTTTAACTCTTTGTACTGCAAAAGAGTCTTTAACTATAAATACTCCTTGTTGTCTTTTTCCAACTAAAGGTGCTTTCTTTCTTCCAGCTTCTTTATTCTGTATTTCTAACTCTTCCACTTTTTCAGGTTTTTCTTCCCCTACTAATAGGTTATATAGAAAATTTTTAGGTGCTTTTGTTTGCTCTATTATGGCTGTTAATGCAATTAATCCAAATATTTTTGATGACATATATCCTCCCTTTTTTATCCAATCATTATTAAAAGTTTTCTTGCTGCTTTTTTAACTTCAGTTTTATCTTTACCATTAAAATCTACATATTTTTCATTAAAAGAACCTGTTAAATATATAGTGTTTTTCTTATCATTACTATCAGCAGTAAAATCATCTGTTACTACACCATATATTTCAGCAGCAGTAGCCAGTTTTTTAACTTTTCCAGCTGTTGTTAGTTCTACCAAATCTCCCATTTTATATTCTCCAGCTTCAAATTCCACTTTTTCTGTGTAAAATGGAAACTGTAAATCTCTTTTCAAATTACTTGTTTCATGTATTTCTTTTTTATTTTTCATATTTCCTCCTACTCTTCATTTGCCATATTTACAATATCAGCTATCAAATTTTTTGTATCATCAGTTTGTCCAGGTGCTCTATTATCTACTTCTACTTTTTTACTTTCTTGTCTTCTGATATCTAAAATATCAGCTGGATTTTTATTTTCAGGAACTTTTTCAGTTTCTTCTGTATTTTCATTATTTTCAATAAACTTTGCTAATACATTTTCAACTATTTCAGCTCTTGTTTTCCCAGATAATTTAGCTTCATCTATAATGTCTTTACATTTACCTTTTGTTTGGACATCAAGTGCATCTAAATCATAGATTCTTACTCTTTCTTGTGCTATAGCCTCCTTTCTGATATCTTCTACCAATTCTTTATTTTGAGCTTCTAGCTCCTGCATGTTTTTTGCTCCCATGCTCTCTCCTCCTTTTTTTTCAGTGTTTCCACTGTTAATGACTTGTTTAGGTTTTATTTTAAAGTTTTCCAAGTTTGAAAATTCAGAATTTTTAACATCAAATACAATTTCTTCTGTTGCAAACCCTTTTTCAATAGCTTGTTTAGCTGTAAAATAAGTTGTTGTATCCATTAAATTTGATATTTCTTCTCTACTTAAATGAGATTTTGTAACATAAGCATTAATGTCTTTTTAAAGCACTATAAATTGCACACCCTTCTGTTACTGAACCTCCTGGACTGTTAATATAAAGATTTATAACATCTATGTCATTTCCAAAGTTTTCAAGTTCTTTGTAGACTTGATCTGATGTTACAGTTTCATCAAACCAGGAAAACCCACCAATTTGACCATATATTTGAATGTTTAATTCATTCTTATTCTTTCTTGCTTGGTTTAATATATCCATCTAAGCCAACCTCCTTTTTCTTTTTTATTTCAATAGCTTGTTGATTTAAATTTTCATTCCAATCACTACCATTTAACTCCATTGCTTCTCTTTCCGTTGTAGATAGTCCATTTTTAATCTTTAAAATAGATGCAGTTACTTCTTTTACTGGATCTATTTGACCTTGTGAATTTCCATACCATTCAGCTTTTAAATATGCTTTTTTCATAATTGGATTTTCCAAAAATCCAGGTAAATTTATATATCCTTTTAAAACTGCTTCTTCAATTACTTGCTCAAAAATTGGTTGGCAAAATGACCTTGACATCCATTTTCTTCTTCTACGATACATCTTAGCTACTTCTAGTAGTGCAGCTCTTGAAGCTGAGTAACTAGCATTAAATGAAGATAGTAGAACTTCAAATGGAATTTCTAAAGCTGTTCCTATTTGCTTTAATTGTGCATTAAAGAACATTTCAAACTTTGAGTTTGGTCTATTTGGATTTGCAAAAACTAAGTCTTGTCCTGGTTCTAATACTCCAAAATTTCCATAACCCATGCTTAATTCTGTTCCTTCATATGTTCTTGTATTTCCGTTAGGTTTTTGGAACATTCCTTCTCCAACTCCACCTATTTTTCCAGTATTTCCTGTATTATTGTCTTGTTTTATAAAAGCTGTAAACATTGCACTGACAACTGCATTCATTAATTCTGCATTAGAGAACCTTGAAAGTTGTGACAATGTTTCAAGAGCTGGAGCAAGAAGTGGAACTCCTCTTACCTGTCCTACTCTCTCTTTTTCCATCAACTTTAATATTTGTTTTCTACCAGTTGAATCAAAGACTGGTATTCTAGTATATTGATAGTTTTTATCTTTAAAGTGATAGGCTTTTATAACTCCCTTTTCATCTGTTTCTACTCCTTCATACAAGTAGTCATTTGTGTCCTGTGATTCACAGTAATATGAATCTAAAAACTGAACTTTTAAATCAAATAATTCATCTTTTCTTTGATGATATGGAAGATTGACAAAGCACTCTCCGTCCATTAAGTAAGTTATCATAGCTAAATCTTGTAGTTGATTGAATGTTAAATCTCCTTGAATATCACATTCTGTGCTATCGGACCACAATTCCCAAATATTTTCTATTTCTTTTTGAATTCTTTCAACTTCATCAATTTGAAGTTTCAATAAGAAATTGTTAATCCTACTTTTTAGCTTAAGACCATCTCCAATAACATTTGTTCTTATTTTTAAAATAGCCCCTCTTGAAATTGGATTTCCCATAAAAAGCTGTCTAGATCTAGCCATTAAAATTTCTTTATTATCTTCAATATCATCTTTTGTAGTGTCCAGAGAATTGTACATTCCTTTGAAAGCTATCTTAGTTGTACTTGCTCCAGATTGACTATAATTAAGAAATTCTCTTTGTTGCCTTATAGCTTCTATTTTGTATTTAAGTTCTTCAGTTTTTAGTTCCTGGTTTAATTTATTTATCTTAGCTTTTCTCATACCTTCTCCTAAAACTCATGAGGAACTATTTGGAAAAATCTTATTCCTTCTCCTGTTCCACTCTCTATTTGAGCCTTTTTATTTTCCCACCAAATACGACCTTTTCTAATTTGTTCTAAATCTGCTCTTTTTAAATTTTGTCCATCTATTGTATATTCTTGACCTTTTAGAACTGCTTCTTCTGCTTCTAAATATAATCTTATATATCTTTCACATTCCTGAGCTGTTATTTTGGTATCAAGAATTTCATTTACTTTTTTCTGATAATGCTCTTTTAATTCTTCTAATTTTTTCATGTCATCTGGATTTGATTTTAAAAATTTAACTCCAGCTACCCAAGCATAACCATATAAAATAAGATCTTCTTCAGCTTCTTCTATTTCTAATAGTTTACTTTCAAAACTAGCTACATTTCTCATACTTCAACTCCTTTTTTATCAATGTTTATTTCTTTTTTCTTTTGTTCTAAGAAACCTTTAATTGATAATTCTAATAAATCTGCTCTACTAAGATTTACTAAATTTTCAGGTTCTATTCTAAATACGTAGAATGGAACTGTTGCATAACACTTACAATCAAAGCCTTCATTTCTTGTTTGGATTTTCTTCCAAACTACTTTCCGATTTTCCTGAACTTTTATTTCAGCAGTTAAAGATTTGAAATATTCTAAATCAGGACTTACAAAGTCATAAACTTTTTGAGTGTGGTGTCCTCCTGTATCAATACAAGCTGAATAAATTTTTAATTTATCTCCATTTTGATAAAAATATTCTTTATCCAAAACTTTATCAAGTCTATCCCAAATTTCTTGCTGGTTTAAATCTCCATGTAAAATTATGTATTCCATTCCCCAGCTTTCATATCCAAGACCCCAAGCATTAATATCAATAGCTATCCACTTATCTTGAATGTCTACTCCTGCTGTTAAAATCAAAGCTTTATCAGGAATATAACTATATTTTTCCCTAGTTCTCTTAATAAGTTTCTTAGGATCTAATCTTCCTGTATATTCTTGTTCAAAGGTTTCAGCTAAAACTGTATTTATAAAGGCTTTTAGCTTTTCAACATCTCCTTTAATTTCTAGCCATTCTTGAACAATAGATTCCCAGTTTCTAAATGGACTAGCTAGACCATTCAGGTGATAACCTAGATTTTTTATTCTTTCAGGATATTTATGTATCCATCTTCCAGTTTTTTCATTACCTTTTTTCCACTCTTTTTCAGTGAATGCTTTTCCACAGTGAGGACAAACCATTCTCACATTACTTCCATCAGGTTCAAATTTTATATTTCCCCATTTAAAAGTCTGTTCTTTCTTACAGTTAGGGCAAGGAATATGCCATTCAGCTTGGCTTGAATTATTATATTCATCTTCTATTTCAGATGAACCCTTTACTGTCGGAGTTCCTGTAATAATGTGTTTTGTAATATCATCAAATGTAGAAGTTCTTTTTTTAGCAAGTGAAATAGGACTTCCTTCATTTCCTGAACTTTTTGGATATCTGTCTACCTCATCAAGAAATATATTTCTGATAGGTCTTGCAGCTAATTTTGATGGTGAATTAGCTCCAACAAAAGCTATATATCCTCCTGGAAACATTTTGTGTGTAACAGTATTTCCAGAGTCCTTTTTACTAGGTTCTTTAATAATTGTGTGTAATATAGAATTATTTATAGCTGGTTGTATTCTCTCCTTTGAGAAACTTCTAGCCATTTCATCAGTTGGTTGAACTATTAACATTGGGCAAGGATCTAAATGAGCATATCTTAAAATTGTATTGATGATTAATTCACTCTTTGCTAATTGTGCTGCCATCATCAATGTAACTTGCTTAGTTTCTCCTTTTGTTATTTTTTCATATATTTCTATCATATATGGTGTTCTTTCAACATTGAATTTACCAACTTCTTTTGCTGATGTTGTATCTAAAACTCTATATTGATTTGCCCACTCCATAATGCTTACAAGTGGTGGTTGCCTTAATATTCTTAAACACTCTTTTATTAATTCCCTGGTTTCCTTATACATCTTTTGCTTTTCTCCTGTTGCTTGGAGGTTCATAGTTTGCTAGCTCTTCCAAACAATTTATTAATGTATTTTTTAAGTAATCTAATCTATCAGCTTCTGATATATCATTAACTTCATTGTCAATTTTTACAGCAGTTGCTTGTAATTTAGCTTTGAATTTAATTAAAATATCAGTTAAAACATATTTAACATCTTCATCTAAGTGATATTTGTCCTGTAAAATTTCAAGTTTATACTGTTGTAGCTCTCTTTCAACTGCCTTTTTCTTATTTCTTTCATCTGTGACTGTTAAATATCTTTTCAAATTATCCTTCAAGTCAAATTGACCATTAGAATTTTTTTCTAATACTCCACGATTTGCAAGTTCTTTAACTGTCTTTTCACTAAGTCCTAAAATTTCTGCAAGAGTTTTTTGTGTTACTAGGTTTATATCTCCATTTCTTGTTTGGTTTATAAACTCAGTTACACATTTTATAAGAGGGTAACTTCCATTTTCTGATTTGTAATCCTTGAATAACTCTCTAACTCTTCTATCAGAAATATTAAGAACTTTTGATAATTGTTTTTCATTTGCAAGTATCATAATTCCACCCTTTTTTCTCCCATGCGTATATATAAAATTTGGAACTTGAAAGGAAATCAAAAAATTTCGTATTTGAAAAGTTCCGAGCCTCTAGCCGCACCCTCTAATAAAAAAAATCTGTCACAGTACCTTTTTGATTACTCAAAGTCCTCATCACTCACAGCTGTGTCATTTTCACTGTTTATTGTTGCTCTTAACTTAGCTTCATCAACTACTCTATAACCAAGCATTAAGTTAATCTCT
>QWCZ01001430.1_pt1 | contig 16108 bp, 12 predicted proteins | sample 1972651 | NCBI WGS metagenome assembly QWCZ01 (sample SAMN09866695, study PRJNA288562) | Human oral metagenome isolate pre1_saliva, whole genome shotgun sequencing... | isolation source: mouth | host: Homo sapiens | place: USA: California
AGCGTATTTAGCGTTCCAAGGATAGATATAGGCGAGATTAACGATTTGGAGAAGGTTAAGGCGTATCTTGATGAGTTGAATAAGAAAATCCGGTATCTCTCGGAAAATGTGGATCATGACAATATGGCTCCGGCTGAGTACAGGAAATTCTTCCAAAACGGGGAGAAGGCTGTCGAGCTTATCCAAAGCATGGACAGATTCTCCTTGGCGCTGGAGAACAGCGAGGAAAAGCTAAAGGCTGGTATTGAGCAGACCGCAAGAGAGATTAGCTTGTATGCCAAGAGCGGGGATGTGGTCAATGAGGTAAACATATCGAAGGACAAAATCCATATCAGAGGAACGGCATTACAGGTCTACTCTGAAAATTTCCGGCTTGATAGAGAAGGAAACCTAACGCTTTCCGGGGAAATCTATGCAGAAGCGGGCAATTTTGGCGGATTCCAGATTGTGAAGGAGGGAAACACAGAGTTCCTAAGAGGCGACACTATATCGGCGTGCGGCCTAGGCGGAACAACTGTAAATGTAAGGGGGCAGTTGGATATTACCACCGACAAGGATATTACCGGGTGCCATGTGGATTTTAGTAACTGTAATGTGCAAACCTCCACAAATACCTATTTCGGCTGGTTCTACTGCGAGGATGTAGTCTGCACCTCTTCCGTACAGGCAAATTGCGGCCAGTGTAACGAAGCATACATTGACGGATTGCTGGATTGCTTTGATGTGTACTCGAATAACCGTGGTATGGCATGGAGTGACAGGCGATTGAAGAAGGACATTAAGCCTATTGAGAACGCCTTAGAGTACATTTTATCCTTGCGGCCTGTTGAGTACCGCCTAAAAGGCGATTCTTGTACGCATTACGGCTTTATAGCACAGGATATCCTTGCCGGCGGAGACCCTTACGGACTAGTAGGCGAGATGGAAAACGGCTATTACGCCTTAGATTATGAGGGATTCAACGGCGTAATCTGCAAAGCGATTCAAGAATTGAGAAACTTTGAGACGCTTTGAGAAAAAATAGGGAGGAAAATTTCTCATGCTTTATAAAGCAGAAAGTCCGAATAGTATAAAAAATACTAGGGATGTGGAAGGACATATAACAAGAATCAATAGGGCGGTGCAGAATGTATTTTCCTCGCTGGATCCGGAAGATAACTTTAGCGCGGAGGAACTGCAGCGGTATCAAGAAACAAAGCATTTTGCTTCCATGCTGGAGGTAAGGGGGGACGGACTAAGAACTGTCTATACCGACCTTGTAAACAAGTCAAAAACAGCATACGAACAGCAAATGGAGCAGATAAGGCTTGCTCTATCAATGGGAGACATAACATACACAATCACTTTTTCGGAGGAGGCTATATCCATCGAGGGAGAGAGACTGGACATATCTACACAGAACTTTGTCCTAACCGATACGCAAGCCGTAGCCAAGGGGGAAATCCATGCTAAAGGTGGAGAAATTGCCGGATGGAGAATTAAAACTACCGGGAATCATACGTCTTGGGCGGGTGGAAGCAATTCTAAGATTGAGGCACGGTCTATTGTTGCGGACTACGGAGAAGGAAGGACAATAAATGCCTATGGAAATGTGAATATTAATGCAACCTTCAAGGGGAATTTTGAGGATATTAATGTAAGCGGGGCAAAGTTCCTTGGCGGGTTCTCCTGTTCCGCTATGGAATCCTCCAAAAGGCTTACTTGCGGAAGCATGAGAATCTACACCACACAAAGAGCATACGGAGAAGCTATCCCCTCTTCCCCTAAGCGGCCTTCTAAGGATGAGCTGGAGGCGGATAACGACGAGAAGTACCCTAATCGTTACAATACCAACGTTGACCCAGAGGGCGGTCTGGTGGTTTCCGGAAATATCCAATGCCAGAAGGTACGATCCAGCACGGCAAATACTACTTGGTCTGATATTAGGCTGAAGGAAAACATTCGAGGGATTGAGACGGAAGAAAGTAGCCTTTTGCTTGGGAATATTTCTCCGAAAAGCTTTACATTTAAGGGGAGCGGTAATCGCTCGACTGGCTTTATCGCGCAAGAAGTAGACAAGAGATTTACAAAGGAAATGCAAGGGGGAATCCTTGCGCTGGATGTTGACTCTATCACTTGTTGCTTAGATAAAATTCTTCATAACATGGGGGAAAGATATGGATGAGATGACAAAAATTCGGAATCTTCTACTGCAAAACCAGAAGATTATCCGCTATGCCTCTGAAAACGTATCTTTCCCCGCCTCCTTTTCAGAGGATTTTATAAAGGACTATGAGGAAACGGAAAAGGCTATAAAGGAATTTGAAATTAACTACGAGAAGATTTTGTTCCGCTTTCGGAGATTTGATAGCAATGTAGAGACCTACTTTGAAAATACGAGCAACATTCTACAGCTTGGCGTAAAGAAAAAGGATGTTGTAAGCAAGCTGAACACGGAACTATCCCTTGGGAAACATATAGAACTCATAGGGAAAAGGTTTTTAGTGAACACTAAGCACCTAACCATAAATGAAAGCGGCATGAGATTTAAAGGAACAGTGAACGCCACCACCGGGAGCCTAGGGGGATTCACCATTAGCGGGAATACCTTAGTCGGTGCAGAGAATACGGCGATTGGATCCGGAACAATCGAAGCACACTATATGAACCTTAGAGGAGCAACGGCGGAGAATATCGACTGTAACCCGGACAATATCCAAGGGAAGCCTGTAACAATGACCTCTAACAGGCGAGTGGACAAGGAAAGCAAGGAAGGCTCCACTACTTCCTTCAAGGGAGAATTGTATGTGTCCGGTGTGATAGATGCTACCTACGGCTGGAATCAAGAGGTGGATTCTGACGGCGTTCCCCATGGAACACTTCCTAACTTTAGCTTTGATGTTCTCCATGTGAAAGGTGCTTGCACCTTGGCGGGAAGAAGCGGAGCAAAAACCCCCGCGAACCGTGCCCGGTGTTCGGAGATATTCAACGAAAAATGGGAATCATGGTCGGACATTAGGCTGAAGGAAGGAATCAAGGATATAGACGGAGAGAAGGTTCTATCCCTTTTCCAGAGACTTCGGCCTGTGGAATATCAGCTAAAGGGGAATACGGATAAAAAGATAGGCTATATCGCACAGGAACTTGACAAGGCATTCAAGGATTCCGCCCTTCCCAGCATTGTAAGGCAAGAGGGAGAATATCTGACGGTGCCTTATGCGGAAATGATTCCACTAAGGGTAAAAATGATTCAAGAACTATACAGGAGGATAAAGGATGGAAAAGGAACTAGCGAAAGCGGCGGAACTGCTTAACCGGGTAAATGTATCCGGGATTCAAAACATGGTAAACATCGTTACAGCCTATCAGCTAATTACCGGTATGGCGACAGTAGAGGAAAAGGGGGAAGAAGATGGCGCTAAGTAATTCAATCGTTGATTATTTAAACCAAAGGGGACAGGGAAGTTCCTATGCTGCAAGAAAGCAACTGGCTAATCAAATGGGCATGACTGGCTATTCAGGAACAGCGAGCCAGAATATTAGCCTTTTAAACCAGTTAAGAAACGGCGGAGGAAATAACAATCCTTCAGCGAATGTAATGGCCGGGATAAATCAGCAAGCGCCCGCTCCTGTAAATCCCCCGGCGCAGAGTGTAACAACCAGCACCAGCGAAAGCGGGAAGGTAAGCTATCCCACAAGAGGATATACACCGTCCGAACAGGTGGACAAGGCATATAAGGCGTACACGGCACGATTAGGATCCATGCCTGGAGACTACAGCGAATCAGAATATGTGGATGCCAGAAGAGAACAGCTAAAGAAGGTAGAGGGGGAGCGGCCAGACCCCTTTAAGTCAAAGTATGAAGCGCAGATTTCCAGCTTACTGGATGGAATCTATGGGGAGAAGAAATTCTCTTATACCGGGAAAGACCTTCAGAATGACGACCTGTATAAGATGTATGCTCAAAGGTATACGGACTCTGCAAGAAGGGCAATGCAAGACACCATGGCGAACGCACAGGCGCAGTCCGGCGGCTATGGTTCTACTTATGCCCAGCAAGTAGGACAGCAAGCCTATGATACTACCATGGGCGGATTGAATGATAAGGCGCTGGAGTTTAGAGACAAGGCTTATCAAATGTATAGGGATGACCGCGCTAATCGGTATAACCAGCTTCAAGCTTTCCAAGGACAGGATAACACCGACTATAGCCGCTACAGAGACACCGTAAGCGACTGGATGAATGATAGAAATTACTATCTCAATGCCCTTAATGGCGAGATGGCTAATGACTTAAATGTCTACAATGCCAATAATTCCAACTACTGGAACGGTACGAATCACTTAGCCGGGCAGTACAATGCCGACAGAAGCGCAGACCTAAGCGCATACCAGCAAGACAAGGCGGAGGAACAATGGGCAAAGGAATACGCTATGAAGAAAGAAGCACAGGAACTTGATAACGAACTTTCTCGATTAAATATCGAAAAGACAAAGCAAGCGCTTGCGCAGATGGCACTAGGCGGAGCCGGTGGCGGCGGTGGCGGTGGCGGTCGTTCCGGCGGAGGCGGAAGAGGCGGAAGAATAGGAAGGAAAGGAAAGCAAACGGAAGTAAAGACCGCCGCACCTGTAAAGGTAGAGACAGGAAAGACAGGAAAGCAAGTCAGAAATGCGTTTGATTTGATGGATGCCTTTGCGCCTTACTTCAACAAGGGGGCGAACAATGTGGCGGCAAGACCGAACCCGGCAATTACTCCGCAGAACGCCCTAAAGGAAATCTATGCGCATGATGGCGTTGATTATGACCTTGATATTACGCCGGACGATCCGCTTACCTACATCACAAGGAACGAGTTAAGAAAGGCAAGAGAGAAGAGAGGATATTAAGATAAAAGGGGGAGAAAATGGGAAGATTCAGTTCTTTATTTGACACTAAGCAACAGGAAGAGAACAGAAAGCTTGTGCAAGGATATATTGCAGAGAGGGCAAGGAGAACAGAGGGAAGCGTGGCAAGGCCAGCTTCCCCTATTTCTAATTCTTCCCCACAAGGAGAGATACAGGCTACTGCTCAAAAGAGTAGTACCTTTGATTCTTCCCCTCTTGGATATCGCCAGAGGTGGCTAGAGAAGAATAAGCCACAGGCACCGAAGGTAACGCCTACGGCAACGGCTCCGGCAAGAACCTATAATACTCCTACTACACTAAGTCCAGAGGCTATGGCTAATCTTAAAAGCTATCAATCTAATAACGGAATTACAAGCCAGAATCTTTCCGGCGGTGTTCCTGTTGACTTTCAAGGCTTAGTGAAGGATGCCTACGAGAATACGAGGGAGTATGCGTATCTTAATAGGCTATCTCAAAAGCCTATTGTAGGGAAGCTGGCTCCTGTTGTCGGTGCCGGGCAATATGTATTGTCTAACATTGATAGCGGATTCGAGGGAATCAGAAACACGGCAGAGCAGATCATGTCTGACGATAAGATTTCTTCTCAGAACATGAACGGAGCGTTCAGAAGCAATGCTATGCGGGAAGGTTCATTGCGTGCCCTTAGAAATAACTTGGGCATGAAATATGACGGCGTAGAGGACACAGGGGAAAAGATTGCAAACTTTGTCGGCGGTACTGCATTGGATGCGGCCAGCTCCGCGGCGAACGCCACCCTATTCGGAACTGGGGGACTTGCCCTTGCGGCGGGGAATGCGGCCAATCAAGAATACCTTGAAGACGTAGATAATCCTAATATCACAAGAGACCAGATGCTTTTAAGCGGACTGGCAAAAGGTGTAGCCGAAGCGGCTTGGGAGTTTGCCCCGCAATCTCATTTCTTGGAAATGTCTAAAAACGGTCTGGGAACTACCGGAAAAGAGATTGCAAAGAATGTCCTTAAGCAAATGGGACAGGAAGCCATTGAGGAAATGGGAACGGAATTAACCAATACAGCGTCCGATTACCTCATTAAGGGCAAGCAATCCGATATGGTACAGGAATATCTTGCTAGAAGGCAAGCTGGAGAGAGTGACAAGGAAGCGAAATTTAATACCGCTAAAGGGATTGCGGCCAATGTTGCAATGTCCGGACTTGGCGGAGCATTATCCGGTGGATTCTCTACAGGACTTGCCGGAATGTCTAATACTGTACGGAACGGATTTGCCTATAGTGGCTTTAATGGAACCTATCAAGATATTGCCGATAGTGCCGACACCTCCACCGAAGAGGGAAAAGCTATCCATGAGGTAGCTACAAGGCTTGCTGAGAAGGAAGCCAAGGGGCAGAAGGTAAGCTTGATGGATAGGGGATATTTAGGCAATGCGATTGATAACGCCGCCATAGAGGCTTCCAAAAAGGCAGAGGCGGACAATTCTACCCTTGAAGCAGAAACAAGCCATGACGGCGAGCCTGTACAGTCTGGGGAGGAGAATAATGCGCCTTACAATGTGATGTCCAACAATCAGACCGAAGATTCTATCCGGGAAGAGGGGAGCAAGGCGGTAGCTCCAGAGTTAAGCAACAGGATTCAGCAGATAGATTCCACACGGAAAGCCATTGAGCAAAATGCTTTGCATGAGTTTTCCGGGAATTACGATACAGAGGGAAAGCAAGCCTTCATGAAAAACTATGACGGCAGCTTAGACCTTCCGACTTACATTAAGGCGTACAATGATATCTACAACATTGCACGGTATAACTACAAGACAGGTCACGAAGATTTGCAGACAGGAGCCGTAAAGACGGCAAGAATGGCGCTACTTAGTGAGGCGCAAAGAAAGGAGATTTACAAAGCCGGATTTAGGGATTTGATGGCGACAGAAAAGAATTGGAACCAAAACTTTAAGGAGCGAGTAGAGAAAAGGGAAGGCGGCGTAATGGATTCCGTTCCTCATGCTCCTAAGAATCTGACGACTGTACTTAATGCCTTGGGGAAGAATACAGGGCTTCTTTTCCGTATCACGGATTCCAAGTATGCAGACGGGGCGAATGGATCATACGAAAAGGGAAAGGGCATTATCACAATCGACTTACAGAGTGATAATATCCTTGGCACTGTGTCTCATGAAATGACACACTGGCTGAAGGACTATAACGAGATTGCCTATCCTATGTTCCGTGGCCATGTAGTAGAAAGCCTAGTGCGTTCTTCCGGCACGGATTTTGATACGCTGAAGGAAGCCTATAGAAATAGCTATGGGCAGAACTTAACAGAGGAAGAAATCGTTGATGAGATTGTGGCGGATGCTACTACTCATTTCTTGAATGATGAAAAGTTTATCGAAGAGATTACGAAAGACAAGGAAACAAAGGGATTTGCGGAGAAGATTCTGGACTGGATTAAGTCCGTGATTGATGCCTACAAGGAACTTATTTCCCATACAGGAGACAGAAGGGCAAGCCTTGCTTTACAGGAAGACTTAAAGAGATACGAAGAGGCTAGGGAGTTATGGTCTTACGGTATCGAAGAAGCAACGCAGAATATGCAGAAATACGAGCCTGTTACTCATGCAGAAGATAGCGAAGCGGAACTATCTCGAGTTCAGTTGCAGAAACTTATTAATAATCAGAATGTGAAAACACTTTCGGATAGAATTGATGATGTGCTAACTAATCAAAATTTTACGGAATCTCATGTTTACTTGGGGGATACTCCTCAAATACTGCAAAACAAGCTAGGCTTTAGAGACCTACCAATCCTTATGACATCAAAGCATGTCTATAGCGATATAAAAACTGAACGTGAAGCCAAGAACGAAAATAGGTATGATGGTAATTTCCATTATCATGGGTTAGGAAAAAATTCATTTGTAAACGCAATAAAGGCATTAAAAAATCCAGACTTTATTTTAAAGTCAACAAACGATCCAAATAACTTAAGAGTTGCGATCGGGGTTAGTTGGATCGAGAATAAAAAAAGAAATAACGCAATAATAGCCATTCAACCCGAAGGAAGTGGATATTATCAGAAAATAGAGGTAGAAAGTAACATAGGATTATCGGCTTATGAAAAGAACAATTTGAGTAATTTTTTTAATACTGCTCTTAAAAACTCTAGAGTTCTTTATATAAAAGGATTAGGGAAAAATAATAACGGAACTGTTAGAATCCCAGGAGTCCAATTCTCCAACAACCCTAACAGTTCCGCTGTTAATAATAGTCTAAACAAATACAAACAAGCTGTCAATCAGTTTTTGAAAAAAAATGGCAAAGTACAGCAAACAAATCAAAATAACGGAGGAAATGGCCTACTTAAGCAGCTTGATATTTCCGAAGAGTATTATCATGCGTTGGAGGAAGAAAATAGCGAACTGAAGAAGGCAAACAACTACCTAAGCGAAGTCTTGAATGCAGAGAAATCCCATGTTCCGTCTCAATCTGACGTAAGAAAGACAGCGGATAGAATGCTGGATGAATTCAAATCTTCCTTCAAGAAAAGCGACTTGGTGGAGCAGTTGACAGGACTCTATCAGTACCTAAAGGAAAGCAAGAACATTGACGGCGGAGAGGTAACAAGGGTAAGCCGTTCTATCGCAAGGGAGGTTATCGACAATGCCCAGTATCAAGACGAGGACGAAGTAAGGGAGTACAAGGCATTCAAGGGATTCTTTGATAAGCGGCCGTTGTATATTCCGGAAGAGTATATCGAGGATATTTACCCGGACGGATTCGGCGCATTGCGAAAGAAATACTTTGGCAAGGTGGATATCCGAAAGGCGAATGCGGATCATCAGAACAATATCTATGATATTTACAGAGAGCTGCAGCATGAGTTCCCCAATCAGTTCCCGGAGCATGACTTCACCAGCAACGATGCAGATGTTGCCTTAGAGATTCTGGACGGATTCGAGCAGTTGCGCCCCAAGGACTATGAGCATTTCCCCGGAGAGGAATATAATCATGCCGTGGATAGATTGGCGGACGAGATTTCTAATGCTTATTTCGAGGTAGGAGAGGAGAGTTTAATCAACAAGTACAAGAAGAGTTATAAGAAGCTGAAGGAAGATGCCCGGGCAAGCCTTGAACAGGAGTACAGAGAGAAGTACGAGGCGAAGATTGAAAAGTACATTGCCAAGGCAGAGAAGAAGGACGAAAAGAGCGTTGCCAGAATCAAGGCATTAAGAGCAGACTACAAGGATAGCTTAATCGACTATGATACCTTTATCCGGGAAGAAGCTAGGATTCTGAAGAAAACCGGACTGGAGTATCAAGCCAGAAGGGAACTGCACCAAGCGTATAGAGAGAAACAGGACGAACAGCGCCATAGACAGATTTACAAGAGGGAAATTGTAAGGGATTCTAAGGCTTTAATGAACATGGCTGTAAATCCTACGGATAATCTGCACGTGCCTAAGGTGCTTTTAAAAGACCTTGTGCCGGTGCTTTCTTCTGTAGATTTTTCTTCTGTGAATACCTATGACGGGAAGATTCCTAAAATCAGCATGACGGCTGGGGAGTTCGCAAAGAATCTTGAAACATTGAATAGGCGGTTGCAAGAAGCGGAGAACAACGGAGCCATATTCACCGAGAAAGATGGAAAGGGAATGTATCTACATATAGATCCGGATTTAAAGGCGAATCTCCAAGAAATACAGGAAGCAGTTGAGGGGATTGGCGGAAATATGAATCGCCTTACTACTGAACAGCTTCAGACCTTGAGAAACAGCTTGCGAGGACTGAAGAAGATTGTAGAAAGCCAAAACAAGTTTATTTCCGAGAGTACTGGTAAGCGTATGTCGGATATAGTGGATCAAGTAATTGGCGAATATAAAAAGCAGAAGACTGGAACTGACTACGTAGCTGGTCTAAATGTGGCAAAGAATTTCTTAAAGTACGAGATGCTGGATGCACCGACATTTTTTCATGAACTCGGAGATGGCGGGGATTCAATGTATAAGGTTTTGCGGCACTCATTAGATAAAAAAACCAGCGCTACAATTAAGGCTTCTGATTATTTTGAAAAGTCAATAAAAGAACTTAATATATCTGAAAAAGATATAAAGAAAATGTCTGAAGCGAATGTGAAAGTTATGGCTTTAGACAAGAAAGAAGGGGTAAAAAAGGAAATCAATATAAGCAAGGCTCAAATCATTTCCGCATATCTTGATATTCTGAGAGACCAGGCAAGAATGCATCTCCTTGGAGAGGTTACAGACAAGGACACTTCCAGAAAAACTATAGAGGATAGTCTTGGAGGGTTTGTTCTTCCAGATAGGAGGGTTGGATTGGTGGTTAAACGAGATAAAACCGTGTATAAACTCACGGAAGCGGAAATAAATACCATTATTCAAGAAAACTTAACGGAGAATGAAATCGCATTGGCGGAAAAGATGCGCTACATGTACTCTAAGCTTTTGTCTTCCTTCGGCAACGAAGCTAGTAATGCGGTGTATGGCTATGATAAATTCTTGGAAAAGAATTACGTGCCAATTAAGGTTGATAGTGATAGCTTGACAATGAAAAATGCGGATCTGGAAAAAATGATGGTTACTTTAAAGAACAAGGGATTTACAAAATCCTTGCAGAAAGAAGCCTATAATGCCTTGGTGTTGGAAGATGCCTTTGATGTTTTGAGCCGTCACATGGACGAAATGACAACACGGAACTGATTATTTTATGAACCTTATAAGAGACCTGAACGGAGGAAGAGGGGACGAGAGTACTGCCGGGAAGCTTGCTTATGGTGCAGCTGGACTTTATAAAGGCGCCCTTGTTGGCGGAAACCTTAGAGTAGCCATTCAACAGCCTATGTCCTATGCGAGAGCGTGGTCGGCTATAGAGGGTGAGTATTTATTAAAAGGACTTTCTCTTCCTTTGGCAGAGGCAAATAAGGAGTGGGAGCTAGCCAAAAAGTATGCGCCTATAGCCGCATGGAAGGCTATGGGTTCCTATGATATTAATCTTGGCACAAAGTCAACACGAACATTGCTAACAGGAGAAGAAACAAAATTAGAAAAAGCAAGAAATGCTACCTTCTGGCTCTTGGAAAAAGGAGATGAATTTGCTTGGAAGCGCTTGTGGTATGCGGCAGAAAAGAAAGTGGAAGGCACTACAAATTTAAAGAAGGGAACAGAGGAATACTATAAAGCGGCGGCAGAGATATTTAATGATGTTATAGATCAGACACAGGTTGTTGATACTGTTTTAAACAGAACCAGTGCCATGAAGAGCAAAGACGGACTTGCCAAAGTAGCTACGTCCTTTATGTCCGAGCCGTCTAAAACCTATAATGTGGTTTACCGTGCCTATTCAGACTATAAAAAAGGGAAAATAAAGGCTGATAAATTCATAAAAACTCTAATGATAGGTGCAATAGGTCAAGCGCTTGTATCTGCGGCGGCTTCCCTCTTGTCTGCAATGAGAAGCAAAGATAAGGAGAAGAAGTTTGGGGATAGATATGTAGATTTATTTTTGAATGACTACGCCAACAATATAAAATTTTGGAATACGATTCCGATTATAGGCGAAAAGGTTGAGGCCGCACTTGCTTCACTGTCTGGGAAAAGAAAATATTCTTCCGGAAATGATTTTGCGACCAAACCTATAGAGGATGTAATGACTTCTATTAGAGACCTTGTAGATTATGCGAAAGGAGATTCTAAGGTTGGCCTTGTTGGAACGATTTATAAAATGAGTAATGCGGCAAATGCATTAGGAATCCCATTGCATAATATGTTGAGAGATGCCGGAGCGGTCTTCGATACTTTTGCGTATGACATTTCAGATGATGCCAACATTCAGTATTTTAGAGATAAAGCTGTGTTCAGAATGGAGGCAAAAAACAATAGTGATAAGTATGTGAATGTAAATAGGTTCCTATCTTCTGCGTTGAAAGCATATAGTGTAGGAGACAAGGATACAGGAGATAAGATCATCAAAGATATGCAAGAAAAATTAGGAGATGACTTTATCAACGAAAAGCTTGAGGCCACGCTTGCCGGAGACGAAACCATAGCAGAAATGGCGCAGAAAAAACTTGATGGCGTTGATTCTTCAGCGGAAAGGGAGTATCTGCATAACCATGGTTATAGCGATTCCATGATTGATGGTGCTGTAACAAAAGCGTTTCAAGAACTAAAGCCTATTAAGGACGATGAACTAGCGGAACAACTATTTGAGCGTTCTGAAGGATATAAAAAAACTCTTGATAACTATGTTAATTACCAGATAGCAAAAGGGAACGATAGCAAGGAAATCCGAAAGAGTATTAAGGCAGCTGTAACAAAGAAATATAAACAGGCGTATGTGGATGCAATCGGAAATCCAGCGGAATCCGATGCAATATTAAAAAAGATTCTGCGAATTACCTACGAAGGAAAACAGCTATACACCGAAAAAGACCTAAAGCAATGGGCGAAAAAGTAAGGAGAAGAGGGCAAGGGAACTTGTCCTTTTCTTTTTTATTGCTAGGGTATCAAAAAATAATGGTTTGTATTATGGCGGTAGACATACAGGAAGGAGGAGAGGATATGGATGTTGGATTTTAACGCATTTTTTTCATTGGTGGATTTCGGAGTGATTATCCAGTCTTTGGGTTGGCTTTCCCTTGGGATTATCACGGTGGTGGAAAAGTTTGCTCCGAAAGACAAGAAGCCGTGGACTGCAATCCTTACCTTTATCGGGAAGATATTGACAAAGGAATTTGCGGAATCTCAGAAAGTCTTAATGGATCGGGTTGAAGTGTTAAGCGACAAGATTGAAGCCGTTGCTGAATCAGTCGAGGAGACACGAGCCATAGCCGCAAAGGTTAGGATATTACGCTTTAGTGATGAGATTATTGGAAAACAGGCTCACAGCAGAGAAAGCTTCGTTCAGATTTTTGCAGATATTGACACCTATGACAGGTATTGCCGAAATCATCTCGACTTTAAAAACCACAATACCGTGAGCGCAACGAAACTTATTACTGATGCGTATGACGAGCGGTCGAAAAAGAGTGACTTTAGTTATTAAAAGAGAGGAGAACAAAATGGATTTAACACTTTTTCAGCAGTTTGAAGTTGCCCCGGTTATGGAGATTGCAATAACAATTTGTATCGCCGTGCAAGTCCTTAAGTGGAGAGGCATCATCAAGGAATCCGATAAGGACTATATCCCATACATTTGCGGATTTATCGGGATGGGATTAGGAGTAATCGCCATGGTTGCTATGCCCGGCTTTCCGGCAAAAGATATTATCAGGGCTATTGCTATCGGAGGAGTTTCCGGCATCGCCTCTATTGGCGTATATGAGGTTTTTAAAGCAATTTTAAAAAGTTTCGGCTACACAGCTTAGCCGCATAGGGTGGCCAAGCTTTTTCATCTAAGAAAGAGAGGAATTTATTATGAGCAAGAGTAGACCTTTTCAGAGGTACGAAGGCATTGACGAAGATACCAAGAAACAGGAAGTCCCGGTAAAGGACACCAAGGCGGACAATTCCCCGCACCCTGTCGGCTATGGCAGAGGCGTAGGAGAAGAGGACAAGGAGCATGGACCCGGCGTAGAGCTGTAGGGCAGACTTGGGGCAGTACAGCAATGTATTGCCCCTTTTTAATTATGAAAGGGGAAATATATGAATCCATATCAGAGAGGGCAAAAGGCATTGTGCGGCGACTATTTCAAATATACGCCTAGCGGAGCCGGACAATTCAAGAAAGCCGCAAGATGGCATACAACGCCAAAAGCTGGGGATGTAGTCTTTTTCTTCAGCCCGGCAATGGGAAGAATCGCCCATGTTGGAATTGTGGAGAGTGTGGAAGGAAACAAGATCACCACGATTGAGGGCAACACCTCCGGCACTCATGGAGACAGAAACGGCGGAGAGTGCAGAAGAAAGACCTATAATAATTTCTCTGTAGGCGGTAAGAATTGGGTAAATGGATTTGCGCGCCCTGTCTACGGAGACGATACTTGCGCCGCACAAGAACTTTTAGACGTTGCCCGGGGAGAAATCGGCTATGAGGAAAAGGCTTCCCCCAATGGACTGGAGGACAAACACGCAAACAGAGGAAGCAAGAACTACACCAAGTACGGACAATGGTACAACAACGGAAAGGCTTTGTCCGAGTTCTGGTGTGCGGAGTTTGTGAGCTGGTGCTTCTATATGGCGTGCAAGAATCACTCCACAACGCAACAGGAGCCACGTAGAGAGGGCTGGCAACAGCAGAATGATAAATGGCTGTACTATGTAGACAACGTGCCTCTATGGGGCGGATGGCGCTATATTAACGGCAGATGGTACGCCTTTGACAATTCCGGATTCATGATTAAGGGGTGGTTTAAGACAGAGGAAGGCTGGTATTACCTTGGAGAGGATGGCGGAATGCTTTCCGGGCAATGGATTGAGGATAAGGGCAAGTGGTACTACCTGACAAAGACCGGGCTTATGGCGACAAGCGCTAAAGTCAGAAAAGTGAAAGGAGAAGGATTCGACTATGTAGGAGAGGATGGCGCCTTTGATTCCTTTAAATCCCTCCTTCAGAGGTTCCCGGAAAGAACTGAAATCGTGGAATAGGACATAGCGGCAAAATATATTTTTTGTTTTTGTTGCCCACGAAAATGCCCACAAAATGAAAGAATGGCGTAAAATAGCCATCTGTTGAATGGTTTTTCTGGGTTCGATTCCCGTCTCGCGCTCTCTAAGATAAGAAAGAAGCCTGATTTTACAGGCTTCTTTTTTTGTTTTTATTTCTTGCTTGAGGACAGTTGAGGACAGGCAATCCTGAATCTCTTGATAAATATGCGATATCTTATCTCGCCCTTAGCAAGCATCCCTTACGAAGTCTTTGCTATTTTAATGTATATCGTTGGCACATCCGACGGTATCTCCTTATGTTTCGGATGCCGGCCCCATCCCTCGATTAAACCACGGAATACTATAATCTTTGATCTGTAAATGTTTGTTATTCAGATTGGCAACTTTTTTGTATCTGACGGTATTGTCAAAAAAAGCTACACTGTCGCATAAGGGGGCAACATCTTTTAGCAATTTCAGAGAGGCTTCATAGCGCCTCCTGATGTCTTCCTCTTTAATTCCGTGGCCGCCTTCCGTTACTCTTTTTGCCACCCGTTCAATAGCCAGTTCAGGACTTTCTAAACCGATGTAACACATTTTTACGAAAAATCCTTGTTCCTTTGCAGCTTGGATGGTCTTCACAATGGAAATACCGGAGAGGGTGGTTTCCTGATTGAAGGAAGTACCGGATTGAATACAGCGATTGATTTTTTCTAAGGCAATGCGCATGGATTTAAACTGCGCTTTTTCATCTCGCCAGTCCCAGCCATTGCTAAACAAGATTTCGTCGGCATTGATCCGTTCTCCAAGCTCTGCCTGTTTTAGCAAGCTGTATAATGTGGATTTTCCGGCTCCGTTTACGCCTGCAAAGATTGTATATCTCTTATTGTTTTCCATTGGCCTGCTCTTTCCTTTTTAGTAGCTCTTCCTGTTGTTCCTGAAGAAATAATTCAGATAGGGTCATATAGAACTTGAACTCCTCGGCATTTTCAAAATCGATTTCGTCAAACAAAATCATATTTTCCGGAGATAGTGTTTCCCGACACTGCTCATATAAATGCTGTAGCTTGTCTTTCAATTCGGTATGCTTTTCGGGCATCGTTTATCCTCCTTCCTATAAAGTAAAGTGGATGTTTTCCTTTGGCGTTTTGCAGTAATTTTGTTACAACAACTCTTTTACAACTATTCTTTTATAGTAATTTTCTTACAGCAATTCCTTCACCATTCTCTGCAATAGCGGCACATTTCTTTCCATAAACCAGGGATTTTTCTTAATCCATCCATAGTTTAGAGGGCTGGGATGCACCAAGGGAAAATTCAAGATTTCCGAAGAAGTCTGTCCAGACAAAAGAGAATTTGTCCCATTGTCCTTTTCCCATGCTTCTCCGTAAGGATACAGCAAGTCCTTTAAGGGGAGCTTTGCCCCCTTCGGGTCATAGTGGGCAATGGCGTATTTTCCAATCAAAATCCGAAGCTTTACCTTAGGGAGGAGAGCGGCTACCGCATCATGGTATTTTCGCATAAAGGGGCGGGGAGGCAAGTCCCCACCCTTTCCTTTTCCCGGATAGTAAAAGTCCATAGGGATAATGGAGATGGATTTCCCATAAAAGATTTCCTCGGAAATGCCCATCCACTCCATCAGGCGTTT
>QWCZ01000681.1_pt1 | contig 16070 bp, 12 predicted proteins | sample 1972651 | NCBI WGS metagenome assembly QWCZ01 (sample SAMN09866695, study PRJNA288562) | Human oral metagenome isolate pre1_saliva, whole genome shotgun sequencing... | isolation source: mouth | host: Homo sapiens | place: USA: California
TGGTGATGCCGATTCTTATGGGGCTATCATGCGTATAGACGAAGAGCAGGTTCAACTGATGAAACGCCGTGGAGGCGTTGGACATGACCTAAGTCACATTCGCCCGAAAGGCTCACCTGTTCATAACTCTGCCCTTACCTCTACAGGACTTGTTCCATTCATGGAACGCTACTCTAATAGTACTAGAGAGGTAGCACAGGATGGTCGTCGAGGTGCATTGATGCTCTCTGTGAGTATTAAACACCCAGACTCTGAGGCGTTCATAGACGCTAAGATGGAGGAAGGAAAGGTCACTGGGGCTAATGTGTCAGTAAAGATTACGGATGAGTTCATGCAGGCTGCTGTTGATGACAAGCCTTATGTACAGCAGTTTCCAATAGATTCTACAGAGCCAAAGTTTACTAAGAAGGTTTCTGCAAAGGCTCTTTGGGAGAAGATTGTACATAATGCTTGGAAGAGCGCAGAGCCTGGCGTGCTCTTTTGGGATACCATTATTCGTGAGAGCATACCTGATTGTTATGCAGACTTAGGTTTCCGCACGGTCTCAACTAATCCTTGTGGTGAGATTCCTTTGTGCCCTTATGATAGCTGTCGATTGCTCTCGTTGAATCTATACTCTTATGTTATAGATCCGTTCACAGACCATGCTTGCTTCGACTTCGATCTCTTTAGCAAGCATGCACAGCTAGCACAACGTATCATGGATGATATCGTTGACCTCGAGATGGAGAAGATTGATCTTATCATGGCAAAGGTTAAGAGCGATCCACAAGCTGATGAGGTGAAGGACGCGGAGTACCATCTTTGGGAGAAGATAAAGGATAAGAGCGGTAAAGGTCGTCGAACGGGAGTGGGCATAACAGCCGAAGGTGACATGATAGCAGCAATGGGTCTGCGTTATGGAACACAGACTGCTACCGACTTCTCTGTTAGTGTTCATCGTGCGTTGGCATTGAATGCTTATCGCTCTTCCGTTCGAATGGCAGAGGAGCGTGGAGCCTTTGCTATCTATGATGCAAAGCGTGAGGAGTATAACCCATTCATACTTCGTTTGAAGGAGGCTGATGCACAACTTTATGAGGATATGATACGTTATGGACGTCGTAATATAGCCTGTTTAACGATTGCTCCAACTGGTACTACGTCCTTAATGACACAAACTACTTCGGGTATAGAACCCGTCTTTATGCCTGTGTATAAGCGTCGTCGCAAAGTGAACCCAAATGATACTGATGTGCACGTGGACTTTGTTGATGAGGTTGGAGACTCCTTTGAAGAGTACATCGTGTACCATCGTAAGTTCCTAACTTGGATGGAAGCGAATGGTATTGATACTCAAAAGAAGTACAGCCAAGAAGAGATTGACGAGTTGGTAAAGCGTTCACCTTATTATAAAGCTACAGCCAACGATGTTGATTGGCTGATGAAAGTACGTATGCAGGGTGCTATTCAGAAGTGGGTTGATCACTCGATTTCAGTGACAGTGAATCTCCCTAATAGTGTTGATGAGGCTCTTGTCAATAAGTTATACGTTGAGGCTTGGCGTAGCGGATGCAAAGGTTGCACCATATATCGTGATGGTAGCAGGTCCGGAGTGATGATATCTGTTTCTAAGAAAGATAAGAAGAAAGAGAATAACTCTGCCGAAGAAGAGAAGGAGAAAGATTTAACTTCTGCTGAAGAACATCACGAACATGTATGTAGCCGACCACAGGTAATGGAGGTTAGACCTAAGGAACTCGAGTGTGATGTGGTACGTTTTCAGAACAACAAGGAGAAGTGGGTTGCCTTTGTTGGGCTGTTGGATGGTTATCCTTATGAGATATTTACGGGGCTTCAAGACGATGAGGAAGGTATTGCTTTACCAAAGAGTGTTACTAAGGGAAAGATCATCAAGCAGACAGCAGAGGATGGTAGCCATCGTTACGACTTCCAGTTTGAGAATAAGCGAGGCTATAAGACAACTGTTGAAGGCTTGTCGGAGAAGTTCAATCCAGAGTATTGGAACTATGCAAAGCTCATCTCTGGTGTGCTTCGTTACCGTATGCCGATAGACCATGTCATAAAGCTTGTAGGCTCATTGCAGCTTAAGAACGAGAGTATTAACACTTGGAAGAATGGTGTAGAACGTGCTTTGAAAAAATATGTAACCGATGGTACGAAGGCTTCAGGGCTCTGTTGTCCAGTTTGTGGACAGGAGACTCTTGTTTACCAAGAGGGATGCTTGATTTGTACTAATTGTGGTGCTTCTCGTTGTGGGTAATTTTATGGGGTGTATTAGGTGCTTATAGGGCACTTAATACACTTTCTTTGTATCTTTAAAACTAATGTTTAATAATGGAATTAACGTCTACTTATATTCTTTTACAGGGTCTTCAATATCATGCTTTTATAGGAGTTGGAGAACAAGAACAGGTTGTTGGCAATGATTATGTACTTGATCTTCGATTGGGTTACCCCTTTGCTGCAGCTATGAAAAGTGATGATGTTGATGATACATTAAATTATGCAGATGTCTTCAATATAGTTTCTGATGTTATGAAGCAACCCTCGAAACTATTGGAAGCAGCAGCTGGAAAAATAGTAAATGAGTTGTTGGCACGATACATACAGCTTGAGAGTATTGACTTGAAATTGGTGAAGAAGAATCCACCAATGAGCGCAGATTGTCATAGTGCAGGCATTGAATTACACTTAATAAATGATAAAACCAAGGTTTAGAACTAAGGTTTCCAAATGAAAAACCGTATCTTTGTCCCCTAAATAATTAAGTATGTTTAAGAAAATAACGCTTTTCATTGTTTTCTTTGTATTGTTTGTGGCTACTTCATGGGCTGCAAATGGGCGCTTCACACTTGTTATTGATGCTGGTCATGGAGGTCATGACGCTGGTGCTTTAGGTGCTATTTCTAAAGAGAAAGACATTAATTTGAATGTAGCATTAGCCTTTGGACGTTATGTGGAGCAAAACTTACCCGACGTGCAAGTGATTTATACGCGCAAGACGGATGTATTTATCCCACTGCATCAGCGTGCTGATATAGCTAATAAGGCTAAAGCTGACCTTTTTATATCGGTACACACAAATTCAGTAGTGCCTGGTCATTATGCTAAAGGATTTCAAGTTTATACGCTAGGTATGCACCGTGCGAAGGATAACCTTGATGTTGCGATGCGCGAGAACTCGGTTATTTCGATGGAGAAAGGCTACCAACAGACTTATCAAGGCTTTGATCCGAAATCTTCCGAAAGCTATATTATGTTTGAGTTCATGCAGAATTCAAACATGGAGAAGAGTGTAGAGCTGGCTAGGTTAATACAACGTTCGGTATGTTCTAGTGCTAATCGCATTGATAAAGGTGTACATCAAGCAGGTTTCTTGGTGTTGCGTGAGAGTTATATGCCTAGTTGTCTGATAGAATTAGGCTTTATTACTGCAGCAGATGAGGAGGAATTCTTAAATAGTCCAGATGGTATTGACGCCATGGCAAAGGGGATTTACAATGCCTTTGTCAAGTATAAGAATATGTACGACACGCATATCGTTGTACCATATAAGTCTGCAGATAATAGGAAAATTAGTGTTACTAGAGTTATTCCGGCACCTCCAACAGGTCAAATGAATCTAGTTACCCCTTCTACAAAGCCCCAGCAAACAAAGAAGTCTATTGCTAAAAAGGCGATAAAAGAGACTCCTAAAAAAGAAGCAACGCCTGTTCCAACAAAGGGAACAACTACTGATGGGAAAAAAGACAATAAGGCTAGTGTATCTGTAAATGCACTGATTTTTAAAGTACAGGTTATCGCTTCGAATCGTCAGTTGCGTTCTGGTTGCGAACAATTCAAAGGACATAAGGATATAGAATGTGTACAAGAAGGCTCGTTCTATAAGTATACAATAGGTAGCAGTACTAACTATAATGAGATTGCACGGCTTCGAGAAAAATTGAAAAAAGACTTTCCTCAGGCATTTGTTATTGCCTATAAAGGAGGAAATCGTATGGATACGAACGAGGCTATTAATGAGTTTTTAAAGAATAAAAAGAATAAGTAAAGGAAGTAATATGGGTAAGTTTTTCACGCCACAAGTAAAGATAGCACTTGTCGCAATACTAGGTGTTATTGTTTTGTTCTTCGGTATGCAGTTTCTGAAGGGATTATCTATTTTCTCGACAGATACACACTATCAAATGCGATTCAGTAATGTAAGTGGTCTCTCAACGTCTACTCCTGTATATGCAAATGGTTTTAAGGTTGGAACAGTAAAGAGCATAGAATATGATTATGCAAAACCTGGTGAACCAATTATGGTAGGAGTAGATATTGATAAAAGCATGAACATTCCAGAGGGTACAAAGGCTGATATTATCAGTGATGTCATGGGGAATGTGAAGGTTGACTTAGTACTTGGGACAAGTAACAAGACACTTGCCTCAAATGGAATTATTGATGGTCGTATTAATGACGGAGCATTGGGTCGAATGAAGGATATGGTCCCTTCTATTCAAAAGATGCTACCAAAGTTGGATAGCATACTTGTTAGTGTCAATTCTCTCTTGGCTGATCCAGCTGTGAGAAGCTCTATTCATAATGTCAATCAAATTACAGCTAATCTTACTACCTCTACACGTGAAGTAAACCAGTTACTTGCTCAGATGAATCATTCACTACCAGTATTGACTTCTAAAGCAGGTAGAGTAATGGATGGCGTTAATGGTTTAATGGCAAATGCAAATGGCGGAATTACAGAAGCACGTGGTGCGATTCGTGGTGCTAATGGTATGATTGCAACATTAAACAATAAGGTTGATGGTATTGATGTGCAGGGTACAATGACGAAAGTCAATACAACCTTAGAGCATATCAACTCTCTTACAGCAAAGCTAAATAGTAATGAGGGAAGTCTAGGATTGTTGATGAACGATGCCTCTCTTTACAATAATTTGAATAGTACAATGCGCAGTGCTGATAGTTTGCTTGTCAACTTAAAGGCTCACCCCAAGCGTTATGTTCACTTCTCGCTATTTGGTAGAAAGGATAAGTAATTTAAATATCGTCTAAATTAAAAGATGATTGTTTCACATACTAGAGATGTGTTATAAGGGTCGTGTAAATCAGTCTTTTTAACCATCTCTGGTATTTGTTTCACTCATATTATTAATTTTATTCTTTACTAAACGAAACATCTTGTTTATCAAGTTGTTATAATTGAGCAAATAACTTTGAGTATATGTTGAAGCCGGAAACTCTGTAAAGTACATTGAAATAGCCGTTTATGAGCTTTATAGTACTACATCGTTAATTATGTAGAAATGGGCTTTTTATAAATAAATTACTATCTTTGCAAAAGTAAAAAACTAGGAATGGTCTGTTAACATACCATTTGTAGAAAGACATAAGTAACGTAGATATCAATATGAACGTCAATCCTAAACAACTTTGGGATCAGTGTCTCCAGCTTATAAAGGAGAATGTGACTGAGCAACAGTATGATACTTGGTTTCGTCCGATAGTACTTCAATCCTATCAGCCGGCTAGTAAAACTTTGTTGGTTCAGGTGCCTAGTCAGTTCGTATATGAATATTTGGAAGAGCATTACGTCCCTTTGTTACGTAAGACTCTTATACGTGTTTTTGGTCAAGGTGTTCAATTGAGTTATCGTGTGATGGTTGATCAGGAGCATCACTTATCACAAGACTTACAACCAGACACAGTCGAAGAGATCTCCTCACAGAGACCTACTGCCCGTGGCAACCAAAGTCCTACGATTTTGGACGCAGTGCCTCAAGACCTTGATTCGCAACTTGATCCTCATAAGTCATTCACTAACTATATAGAGGGAGATAGCAATAAGTTACCTCGTTCGATAGGACTTTCTATTGCAGAACATCCTAGTACAACGCAGTTCAATCCAATGTTTATTTATGGGCCTTCTGGCTGTGGTAAGACGCATCTCGTCAATGCCATTGGATTGAAAGTTAAGCAGCTTTATCCCGAAAAGCGTGTGTTATATGTTTCTGCACGCCTTTTCCAAGTGCAGTACACAGACTCTGTTAGACAGAACACCACCAATGATTTCATCAATTTCTATCAAACAATTGATATCTTAATAGTGGATGATATACAAGAGTGGATCACTGCTACCAAGACACAAGACACTTTCTTCCACATCTTTAATCACCTTTTCCGTAATGGAAAACGTATAATCTTAGCCAGTGACCGCCCTCCTGTAGATCTTAAAGGAATGAATGATCGCTTGCTGACACGTTTCTCTTGCGGTCTTATTGCAGAGCTGGAGAAGCCAAATGTACAGCTTTGTGTGGACATTTTGCACAATAAGATTAAGCGTGATGGGCTTAGTATTCCAGAGGACGTGATTAAGTTTATCGCAGAAACTGCCAATGGTAGTGTGCGAGACCTGCAAGGTGTTATCAACTCTCTTTTGGCTTACAGCGTTGTTTATAACAGCAATATAGATATGCGACTAGCTGAACGTGTTATAAAACGTGCTGTGAAGATTGATGATGAGCCATTAACCATAGATGATATTTTGGATAAGGTTTGTGCGCATTTCAGTGTTACTACAACGGCTGTCAACTCTCGTTCACGCAAGAAAGATATTGTTATTGCACGACAAGTGAGCATGTATATGGCACAGAAATATACGAAGATGCCTGCAAGTCGTATCGGTAAGTTAGTGGGTAATCGCGACCACAGTACTGTTATCCATAGTTGTTCGAAGATAGAAGACCGGTTGAAGGTTGACAAGGGATTCTATGCAGAAATAGCAAGTATCGAGAACTCATTTAAATTGAAAGCATAAAGTATTTAGTTTATAAGTCAGCTACTTTCCATGGCTGACTTTTTATTATCATTGGTATTTGCTCAATCATTTGTCGACTTAGATTAATCATACTTTTGCATATATGAATTAGTCGCTTCGGAGAATGTATAAATCTTAGTTGGAAATATTGGTTAGAGATATAGTAAGCGAAAAGAACGCCTCCTTTGATGCCTAGAGAGCATAAGAATCCTACTAATAAGCCATATTCTATGTTTTATATTTTTTGTTTTATCGAACCTTTCTTTTGAGTTTCTTCTTATATTGTACGAAGTTGATATATAAGGTTTTATAAGATTAATATCTGTCATTTAATATATGAAATCACTTGTATCAGTTTATATTATCTCTATAGGTAATTTGTATTTGCTTATTGTCTCACATTTTCTTCGTAATATTGCACTTGTAAAAGGAGAGATATAAACCTAAATCTTCTTAGATAATTTAAAGAAATCAATTTATAATTATATAATGAGAAAACTCAGGTTGAGTTATATTAATAACCTTTTAAATATATGTCTTTATGGGATTAAAAACATTTACCAAATCTATTTTATGTTGTGCCTTATTTGTTATTGGTGCATTGTCTGCAAAAGCTGCTGATCGTTTAGTGATAGTCGGTGATGCTACATGGGGTGGTTGGAATCTTGGTCAATCTACCGTTATGCAGAAGTCTGATGAGAATGCTGATGTCTTCAAGGCTACCGTTCATTTAGATGCAAATAAGGAGTTTAAGTTCCTTACCGAGCTTGGTTGGGGTAATTTGGAGTATCGTGCTGGTGCAGGTCCTGTTACTTTGCAGTCGGGCTTTGTTGCTCCATTGGTGAGTAGCGTTGATGAGCCTACCGATGGTAAGTTCTTTGTTGACGAATCTGCCAACTATGATATTGTTTGTAACTTGGCTGAGAAGACAGTCATTGTGACAAAGGCTGCTTATCAAGCAACACCTTTGAAGCATACCGCTTTATGGATGATTGGTAGTGCAACAAAGGGGGGTTGGAGTATCGGTGAAGGTACGATTATGAAGCAAGATGCTTCTAATCCAGCTAAGTTCACAGCACGTACAGAGTTGAAGGCTGGTGAGTTGAAGTTCGGAACGAATGTTTATGCTGGGTTCGACCAGATGTTCTATCTGCGCGATGTGACCGATGAAGGGAAGATTGTCTTTGGTGGTGATGATAATAAGTGGAACTTCATAGAGGAGGCTACATACGATGTTACCATTGATGTAGCAGCTATGACAGTTTCGTTTACTAAGGTTGATCCAACAGCTATCAATGCTGTAGAGACGGCAAGTGAGGCTCCTGCAACCTATTACACTTTAGGTGGCATACAGGTAGAGAAACCTGTAGCAGGTGTGTATGTAAAACGTCAAGGTGGTAAGGCTGTGAAAGTTGTTGTTAAGTAAGATCTTGCTTCTTTACATTTATTGGGACTTAGGAGAATTCCTCCTTATTATATAGTCCCCCTTCTGTATGGTGATGTTAGATTGATATCACCATACAGAATAATACTTTAAAAACAGACGATTGTTTTTAGTATTTTCTTTTTTAATCTTTGTACTTTGGTTTTAGTATCGTTCTCTTTCACACTAAACGTTTGATTTTAATCAAGAAGCTACTAACGCTAGTCGGTCTTACACAATCTTTCTCTCTAGATATTAGTTTATCTCAAAACAAAATACTAACTTTGCAGGCGGATTTAGTGTTCTTTTCTCAGTAAGGTATATTGGGATAACATAAGGTAAACTAAATAACGAATTATAAGGTATAAATTATTATAAGGTATTCTGTAGGAAGTAATATTGCAAAGAACAATAGACTTTACAGGGTAGCTTATGCTCATAAACAAGAGAATTATGAAGAAGAGTTATGTGCGTCCCGTATGTGGAATCGTTAAGACGATGGTAGAAGTGGCTCTACTGGCAGGAAGTGGTAATAGGGTAAGTAAGGGCAACCCAACACATGGTGTAGATGATAACCTTGCTAAGCCAAGCCCCTTTGGTTATGTAGAAGACAATGATTAAAAGGGACAAAAGGTTGGAATTAAGTAAACTAAAGAAACTAAACATAAGAATGAAGAAACAGAAATTACAATTCCTTTGTGGCGCAATCGCCATGATAGGATTTACAGCCTGTAGCGATACAAACGATGTAGTAGGTGATGTTACACAACAAGAGGGTTATGTCACTACTATTCAGGTAACAGCAGCGGCTGACAAAGCTGCACAAGCTGGAACACGCGCACTCAAACCAAATGCTAATAATCAAATTGAGTCTGAGTGGAAAAGCAGCGATAAGATGTTTATCTATGACATCGCTGATAATGATAATAGTAACGAAGCTAACTATAGCTTAGTGACGATGGCTGCTAACAGCAGCAACAAGCAGAAGGCAGACTTCACAGGTGAGGTTAAAACCTTAAGCCCTATGAAGGCTACGGACGACCTTGCTTTCTTCTATCCTGGTACGGCTGTTGAGAGTGAGAAAACAGTTGAGCAGGTAAATCCGAAAGTTGAAAAAGAAACAGGTAAAGGTGGCGTTAATCTACAATATCATACTTCAGAGAACCCAAGTACCAATAGGAAGTACGGCATCCGCAGTACTGTTTCTCTTGATATGAAGAAGCAGGATGGTACATTAGCAACTATCGACCAGAAGTTTGATTACAACTGGGGTATAGCTAAGCCTGTAGAAATAAAGAATAACAAAGGACAGAAAGTTGCCAAAACAGAGGTGACACTGAATCGCAAGGTGACTATCTGGGGTATGAGGTTCCTCGCATCAAGCAGCATTGGTCAGATAAAGAACATTGACAGTGTAAAAATCAATGGTCTTCGTTCATATGATGTACTTAATCTTAAGGATGGCAACTTTGTTGGTACGAGTGACGAAAAGGAATATATGATTACCATAGCCAACAAGGATAAGTCAAAGATTCAGTTGGAAAAAGATTACGTGTGGGTGGCTTTCTTGGCAGAGGATGCCTTAACCAACTTCACCATAACCGTTTATACACAAGGCGGTGTTTATACAAAGACTGCTTCAAAGATCTTTGAGACTGGTTACGACTACCGCTCAAACATTACCGTTGAGAAGGTTACTCCTCAGCCATATGTTACAGTAAACAATGTGAAGTGGGCTACAGGTAACTTCATACACTATAAGAAGGATAACAAAGAATACTGGGGTATTGCGCCTGCACAGTGGTGGATTAGTAACTATGGAGATAATCCAAATACTGACAACAGAGCAAGTAACAAAAATATTAAATACAGCGGATTAGGTTCTCAAAGTTGGTATATAGATGATAATACTGGTAGATTCGCTCAGACTTCAGATGATTTAGATCTCTTCCAGTGGGGTGTAATCACTGATGCTCTGAAATTTAACAACGTATATTATCTCCAAGGTACTAACACAGATTTAGTTGGAAAATACTATAGTGGAAGAGGCGGATGGACCTATGTAAACCAAGTAAATAACAGAAATGCTGCAACCCATGGTGATATTGTGAAATATCAGACAGAAGATGGTAAACATCATTATCATTACCAGTATCCAACAGAAGATAATTTCAAATCTCTCCTTTCAGCAACAACCATAGTACCTGCTTACTGTTATACTGACAAGGGTAATAAGATTTATGGTGCTTACTTTAGTGACGCACCTTTTACTGGAACCAGCGCTAAGTTCCCTACAGGAAAAAAGATATGGAAATATCAAGATGTAACAGGACTGGTACTTGCAAACAAGGGACTATTCTTGCCTATCGGCGGACGTCGACCTATAAGCAGTGCTAACGTTGAATTTCGTTACGTAGCAAATAACAGTGATTTCTACGGACAGTATTATACTTCACGTGGTACTGGTTACTCACTCCCACGTACATTCTTCTTCGGCTCATTCTTTAAGGTGCATCTTGATCCTGCGTCAAAAGACCAAGGCGCTTCTATCCGCCCAGTATATGTAGGTGCAGATAACAATGATGAGACGAAGCCTATTGACGCAGCTAAATTTGCCGCATTCAATAACATCATTGATGCTACTGGTCGTAAGTACTAAACGGCTAAGAGAATAGATTTTTATTTATTGCTGTCTAGCAATACTTAAATAGCATAAAGTTTATTGCGGGATTACCTTTATTAGGTAGTCCCGCATTATGTTTGGGAACTAAATACTCTAATCTATCAACTTCTTATTCCGTGTGTTCACTTGTCTAGTATTATATCTCACTTCTCATTAGTATGTGTAAACTTACTAGCATGATTTAAATAAGTTGCAGGGACCAACTTCTTCTAGATAACACATTCGCTTTTGTGCCCCCTCTCATTCGTATAATGTATGCAGCGTACTTGTTTCTAGAAAAAAGGTACTATCGTTTTAAGTAAAAAGTACTATCGTTTTGGGGAAAACGGAGGTACGTTTTACTGAAAATGGAGGTACGTTTTATTAAAAACGGAGGTAGGTTTTTTCCTGATTGTATATTATTTCTGTCTAACTTTATACTAATAGTACGGAAAGAGGGTGGTTGTGATAGGGTAGAGGGATTATTGTACAGCAATATTCAATTATAAAAGAAGCCATATCGACATCTCTTAAAAGGATGAAGATATGGCATTTTTGTCTGTAGAAAAAGGATTGTTATACTTTATGCGTTCGGTAGATGAGATAATCACCATCGGCATGGATTGTGAATTCATTTGATAAGGCTTCGTTCAGCGTTCCTTGCCATAGTTCGTTGAATGGATAGATGTCCCATTTGAGTCCGTTGCTGGATAGCTCTTTGCAGGTAGCGTTGAAGATGCTGACTTGCTGTCCAGGGAATGATTCAAAGTGCATAGTGCCCGATGCTGCTACGAAATAGCCATAGTCGGTTATCATCACTGGGTCGATAGCCAACTGACGATAGTAGTAGAGCATGAGAGATATGTTCCCTAGTGTGTGATCTTCCCGTTTACCAGTTGCTCCGAGGTAGCAGAAGCGGGGGCGGGTATGTGTGGATGCGTCCATCTTCAGATGCGAACGAGCAAAGAGGGTCGCCTTGGTGAGGTCGTTAAACTCTTGTTCCGATATATGATGATAGATGTGTGCATAGCGTTGTTTCAGCTCTTCAGAGAGTGAGTCGCCATCGCCCACTACTGCCGTTGGCTCTATCTCATATTCAAGTAGCTCCTTTAGTGCGCCATCGCATACTATGAGATTATCCGTAGTGCGTAGGATGCGAAGGGGTAGGACGTGGGTGGGGAAGTCGCCCGCTGCTAGGATGACGGAGTGAAAGCCTCCCCAAGCCCCTCCAAAGGAGGGGATGTGCCTAGCGGGGTGTTCGTTGGGGATGTGAGGATGTTGTTTGTTCTTGTTATTCTCTTTGTTATTGATAATCATTTGTTGTGTTGCTTTTATATGTTGTTGTGACTTTTCCTATTAGCACATCCCCTCCTTTGGAGGGGCTTGGGGAGGCTTCCCCTCCACTTAAAGTACCCTGCCACAGCGATAATCGTGTAGAGAGCATAAAGCCCTGCGGTGAAAGGAATTCCTTTATAAAGGTAGAGTCCTGCCAGTTCGATGTCGACGACAATCCATATCCACCATTGTTCTATGTATTTCTTTGCTAATGCCCATAGTCCGATGAAGCTGAGCGCATTGCCGAAGCTGTCTAATTCGGGTACGGTAGAGTTCGTGAACTTGATGAGGATGATATAGAGTGCAGCCCAAAGAAGGAGGAAAACAAGCAGTGAAGGGAGTATCAATCGACGAGGATAGCGTGTGATAGGAATCTCCTCCGCCCCTTTCTTCCGTCCGAACTTCCAATACAAAAAGCCATAGATGGCTGCTAATGTATAGTAGATTTGCATTCCAAAGTCCGCATACAGTCCCGCCTCGTAATAGACGACCATATAGATGGCAGGCATGATAATACCCGTCAGCCAAAGCCATATACTCGCTTTGTATTCTTGATAGATGTAAATGAGGCCGACGATGCAGCCCAGCATGTCTAGTGTCATGAGCCTTAAAACTTCACCGCAACACTTCCCATCACATTAAATCCTGCCATTGGGATGAAGCCCAGTTGCGTATAACGGTTCTCGTTAGGATGACCGTCATTGTCGAGGATAGTGCTATATACTCCTCCGCTGGCAGCATAATGGCGATTGAAGATGTTGTTAAGATTCACACCAAAGATAGCTTCTTTCAAACCGATAAGACGTTTCGCAGGACGGAGAGAGTAGCTGATGTTGACATTCGTCTGTGAATAGCAAGGCAACGAACGGGTTATATTCTCGGTGTTGTCGAGATACTGACGACTTACGAAGTTTGTGTGCCATACAGCCTTAATGCCTTTGTAATGCAAATCGAGAAAACCATTGAGGATGGCTGATGGAGAGAACGCCAAAGTAGAGTGATTATAATGAATCTTGCGGAAGGAATCATCAAAGTTGACACTTGCCATCTCGTCGAAGTCCTTAATAACATTGCGACTTAAAGCAGCGTTACCTTCGACAGTCAACCATGATAACGGACTCCAGCCAGCTTCCAACTCGGCACCCATACGATAGCTGTTCTTGATGTTTGTGGTAAGATTCTCGCCGATGTCACTCTTCTCGCCAGTCTGCACAAACTGATTCGTATAGTCCATATAATAAAGGTTTACGCCAGCATGCCAGTTATTACCTGTGTACTGATAGCCAAGCTCTATATCCATCAATCGTTCTGGCGAAGGTGCAGGGTAACTACCATTCTCGGTAAAGTTATTGCGTTCTGGTTCACGGTTAGCATAGGCGATGGAGGCGTAAGCCTTGTGCCCATCACGATAGTAACTTACGCCCGCTTTAGGATTGATAAAGTCATAATGCTTATTGATATCCAATAGTTGATTATGGTATCCAGTGGCGCTCTTACGGAATCTATCATTTTCGCCATTGGTTCTATATTCCACACGGCGATACTGAAGGTCGATAAACGTATTCCAGTAGTTGTTAAAGTGGTAATTAGCTTTGAAGAAACCGCTATAATCGAACTTGCGAGCGTCAGAAGAATAATACTTATAATCCTTGCCGTTAGGTCGGAACTTGTTGTCAACCTGTTGGTCTTTGATATAAGTAAGATATCCGAAGTGATCGCCACGGAACTGTTGAAGGTTCAAGCCACCCATCACATCCCAGCTCTCATCTTTGTAGTTGAGATTATAGATAACGCCATAGGTATGTTGTGACAATCCCTTACGACGCACGAAGTCAGTCTTCGCTATCTGCGTACCAGTATTGTCGGTGAATTGCAGACCAAACCTAGCCAACTTTGCTTTCCGCTTGAACTCGCTGTAATAACCATAACCATAAGTATAATGTAAGGTTATGTTATGGCTCCAATGCTGTGCAGGATGAATGAGGAAAGAAAGGATGTTGTGATTCTGATAGAAGTTATCGGTAGTCTTCTTCCAAAACGAACCATCGCGCATCTTAAATCGTTCCGTTTGATAATTCCCCGCAGCATCTTTGACGAAAGCACCATTATTGTCTGTCTGCAAATACTCGTATAGGGAATTGAATTTGCCTAATCCTCTATCGTAAAGATCCTTGTAAGTTTTAATACCCGTATGTACCCCAAAAGTGCCATCCATCAAACTAAGATCACCGCTACCAGCGACAACTCCATTCCAAGCCTGTCCCGTCTTCTCAAAGTTTCCGATGTTCTTGTAGCTGATGCGGAAGTTATCTCCTAACCAAGTCAAGCCGCCATAGTAAGAACCCGACCGCCCACTTGTTCCGTGAACATAACCATCGGTGGCTGTCTCGTGATATGCCCCATCAAAGATAAGATGATTGAAGAGCAAACCCGTTGAGAACTTCATTCCTGCGTTGTAAGTGTTATACGAACCGTATGATGCACTAACCTCTGCGCTCGGTGTTCTCATGGGTGAACTCGTCGCCAAAGAAACCGAACCACCGAAAGCACCATCGCCGTTTGTAGATGTTCCGATACCGCGTTGTATCTGTACACTTCCCATAAGCGAAGCATACGAATTCATGTTTGCCCAGAACACAGACTGATCTTCTGGCGAGTTTAAAGCCACACCATCTAAGGTGATGTTAATGCGACTTCCTGCTGCGCCTCGTATGCGCATTGCTGCCGTACCCGTACCTAATCCGTTCTCGCCCCAAGCCAATACGCCCGGCGTTTGAGCTAATAAGAAAGGTAATTCACGTCCTGTTTTAGAGAAAGCCTCAAGTTCTGATTTCTTGATGTTAGCCACTGCATAAGGAGCATTCTTTTGTACTCGAACGCCAGCTACTATTACCTCTTCCAAGTGCTGTTGCTTGAGCGTGTCAGTCACTTCTTGTGCCTTTGTAGTTGCTACACATGTTAATGCAGCAGTGAATAGGATAATTCTTTTCATATCCTTTTAGTGATGATATTAAAATATAAATAAGGGGATTTTTCCCTACGACGGCATTACCCGTATCAGGTCAATGGGTATATTCTCAGCAAGCCCAAACAGGCAAGCACCCCCTAACTTCCGCTTTGGAAGTCGGTGCAAAAGTAATACATTCTTATCAAACAACCAAAGAAAAGGCAGTAAATACTATTAACTCGTTAACTCGTTAACTCGTCAACTTGTCTACTCGTCCACTTGTTTACTCTTCAACTCAAACAACTTTAGTCGGCGCGTCCCAATATTATGGATTCTGCCTGCCGCTTCCAATCGTTCCGCAATGCGATAAGCAGTAGAAGCGGAAAGATTGAGATAGCGGCGGAAGTCGGCAATGGTAATGACAGACTTTGCGGCGAAAAGTTCCTCAAGTGCTTGGTCGATGTCCTCGGCTGTTGGAATAGAGGCATTGCCGTAATGATGAGTTTCGTTCTCGAATTTGGCAGAAAGGAGCTTATGCGCCATTTCACGATCGGGGCGGAACTTTATCGTTCGCACTTTCGGGTTACGCAATCGATGATTGTGTGTGCGCGGATCCTCGTACACCTCACCTTTCACAGCCAGTGAGAAATAACCGATACCCGGCAGATGTACAGCGTTTCCGTCCAATAGTTGATAGGCTATTTCATCTCCCAGAGCCATAACCGTTGCGAAAACATCCGCTCGTGTAAGAGACATTGCACCTTGTATGTTCTGCCCAATTCGTTCCAATCCAATGGTCTGTCGCTCCATAACGATTGCCCGAAATTCAGCCTTCTCCTTCAGCTTTCCGTAATTCTTTTGTAGTCTGTATTTGATGCTC
>QWCZ01001949.1_pt1 | contig 15995 bp, 14 predicted proteins | sample 1972651 | NCBI WGS metagenome assembly QWCZ01 (sample SAMN09866695, study PRJNA288562) | Human oral metagenome isolate pre1_saliva, whole genome shotgun sequencing... | isolation source: mouth | host: Homo sapiens | place: USA: California
GAAGGGGTAAAGGTTGACGCACACGAGGTCGATGTTGCCGATGCCGTGCTCTTCCATCTTGGCGACGTGTTCGCCCAAATCGCGCCGCCCCAAAATACCACCGTGGATTTTCGGATGCAGCGTTTTCACGCGGCCGTCGAGCATTTCGGGGAAACCGGTGTAGTCGGCGACTTCAATCACAGGAACGCCCGCATCGGCAAGCAGCTTCGCCGTGCCGCCGGTAGAGAGGATTTCGACACCGAGTTTGTGCAGGGTTTGGGCAAATTCGACTGCGCCTGTCTTGTCGGACAGGCTGATCAGGGCGCGTTTGATGGAAGGCATGGGGATTCCTTTTTTTGAAGGTTTAATCGATACACGCTGCTAGCGCAAAAATGAAACAAAATTTGATGAGATGTTTAGCTCCGATGGCGTTCTCTTGGGCAATTCAATAAATTTATACCTTGCGGCAAGCAATATCTTGTCTATCACCCTGCATACGGACGCTTAGGCTGTCATTCCCGATTTTTTTAACCTGCATTTGCAATTTATCTGATTTACCAATGTCGTTTCTCATCTGGGCAAACATTTCCTTATCCACTTTACGCCACGGGATGGTGCGAATTTTAGCTGTGCTATGTTGTCTTTGAACATCGGTGGTTTTAACGTTCAAACCAATTTTTTCTCCATTCAACGTCCAAGTGCCATCTGTAAACACCCGATAAACTAGGGTTTCATCATCAGGTGAAGGAATATTCAAATCCACAATCACGCTTACTTTTTGCTCACTGCCAAAAGTAAACGTCATCGGCGTTTTATTAGTGGCAGCGCACTGCCATTTACCGAGTAGTTGCGCTTCTTGAACAACAACAGGTTTTGCCAACACAGGCGCAGCAGCAAAGGCAGCAAGAAGAAAAATCAGGTGTTTTTTTTGCATAACAGTTTCTTTCTATAAAATCGGGAGTGAATAAGCTACTTTCTTAGTTTTCCAACTGCCTTATACAAGTTTGAAGACACTGGCGGTCAGTTTGACAGAATACGTTTTCAATCTTGGCAAAACATTATGGGATGAATTTTCAGGGCGGTATTATCCCCTAGTTTCGGGTTTTTGGCAGCAGTTTTCTGGAAATATTGTTGACAATTTTCTAGAAAAAAGGTCGTCTGAATCGATTTTCAGACGACCTTTCTGCCGTTCCCTTCCGTCATTATAGTGGATTAAATTTAAATCAAGACAAGGCGACGAAGCCGCAGACAGTACAGATAGTACGGAACCGATTCACTCGGTGCTTCAGCACCTTAGAGAATCGTTCTCTTCGAGCTAAGGCGAGGCAACGCCGTACTGGTTTAAAGTTAATCCACTATATTGCCTGCATAAGGCTAACGATTCAGATATGCCCGTCCTGCGGCTGACAGCTCGGACAAAACCCGTGCCGACGGTTTTCAGACGACCCTTTTCCCCGCCCTGCTTATTCAAACCCCATTTTCCTTGCCGTTGCTACTGCGCCCGCCATCGTGATACACAAAGGCATCAGCAGGGCGGCGGGGGCGTAGGTGAGTTCGAGGATAAAGACTATGGCGGTCAGGGGCATTTTGAGGGAAACACCGAGAAAAGCCGCCGCGCCGATGACGGCGGCACTTTCAGACGACATGGCGGGGAAGAAGGTGTTCCACGCGGCTGCGGCGGCGAAGGCGATGGTGCTGCCGAGCATCATGGACGGGGTAATCAGCCCGCCGTATGGAAACCAAACGGAAACGATGCCGATAAGGGCGAACAAGGCAATCGCCAAAGGAATGATTTTCGGGTCGTTGCGCTTTAAGAAGGGAAATTTTTTGGCACTGCGCTGAAACCATACCGCCGTTGCGCCCAAAACGGGGCCGATGGCGGCGGCAAACCACAGCAGCGGGATGTTCACATCGAGATGGGCGGGATGGTATTGCTGCACGTCGCCCAAGCCGATGCGGGCGACGGCGGTGGCGGTGACGGAAGTCAGCAATGCGGCGACTACTGCCTGTTGCGTCCAAATGCCCAACATGGCTTCGAGGATGAAGAGCGTGGAGGCGAGCGGGACGTTATAGACCGCCGCCAAACCTGCACCTGACGCGCAGGCGAGCAGCAGGCGCGTGTCGTCTTCGCCCAGACCCAAACGCCTGCCGCCGACGGATGCAAACGCGGCGGTCATTTCACGCGGGGCAACTTCGCGTCCGAGCGGGGAACCGAGTCCGACGGTAATGATTTGCAGCAGCGCATGGGAAACGGTGGTGAAAAACGGCAGCCCCTGCAAGGGCTGCTTCAAGGCTGCCTTGATTTCGATTTGCGGCCTGCCGAAACGTTTGAGCGACCACCAGCCGAACCCTACCGCGACGCCGCACAAAATCAATACGAGGATGCGGCGTTCAGACGATGTTTGAACCACGCCTTCCCGAAAGGAAACATGCCCGCCGCCCGTGCCGTAACTGTAAGCCGTGTGCTGGATAAAGTGCATAAGCTCCGTCAAGGCAATGCCGACCATGCCACCGACGATGCCGGTAAGGATGAGGGCTATCCAAAGTTTGTGCGTATGTTTCATGGGGATTTTGTTTTTGAGACAGGGTTCGGCGGTTTCGTTAAAAAATCAAACGGCCTCAATATTTAATATTGAGCGGATAGCTTTTCGGCGCAACGTGTGTCTTGCCGTTGTAAGGAATCGCATATTTCTGATTTTTATAACGTTTTTTGCCATCCACCCCCTGCACCGTTGCGCTTAATGCCCAAACGCCTGAGACTGAAGGACGGCTTTTGTCCAAGGTAATTTTCGCATCGATGCTGGCATAGCTGTTTTCACAATCGCGTTTTTCCCGCCCTTTGTATTCATCACAATTGCCATAATGTGCGCCATTATCTCTACCGTTGCTAATGAAGCTGTTACGGACACGGTTGCTGTTATCAGTAAACAGGAAATTTTCTCCGGTCGTCGTTTCGCCCTGACCCGTATAGCCTGATTCGACAGTGTAGCCCCAGTTTTGCTCACCCATTTGGACAAACCGCCAATCCTTATTCTCCGGCACATCCCCCCATGCGCCGATTTCATCGCTTCCATGTTGTTTGATTGCCCACTTTCCGTCTGTTTTTTCCAAAACAAACAATTCCGCCAGACCCGAAGAAGCATGCGCGTCCCGTTTGACTTTGAGCTTCATATCGTAGGCAAAACCCGTGTACAACACATAGCGCGTGGCTTTACCGTTGCGCGTTACGCTATGGTCGGCAACGGGTTTCATACAATACATAATATTGTCAGATGCTGTCTCACTGTCTTTCGGCGGCTCAGTAAGCTGACAGTTGTGCGCCGCAAGCGGTCGGTTGTAATACTGGGCAATAGCTGCTTGGACGGCAGCTTTGTCGTTATTGGGCGCAGCCGATGCCAAAACGGGGCTAGCGGCAAGCAACAGGGCAATCATATATTTCATCGAAAATCTCCTGATATTTTTAAAACCACATTAAAACAAGATACTCGCGTACCTTCTCAGGTCGTCTGAAAACCTGATTTAGACGTTTTCAGACGACCCCTTACGCATTCTTTCCTCTGTTCGACAGCCATCCTGCGACAAACGTCGCGGCGATGACGATGAACACGCCCAAAGCGGACACGGCGGACAAATGTTCGCCCAGAATCCATACCGCCATGATGACGCCGACGACGGGTTCGAGCGAAATCAAGAGGCCGGAGACATTGGCAGGAACTTTGTTCATGCCCTTGTTCCATAAGAGATAGGCAAGCCAACTGCATCCCACCCCCAAATACAAAACCGACAGCACGCCGCCCCACGACCAGCGGACTTCATAGCTCTGAGCCAACACCAGCGAAAACGGCAGGCACAACACCGCCGCCGCCGCCATGGAAGCAGAAGTAAATGCGGGCGTACCGATGCGGACAATCATCTGCTGGCTCGGCCGTATCACGCCGGCGAAACCGAATCCCGCAAGCAGAATCAGCAAACAGCCGAACCAATCGACCGCGCCGCCCTCTTCCGCACCGCCCAGCACCATCATCCCGATGCCGGCAAACGCCGCCGCCCCGCAAATCCAGTGGTAAATCTTGGCTTTATCGTTAAAAACGAAATGGCCGACAAACACTACTAACAAGGGTTCCAGCCCGACCATGGTAATCGCGCTGGCGGCGGACGTGTATTTCAAGCCGATAAACTGAAGCAGCAACACCACGACGTAGTTGATAAAGGCGATACACAACAACGGCTTCCACTCGCGGCGCGGAATCTTGCCGAAATGGCGGTAACAGGAAGGCAGCACCATCAACGCGGCAATCAACAGCCGCGCCTCGACCATCAGCGCGGCATCAAGCATCTCGTAAGTATATTTGGCGGCGATAAACGAGCTGCCCCAAATCAATAAGGAGAGTATTTGGTAAATCATGGCTCAAGTCGTCGGATAAAAGGATGCACTGATGAAAGGCAGGACATCACGCCCCACCCTGCCCCGATTCGGTCAACGAATCCAAAAAGGCAAAGAGTTTCGCGTTCATCTGCGTAAAATCGAAACGCTCGATTTCATCGGGATGCTGTACATAAGCCTGCGTCCTGCTTTGCGCCGCCAAGTTTTCGCGCCCGTCGGCGGCAATCAAGAGGCCGACGGCGGCGCGGTCGAATTCCAAATGCGCCTGAAACGCATAATGCTTGGGTGAGAAGCGGACAATCTGGCGCGGACAGCCTTGGCTCGCCGCCAATACTGCCGCCCCATCCGTCAGTCCGGGCATATCTCCGTGCCAATGCCCCGCAAGGAAAGACGCGCCCAGCAAGGCGGTATGCGGGTCGTTCAAACCTTCCTGCGTCAACTCGACCGGATACACGCCGATTTCGCGGTGCGGGCTGCGCCCGTGCCGTGCGCCGTAGGCGACGGACAAAAGCTGCGCGCCCAAGCACACGCCGACAATGTACTTGTCCGCCGCCACCGCCTGACGCATCAGGCGCAGCTCGGCTTCAGGGTCGTAATACGGAAAAGCCTGCCTGTCTTCATCGGGCGACTGCGGCCCGCCCATGACAATCAGGAAATCGATACCGTCCGCGTTTTCGGGCAACGCCTCCGATTCATAAACCTTAGTCAACGCCGTACGATGCCCGCGCGACCGCGCCCAATCCCAATACGCGCCCGGCACTTCAAAATCCTCGTGCAGGATGAAATGGACGTTCAGCGTTTTTCCCCGCGTACCGCCGTCATGGCGAAGTTCCTGCTTCATCAGTTTTCTCCCTTTGCAACAAGACCGATATTTACAGCAAACCGTGCTGCAACAGTTTCTTACGCAGCGTATTGCGGTTCAGTCCCAAAATCACCGCCGCTTTGGACTGATTGCCGCCGCATTGTTCCATCACGCACGCAAGCATCGGCTTTTCCACTTGGTGCAACACCATATCGTACACACCGCAAGGCTCCGTACCGTTCAAGTCTTTGAAATATTGTTGCAAATTCTGTTCAACGCATTGCGCGATATCGGGGATGGGTTGTTTCATAACATATCCTCCTTCGTTGTTTTTAAAGATGACAGGTCGTCTGAAACGGGGTTCAGACGACGTTTGTTGAGTTTGAATTAAATAGATTGTTTTTTATTTCGATAAAACTGTGTTTTCAGACGACCTGATATTGCCGCCATTTCCGGATAAGAATCATCCTGTTGGCCCGACAACCCAAGCTATCCGCTGATAACCTTAATCCCCAGCAAAGCCAACGCTCCACCGCAAAATCGGTCTATCCAATAACCGAAACGCTGAAAACGTTTGCTCACGGCAGGGGAGGACAACATCAGCGCGACAAGGCTGAACCAAACGAACAGCATCAGTGCCATCCACACGCCGTAAACCCCCATCTGCCACATCGGCGTATCCGGCGACAACACGACGGTAAACAGCGACAGCATATACACGACCGCCTTCGGGTTCAGCACATTGCACAACACCCCGCGCCATATCGTTTTCCGTGTCGGTTCATCCGCTATATTATCCTTACGAATTTCGACCGTCCCGCCCGCAGCTTTCGCGCGCAAACCTTTATAGCCGATATACAGCAGATACAGGCCGCCGACGATTTTGACCGCGGTCAGAAGCGGAGCGGACTGAGCCACCAGCGTGACCAAACCGAGTACGGAATAAATAATGTGGATACCGAATCCCAACGCAATGCCCAGCGCGGTCAACATTCCGGCAGCCCGCCCCCGGCTCAACGCCTGCTGCGAAACGAGTACAAAATCAGGGCCGGGCGACATGCACGCCAAAAAATGTACGCCGGTGATAATCCAAAAGCCATGCCCAAAAGTCATACTGAAGCCCTTTGTATAGTGGATTAAATTTAAATCAGGACAAGGCGACGAAGCCGCAGACAGTACAGATAGTACGGAACCGATTCACTTGGTGCTTCAGCACCTTAGAGGCAACGCCGTACTGGTTTAAAGTTAATCCACTATATTAAAGAGGGGGTTGTAGAAAGGCACATCAGCCTTTAAGAATGAATGAAGATTAACCATCAAGCCTTCACCATGCCGGATTACAGTCCACGCAACCTACTCCCCCAAGCAGGTAATCTTGCCAACCTTTTCTCCGTCAGGTTCGATTTCTGCTACATGATCTCCATATTTATCATCCCAAAAGAAACGCCCGTTTTTCTCATACCAAGGTTCGCCCAGTACATACCAAGCCTTGTCCAAACTGTCACCGGAGCGGATGGTTTAGCATGTTGCTTTACTCTTAAATGCACTCATCATGCAAGCATCATGTTGACGGCAATCGGGATTCATGCACCTGCCTTTGTCTTCATTCCAATAGCGATCCATTAATTTACAAGCTATCAGATTGTAGTCATAAGCGTAAATGCCGAATCCTGTCAGCAACAGCGCGGCTATACCGAAGCGTTTGAGACGTGGCGTCAATTTCATATTTACTTCCCCAAAATAAAAAGGTCGTCTGAAACGCCCTACCCTTCACGATATGCACACACCCAGCGGTCGGTTTTTTCCGAAAGCGCCTCAAGATAGGCAGCTAGGGTATCGTATTGTGCCGCTGCGCTGTCCAAGCGGTTGATGTCCCGGCGTGTCTGCTCGCCGTCAGGCATTTCGTCGATGTACCAGCCTATGTGTTTGCGGGCGATGCGCACGCCGGCGACTTCGCCATAAAACGCGTGCATGGCGCGGATGTGGTTCAAAATGGTGTCGTTGCATTCTGCCAAGCTCAAGGCAGGCGGCAAAACGCCGTGTTCGGCATAATGTTTCAAATCGCGGAAGAGCCACGGCCTGCCTTGTGCGCCGCGCCCTATCATGATGCCGTCGGCGGCGGTTTGTTTGAGGACGGCGGCGGCTTTTTGCGGCGAAGTGATGTCGCCGTTAACCCAAACGGGGATGTTCAGACGACCTTTGGTTTCGGCAATCAGATCATAAGCTGCTTCGCCTTTGTACATTTGCGTGCGTGTGCGTCCGTGGACGGCAAGGGCGGCAATGCCGCAATCTTCGGCGATGCGGGCGATGGCAGGCAGGTTTTTATGATCGTCATGCCAGCCTAAACGGGTTTTGAGGGTAACGGGAACGTCCACCGCGCGGACGACGGCTTCGAGAATGGCAGCAACCAGCGGCTCGTTTTGCATCAGCGCACTGCCGGCTTGAACATTGCAGACTTTTTTGGCGGGACAGCCCATGTTGATGTCGATAACCTGCGCCCCGAGGCTGACGTTGTAACGCGCAGCATCCGCCATCTGCTGCGGATCGCTGCCGGCAATCTGGACGGCAACAATGCCGCCCTCATCGGCAAAATCGCTGCGGCGCAGGGTCTTTTTGGTATTTCTAAGCGTCGGGTCGCTGGTCAGCATTTCGCACACTGCCCAACCCGCGCCAAAATCTCGGCAAAGTCGGCGGAAGGGCTTGTCCGTAATGCCCGCCATCGGGGCGAGTGCAATGGGATTGTCGATAATGTAGCCGCCGATGCGCATGGTCAAACCGCCGTATGAAAAGGGCTGCCATTGTACAATTTTTAAGCAGGGTTTCCAATGGGATTTACTTTGACGGATAGGAAAAAAGGTCGTCTGAAAGTTCAGACGACCTTTATTTTCCATTTACCTTGCTATTTTACTAAGTCGGCTATACCTGCCAAAATCAATGCGGTAAAGATAGAGACTGAACTCCCTATCATCAGAGAAAATAAGTTAATCAAACCCGACAACGCGCCCGTAAGAAGCAAAGCCAAAACAATCCATGTTCCATAAGGTTCGATTTGACGAAACTTCATAGACCATTTTGCATTGAGGAAAGAGTCAAGAATGACGCCACCATCGAGCGGCAAAATCGGAAGCAGGTTAATGACGATCAAAACTATATTGATTGTCATACCAAACTGGGTCATGATCATTAATGGGTCAACATACGCCTCTGGGACAGCGCCACCTAAAAACGAGAGCATCGCCCAGAAATACACCAGAATCAGATTGGTTACCGGACCGGCAACGGCAATCCATCTCCGCGCGCTGCGCACATTCTTAAAATTGCGGGCATTAATCGGTATGGGGCGTACCCAGCCGTAAACAAACGGTGTTAACGCCAGGCTCAACGCAGGTACGATGATTGTTCCTATCAAATCGATATGCGCCATCGGATTTAATGTCAACCGTCCGAATTGTAATGCGGTGGGGTCGCCACAGCGATAAGCAACATAACCGCGTGCAATCTCACGCATGACCAAGGAAAGCATCACCGGTGGGATAGCAAGCAGCACATAACTGAAATCAAAGTTTCCAAACATAGTTTTCCTTAAAAAGGTCGTCTGAAAAACTCAGACGAAATGCACCAAGGGCGCATCGTAGGTAAACACTGTCAAATTTGCAATAAGCAGGCCGCTCGAGAATCTCGGCGGCCTGTCGGCAGATGATTATTCTTCAGTTGCTGAATGTTCTTCAGTATTTTCTTCGGAATCAGTTTCTGCCTCTGGGTCATAACCCGATGGCAACAATAATCTAGATATGATAGGTACTGTCAACTCTTTTATGTCGATGACTTTTTCGCTTGCAGGCTTAAACTTGAATACGGGTTTGCCGTAATTGTGGTAAATACTTTCCATAACGATGTTCAACGCCTGAGTGTTGCTTTTGCTGTTGACCTGCGTATAAATACGCGTTGCCAACAATCTGCCTTTTCCATTCAGATAGTAGTCATAATAGAGAGGCATGCCGACCATCTTTTCAAAGCCGGAGTGCATTGAGAGGCCTTTCTCTTTTGTACTGTCTATAAACTCGCCAAAGAATTTTTCAACTTTCTCGTAGCCTTCAGCTGTAGAGCCTTCCTCCGGTTTTTTCTTCAGAGCATCAAATTCTTTTTTGAATTCTTTAGCGAAAGCGTTGATAAAGAGCGGGTCATATTCGTCTTTATGGGTGTAATGGATGCGGTATTTTGCTTTGTTTTGCTTACCGAATTCATCCATATTTTCAAGGCGGTATGCCTCAGCAGGAGCAGCTTTGCTGGCTTCAATATAGGCTTTGAATGCCGCCTTTGCTGCATGACGCAAAGGAATGCCTTTTACCATCTCTTCATCTTTGAGCTGGATACTTATTGGTTGCTCTTCAGCCAAACGCTTACGGATCTCTTCGCTCGTAAAGATGCTCATAATCATCGAACTGAGCAATGGCTGGTCAATAGTCAGACTGAGATTTTCACCATCAATCAGCATGGGAGATTGGATATTCAATTGCTCATTGCGATGGTTAATGGAAATAGCGGGAATCCATTCGGCTTTTTTGGCAGGCAGGTCAATGGCTATATGCGATTTCAAACGCACACCTTCCAAATAACGTCCGACAACCGGATATTCTTGCCACTTATCGATCATTTCAGGGAACCATTTATCATTATCGGTGTCCAGCAAGGCTTCTTTCAGCTTGGTCTGATCTTCTTCCGAAAGCTCGATTCCGTCTTCGTTCAATTCTTTGACTTGTTTGTCAAGTTCGGCTTGATCCTTCTTTGTTTCTTCCAAACGGGCTTTCTTCTCGCTTTCCGGCGCTACTCCTGCTTCGGCAGTAGAAGTATGAAACTTCACTTCGCTATCAATGTTATAGCTGTAATCATCCGTATAGACGCGATCAAGGGAAATTGCCATCATTTCATGGGCAGATTTGTTTTCAAGGCTGCTGCATGCGCTCAAACCAAATGCCGCCGCCAATACTAGACAAAACGTCTTTTTCATTTACTGTTCCTTAAAAAAACAATCCAATGGGAATGTAAATGACTTTTAACACAAATAATTTAATGTGACAACATCATTGTATTGTTCGGTTTCTAAAAACGCTGAAAGGTCGTCTGAAACGGCAATTTACCGTTTCAGACGACCTTTTAAACACCATTACAAAATGCCGTTATGGTAAGTCTGATCATCAATCATGGTCGGATATTTCGGGTGGTTGGCATAAACAGTATCGTGGATTGCTTCAACTTTGTTATGCACATGACCCAATACATCAGAAAGCGCAATGTCCTTACCGGTTGTATTCACATCTTTCAATTGGTCGCCATTATGGGTATTGCTGCCGGCAAAGGTATCGATATCAGCCTCATGTTTCAACCAAGTCGCATACAGTTTGCCTTTGATGTCGGTATGCAGGGTATTGTTGGCAACATTCAACGTGGCTTTTCCTACACCGTCACCGGTACTGTTGACATCCACAATGGCATCGTTCAGTTTGCCGTGGAGGGACAACGTATTGTTGGTCACGTTGTACTCTTTGGCATTGGTACGCATATAGGCGAATTCACGATAACCGGCCGACTCTTCGCGAACGGTAATATTGTTGTTGTTTAACGTTATCGAACCATGCAGGGGAACATCCGAGCGGTGTTCTTCAAAATAGAACGGCACGGCTCCCGGTGCAATTTTTCCGATATTGGCAGTATTGTCGCTGATATTGATGGTGCCCGTACCGATACCGTCGTGTTTGCTGACATGATCATATGTGTTGTTAATCACTGCCATCAGGTATTTGGTGGACTCACCGTCGATTTTGTTGTCGGTAATATTCAGCGTGTAATTCATTTTGTTTTCATGGTTACGGAATTCGATGCCATAAGTTTGGATGTGGTTTTGGTACACTGCCAAATTTTTAATGGTATTGCCGCTGATGTCGTAATAACCTTTATCCGCCGTATGCAAATCGCGCAATTGGGTATTGGTTTGCACTTGGATGCCGGAATACATGTGGTAATACCTACCTAAATCATCGTCCATATAAAGACGGAAATTCGGATCTTGCGTAATAACGTTGTCTTTAATTTTCACGTTATCCATGGAAAATTGGCGGTTGTAGGCAGCGATACCATACAGACGGTCGCCATTTAAGACATTGTTTTCGATAACAATACCGGTACCATCATGCACATCCAAACCTTTACGGTAGTTATGATCGGTCGTATTGTTGCGGAAAGTAATGCCGTAGTTGTAGCTGCCTGCCATGGCTGTCATGCCATAACCTGTACCGCCATCAGCCTCGTGACCGTTCCACTCCAATCTATTGCCTTCGCCGACAAAGTTCTTTTGATATCCGACCATCGCGCCGGCAACACGGTTGTGGTGCAGATAGGAGTCGACAATACGGTTATTCTCACCCAAAGGCAGATGGTCATATTGTTCGTTGATCTCACCGCTTTGGACGCGCGCTTTGTAAGTTTGGCTCTTACCTGCTTCCCGAACCAATGCATCAGTCGATGTAAACATTACACCGGCACGGTTGACTCCGGATACTTCGACTTTGCTGATTAAAGTATGGTCGGCATCGTTGACCAAAATGCCGCTGACTTTACCGAAATAGCTCAAGCCCTTCCGGTAAAAGTCCGGATTGGTATATTTAACAGAAAGATTCGCAATCGTTTTATGGCTTTGTCCATCCACCAAAATACCGGCAAATGCGCGAATATCATCGTGATTGGTATTGGGGTTGAACACACCGACCTGCGCTTTATCAAAGGTGATCAGCGTTTTGCCCATGCCCGAACCAAAAATACCTTTGACCCCTGAATTATTGCCATTGATGACAATTTGATCGGAAATATAGTAAGTACCGTCCATGAACAGCATGGCTTTTTCTTTGTGTGCCGCAGTCAATGCCGCTTTGATGGCTGCCAAGCTGTCTTTTTTCCCGGTAGGATCTGCGCCAAAATCATTGACGTCGATGTATCTGCCAAATTCTTTCGATTGATGAACGGTGTAGTTGGAAACCTCCTCTTCTTTTACTTCATCTTGATGATTGGCTTGATGTTCGGCCTGTCTGGCAGTATGGGCTTCATTGGATTTTGAAGTATTGTGTCGAGCCGTTTCTTTATTGTCACCAGCCTGATTGTCTTCATGTTTGTGGGCAACCGTTACCGCTGGTGCTGAATGCGCCGCTTTACCGTTGGTTTGATGATGGTGTGCAACATCATTTTCAGTATGTTGCGCTTTCTCGGCAGCCTGTTTTTCAGCCAGGATTGCTTTGGTTTTAGCGGCAATTTCCGCTTGTTTGGCTGCATGTGCGGCTTTTGATTTTTCTAATGCTTCAGCCTGTCTTGCAGCCGATGCTGCTTTGGCTTTTTCCAAGGCTTCGGCTTGACGTACTGCAGCGGCGGCTTTTGCCTTTTCCATAGCTTCTGCATGTCTTGCAGCGGCGGAGGCAACAGCTGCCTGTCTAGCAGCTTGGTATTTTGCCATGACCTGCTCTTTGGCTGCTTGAGCTTCTGCCTGTTTGCGTGCAACGACATCAGCACGGAGAACCTGAGACATGATGGCCATTTCTTTGCTGGTTAATTTACTGCGGTCGGCAACCGGCGCCGGTTTGGTATTTTTTGAAGTATTGACTGCGGCAGTATCGGCAGAGGGCGTATGTTGCAGACCAAAAATTTTATCCTGTCCCCTCAATTGTTTAGGGAGGGCTGCTGCCAGATTCAGACCGCCAAAAGAATGGTCGTAAATCAATTTATTCAATGCAGAAGGAGCATGGCCGGCATGATCTTGGCTTGCGGCTACTGCATGATTAGATTGAGAAGTTTGACTTTTAGTGTGAACTCTTGTTTGTCCGAGATTGAAGAAAGAGTACGTGGTTTTAGTTGACATAATATATTTTCCCTAGTTTAAAAGCCGCAGACTTGCGTCTGAGGCAACGAAAGCAATGCTTTCCTACCCTTTTTCAGCGATTTTTATATGTCGTTCGAATGATTTGAAATCATTTCCATCGTCATTTAAATAGCTGTAACGATTATTACTCATTCTAAAACCTCAAAACCTGACGCTCTTTTTTTAATCCTTCCGCCTTTTAAACATAAAACCGCACTTAAATATCCCTATAACATTCAGACGACTTTTCATGATCTTGTAAAAGTCATTCCAAAGTTCTCACTTTGGAACAGTCATCTTGTAATGTCATATTAATATATTAAACACTGCTTTACATTAAAAAACGAAAACCTAAGTCTATCAGAGTTCTAGAGTATCTATTTAGTTCACTGCGATGTCGATTTAAGTCCCTTTTTTCGACATTTTTCAGCAACTAAATATACCAAACGAGTAATGAAATGATTCTAGCATATTGAATTAGTATAATTTCATTTTCATAACTTAGTAAATATTAAAATTTTTTAATTATTTGAAAAATAGAAAAATTTTTTTATTTTTTAGTTCAAATAGTGACTATTTTTCACAACAACACACCAAACATCGGGATATTTTTTTACAAATGGCACGACAAAATCTGTTTACAAAATAAAAAGGTCGTCTGAAAAGAAATTTTCTTTCAGACGACCTTTGGATCTGTTCTATTAATACGAAATCAAATCAGCACACTTCAACCAACCAGCCATGTTTGTCTTCCGCCAAACCGTATTGGATGTCGGTCAAGGCTTTACGCAAAGCGTAGCCGCGTTCTTGGCTCTTCACTTCGATTTCTTTGCCGTCGATGACAAAAGAGGTTACGGGTGAGATAACGGCGGCGGTGCCGGTCAGAATCGCTTCCGCGCCCTCTTCGACTGCAGCTTTGAGTTCGTCCACGGTGAAATTGCGTTCGCTGACGGTGTAGCCCAAGTCTTTGGCGACGGTCAGCACAGAATCGCGGGTAACGCCATGGAGGAATTCGTCGGTTAACGGTTTGGTAATGATTTCGTTGCCTTTAATTAGGATAAAGTTGGACGCGCCGGTTTCCTGTACGTCGCCATTCGGGCAGAACAGGACTTGGTTTGCACCGTGTTCGGCTTTTGCCTTCAACACCCAAGGCATGGCGGAGGCGTAGTTGCCGCCGCATTTGACGCGACCCATGTGCGGTGCGCAGCGGATGTGTTCGGTTTCAACCAAAATTTTCACGGGCGAACCGGCTTTGAAATAGTCGCCGACCGGAGACGCGAGGATATAGAGCAGCGCAGTTTCGGACGGCGAACCGGCTTTGCCGATAACGGGGTCGGTACCGATGAGCGTCGGACGCAGATACAGCGCGGCAGGCGCATCGGGAATTTCGTCGGCGGCGCGTTTGACCAATTCGATCAGGGCATTCAGATAGGCTTCGGTTTCGGGGCGCGGCAGGTGCAAAATGTCTGCGCTTTGCTGCATACGGGCGATGTTTGCCGTCGGGCGGAACAAGACGATTTTGCCGTTTGCCTGACGGAATGCTTTTAAACCTTCAAAGCATTCGCTGCCGTAATGCAGGGCGTGCGCGCCGGGCGCGAGGGTGAGGTCTGAGGAAGTTTGCCATTCGGTCGGCTGCCATTTGCCATCCTTGTGGGCGATAACGGGCATTTGGGCGTGGAAGACGCTGCCGAACACGGCGGGTACGGGTCTGTTCATGGTGATTGCCTTTCTTATTCTGTTTGGTTCTGTTTAGATATTAAAAGTTGAAAGATACGCCTGTACGGATGGTTTTGACAAGTCCGAATACTTGTTTCGCAAACAGCTTTCGCCCAAGCCCTTGCCTGATAAAGAAATACGGAAAACCATCCATTCCGATACGCATACGCATTGTCAGCAATCATGCCTACCGTGTACTACATATATATAATGAAGCCTGAGGTCGTCTGAAAACTGCCGCACATCCTATCCGAAACAATCCAAATCGTTTAAACTAAGCCGCATCTGCGGCAAACGGATTTGGAAACGGAATCCCTATCGACCGCCTATTGAATTTTCAGACGACCTTTTCAAAACTTTCCGACAGGCATACCGCCGGAGACATCCATGAAACTGATTTACACCATTATCAAAGTCATCATTTTATTATTGTTTTTACTGCTAGCGTTGCCTTCCACTACCTGCCCGGTCAGAAAGCCGATTTACCGCTGATTGTCGTCCTCTTCGGCGCATTTGTCATCGGCATCGTGTTCGGCATGTTCGCCCTGTTCGGCAGACTTTTGGCGCTGCGCAGCGAAAACAACCGCCTGCGCGCCGAAGTCAAAAAACACGCGCATTTGAGCGAAAAAGACCTTGCCGCCCCCGTACCGCAGCAACCCGTACCGCAAACGACTGCCCCTACCAAACAACCCGTACAAACGCCCAAGCCTTAAAGAAGGAATCACATGGACAACGAATTGTGGGTCATCCTCCTGCCCATTACCCTTTTGCCCGTCTTTTTCGCCATGGGCTGGTTTGCCGCCCGCATTGACATGAAAACCGTGTTGAAACAGGCGAAAAGCGTGCCTGCCGGCTTTTACAAAAGTCTGGACGCATTGGTTGACCGCAACAGCGGCCGTGCCGCCCGCGAACTGGCGGAAGTCATCGACCAGCAGCCGCAGTCTTACGACCTCAACCTGACTTTGGGCAAACTCTACCGCCAACGCGGCGAAAACGACAAAGCCATCAATATGCACCAAGCCCTGCTCGACTCGCCCGATACCGTCAACGAAAAACGCGCGCGGGTATTGTTCGAACTCGCGCAAAACTACCAAAGCGCAGGCTTGGTTGACCGCGCCGAACAAATCTTCATCGGCTTGCAGGAAGGCAACATGGCGCGCGAAGCCCGTCAGCACCTGCTCAGCATCTACCAGCAAGACCGCGACTGGGAAAAA
>QWCZ01000688.1_pt1 | contig 15933 bp, 14 predicted proteins | sample 1972651 | NCBI WGS metagenome assembly QWCZ01 (sample SAMN09866695, study PRJNA288562) | Human oral metagenome isolate pre1_saliva, whole genome shotgun sequencing... | isolation source: mouth | host: Homo sapiens | place: USA: California
GGTTACATTATTGCGGGTGTGCCGGGAGATCATGGTATTAATGGTGATGGCTGGGATGCGAGGGCTTTTTTCTCGATCGTATATATTACTCCGATAGGGGCTGTTATATCTGCTATTCCGGTAGCTATGATGTATCTGGCTGCCAGGGTTAAAGAGTGATCTGGTTTCGAGAATGTAGTGGCATTAAAGAGGTCTAATAAATGTGTGAGAGTCAGTCAGAAAAGGCATTTAATGAAAAGCTGGCTAGGTCGCAGCAGATAAGCGGGCAAGTGCCGCAGGTTTTGCTGCAACCAATGCCTTTTGTGCCGCAGCCAAAAAAGGTGCTTTCTGCTAAGGGTAAGCGTAAGCGGCTGATTTTATTTATGCTGGCGCTTTGTTTTGCTATTCCGGCAATAGCTCTGATCTTCGGTCCATTTATTTTATTCGGTATTATTGCGGGCGTGCCGGGAGATCATGGTATTAATGGTGATGGCTGGGATTTGAGGGCTTTCGGGGCGTTCATAACTATTACGCCGATAGGGGTTGTTGTATCTTATATTTCGGTAGCTATGATGGGTCTGGGTGCCATGGTCAAAGAGTAATTTAGTTTCGAGTATGCACTGGTATTAAAGAGGTCTAATAAATGTGTGAGAGTCGGTCAGAAAAGGCGTTTAATGAAAAGCTGGCTAGGTCGCAGTGGATAAGTAAACAAGCTTCTCCGGTTAAGCTACGACCAGCGCCTCCAGTTGTATTATCGCAGGAAATGGGACTTCCCTCCGAAGGGGAGCGTGAACGGAAGAATTACTTTACGGCAGCACTCTGCCTGGGTATTCCGGGAGTGATCATGCTCTTGATCCCATTTATTTATATTATTGCTCTTCTTCCAGGGGGTCATGGTGATAGTGGAGATGACTTAGCTTGGGAGATTTTTTTATGTTTATGACTTTTTTTCCAATAGGGCTTTTGTTATCTGTTGTTGCACTAATTATGTTTGATTTTGGCGAGAATCTGTGTAAGTAGATTTGGTTCGGTATTAGTGTTGGCGAGGATTTTATTCGTGTATGGGTCGTATCTGCAATAGGGGATAGTTCATCTTGTTTACAGGAAAGCTGATCAGAAAATGAATAATGATCAAGCTGATGCTGAATTCGGTACGCTGTCTCTGATTGATGATGCATCAAGTCCTGATGGCCAGTCGGAAAAAGCGTTTAATGAAAAACTGGCTAGGTCCGAAAAGGTTGCCCGGATAGGTAGGAGTTCGCGGGAATTAGGTCGTCAGAAATGCGAAATCTTAACAGCGTTTTCAACTGTATTTGTCAGGATTGGCCTGTTTCTGATAGTTAGTCCATTTGTAATGTTCATTGTTACTCTCCTTGTTTCTGAAGGAGGTAGCGGTGGTGTAGGTTGGGCACTCTTGGTGTTTTTAATGTCTTTTTTTATATTGGTACCTTTTGGGTTTTTATTTCTTATAGTTGCTGATTTGGTAGCTCTTCGCGTTCGAGGGTGTGGGGGTGGTGTGCAGGGGTCGGCGCATCGTGGCTAGGTAAGGACTGAGGTCTTTCGATGATGAGGATTCATATATCGTTCACCTGAAAGATCTCGATACATTTAGTACTATATTTGAACGCCCTGACCTAAGCACTCCTCGGAACCGACAGATTAAAGCTCCAATTATATCTACAATTATGAAGGTATGCTTTGTCTAAAGTAATAAAAGCTGTACTGAAATATTGGTATGGTTTAGGGGGCTTAATGTTGTAGTAACTACAAAAGATAAGAATTTCGAAAGTGGTTGATCGGGAATCAGATGGTAGCTAATTTTGATAAAAACTTTGTTATACCTAAGCAGTCAGCTGCCCAACTTCCTGTGGGTAAACACGAACGAAAGCGGCAGATACTGCATATAGTTGCAGTACGTAGCGCACTGGTTGGGTTTGTTTTAATAATGAGTCCATTTGCTGTGGCCTGCTTTGTTAGTACTGTTCCGGGAGATCATGGCGATGGTGGCGATAGCTTGTCCTGGATGGTTGCAGGTTACTTAATTATGATCACCCCTATAGGGCTTATTTGCGTGGGTTTTGCAGGGATTTTATTAATAATTAGAGCATTGTTGCGTTAGCTATGTCAGCTTGCGACATTGTTCTATGTGCTGATGTGACACCAGTGGCACAGGTAAGGAGGTGTGCCAAATGGTTAAGAAGAAGCGGAACAGTTTAGCTTTTTGGATAAAGTGTGTTGATGCCCTTGGGGTTCTAATATTAATTAGTCCCTGGCTGGTTTCGGTGTATGTTGCCTCATTTTCGGGAATTTATGAGAATGGTGAAGGGTTGACAAGTCCTTCGGAGTATATTAAGTCATTGATTTTTTGGCCATTGGCGGACTTTGTTGCTACACAGATAGTGGTAGTTATTATGAAAGTGTCTGCTACCTATAAAGAGTAAGTACCACCAAACAGTGGGTAGCCTTAGTGGCTGCTAGATTTGCGCCGTCGCAACATGCTGATTTTGGTAGCAACATTTGTTCGAACCGCACGCAACCTTGAGCTAGGCTTAGCTTGCCCCTCTTTGAAGCGGCCAACACTACCAGCTCACCTCTTTTAGTGGCTTATGGCTGGGAAGCGATTGGGGGTTTGAGAGGAGGTGGGCTCATTGTCTGGCAAGTCCAAGACTGGTCAAGGTAAGCGAAAGGCCCGGAAGAAGAGCGTTGACATCGCAACTGTCGCTGCTCTCATCCAGGCCCTAGCGGCTTTGATTGTAGCCCTCACGCCACTGCTCAAGAACTAAAACAACAGTGGTCGGAGGTAGTCAGTCCCCTCGCGGGGGCTGGCTGCCTCCATTATGCCTCATGAGCCTCTAAAATCTCTAGCCTTTCATAGGCTGCTAGTGAATAGTGATCAGTTAGCTAGTTACCAGCTAGCGACGACGTGAGGGGCGCTTTTCGTAAGCAATGCCGTCCTTATCGCGGTCTAAATCAATTTGGTAACCGGGCTCGCCACGGTAAATAGGGGCAGCTCCAGCATTCCAAGCTTCAGTGCAGTTGCTGTAGTAGACAGAACTGGACTCGTCGGCTGGGTGCTTCGGCTTCCTCACTGTTTTCTTCCGACTGAGATTCAGATTCTGGTGCCGGTGCGGGAGCGGGTGCAGCTTCAGGTTCGGGAGTGGGAGTCGGGGTAGGTGTTGGAGTTATTGTGCATGCGCCTACTGTCAGCAAGAAAAAGCAATGACGCCTATGATCAGCCTTCTGAACTTCATTTTATAATTGCTGAGTTTGTGGAAATAACGAGTTCTGTAGAAATAAAGCAAAACCCTCACCAAACCTTGGTGAGGGTGCACTGCCTGAAAAGTACCCCCTGAGGGACTCGAACCCTCGACCTGCGGATTAAAAGTCCGTAGCTCTAACCAACTGAGCTAAGGGGGCAGGCCTGCTCACTGCTGCACGGCTAGCATCTTGCGGATGCGAGCAACGCCTAACGGGCTTTTGGAACGGCCCGCAGCGAACTGACAGCCCCCATCATAGCGGACTTGTTAGCCTACGTCTAAAAGGAGACATGTATGACCCGCCAATTCCACCGCCCCGTCCTCATGGAACCCGCCGAAGCTGAGCGTTACACCGGCGCTGAAGACACCGCCGCCACCTCCGCTCTGGCTCACCAAAGCGCCCAGCTGCTCATTGGTGGCTACCTTGGTGCGGACAGCGACACCACGCTAACCGCCGCTGGGCTGCGCAAAGTTGTGGCCTCCCATGGCGTGGATGCGATTGGCGAGCTGTGGGCCACCAGTCCAGCAGGTACCTTGCCTGGCGCGCTTTGGCGCCTACTACTGCTACGCGAATGGATTGAGCGCGACCCGGCCCTGGTAGAGTCGCGTTACGCCACAGTAGTAACTATTAACGACGACGCCGCTCAGGCCCGCTTTGAAGCCGCTTTATCCCAGGGGCAGCGGGTAGACAGTGTGGCCCAGGTGCAAGCCCAACTAAACGAGCTGCTGCTAGGTGGTGGGTCTGCCGACAGTCAACGGACGCCGTCGCGCCGATCCCAGCTGTACCCCACGCTACTAGCCAGCGCCGCCCTGCTAGAACGCCTCAGCCGCGCTAGTGAGCAAGACAGCTGGATTACTGACGAAAACGACCCGCTTTACGACATGGTCACCTCCCGTGCTCGCGCCCTGGCTGCCACCGCCGCAGAGCTACGTGAAGCAGCCACTAAAGCCGCCGTCGGGAAACTGGATTAATCCCCAGGGGCATTAACACCCAAATATCAGTACAATATTGCTGAAACAATTAACCTCTATCACTGACAGAATACGAGTATGCAAGATCACGCTGCACAGGATGTCGACGTCGAAGAAGCCAAGCGCACCGACGCAGCCATAGCCGCCGTTATTGAAACCGCAGACCCCCGAGATTTCGAGGATGACGCTGGCCCCGCCTATGCGGACGAGGACTTCGAAGAGGAGGCAAGCTCCGACACTGACGCTAGCGGCGTCGAAGCTGCTATCGAAGTGCTTGAAGCTGGCGAGACTGGCGCCGAAGAAAGCGTTAAGGGCGGTGCCGGGGCTGATGCGCCGCCGGCTAAAAACGCTAAGAAGAACTCAAAGCGCGGCAAGACCACCAAGCCCTCCAACAGCGCAAAGGCTGCTGATGAAGCTGGTTCGGCTAAAGCTGGTAGCGCTGGAGTTAAAGCTGGTAGCGCTAGTGCTGCTGGTGGCGCTGGGGGCAAAGCCGACGGCGCTGGCGCGGGAGCTAAAGTCGACGCCGCCGCTGGCGCCAGTGCTACTGGAACCAAGGGTGCTACTGGCGCTAAAGGCGCCAAGGTAGACAGTGTAAAGGCGAGCGGTAAAACCGCCACCAATGACGCTAAAGCTGACGCAGCCAAGCGTGCCGGTGAGACAAAAGATGCCAAGCCGGGCGCCGTCGTCGGTATCGCAAAAACCGCAGGCAGCACGCAACTAGACGGTGTCAAGCCAGTAGAAGCTGTAGAGGTAGTAGACCCCTCAAGTAAGGAGTACTGGGCGGACATCGACCGCCTGCAAGAAAAACTGCCCGCGCTAGACGAATTCCCCGAGCGTTTCGTAGACCGGGAACTGACCTGGATAGATTTTAACAAGCGCGTGCTGGAACAAGCCCAAGACCGCAACCTGCCAGTACTAACTCGCGCCTGGTTCCTATCTATCTTCTCCTCCAACCTAGACGAGTTCTACATGGTGCGCGTGGCCGGGCTAAAGCGACGCATCGCCGCCGGGATCACCCCCGTACGCGCCTCCGGGCTAGACGCCAAGCAGGTGCTAGAGCTAATCACCTCGCGCGCCAAGAGACTCACCGCCGCCCAAGCTGAGCTATTCCAAAATGACGTACGCCCAGCCATGGCCCAGGCAGGCATCGAAATTACCGACTGGAAATCACTAAACCAGGAAGAACGCGACAAGCTCACCCGCTACTTCCGCTACCGGGTCTATCCGGTGCTGACCCCGCTAGCGGTGGACCCCTCGCACCCCTTCCCCTACATTTCCGGCCTGTCACTGAACCTGGCGGTTATGTTGCGCAACCCGCGCAGCGGCAAAAACCACTTCGCCCGCATCAAACTGCCCGACTCCCTGCCACGATTCGTGCAGGTGCCCGGGCGCGAGCTAACCAACGCCAAACCGCGCAACCTGGCGCTCATCCCGCTTGAGGAAGTCGTGGCCTACCACCTGGACCATCTCTTCCCGGGCATGGAAATCGTGGAGCACCATGTCTTCCGCGTCACCCGCAACGAAAACCTCGAAGTTGAAGAGGACGACGCCGAAAACCTGCTCACCGCCATGGAAAAAGAGCTGGGACGCCGTCGTTTTGGGCGGGTAGTGCGTCTGGAGGTAGAAGACTCTATCAGCGACTTTGTGCGCACCTACCTGGTACGCAAGCTAAACATCACGCAAGAAGACGTGTTTGTCTCGCCCGCGCCACTGAACTTGTCTGACCTGTCCGAAATTCACGACCTGGACATCCCCGAGTTCAAATACAAGCGCTACGTGCCAGTCACCCCGGCCGGGATCAACCCGCGCGAATCGGCACGGCCCCGCAGCATTTTCGCGGCCATCCGTGAGCACAACATTTTGCTGCACCACCCCTACGACGCCTTCTCAACCAGCGTCCAGGAGTTCATCTCCCAGGCCGCCCACGACCCCAAGGTACTGGCCATCAAGCAGACCCTGTACCGCACCAGTGGTGACTCACCCATTGTTGACGCCCTGATTGAGGCTGCTGAACTGGGCAAACAGGTTGTGGCTATTGTGGAAATCAAGGCCCGTTTTGATGAAGAAGCCAATATCGTGTGGGCACGCAAGCTTGAGCGGGCCGGTGTACACGTGGTTTACGGCATGATCGGGCTTAAAACCCACTGCAAGCTGTCACTAGTGGTGCGCCAGGAAACTGACGGCCTGCGCCGCTACTGCCATGTGGGCACGGGCAACTACCACCCCAAGACCGCCCGTGGCTATGAGGACCTGGGCCTGCTGACCTGCGACCGCGACGTCGCCCAAGACCTGACCACGCTGTTCAATCAGCTTTCAGGTTATGCCCCGCGCGCCCGCTTCCGCCGTCTGCTAGTGGCCCCGCGCGGCCTGCGTAACGGGCTGCTGGAACGTATCAAGCGCGAAATTGACAACCACTTGGCTGGGCGTGAAGCCTGGATCAAGATCAAGGTTAACTCCATTGTTGATGAGCGCATTATTGACGCCCTCTACCGGGCCTCGCGTGCGGGTGTACGCGTTGACCTGGTGGTTCGCGGTATTTGCGGGATCCGCTGCGGAGTTGAGGGCTTAAGCGAAAACATTCACGTCACCTCAATCCTGGGCCGCTACCTGGAGCACTCGCGCATCTACGCCTTTGCTAACGACGGCAACCCCGAGATTTTCATTGGTAGCGCTGACCTGATGCACCGTAACCTGGACCGCCGCGTGGAGGCCCTGGTTAAGATCACCCAGCCGGATCTGGTGGAGCGCCTGCATTGGCTGATTGACCTGGAAACCTCCGGCCGCATCAGCGCCTGGCACCTACTTCCCGACGGCACCTGGCAGCGGCGCACTCATGACGACGACGGACAGGAGCTTGAGGACGTGCAAAACGTGCTGATGTCCCAGGCCCGGGCCCGGGTTAAATGAGTCTTGCAGCTAAGGCTGGTGCGCGCAGCAAGCAGCAGGCCAAGCAACAAGGCAAGCAACAGACCAGGCGCCGCAAGAAAAGCTTGCGGATCAAGGCCTCACGCCGCCCGCCGGTGCTAGCCGCCGGCGCGCTGGTGTGGCGCCTTAAAAACGATAAGCTGCAAGTGCTGGTAGTGCACCGCCCGCGCTATGACGACTGGTCTTTCCCCAAAGGCAAAGCCGAACCCGGTGAGTCCATGGTGCTCACCGCCATCCGAGAAGTAGCTGAGGAAACCGGCCGCCAGATTGTGCTGGGGCGCTACCTGGGCAAGGCTCGCCGTCGTCTAGTAAGCGGACGCAAAAAACGCACCCTGTACTGGGCGGCCCAGGTTTTACCTGAGGCTGGCCCGGGGGAGGGGCTGCGAGCTGCGGTAAAACCCGCGTCCAAGCGCGAAATCGACAAGGTGCGCTGGTGGAAGGTGGAAAAGGCTGCCCGCAAGCTCACCCACGCTGACGACAAGCGCCTGCTGGCGCGCCTGGTGGACTGGTATGAAAGCGGGCAGCTGCAGGTGCACAGCTTGGTGCTGGTGCGCCACGCCAAGGCGGTTAGCCGCGCCACCTGGGGTTATGGGATTAATAGTGAGATTACCCGGCCTTTGGTGATGGGTCGGGGACAAGCCCAGGCCCGGGACGTTGCGGCTCTGCTTAGCGCCTATGGGGTAGGGGAGCTGGTTTCTTCGCCCTGGAGGCGCTGCGTTGACACCCTGGCGCCCTATGCGCATGGCTGCGGCCTGGATTTGCGCAGTGACGAGGCATTCACCGAGGTCAGTGCATTGATGGCGCCTGAGCTGATGCAGGCTAGTTTCCGGGATCTGCTGGAGCGCGGGTCTGCGCTTGATGGCCCGCCGGAACCTGAGGCTGTGGGGCCGCAGGGCCGCGAGCCTGCTGGTCCGCAGGGCCGCGAGCCTGGGCTTGCACTTGTGGGCCAGGCCGGGCCTGGGGCTGCGGGCCAGTCGGAACCTGTGTGCACCCCTCAGGACCCGCCGGAACCTAGCTATCCGCTGGCGCTGTGTGTGCATCGGCCCTGTTTGCCGCTGCTTTTTGAGACTCTGCGTGAATATATGGGTCCTGAATTGGCCACCAAACTCCCTGACAGTGATCCCTGGTTGCGTCCAGGCCAGGCGGTAGTGGTGCATTTGCGTCGCCGGCCCGCCTGGGTACAGTTAGGGGCGACGTCGGAAGGTGACGTTGAAGCTGGGGGTGGCGGCGACGTCGTTAAGGGCACCCAGATAGTGGCGCTGGAACTGCACTAAGAACTGTACTAAGGCGCGGTAGCTGTACTGATATCCGCCCAGGTGCTAGGTCACGGCTGGCAAGACTAGCGGTGCTAGGTGATGGTGACCTGCGTGGCTGCCAAGCAGAGCTGATAAGACTAGCGGCTGCTGGGGTGCGGCCACTAGGCTACGGCCACCACCACGGTTGCCAGGATGAGGTTGCCAGGATGCGACTGTCGGGGTGTGGTGGCCAGGTGCAGTTACTAGGGTGCGGTTACTTATAAAACCGTCCGTTACTGGGAAGTCGTCCGTTCCCTATAAAACCCCATGGAAAAATCATAGGGAAGGGATGATTTTGCCTGTATTTGTCTGACTTTGTCTGACTTTGCCTGTGTTTGTAGGCAGCAAAAAGGGGCGTACCAGTTAAAACTGATACGCCCCTTAAAGTTTGCCTGCCTCAGCAGGCCTGGGCATTAAATGTGGTCCTGGTGGGCGCTAGTCGGGCAGCGCTTGCCGTCCTCGGCCGGCAGGCTGTCGTCCAGACCGGGGTTACCGGTCACGGTCAGCTGCCAGTACATGTTACGTACGCTGGAACGGTGCAAGTAAACCAGCTTACCGTTGGGCATACGGTAGGTGATCACGAAGACCGGCATGAAGATCAGACGGGTCAGAGTCTGAGACAGACCAGTCTGGTTCAAGGTCAGAGCCATGGCGAAGGGGCTGTTAGCGGTCAGCTTCAGGCCATCAGCGGACTTGGTCCAGGTACCGTGGTACTCACCAACCCAAGCGTTCCACTTGGTGTTCAGGGTGTTCTCAACGGTGCCGTTCAGGGTGGTCAGGGTAGTGAAGTCACCAGCGTCAACCTTCTTGAGCACCGAAGCGGTGTCGGGGCTGTTACGCAGAGCGGTCATGGCCTTCTGGGTCAGCGGAGTCCAGGAACCGTTGGTGGCCCAAGAGTCCCAAGGATGGCCACCCTCGTTGCTGGAAGAAATGTTGGTGAAGGTCGGGGTGTCACCGTAAGCAGCCTTCGGCATCAGGAACATAACCTTGGTGCTAACGATGCGGGAGGGGTCCAGCTCAGCGCCACCGGGGGCAACGGTGATGTCCAGACCGTTCTCGCCAGCGTCAGACTTGGCGCCGAAGTAGAACTTGACGCCCTGACGCTTCAGGTAAGCGGTACCAACACGGGAAATGTTGGGGTCGTTAGTAGCCCGGCCACCACCCAGGGTGTTGTTCCAGTTGATGTTGCCGTTCACGGCGTAAGGCCAACCACCGATTTCCTCACAGGTCAGGCCCTTACGGCCGGCAGCAACACCGGCAGCGTTGATGTTGCTGGGGGTGCCGCGCATCTTCATGTACATCTGGGCCACGGGGATGATGTCATTGGGGGAGGTGGCGGCCTGAGCGGCAGCCTCGGCAACTAGAACAGCCGGAGCGGCCCAGGCAGAGCCCTTAACAAGGGTACGACGCTTGATTTCAGTCATTATTAGAGAAATCCTTCAAATGGGTAGGGGAAGATATGTAGAGATTACATCCAAGGGACCGGAACAAGACTCTACATGTTCAACTAGTTAAAGGCTATGTGATCTAAGTCTTTTGGGGTTGTGGTGGGGTTGTAAGCCCTCTAAATCGCCCCCCTGAAAGGTCTCAAATTTGCAACAAAATGCATTAAGCACCTTTATAGGTTCCACTTGTTGACCAGCTCGTCACATAGTCAAGTAAGTAGGGACTAATTGCCCGACATGTTGATTTGGGATAAATTCCCGTAGCAATGGTGCCCACCTGCTTAGACTCCGGTTTAAACTAGTGGTACCCCTCCCAACCGTCCCACGGAAGTCATATCTCCCCCACCCCCAAAACCGGTGTGACGCCGTCGTCGGTCTCCCTTAAGCAGAACTATATCTATGTCAAAAATAGGAGACAGACATGCCTAGCGGTGTAGAACGTCGGCAGGTGCTGCGTGGAGCAGTATGGGCTGCCCCAGCAATTGCGGTGTGCGCTAGCGCCGCAGCCGTCAATACCTCTCAGCTAAACCCGGTCTATTCCGGTTATAGCTGGAACCAGGGCGCTCCAGCCAACATCCCTAATGGCTACGACCCTCGACAGGAACGTGACGCGCGCATCAATGCTGATCAGACCTATTACTTCGGGTTCTATAACAATGGCTCCGATGGTAATGAAGAATTCTCTCCGGTTGGTTGGCCTAACGTTGACGGCTCCACTTACCCCTCTAAGGACACTGGTCTGGCTAGCCCCAATGCTGGTACGCCGGCCAACCTAACTGGCCTGTACCAGGTATTCTGGATTAATACGGCGGAGTACTCCAATGTCGACTGGCAGCCAGTTACCGGCAACACCGATGGCATCAACTGGCCCACCACCTCACTGAACTTTGCTTCCTGGTCTAAACCGGAGGCTAAGACCCTGGCCGGGATGCTGGCTGATTCGCGCTTTAGCGACCACGCCAAGGCGGTTCAGGCCAAGCTGGGCGCGGATATCAGCAACTGGACGCCTTATGTATCCACTTTCTCGGGCACCTGGCGCTATGAGAAGAACGATCTGCGTGCCAAGACTAACGCCCACTTCGCTGCGGTGCTGCACGTACACTCCAACAACACCCCGCTAACCTCCCTCCCAATCGTTATGGGTGCAGTGGTTACCATGAGCGAAATCGGTAGCCAGAACGCCATCACTAACGCCAATAACTCGCCTGTCCTCAACCGCATCCCGCTTTCTGGTGTGGTTAAGGCCGGCGGTCGCTAAGGTTTATCGCTAGGGTCTTAGCTGCCTCATCTAAACGGCGGTTTCCAGGGGTCGCGCTCACTGAGTGCGGCCCTTGGAGTTTTTAAGCTTGCCTTGGGTAGCTTGGCTCAAAGTGCAACAATTGAACTATGAGTGGATTTGAGGTGCCTGACTATACGCAGGCAATCAGTCAGTTTGTTGTTGATTCTCCCACCAGCTACCACGCTGCCCAGGCTGTGGCCGCCCGCCTGGAAAAGCGCGGGTTTAAGGCTGTAGATGAGACTGTGGCTTGGGATAGTTCCATTCCGGCGCGCGGATATGTGATTCGCGACGGCGCCATTGCGGCCTGGTGCCTGCCTAGCGCCCCTAGCGAGCGCACTGGCTTCAGGATTGTGGGTGCCCACACTGACTCTCCGGCGCTCAAGCTCAAGCCCCAGGGGGCAATTGTGCGCGAGGGTTGGGAAATGATTAACGCCGAAATTTATGGTGGCGCCCTAGAAAACTCCTGGCTAGACCGTGAAGTTGGTTTGGCAGGACGTCTGACCACCTACGACGGCGCCGTCCACCTGGTGCGTACTGGCCCCATTGCCCGCACCGCGCAGGTGGCTCCCCACCTGGACCGTAGTGCGCATGAAAACCTGCACCTAGACCGTCAGGCCCACATGCTGCCGCTAACCGCCCTGGCTGGCGAGGCGGTAAGCTGTCACGACATTGAAAACTACCTGTGTGAGCAGGCTGGTATCAGCCCTGATCAGCTAGCTTTCCACGATGTGTTCACCTATCTGGTGCAGCCTCCCAGTGTCTTTGGTTTGCGCCAGGAGTTCTTGGCCAGCTCGCGCCTAGACAACCTCTCTAGTGTTCACGCTGGCCTGGTTGCCCTGGAGAACCTGTCTGGTACGGAAAATGATGCTGCGGTGTTTGTGGCCTTTGACCATGAAGAGGTGGGTAGTGGCACCCGCTCGGGTGCGGGCGGTCCCTTCCTGCAGGATGTTTTGCATGGCCTGGCTGCGGTTATGGGCTTCGTGGGCGACGGCGAGCGGGCTCTGCTGGCTCGCTCTAGCTGCATTAGCGCCGACGCCGGACACAGTGTTCACCCCAACTATGGTCAGCTGCATGACCCCCAGGTGCGTCCGCTTATCAACCACGGACCGCTGCTGAAGATTAATGCCCGGCAGCGCTACGCCACCGATGCGGTAGGTGGGGCTATCTGGAAGCGTGCTTGCAGGGCGGCGGGTGTGCCCACGCAGGATTTCGTTTCCAACAACTCCGTGCCTTGCGGTACCACCATTGGTCCGATTACTGCCTCGCGTCTAGGCATCACCACTGTTGACGTAGGTATTGCGCTATTGTCTATGCACTCTGCCCGTGAGATGTGCGGTGTTGAGGACGGCCCCTACCTGGCTCGCGCTCTACACGCCTACTGGGCCGAGAACTAAACCAAGTCGCGCACCAAAGCTGCGCCAGCCAAAACTGGCAGAGCGGCGCAATAAACAGCGCCAAGTTTGCTGAGGGCGTGCCAACTTAGTTAAAACGACGCCCAATAGAACGTGGGGCCGCGTATGCCGTTCGGTATACGCGGCCCCAACGCTAGTCATGTTCACTAGTCAGACTAACTAGCCGTGTTCGTTGGTCATATGACTAGGTGGACTCACTAGTCACACTAGCTAGGCAGAGTCATAGTTTTGACTATATGACTGTATTAATGTTGTCCGTAGACGTTCTGGTAGCGATCATTAAGCCGCTTGATCATGTCATCAGGTATCTGCTTAATTTCACCTAGCGTACGTGCTAGATAAGCGGTGCGGGCTACCTCTTCGCACATTACTGCAGCTTTTACGGCGCTACGTCCATCCTTACCTACGGTGAAGGGGCCATGGTTGGCCATCAACACCGCCGGTGAATGGCAGTTGCGTAAGGTTTCAACAATTCCGCGCCCGATCGAATCGTCGCCGATAATCGCTAGCGGGCCCAGTGGAATGTCACCACCAAACTCATCAGCCATCATGGTCAGGCAACAGGGGATAGGTTCGCCAATTGCTGCCCAAGCTGTGGCGTAGGAGGAATGGGTGTGCACCACCCCGCCAACTTCAGGCATGTGCCGGTAGACGTAGGCGTGAGCTGCCGTATCCGAGGAAGGAGCAAGCCCGCTATCGTCGTCGTCAAGTATCTGTCCTTGCAGGTCACACACCACCATGTGGGCAGACTCCATACCCTCATAGGGCACACCGGAAGCCTTAATCACAAACAGGTCTGTGCCCGGCACGCGTTCAGATACGTTCCCGGCGGTCCAAACCACCAGCTCCCAGGCAGGTAGTAGCGCGTGTAGCTCGGCTACTATCTGCCTGGTGCGCTCTACTTGAGCGCGCTGGGACTGGCTTAGCTCGGCGAGTTTCACTCCTGCGGCTTCTTAGCAGCCGCGCGCTTGCGTTCAACTGCTCGACGACGGATGTCCTTGAGACGGTGCATAACCTCGTTCTCGCCGCGACCGAAGTAGTCGTGCAGCTGACGGTACTCGTTGAAGAGCTCGTCATAGCGGGCGGTGCGGTCATAGTTGGGCACGTAGGCGGCCGAAACCTTGCCACCCATGGCCAGTGAGGCCTCCTTAATGCTGGGGTAGAAGCCGGCAGCTACCGCCCCGTGAGCAGCAGCGCCTAGCGCCCCACCCTGCTTGGTGGTGGCCACGCTCAGCGGCACGCAGGTGATGTCAGCCAGGGTCTGCATGAAGAACGGGTCCTTGATCAGGCCACCGCTAGCTACAATCTCATCAATCTTGACGCCGGCGTTGGTGAAAGACTCGATAATAGTGCGGGCCCCGAAGCAGGTGGCCTCCACCAGAGCCCGGTAAATATCCTCAGGCTTGGTGGTCATGGTGATACCCAAAATGGCACCAGAAAGCTCAGAGTCAACCAGGATCGAGCGGTTACCGCTGAACCAGTCCAGAGCCACCAGGCCGTGCTCACCAATCTCCTGGGCGCGGGCCTTTTCGGCCAGCAACTCAAAGATGCTGATGCCGGCCTTTTCGGCGGCAACCACGTAGGAGTGGGGCAGGGCGTTGTCCAGGTACCAGGCAAACACGTCACCCATGCTGGACTGGCCGGCCTCAAAGCCCCACAGCCCATCCACCACGCCGCCGTCGACACACCCGAACATACCCGGAACCTCACGGAACTGCGGCCCAGAGACAATGTAGCAAGCAGAAGTACCCAAAATAGCGGTTAGCTGCCCCGGCTCCACAGCCTGCACAGCTGCAGCGGTTACGTGGGCGTCAATGTTACCGGTGGCCACGCTAATGCCAGGCTCCAAGCCCATCCAGGCGGCGGCGTGGGCGGTAAGCTTACCGGCCTCAGCACCTAGCGCCAGCACCTGCCCGGGCATCTTTTCGCTAAATACCTTGCCAAAACCAGGCGAGAGCAGCTCCAAGAACTCCTCGGAGGGGTAGGCGCCGTCCTGGAAGTTACGCTTGTAACCAGAGTCGCCAGCGGAGTAAACCAGGTTGCCGGTCATACGCCACACGATCCAGTCCAAAGCGTCCACAAACACGTCAGTGTCTGCATAAACCTCGGGGGCCTTCTCATAGGTTTCTAACACCTTGGGTAGCAGCATCTCTGCAGACAAGATGCCACCATAGCGGGCCAGCCAAGACTCACCACGCTCCTTAGCCAGGGACACAATACGGTCAGCCTGCTCCTGGGCGCCGTGGTGCTTCCACAGCTTGACGTAGGCGTGCGGGTTGTTGTTGAACTTAGCCAGGTCACACAGCGGGGTGCCGTCCTCCTTAGCGGCAATTACCGTGGCTGAGGTGAAGTCAATACCAATACCCTTGATCTGGGCCGGGTCCACCATGGACTTGGCGATAGCCTCAGGTACGGCGTGCTTTAGCACCTCAATGTAGTCGCGCGGGTTTTGCAGGGCAAAGTCAGCAGGTAGCTTCTGGCCGTCAGCCACGCTCAGTACGTCATCCATGACGGCGTTGGGGTACTCGTAGACAGCAGCGGCCTTTTCTAAACCGTCAGTCACGCGCACAATCGCCGCACGCCCAGATAGCGTGCCAAAGTCAATACCTAGAACGTAAGTCTCTTCCATGTTACTTCCTTGTGTTAGGGGCTTGCGTTTTCAGTTTTCAGCACCGCTGACGCGGTCGGTGGGTACCGGTGCGCTAGCCCAGTACCCGCCAGGGGCAAAGAGTTCGTCTACGCACTCATCCAAAATGCCCAGCTCCCACAGCACATCCAAAATGGTGTAGCGGGTGCGGATCATCTGGGCGCGGGTGTAGGTTTCACGCATCTTTTCCAGGCTGATACCAATCTGGGCTGGGTGGTAGATACCGCCTACAGTCTTGAGTACATCAGCGATTTCCTCAGCGCTAAGCAGCTGCTTGGCTGAGGTTTCCTTGATTTGTGGCCACAGCTTTTGCAGGGTGTGGATGCGCTCGCGCAGCTGCTCGGGGGTCAGATACTTGGCGTCGGTCTGCACCACGGCGGCCTCAAGCAGGCCGCTGGGGGCGCTTTGGTTCCACTGACGCACGTGGGCTTCCATACCTTCACGGGTGGGCCAGGCGGCAATGCGGGCTTCGACGTCGAGGTCGCTGATGTCTTTACGCAGGGCGACGTCGTACAGGGCGCAGATAGCTACCGTGCCCAGGCCCACCTTGAAACCGTGGGTCAGCGGCGGCTCCCAGTCCAGGCCGTGACCTTCCATTTCCCACAGGTGAGAGAACTGGTGTCCGGCGCCCGAGGCGGGGCGGGAGGACTGGGCGGCCTGCATGGCTAGGCCACTCATTAGCAGCCCGGCGGCCAGACCGGCGGTGGCGTCGGCGTCGCCGG
>QWCZ01000689.1_pt1 | contig 15926 bp, 11 predicted proteins | sample 1972651 | NCBI WGS metagenome assembly QWCZ01 (sample SAMN09866695, study PRJNA288562) | Human oral metagenome isolate pre1_saliva, whole genome shotgun sequencing... | isolation source: mouth | host: Homo sapiens | place: USA: California
TATTACATTATATATGGTATTTGTTTTAAGTTTTATTTTAGAATTTATAGGCTTATTCGTAACTCTATTTCGCTCATTTTCATTGACAAACATCAATATCCCCTTCATTGAAAACTCAACAATATTGAAGCACTTCTTCGCCTTTTTTGTCTCTTTTTTCACCCAAAATATTACACATTTTATATTCCATTTTATTAAATTATCACAACAAAAAAGGTGAAAACACAGTCCTTTTGGGGTAGCAACAACACTCCTTTTTTCACCTATCACCCCACCAGTTCTGCATCGGCAGCTCTGCAGCCTCTTTGCTATTAAACAACCCCTTCTTGGCCACTCCTCCCCTCTTTTTGCCCTTAAACACCTAACAATTCGGCCATTTTGGGGGTTCATTTCGGCAAAAAAACCGTACTTTTGTATTTATATATTCCTAACATTAAGGAAAATTAAATTAGCAGATGGAGGTTAAAAATAGATTAACTTAAACACAAAGAGGAAGAAAACTCTCTACAAACAAGATTGATAACACGAAGAATGTCGTGAGTTTATGCCATTCTAACAGTACACATCATCTATTAAAACCTTAGCTAACACAATTGTATTAACAACGACTAAAACAAGAAACGAAGATATGTCTACACAAAGTGAAGCTGCTCTTGAAAACGGACTGATAGCAACTCTTCAACAAATGAGCTACGAATATGTGCACATTGAAGAGGAAAAGAACTTATATGCTAATTTCAAAAAGCAGTTAGAGAAGCACAACGAAAAGAAATTGAAAGACATCGGACGCACTGAATTTACTGATTCGGAGTTCGATAAGATTCTTTTATACCTCGAAGGAGGCAGTCGTTTCGAGAAAGCAAAGAAACTTCGAGATCTTCTTCCACTCGACATGGAAGGTGGCGAGCGTGTGTGGGTTGAGTTTTTAAATTGCACTCACTGGTGTCAAAACGAATTTCAGGTTTCTAATCAGATTACTGTTGAGGGCAGAAAGAAATGTCGCTACGACGTAACCCTCCTCATTAACGGCTTGCCTTTGGTGCAGATTGAGCTAAAACGAAGAGGTATTGAGCTGAAACAGGCTTACAATCAAATTCAACGCTATCACAAAACATCGTTTCATGGCTTGTTCGATTATATTCAATTGTTTGTAATATCGAACGGAGTGAACACCCGCTATTTTGCCAATAACCCCAATAGTGGCTATAAGTTTACGTTTAATTGGACCGATGCTGCCAATGTTCCGTTTAACAAATTGGAGCAGTTTGCCACTCATTTCTTCGACAAATGCACCTTAGGTAAAATCATTGGCAAGTATATTGTGTTGCACGAGGGTGACAAGTGTTTAATGGTGCTTCGTCCTTATCAATTTTATGCGGTAGAGAAAATTCTTTATCAAGTAAAGGAATCGCAAGGAAATGGCTATATATGGCACACCACTGGCGCAGGAAAAACGTTGACATCGTTTAAAACTGCTCAGCTTGTTTCGGAGTTAGACGATGTAGACAAGGTGATGTTTGTTGTGGATAGACACGACCTCGACACGCAAACCCAAGCAGAATATGAGGCTTTTGAGCCTGGAGCAGTAGACAGTACAGACAACACCGACGAACTGGTTCGACGCCTTCAGAGCAACTCTAAGATCATTATCACTACCATGCAAAAGCTCAATGCCGCTGTAAGTAAGCAGTGGTATAGCAGCCGCATCAACGAAATACGCAACTCTCGCATTGTAATGATATTCGATGAGTGTCACAGAAGTCATTTCGGAGATAGCCATAGAAAGATTGTTAAGTTCTTTACAAACACCCAAATATTTGGCTTTACGGGCACTCCCATCTTCGTAGAGAATGCTGTTGGCAACCGCACCACAGAAGAAATATTTGGCAGATGCCTGCATAAATACCTCATTAAAGACGCTATTGCCGACGATAACGTGCTTGGTTTCCTTGTAGAATACTATAAAGGCAATGAAGAAGCCGACCATTCTAACGAAAACAGAATGACCGAAATTGCTAAATTTATCCTTAATAATTTCAATAAGTCAACATTCGACGGGGAGTTTGATGCACTCTTTGCGGTGCAGTCGGTGCCCACCCTCATTCGATATTATAAGATTTTTAAGAGTCTTAACCCCCAAATTAGAATTGGAGCGGTGTTTACATACGCAGCAAACAGCAGTCAAGACGATGAAAATACGGGTATGAGCACAGGCGGTTTTGTGAACAACAGCACGGGCGAAGCAGACGAGTTGCAAGCCATCATGGACGACTATAACGAGATGTATGGCACCCAATTCACCACAGAAAACTTTCGTGCGTATTACGACGACATCAATCTTCGCATGAAAAAGAAGAGGGCAGACATGAAACCGCTCGACCTTTGTCTTGTGGTAGGCATGTTCCTTACGGGCTTCGACAGCAAGAAACTCAACACGCTTTATGTGGATAAGAACATGGAATATCATGGATTGATGCAAGCATTTAGTCGCACCAACCGTGTATTAAACGAAAAGAAGCGTTTCGGTAAGATTGTTTGTTTCCGTGACTTAAAGAGCAATGTAGATGCCTCAGTAAAGCTTTTCAGTAACGAAGATAACGAAACCATTATTCTTAAAGAACCTTTCGAGAAGGTAAAGAAAAGCTATCAAGAGCTAACACAGGCTTTCTTAAAGCAATATCCCACCACTGATGCAATAGATTCGTTGAAGAGTGAGACGGAAAAAAGGGACTTTGTTGTGGCTTTTCGTGATGTGATTAGGAAGCACGAGGAGCTTAAGATATACAATGAATTCGAGGAAAATGCACCCGACTTGGGCATGACTGAACAGCAGTTTATGGATTTCCGCAGTAAATATCTCGATATCTATGATGAGTTACCTAATGAAGAGCCTCCCGCAACACCATCTAATAGTGAGGACCCACAAAGCAATGGGGGCGACAATGGAAACGATGATGATACTCGCCTCACCGATATCGACTTCTGTTTAGAATTGTTGCACAGCGACATCATCAATGTAAACTATATCATTGCGCTCTTGAAAGAGCTCGTTTCTGGAAGCAACGATTTCTCAGAAAAGAGCCAAAACATCCTCAAAACAATGAGAAACGATGCAGAAATGCGTAATAAAACACCTCTTGTCGATGGCTTTATACAAGAAAACAAGGAGCTATTTACGCCACAAAATAATAAAATTGACATCGGAGAGCTTCTGAACAACTACATCATCAAAAGGCGAAACAATGCCGTTCAAGCGCTTTCGGAGGAGGAAGATATCGATACTTCTATTCTAAATCACTATATCTCTGAATACGAATATCTGCAAAGAAAACAACCAGAGATTATACAAGAAGCCCTAAAACACAAACATTTGGGCTTATTGAAAAGACAAAAAACTTTAACAAGAATACTCAACCGACTACATTCGATTATCAGAACGTATAGTTGGAACTAAAAAATTGTAGCAAAAATACAAGTACTTTCAAATTGAAATAAGATTCTAATAAAAAATGATATCATGGCAGAATTAAATGTTAGTAGAAAAAATATACAAGGATTGCTTAGCTTAAACGATCCTACAACAAAGGGAAAAATCTTTGTAATTCCTGAGTATCAACGACCATATAGATGGGAAATTGATACATGTGACATCCTTTGGAACGACCTTAAAAATTTTTATGAGGAACATAAAAATGATGAAAGAGAATATTTTCTCGGTTCAATCGTGACTTGTGACGATACAGATGAGAATAATCGAATTAATATCATTGATGGGCAACAACGCATAACCTCATTCTTATTACTACTTCGTGCATTTTATTATAAACTAGAAGGACAATTGCAAAATGATCCTTCAGACGAAGAAGTTGCTGGTCTTATGAAATCTATAGAACCATGTATTTGGAAAATCAACCCAATGACTAAAAAGATTTCTAATAAAAAAGAAACACATATCAAAACATTAGTCGCAACAGATGATGATAAAATAGACTTTGAGTTGATTTTGGAGCAAGGACTTCCTCGCACCAATTCTACATCTTATTATTCTCGTAATTACAGTTATTTTCAAAATTGTTGTGATGAATATGCAAAAAATCACTTAACTGGATGGAAAGAATTTTGTTTATTTATTTTAGAACGTTGTATAATTCTACCCATAGAATGTTCTGATTTAGATTCTGCTTTGACAATCTTTGGAACATTGAATAATCGTGGTCTACCTTTATCAGATTCAGATATTTTCAAATCCGAGTTATATAAGACACAACCTTCAAAACAGGAATTTTCTGATAAGTGGAAAGATTTAGAGTCTACAATTGCAAACGCAGGATTTAATCTAAACGATTTATTCCGTTACTATATGTTTATAGAACGAGCAAAAAGAGATGTAGTGACTAAAGAAATAGGCTTAAGAAGTTTTTATTCAGATAAGGGAAACAAGTATCCTATATTCAAAAATCCAGACTTTTTTGAAGAATTGTGTGATTTAGGAGGCTTTTGGACATCTATTTACACAAACGAAGGTAGTTATTGTGACGAAGAAGCTACAAAATATATTCAATGCTTATTAACCTACCCAAATGAATATTGGAAATATCCCATATCTGTTTTTTACCATAAACATAAAGATTATTCCAAAGAAGAGTTTAAGAAAATCTTTACTTTATACCTCAGGAAACTCATATCTTTCATGTTTGTCAAATTCATAGAATCTCCAATGGTAAATGCAGTTAGACCATATATCTTCAACTTCTGTGTAGACACATGGAAGAACGGAGAAATAAATTGTAGTAATTATCAAATACCAGATGATTTTAAAACAAGGATAAATGCATTTTCTTCATCTCGAATAACCAAAGCTCTCCTTCTATTAAATGCTTATCTCTTCGATAATTCTCAAAAGATAATTAGCCGAAAATCAGAAATAGAACACATCTTTCCACAAAGCTGGCAAAACACTAATTATAATGGTTGGGAGAAATCTGATGCAGAAACTCATTTAAATATGCTCGGAAACAAGATCATTTTTGAAAAACGATTAAATATACAAGCAGGAAATAATTATTTTGGAAAGAAGAAAGATAAATATAAAGAATCTGAAGTATTAGAAGTTATTGCATTATCAAATTACGCAAAAAATGATTGGTTGAAAGAAGATATTGAAAAACGAAACACTGAAATAATAAATCGTTTATACGATTTCTTCAAAGTCAACTTGCCCACAAATTCAAATAAAGATATAACCCTTGCTTTTGAATTAAAGGTTTCTGAGGAAACATTCCTATTGTATGAGATAAAAGATGAGAGTACTAAAAGCATTTCTTATCATCTTGATAAACATATTTATGATATGGATAATGCAGACATTTTCAATAAAAAAATGATAGATATATCCGAAACATTTGAGGATTTACCTACTGCATTAGAAGCAATAGGAAAGAAATCTTTTATCAGTGGAAATCTTAAATTAGTAAATAACAATTTACAAGAACCAATATCTAACTATGTGCGTTCTTAAAATAACAAATAAATATGAGCGAAGAATTACAACAGAAATTGCGTGACCAGCTTTGGGAAGTTGCCAATAAGTTGCGTGGAAACATGTCGGCAAGCGACTTTATGTATTTCACTTTGGGCTTTATCTTCTATAAATACTTATCGGAGAAGATCGAAAAGCATGCCAACGACGCATTGATTGACGATGAAGTGACCTTTAGAGAACTTTGGGAAATGGAGAAAGATGCTGATGTTGAGGCGCTACAAGAAGGCGTTAAGACTGAATGTTTGGAAAACATCGGTTACTTTATCGAGCCTAAATATCTCTTCTCGTCTATCATCAATGCCGTAAAACGCAAGGAAAAGATTCTCGAAACACTCGAACGCTCATTAAAACGCATCGAAGATAGCACACTGGGACAAGACAGTGAGGAAGACTTCGGAGGTCTTTTCTCTGACATCGACCTCGCATCTCCTAAGTTAGGAAAGACTGCCGACGATAAAAACACACTCGTTAGCAATGTTCTTCTCGCTCTCGACGATATTCATTTCGGTATAGAAGCGTCTCAAGAGATAGACATTTTGGGTGATGCCTACGAATATATGATTAGTCAGTTTGCCGCTGGAGCAGGCAAAAAGGCAGGCGAATTCTACACCCCTCAAGAAGTAAGTCACATCTTAGCAGAGATAGTTACCATCGGACACACACGTCTTCGCAATGTCTACGACCCCACTTGCGGTAGCGGTTCGCTCTTACTTCGTGCAGCAAGCATAGGCAATGCCAATGAAATTTTCGGACAAGAAAAGAACCCAACCACCTATAACTTGGCTCGCATGAACATGCTTTTGCACGGCATTAAGTTTAGAAACTTCCGCATTGAGAACGGAGACACGCTCGAAGCAGATGCCTTTGGCGACACACAATTCGATGCAGTGGTGGCTAATCCGCCTTTCTCTGCAGAATGGAGCGCAGCCGATAAGTTCAATAACGACGATCGTTTTAGTAAGCCAGGACGATTGGCTCCACGCAAAACAGCCGACTATGCTTTTATTCTTCACATGCTCTATCACCTCAACGAAGGTGGAACAATGGCGTGCGTTGCCCCTCATGGCGTTCTTTTCCGTGGTAATGCAGAGGGTTCGATACGTCGTTTCCTCATCGAAAAGAAAAACTATGTAGATGCTATTATCGGACTACCTGCTAATATTTTCTATGGAACAAGTATTCCAACATGTATATTGGTATTGAAAAAGTGTCGCAAAGAAAACGAGAATATTCTCTTTATAGATGCCAGCAAAGAGTTTGAAAAGGTGAAAACCCAAAACAAACTACGTCCGCAACACATCAAAAAGATTATCGACACCTATCGTGATCGCCAAGAAATAGAGAAATATAGTCATCTTGCCACCTTGGAAGAGGTTGCCGAAAACGACTATAATCTCAACATTCCTCGTTATGTTGACACGTTCGAAGAAGAAGAACCCATCGACATTCAGGCTGTAATGAAGGAAATAAAAGAGCTTGAAGCGAAACGTGCCGACCTTGATAAGGAAATCGAAGGATATCTAAAAGAATTGGGATTGGTGTAAAACAACACGTTGCAAACAATATCTATATAGAGAAATTATGGCACTAAAAAGAGCATACACAAACGGTAAAGCAACCCAACTGGTGGCAAATGGCGACGTGTTGTCTGAACAGATAGATATACAGTCGATGATAAAGACAGTCAGAGGAAGACGATTTGAAATCACAATCTGTGACTCCAAGTTGGGTAGTCGACGAAAGTTATCTTACGTTTTTACAGAACAAGGTATTACAATGCTTAGTTCAGTATTAAGATCCCCAATGGCAATAGATGTGAATATGACTGCAAGCGAACTTTTCAACAAAACTCAAGCGTAATAACTATGGCAGAAAATAAAGATAAAAAAGTCCTCAATGTCCCAAATAAAAGAGAGATAACTCCAAACGAGTTAGGCTCTGCCGAGCATAAGGAAGTGAGGCTAAAGCGTAATATTCCCAATCTAAGATTTAAAGAGTTTAGTGGGGAATGGGAGGAAAAGAGGTTAGGAGAGATTGGAGAATCTTTTATTGGACTTACTTATAAGCCTACAGATATTGTCGCTAAAGATGGTATTATTGTTTTTCGTTCTTCTAATATTCAAAATGGAGTAATTGATTATAAAGATATTGTAAGGGTAGATAGAAAAGTTAAAGAAAAACTTATAACAAAAAAAGACGATTTACTTGTTTGTGCAAGGAATGGTAGTACACGTCTTATTGGTAAAAATGCTTTATTGAAAGAAGTAGATTCTAACCAAACTTTTGGAGCATTTATGATGGTTTTCCGTTCTGATAAAAATCGCTTTGTACACCAATTGTTAAACACAAAACGATATATGTCCCAGATTTCTGAAAATTTGGGAGCAAGAATTAATCAAATAACATCAGCAGATTTATCTTCATTTAAGTTTTTCTTTCCACAAAATTATGAGGAAATACAAAAAATAGCTTCATTCTTAGATTTACTTGACGAGCGCATCGCTACCCAAAACAAAATCATTGAGGAATTAAAGAAACTAAAGAATGGAATTTCAGACAAACTATTTAAAAGTATAAAAGGAGCTGTAAAACCTTTGTCTTCAATATGTGAAATAATTAAAGGTAAACAAATAAATGGGGAATTCCTTACAGATAAAGGAGAATATTATGTTATGAATGGAGGAGTTGAGCCTTCAGGTTATTTTGATAATTATAACGTTGAGGCTGATACTATATCAATAAGTGAAGGAGGTAATTCATGTGGATATGTGCAATTTAATACTTCTCCATTTTGGAGTGGAGGACATTGTTATACCATTCAAGAAATAAATTCAACTATAGACAATTCATATTTATATCATTACCTCAAATCAAATGAAGATAAAATAATGAAACTTCGTATAGGTACAGGACTTCCCAATATTCAAAAGAAAGATTTAGCTAACTTTAAAATAGTTATTCCAGAAATGGAAAAACAAAAGAACATTTCAAATCTTCTTTCGTTACTTGAAAGAAAAATAGAAAATAGTATAGTTTTATTAAGTTGTTTACAATCACAAAAGCAACATTTACTCCGCCAGATGTTTATATAAACATTTGACGGAGAAGGTATTGTTTTTGTTGAAAGAACTTAGAGTAAAGCGATACTTCATTTCCTATCAACGAATCTAATGATGATAAAAGTTTTGTGCAATGCTTTATTTTCGATTTATCAGGAATTGAAAACGACATGCGAAGTATATCTTCACCATTAATATTGGCAATTGCTCCATTGCCACCTTGTAGAGAATTCCATATATATCTACGATACCTATTGGTTTGGAATAACCATTTCGTAATAGGCTCTTTAGAACGATAAATGCCACAAAAGGCACCAACAGTTATAGGAGATAAGCATTTGCCATCATAAAAAGATGATTTTCCCACTAAATCTGAGCTTCCATTTGCCATACAAACAACAATATCTTCATGCTCTAGTTGCTGTTCTTTTGATATTTGTTTATTTACACGTACAACATTATTATCATAATCAAGCAGACTACCATTGATAATATTATTAGAGCGCATGACTATTGTTCCTTTTTGTTCCACAACATCATTGCTACTATATGTCAATCCACGGATGTATATACCAACATCACCAAGTTGCATTTTATTATCGTGGTAATTGTCCAATACGTTTTCAATAATTGCGGACTTTAGTTTCTTTAATTCCTCAATGATTTTGTTTTGGGTAGCGATACGCTCATCAAGAAGTGATAAGAATGTTGCAATTTTATTTTGTTCTTGCTTGGTATAGGGAATATAATGATGTGTTTTAAAAAAATCTTGTACTGAGATATTGAGTAAACCATGATTACGTGCACCCTCTACAGCAATTTCAGCAACTTCTTTATGCCATTTGGGAGATTCAAAATACTGCAAAAGAAAATCAGAACTCACATTGTTTTGTGGAGCAAAACATATATAAAGAGAAGATAGAGCTCCTTGTTCGTGATTATCTAATCGTTTAATAGCTCCCCAGGGATAATCAGAAGAATAACTTTTGTTATAAGCAAATTCTCCTTTTTTCAGTAGATAGTAGTTTGACATATCTTTACTTGCTATAATTTTATTAAAGAAAGTAATTTGGTCAACCAAGCCATATTGTGCCGAAATTGTTAGTGGGAGACTAGATATATTATTTTTATTCTTCCGTAATATACGTTCTGTAAAATTATCTAATCTTGCTCTTTCCCACTCTTCCTTAAATTCTTTGAATCTGATATTTGGGACCTTAATCCTCTTTTTTCTCTAATTATTATAATATACCCTTTTAAAAACAAGGAAAATATGACAACAAAGACAATTAGAGAAATTGCGTTGGCTTGGAAAAGTGACAAGCAACGTTATGTAAAGCAGTCGACCTATGCTGCTTATGTGTTAATTTTAGAGAACCACATTCTGCCATCATTCGGCGAATGTAGGGCGTTGAGCGAGCAACTGGTGCAAGACTTCGTGTTGAAAAAGCTAAACAGCGGACTCAGCATTAAAACGGTGAAAGACTTGCTCGTCGTACTAAAAATGGTGATGAAGTTCGGTGTTAAGAACAAATGGACTGACTATTGCGAGTGGGACATCAAATATCCCACAAACGAAAGCCACAAAGACATCGAAGTACTAACGGTGGAACATCACAAAAAAATACTCGACTTCATTCAGCAAAACTTCACCTTTCGCAACCTCGGCATCTACATCAGTCTAACAACCGGACTGCGCATTGGCGAGATATGCGGACTGAAATGGGAAGACATCGACATCGCCAGTGGCACCATCTCAGTGAAACGAACCATCGAACGCATCTATATCGCAGAGGGAAACCACAAGTGCACCAAGCTCATTATCAACACTCCCAAAACCAAAAACGCCCTTCGTGACATTCCCATCACCAAAGAACTCCTAACAATGATAAAGCCCTTAAAACGGGTGATGAACGACAATTTTTATGTATTAACGAACGACGAGAAACCAACAGAGCCCCGAACCTACCGCAATTATTACCACCGACTGATGAAACGGCTCAACATTCCTCGCCTAAAGTATCACGGACTGCGTCACAGCTTCGCCACCCGTTGCATTGAAAGCAATTGCGACTATAAAACCGTGAGCGTGCTCTTGGGGCATTCTAACATCACCACAACGCTCAACCTCTATGTTCACCCCAATATGGAGCAGAAAAAACGATGCATTGCCAAGATGCTTAAATCGCTCAATAAATAAGCGTTCTGAATTGTTCAACCAACAAAAAAAGTTAGAGTCACCGCCTCTTTTCAATAAGACGATGACTCTAACATCTTGAATTTCGACCCTTTGTCGAAACCTTCTCCATTCTGTTTCACGAAAGATAGACTACTTACATGCCTTCTTTTCGCTTTTATTAGTCGCTATAAATGATAAATAAGATAGAGTAAAGGTAGGCTCCGACCCTACGATAAGTACCTTCTTACGAAACTACGTGTCTGCCAACTGACACCATCATTACTTCTATCTTACTATTGCAAAAATATCACTTTATTCGATACACTCCCAAATAAAATACATCTTTTTGTGCCTTTATCGGGCTAAATGGACTACTACACAGCCCTAAAAGGGGCGTTTAGAAGTGAAAGGTTTGGTGTTTTTGCCTTTCAACGGACTCTCGATAATGTATCGCACCTCGTATGTTCCATACTCTGTTTTGTAGTGTTTGCCATTGAGATAGAGCTGAACGGTGATCACCGCCTTTGGATTTGCGCAATAAATGATGCCTCCAAAGGTGTCGTCGGTGGTTCTGTCGGCAAATTCAAATCGGTTTTTCGTGGTGAAATTTGCACGATGCGCCATCTGAACAATAAAGTCTTGGTCTGGCGTGTCGCAAGTAACCACCATACGATATTCGTATTCTATTGGCTCATCTTTGTCGCATGCGGTGAAAAAGAGGATACCGCTTAATAGCAATAGGAGTGTAAAAAATTTCTTCATATCATTATTTAGATTAATCGAATTGTTTTCTTTCGTTAGTCTCAACGCTGTGCAAAGGTAAATATTTTTAGCTTAAATACACTATTTTTTTTCTTTTTTTACTCTCCCCACTCTTCCTTTTTATCTTTTAAGAGTCGCTGTTCCTTGCTTTCCAAACGCTTTATGCTATCAGCCACAGGCAGGTCTTCGGGCATCGTTCCGCCAAGCTCTTCAATGGTTTTACGCACCTTTTTGCCCACCTCAAAGTGCGTTTGGTTGGCATTTCGTTTTCCTTTTATGTTCTCACGACGCAACTTATCTTCGGCTTGTGTAGCACGGAATAGGTTGGCTGCCAACTCTGTTGTGCCCATGTGGTCGAGTATCTTTTGACTTTTCTTCAATCCTTTTCGTGCGTGAATGTCCTTTGCATCTAAGCCACCATAAAGCCCTTTGTAGCCATGATTTTGAAAAATGGCATAATCACGAGACTCAACTACACCTGCATTCTTCGCCGTTTCAGCCAATAAGCTATTGTGGTGAGCCAGTTGATGACGCAAAAACAAACGCTTTTCCTCCTCATCTGTCAAACGATTGTATTCGTCCATCTGCTGAATCTCGGCAATTCGTGTTTGAACAGCAAAATAAGTTTGTCCATTAGCCACCACCTTTTTGCTCGGATCGGCATTCTGCACTATCAAATAACAGGCATATCGAGATAGTTTTACAGTGTCTAAAGGACGTTTTGCACCAGAACCTATGGTAACCATTTCGTGCATATCCACGAAATGGTCCTCCACCTTGTGTTGACTATTGGCACAGGCTTCTTTCGCTTTTTTTATTACTGGCAGAAAGTTCCTGTATTCTAAATATTCAAGAACTTTGGCCATGTCTCGTGCCGACCAATATTCTGCGCCATTCTCATCAACACGTTTGATCTCTTCAAAGATCGAATCTTGCGGATTTACTAATTTTTTCATATTCGGTTTGCTCATTAATTGTTAGTAATTCTAACATTATGGTACGTATAAAAACAACTTTTTCAATATTTGTTTATGTACTACAAAGATAAAAAAATATCAGCAAAAAGAGGCAATTAAGCCCGCCTATTTTCGCACAAAACAGCCCTTTTATTCGCCACTTTCAATACATTAAAAGAGCAATTCGATGCAAAGTAAAAACAAATAAGATTGACTTAAAAGAGTAAAAGAGAGGAAAACTAAAAGGAGCAGAAAGCAAAAAAGAGACAAAAAGAAAGATACAGAATAAAAGAGAGAAACAAGAAGGAAAATAAGAGAATGGATGAGATGATAAAAGTAGACATTTTAGCCAACTAAAGGAATGAGATTGGTCACCAAGAACAATGTATTTTGCATCCAACATCAACCTTATTACACTAATCCTAAAACAGCGATACAAAAGAACTTTTATCGCCCTATAATAGGATAGATCTTTCTGTCTTCACCCAAAGATTGTTTATTATTTATCCAACTTCATCTCCTCTTTCTTTGTTTAAATATCTCCCTTATTCTCCACAAAACCCTTCTTCATCCTCATGTAACTAAAACTACATAAAAAAGATACAACGAGAGCATTCTCAATAAAATAAAAAAGTCGACAATGGTCTAACTATTTTACCCTACTTTCAATATTTCATAATAAAAAAACACATATACACAATATTCTAAAATATTCATGTAAAGTGGAATAAAAGTAAGAAAAAGCAAAATAATATACAAAAAAATATTATATCTAAGTAAAGTTTTTGTATTTTTGTGGTACCAAATATATAGCAATATGAAGCCTATAACAATAAAAATACATCAATTAGGGAAAGTAAAAGACTCAGAAATAGAGATTTTACCATTTGTAATATTTTCTGGTGAATCAGGACTAGGAAAAAGTTATATGGCTATGTTGTGTCATTATTTTTATGAGGTATTACTCGATACAACACGCATTAATAGCTTTTTAAGTAAATTTCCTATACCTGAAGAATTGAAAAATGAGGGAACTGCATTTATACTTAAAAAGAAAGACTTAGAACAATGGCTAGCAAAAGATGCCATTACTTATATTGGAGAGATGCTTGGAAATACATCTCTAAGTGGTAGTATTGAAGTGTCTTTACCTGACAATATCCCCGATGAAATAGCATGTACATTTAAAGAAGAATTTATTGGGGTTGTTACTAAAGAAGATGTATACATCATCCTTAGCATGGGGAACCTCAATTATCGTATCATTGATACGGTTTTAGCAGATGAGGAATCACCTTTCTCTCTTCTTACTAGATTCGTACTTATTAGCTATATCTTTGAAGATTATAGGGGACTTAATAGCACATTTGTCTTTCCACCATCTCGTGGACCTTTAATGACAGAAACCATTATCCCTCAAACAGGGATGTATAATCAATTTCTAAAAGACTTGAATGAATTTACTCGTATGTCCAATAGGCAGGAAGAGGAAACATTAAAACTTTTATCATTATTACATTTGGTTATGGATGGTGAAGTCATTCGTAAAGATAATAAATATATATATGTATCCAAAGCTGTTGAAATACCATTATCAGCAGCAGCGGCATCTGTAAGAGAGATTGCACCTCTAGAGATGTTAGCTAGGAAAATAGATGTAAAAAGCACATCAATACTACTAGAAGAACCAGAAGCTCACTTGCATCCATCTAAACAAAGAATGATGGCAGATATTTTAAGCGCATTCTTTAATGCAGGTATGTTTATGCAAATTACAACCCATAGCGACTATCTTATCACTCGTTTAAATGAACTTATCAATTTAAATAGAGTTAAAGAAAAATTCTCTGATACAATTAAATTCATAGAATTATGCGATAAAGCCAAAACTTTACCAGAACTGGTATTGGATACAAAGAATATTGGTTCATATTTATTAGTCTATGACGAGAATGAAGATTGCTCAAGAGTAGAAAAACAAGAACTTAAAGAAGGAGTTCCTTTTGTATCTTTTAGCAATGCAATAAAAGATAGCTTGGAAATTGGAGAACTATTATCAGAAACCTTAGATGAAGACAATTGACGATTCTTTTAGTATATTCTTTGATAAAACAAAGACAGATTGCACTTATGGATATTGTTGCAATGGAAGTAACAAGTGGGCAATATCTGAAACTAAAAAAGATGCAAAACTCAAGGAATTAACGATACAAAAAAAGGGTACTCTTTTTATTGGCTTTAACCAGAAAATAACAAAGAGTATGAATATATGCGAACGTAGCTCAAATTTTAAAGACAAAGAATGCGATGGTTTTTCGTTCTTAAAAGAAAATGGTAATATTGTTGGACTATTATTTGTTGAATTAAAATCTCAATATACTAGCGATAAGATTGAGATGTCAATAAAACAAATGCTTTTTTCTTTTTTTAAAATGCACTCTATGTTATCATTATGTGAAGGATACTCACTCGATGCTTTAGATATATATTTTTGTAGTGCAACACAATGCGCAAAGGATAAAGACGAAAATGCAAGATTTTTAAACTTTATATATGCAAGAATAAATACTAAAGTTTACTATGAAACTGGAAAGCTTTTCAGAGAACTAATGTCTAAAGGAAAAGCAAAAAGGAAAGTAAGAGCTTTATTATCTACATTTAAAATAAACTTACCTATTCATCAAGATATTGCAGAGAAAGATTTAACTATTCATCTATCGACAACAAGTTCATACGGTGAGAGCTCTTCTAGCTTTTCTTTTTGAGCCTCAAATTAATAAAAAAAACAGATAATAATTGCATCTTTAGACGAAATATATGCGCATCAAGAAGAATTAAAACAAGCGATACAACATTATTTAGAATAAAACAGAGCCCTCTATCTACAAAGATAGGGGGCTTATTTTTTAAGTGAAGAAAGAAAATACACCTCGATTATCTTCTAAATGCCCTGCATCTTTTACGTTTAACGTTATTCTTTTCGCATAATTAAAGGCTATATTTCTTCGTTTCTCACTACTATTCCCCATCAACTCACCCCTCCTTTCTCTTCCATAAGACAACAAAAAAGGCACCGAGAGTTATCTCAGTGCCGTTGATGATGGGTGTGCTCCGTTGTTCCAATGTAGCGTTCAGTGCCTTATTGCGCATCACCCTACAGCCGTTTGCGCTACATTTAAAAGAGAGCAGTGGTGCGTTTCCTTGCCTCTTATTAAGCGTTCAGCTTGTCGTTGATACTAAAAAAGAGGATGAGCGAATAGACAACGCCGAACAAATAGATCATTGTGAAGCCAACGAAGCGGCGCAGCAGCATCCAGCAGTCGTGTAACAGTGTTCTCACTACAATTATTAGACTATTCATAAACAAAGGTTTAGGGTTAAACAAAAACTACAATCTCTCCATTTTATTGTGCGTGTGAAGTGTCGCC
>QWCZ01000695.1_pt1 | contig 15890 bp, 16 predicted proteins | sample 1972651 | NCBI WGS metagenome assembly QWCZ01 (sample SAMN09866695, study PRJNA288562) | Human oral metagenome isolate pre1_saliva, whole genome shotgun sequencing... | isolation source: mouth | host: Homo sapiens | place: USA: California
ATTAGTAAAAACTTGGTTAGAAAATAATGGCTTACAAAATGTACAAGTAAGCGAATTATTCGATATTTGGTGGGATTTCCCAGCAGAAGCTTAATTAAGCATTTTCATCTCAAGCGGTCAATTTTTGCAAAAGTTTTACAGAAATTGACCGCTTACTTATATCAAGAACTAAAAAATAAAAGGAAATAAAATGGAAATAATCGGTTCAATTTTGTCGGTCATTATCGGCTTTTTTACCTTTATTTTAATTCTGCGCTCCTGGCTAGAATTTTGCCGAGTCGATCCTCGAATGCCACTTTCACAATCATTATTGAGAATGAGTGAACCCGTGCTTGCTCCAATCAAAAAAGTCATCCCAACCCGCAAAGGCATTAACTTCGCAGCAATTTTATTGGCGGTAGTATTACTGATGGCGGAAAAATGGATTGTTTTCGGTTTATCTGTTCCGCTTGCTGTATTAGCGGGTGTATTAGGCGTGGTTAAAACCTTCGGGCAAATTCTTTTCTTTACCACCTTGATCCGAGCGTTAATGAGCTGGGTAACTCAAGGCAACCACCCGCTTGATTATATGGTGGCACAAATTACCGAACCCGTTTTAGGCATTATCCGCCGCATCTTACCTCGTACAGGAATGTTAGATTTCTCTGTAATGCTGCTCGGCTTCGCGTTAATTTTGTTAAACAACGTGTTCTATAACATCTTCGGCGTATTGTGGGCAATTGTATAATGCAAGCGGTCGAAAAAGTAGAAAATCCTGATGGAATTCGGTTGCGCATTTTCCTGCAACCGAAAGCCAGTCGCGATCAAATCGTCGGTTTACACGATAACGAACTCAAAATCGCCATCACTGCTCCGCCTGTGGAAGGTGCGGCAAATGCTCATCTGCTTAAATATCTCAGCAAATTGTTTAAAATCCCGAAAAGTAGCATCGTACTAGAAAAAGGTGAGTTGCAACGGCATAAGCAGATTTTTGTGCCAAGCCCGAAGCTGATGCCGAAGGAGATTGAGGAATTTTTGGCATAGTAGACAAAATAGTTGCTATAAAACAGTTTGAAAAACGATATAATGCAGAAAAATCAGATATTGTTAGCTATTTAGAAAAAAACAATAGAAATACCTCATTAGGTGCCAGATTTGACATGTGGGAAAATGCCTTAATTGCTATAAAGGAAGCGCCTATCTTTGGCCATGGGAGTAATGGATACGAGGAGTTTAGACATAAACAAGTAAAGTCTAAACAAATGGCTGAAACCACTTTAAATTTTGGAAGTTTACATAATCAATATTTAGAATCTTGGGTGAAACGTGGTTTAGTTGGATTTATAGCATTAATCCTGATTATTCTAACTCCAATATTTTTCTTTATTAAAAATTTAAACACCCCAAATTTAGAAATAAAATGCATTGCTATTTTAGGTGTTACACATATTATTTCCCACCTATTCTTTTTTACAAGCCAATCATTCTTAACTCACAATTCAGGTAGTATATTTTATTTTTTCACTTGTATTATATTTTATAACTTAGTAAGGAAAACATAATTGCATTAACGTCATTTTGAAAAATTATCTAGGTATATAAATTTTACAGAATCCAGTAATGTTTTTCCGGCTAAATCTTTCATTGATAGGCTAGGTTCACCTTTTAATGGCCATTCAATACCAACTGCTTCATCATTCCAAATAAGAGAGTGTTCTGCTTTTGGATTATAGTAATCAGTGCATTTATAAGTAAATTCAGCCTCATCTGTTAATACATAAAAACCGTGAGCAAAGCCTTCTGGCACCCATAATTGACGTTTGTTTTCAGCAGATAAAATTTCACCCACCCATTGCCCAAAAGTTGGAGAGCCTTCACGCATATCCACAGCCACATCAAATACAGCACCTGAAACAACACGCACTAATTTACCTTGCGTGTTTTCAGTTTGGTAATGTAACCCACGCAATACGCCTTTAACTGATTTTGAATGGTTTTCTTGTACAAAAATACGGTCTGCAACATTTTTTTTAAACCATTCATCACGGAAGGTTTCCATAAAGAATCCGCGTTCGTCGCCAAATACTTGTGGCTCTAATAATTTTACTTCGGGGATTTTGGTATCAATAACTTTCATTTTTACTCCGCATATGCTTGAATATTTTTCAATGCTTTTTTCCAATCGCTTGGTTGAATGCCAAACACTTGTTGGATTTTAGTTAAATCTAAGCAAGAATTGGCAGGTCGTTTGGCTGGTGTTGGGTAATCTGCTGTGGTAATAGCATTCACGAGCGGTGATTTTTCTAACACATTTTGCGAAACCGCTTCATCAAAAATGGCTTTTGCAAAATCACACCAGCTTATATAAGGTTCACCTGTGAAATGGTAAATGCCATATTGAACATCTTCGCCAGCAATAATTTTTTCTGCAATTTGAATTAAGCTTGCTGCAATATCACCTGAATAGGTAGGTCCGCCAATTTGGTCTGCTACGACCCCTAATGTATCGCGAGTTTTTGCCAAACGTAACATCGTTTTCACGAAGTTATTGCCGTGTTCACCAAATACCCAAGCAGTGCGTAATACGATAAATTTATCGTTTGAGTTTGCAACGGCTTGTTCGCCTGCAAGTTTAGTTTTGCCGTAAACCCCCTGCGGTTCCGTTGCGTCTGTTTCTTTATATTTGCCTTCTCGCTGTCCATCAAAAACGTAGTCAGTTGAGATATGTAAAATAGCTGCCCCCACATTTTTTGCAGCTTCTGCCAAGTATTGTGGACCTTTTACATTAATGGCTTCAGAAAGCTCTATTTCTGTTTCTGCGCGATCCACTGCGGTGTGTGCAGCGGCATTGATAATTACATCTGGACGGAAATTTTCAACTGCATTTTTTACCACACTTTGATCGGTAATATCAAGCTCATCACGGTCAACTGCTAAAATTTCGTGTTTACCTTGTAATTGCTGCGTTAAACAGTAACCGACTTGCCCTTTGGCCCCCGTAATCAAAAACTTCGCCATTTTATTTGCCCTCTTTGATTAAATGAAGGAGGTATTGACCATATTCGTTTTTCGCCATTGGTTTTGCCAATGCTTCGACTTGTTCATAGGTTAACCAGCCGTTACGCCATGCAATTTCTTCTAAACAAGCGACTTGCAAGCCTTGTACATTTTCAATGGTACGCACGAAAGAAGCAGCTTCGTGTAAACTCTCATGTGTACCCGTATCTAACCACGCAAAACCACGTCCAAGTAATTGCACGTTTAACGAACCGTCTTTTAGATACATTTCATTTAATGTGGTAATTTCTAATTCACCACGCGCCGATGGTTTGACTTGTTTTGCAAAATCCACTACGCGGTTATCATAGAAATATAAACCTGTTACGGCATAGTTAGATTTTGGTTGAATTGGTTTTTCTTCGATTGAAACGGCTTTGAAGTTTTCATCAAATTCAACAACACCAAAACGCTCAGGATCTTTTACAAGATACCCGAATACTGTTGCACCCTGAGGTTGTGCAACTGCTTCTTGCAACATTTGAGAGAAATGCTGACCGTAGAAAATGTTGTCTCCCAATACCAAACAGCAGCTATCGCCGTTGATAAATTCTTCGCCGATGAGAAACGCTTGTGCTAAACCATCTGAGCTTGGTTGAATAGCATATTGTAAATTTACGCCAAAATCACGACCATCGCCTAACAAGCGTTTAAAACTTTCGTTATCTTCTGGTGTTGTGATGATAAGAATGTCACGAATACCCGCTAGCATCAAAACAGAAAGCGGATAATAAATCATAGGCTTGTCATAAACAGGCAGAAGCTGTTTAGATACGCCACGCGTAATAGGATAAAGGCGAGTTCCAGAACCGCCTGCGAGGATAATGCCTTTCATAGAGATCCTTTTTAAAGTGCGGTTAGTTTTTGCTCTGTTTTTGCCAAAAAGTACTAAAACCTAACCGCTTGTAAAATTATTGACTACCCAAACGCTCACGGTTATAAGAACCATCTAACACGCGACTCCACCATTTTTTGTTGTTTAGATACCATTCCACGGTTTTGCGAATACCAGATTCAAAGGTTTCTTGTGGTTTCCAGCCTAATTCACGACCGATTTTAGCGGCATCAATCGCATAGCGCACATCGTGACCTGGGCGATCTTTCACATAAGTGATTAAATCTTCATATTTCGTTACATCTGCTGGTTTATTTGGCACTAGCTCTTCTAATAAGGCACAGATAGTGCGAACGACATCAATGTTAGCTTTTTCATTGTGCCCACCGATGTTATAGGTTTCACCTACTTCACCTTCTGTAACCACTTTATATAACGCACGTGCGTGATCTTCAACGAATAGCCAATCGCGAATTTGTTGACCGTTACCATATACAGGAAGCGGTTTACCATCTAACGCATTTAAGATCATTAGTGGGATCAATTTTTCTGGGAAGTGGAATGGACCATAGTTGTTTGAACAGTTGGTCACAATCGTTGGCAAGCCATAAGTACGCAACCACGCACGAACTAAATGATCGCTTGAGGCTTTTGAAGCTGAATAAGGGCTGCTTGGTGCGTAAGAGGTGGTTTCAGTAAAGAGATCATCTGTCCCTTCTAAATCACCATACACTTCATCGGTTGAAATGTGGTGGAAACGGAATGCAGGTTTTTTCTCATCGCTTAAGGTATTCCAATAAGCACGAGCCGCTTCTAATAAAGTATAAGTGCCAACGATATTGGTCTCAATAAACGCCGCAGGCCCATCAATAGAACGGTCAACGTGGCTTTCTGCCGCTAAGTGCATAACTGCATCAGGTTGGTGTTGTTCAAAGACACGAGCAAGTGCTTTTGCATCACAAATATCCACTTGTTCAAAAGCGTAGCGTGGATTATTTTCTACAGATTCGAGAGATTCTAAATTCCCTGCATAGGTTAATTTATCTACGTTAACTACGCTATCCTGTGTGTTTGCAATAATATGGCGAACAACTGCAGAGCCGATAAAGCCTGCCCCGCCTGTGACTAAAATTTTCATAAAATAATTTATCCTTATATTATTAACGTGCTCCACCACGCCCTAAAACAGTACCAATTGTTTTTAATAGAATAACAATGTCATTCCATAAAGACCAATTCTTCATATACCAAATATCCATTTCAACACGGTTATCAAAATCAACATCACTTCGACCGCTGACTTGCCATATTCCAGTAATACCTGGTTTTACTGCAAGCACAAGATGAGATTTCTGACCAATATCTTCTTTTTCAGTTACCATATAAGGACGAGGTCCAACTAAGCTCATTTCGCCTTTTAACACATTAATGAGCTGTGGCAATTCATCTAAAGAGGTTTTTCTGAGAATATTTCCGATTCTTGTAACCCGAGGATCATTGATGTATTTATGATATTTATCATAATATTCTTTTTCTTCTGGGTGTTCTTTAAGCCATGCTTCCATAAATGAGTGATCAGTATACATGGAACGGAATTTATAACAAGTAAAGACTTTTCCGTTTTTACCTAATCTTTCCTGCTTAAATAAAACACCTCCATTTGGGTCTTCTTTCTTTATAATTCCTGCAATAATAAGTAATACAGGTAGCCAAATTGGCATTGACATTATAACAAGTGTGTAATCTAAAAACATTTTACAAACCTGATTACGTTTAACTAACAGTTCATTTTCTAAAGTAAAAATATTAGTTCTAGAGTTGAACATGTTATAAATATAGGAATTGGAAAAGTCATACCCATTTAAAACAGGAGTAAAAACAATTTCTCTACTATTTCTTAGATTGCTTTCTATAATTTTATCTAATTTCTCTTTCCCTATTGTTTGACCATCTATGAATATTATTCCTCGTTGTAATCCAGTTGCTCGAACATATCCTAAATATGGATCGTCAAATAATTGGCTCTTAAAATCTACATTTTCACTGATAACTGTTGCTATTTTTTTCCATACATCAAATCTAAAAAGAAGTCTTTTAATATAAAACTTTGAAATAGGTAAGATTAAAGCTGATATAATGAAGATAAATAACAAACCAGTTCTAGAATAAAAATTAGTATTTTGTTCCAGTGCTAGATTAGCAAAAATAATAATAAAAGAAAGAATTGAGGATCTGATTATTATTTTGGTCTCGTGCCAGAAGTCAAAACGTTTTGTATAAACACCTTCAAAAGCAAGAATAACTATCAAAATAATATATATATTCAAGAATGTTATATAAGAATAATTAACATTGGGAAGATCAAAAAAAACATTTAGAAGCTTCCTGATTGATATAGCTAATAGTATAGATATAAAAATAAAAAATATATCAGATAAAAGCAATAAAATAATATGTAAATTTCTTCTCATTATATAATTCTCATCTCAAGCAATAGGTTGGAACTAATGTATCTATTTTAACAATTAAAAATGACCTATTTACTAGTCTGTTTAGACATACCATATACCATAAATATAACCATATAGTAAAATATATTATTTAGCAAATAAAACTGATTAGGATTAGCATTTGATACGATGATATTAACTATAAAGAGAAAAAGTGCTAATACCCTATAATTTAAACTTAAATAGTTACTGATTAATATTTTATATAATGGATATAGGTTAATAAAAACAAATACCAAAAAAGATATTACACCTTGTTCGGCTAATACGTTTAGATATTGAGAATGTATATACAGATCAATTACATCATATGTATAATACATATAAGCTCTCCACTGACCTAAACCTATTCCCCATATAGGATGTTTTAAAACAGCATTATCAAAAACCTCTGCAAATTGGACTATTCTAGATGATTCAGTATTTCCTCTATTTATAAATAATTCCTCATAAACACTATATCCAAAAAGGTAAGTCGCTATACTAATAATAGTTATTAGCATAATTCCAATATATATGTTTCTCTTCTTAATTTTAAAATCAAACTTGAAAGCTTTATAAATAGAAAATAATATAAAAACTATTACCAAAGCTAGCATTGCAACCCTTGTTTGAGATAATGCAATAGCAATTACTGAAAGTATACAGGCAACTAAAGATATTCTATCCTTTGATTTAATAAAATTAAAACAACAAATTGTAAATAGTAATGCTCCTAAATTACCAGCAGCATTATTGGAGCCTATGATTCCTATAGCTCTATAACTATTAGTTCCGCCAACTGTATATAAGATAGAACCATCCCAATAATTAAATAACAAACTCTTTTTTGTAATAATCTGCATAATAGAGATTATTCCATTATATATAGCAGTATAATTGATAAATGAAAGAAACTTGTTTACGAAATAAGTATCATAAGCTACATTAAATGCAATAAAATAACATAAAAAAATAGATAATAAAATTGAATAACTTCCAACATATTTTGGTAAATCGATTATTAGATCTAATGTGTATAACTGGTATAATGGATAGATCACTAGTAGAAAAATTACAAAATACAAAAAGTCTTTTTTTATATTTTTTATCATGAGAAAATATACTAGAATAGAGAGTAATGCTATTGCTGTACTATCTACACTAAATTTTGATGCTAACCCAGCCATATAGTATTCTGAATCAGAAAATGGCACTAAGAAATTAAAGCAGGAGATAATGGGGATTATAAGTAATATGTTATTCTTTTTCTTATAAAAGAATAAGTAAAGAAGAATTATAAATATAAAAAATAGGAATACTATTAGAGCTTTCATTTTATCAGTCTTATACTAGTTATTTATGAATAATATTTTTATAAGATTATATAGTATTTATCTTCTTAAAATCTTCCATTTTATATGTCCTAGAGCAATCTTAGAACCATTTATAAATTCAACTAAAAATAAGAAAGGGATAAGTATGCTAGAGTAATAAGTTGATATTAAATACTTCCTAGAAGTAAATCTAATTCCTAGCATTTTCATTTTATTTAATAATGTTTTATTTTTATCTTTCGAGAAATTATGATTATGATAATAATATTGATCTAAAATAACTGCTGCTTTATAACCATATTTTCTTAGCTTTATGCCCAAAATATTTTCTTCGTTATATAAGAAAACATTTTCGTCAAAATAGCCTACTTGCTTAAAGATATCTTCTTTTATCATAAAAAAACAGCCTACAATACATTCCGTTAGGCCAATGTTATCCTTAATTACAGTTAATTGTGTTATCTTCTTAGGTAAAAACAATGCTCTATCTAAAACAACATCCTTCCAATTTGGTATATTCCACGCTGATTTTTCTAGAGAAAATGTTTTATTTTCGATAGTACAGCCTCCAACTAAAGCTATATCGTCATTCTCTTTAAGAACTTTCTTTAACTCTGTTAGATTAGAAATATTAGGTAAGAAGATATCAGGGTTTAATATGGCGATATATTTACTTTGATATTTATTTTTAGAATAAATTATGCCATAGTTGTTCCCGTAACTATAACCGCCGTTTCTATCTGTTTGTATCAAATCAATTAGATTATTATCTAGTTCTACTGAGAAATAAGTTTTAAGTTCTATAAATGAGTTATCAGTAGAACAATTATCAACAATAATTATTCTAAAATCTGATTTAAATGATAAGAGATTTTTAACGCATTTTTTTGTATCAAAAAAACTATTATAATTAAGGATTATTATAGATAAATCATTCATATTATTTCTCAAATAAAGATTTAATGTTATATTTTTTTTCGAATTCTTTTATTAGGTTTTCCTTAGCAGAATCGAAATTAGGAAGATCATTCCCATCGTTCAAACATATTAATTTATGCTTTGAGTTCCTAATATCTAATAGAATATTAAATAGTTCATCTGAAATATCATAATATCTACCAAAATTAATATTTCTAGGTGAAAAGAAACCTTCAGATAATTGCCAGTAACGTATTAACCAGTGATTAACATTCGTTTTTTCTCTAAATTTAGTTTCAAATGTCTTATTAAACTGTTCTTTCTCTAATTCAAATACTTTATTAAAATAATTTTTATCATAGGATACAGGAAGATGGGCATCATAATATCCTAATACGGGTTTCCAAGGCAATGTACATAAATTCTTAATTAAGTGCTTCCCGTAATAGAGATTAAAAAATTTCTTAAAGTTTTTCTTTAAGATTTCCCTTTGATTAAAGTATTTATTGATAATTTCTAGATTATTTAATACCGTTGAAGCGATTCCCCCAAATTTAGGTACTATAGGACTAAATATCCCTAAATCTTTGGGAAGTCCATTATTAGTAAAGAAATCTTCTGCTGTAACTTTGCTATTAATAAATGTATCATCATTAAACAATACAAATTTATCTGATAAATCTTTAATATTTAGTATATTTAATTCAATAACATTAGAATTAAACGTAGGCAGATATTGAGAATCTATATAATCAGAATGTTTAATATGAATTAACTTAGGATGTTCTAAATTCAACCAATCTGGAATATGTCCTTCTGTGATTAGAAAAATCTTATTGACCCAAGGAGCATACTTCTCAACCGCTCGGAACCAATATTTAAAAATATCCCAATCTCGAAATCGAGCATCAGAGTTTAGAGTTTTATTTATATTAAAAAAGTGTTTTTCTTTTTCAGATTTCCATTTAGGATCGTTACCATCAACCCAAGTTACAACAAAATCAATTTTATCGTTTTTCATTAATTTGTCTCTGATATAATTTTTGCAATTTTCTGACTTGCCGTGCCATCTCCGTAAGGATTGCTTGCTTGGCTCATTTTTACATACTCAGTTGAATTCGTTAGTAACAAAGTGAAATATTTATAAATTGAACTTTCGTCCGTACCAACTAATTTTAATGTTCCTGCAGAAATACCTTCAGGGCGTTCAGTTGTATCACGCATAACCAACACTGGTTTTCCTAAAGAGGGAGCTTCTTCCTGTATTCCACCTGAATCGGTAAGAATAAGATAACTTTTATTCATAAAGTTATGAAAATCTAATACCTCTAAAGGTTCAATAATTTTGATATTAGTAGGATTATCTCCAAAAATATCATTGGCTATATTTCGTACTCTAGGATTCTTATGAATAGGATAGATCGCTTTTACATCAGGATTTTCATCAAGTACCCGTTTTATTGCACGAAACATATTTTCCATAGGAATACCTAAGTTTTCCCTCCTATGGGCAGTAATCAAAATTAATTTAGAATTATCTAGCCATTCAAATAGCGGGTGTTGATAGTCTTTTCTAACTGTAGTTTTTAAGGCATCTATTGCTGTATTACCAGTAACAAAAATTGTATTGGTGCTTACTCCTTCTGAAATTAAATTATTTTTAGCAATTTCAGTTGGTGCAAAATTATAATTAGCAATAATAGATACAGCTTGACGATTAAATTCCTCGGGGAATGGGCTTTGTAGATTATAAGTTCTTAACCCTGCTTCCACATGACCGATCTTAATTCCAAGATAAAATGCTGCTAGAGATGCAGCAAAAGTTGTTGTAGTATCACCATGAACAAGAATAATATCAGGTTTTTCTTGCTCTAAAATAGGTCTTAATTTATCTAAAATGCCAGTAGTAATGCTAAACAAGGTTTGGTTATCTTTCATAATAGATAGATCGTAATCAGGAACAATACCGAAAACGTCTAACACTTGTTCTAACATTTCTCTATGCTGTCCTGTGACACATACTTTAGTTTGTATATTCGGGTGTTTCTTTAATTCAATAGCTAAAGGACACATCTTTATTGCTTCTGGTCTAGTTCCAAATACTAGCATTACTTTCTTCATTTTATTTTTCCTAGTTTTATAGAATTTGTTGATATGCTTCTAATGTTTTTTCTGCAGCTTTCTTCCAAGTATATTCAGCAAAAATTTTATTCTGTAACTTATTATTTTTTTCTTTATTAAAAGCATTATCAACGGCTTCTTTTATACTACTTAAATCATCAGGTAAACAATAAAAAGCTTCATCTTCAAAATATTCTGTTGTAGTACCAATACTGCTTACAGCCAAATTACACCCCATGACAGCAGCTTCAATACTTACTAGCCCTGGTGTATCTAACCAGCTAGGTAATGCACTAACACGACAAACTTTAAATAAATCATATAATCTTTCATTATCTAATTTTTCAATGTAAGTATAGCGGTCATTTTTGTCTAAATACTTACGAATCTCTTCAAAATAAGATTTAAAGTTGTCTGAAACTTGCCCAACAAGAACTACTTTATAATCTGTATCTTCAAGTGCTTTAATGAGAGCTAATTGATTCTTCCTTGTTTCAATTCTCCCAACACATATGACTGCATCTCTGAATTTTTCAAAATCAGGATTGTTGGGTAAAGATAAATATTTTCTAGCTACTTCATCATCAATCGCATTGGGTACAACAATAAAATTATCTTTGTTTAATCCAAAAGTGTCGTTTAACTTAGCCATTTCTAAATAGGCATTCGGTAGAAAAATATTTGTATTATCAATGACAAATCGCTGCATTTTTGTATAGCCCGTAGTTAACAAAGCTTTACTTGCAGAATTCCATTTTGTATTGCCTTTTAGTAATCTAAGTAGTACTTTTAGGCGTTCAATATTATCTATTGATAAAAGTTTAGAAATTATCTTTCTAAGACCTTTCTGACCTCTTTTCTCAAAATCAGTCATAGGCCAAAAAATAGTAGATAAAGCAATTTTTTTATTTTGTCTTATTGCATTTTTAGCTTGAATAAAAGTTTCATGAATTCGTGTTATATTTGTTAGATGAACCAAATCGTAATCAGTAAGATCTGGCTCAAGTTCTAAACTAATATCCACATGAATACCTAATTTCTCAAGATTTTCTTTGGTCTTAAGAATTTGAACTGTATCTCCACCTGGCATAGTAAAGAAATTATCTCGACTTTGAATTAAAACTTTAATCATTTAACAATCAACCTTTAGTAAATAAATTTTCATATTCAGATACAATAAATTCCCAAGAATAATTCCCTAACACTCTTTCTTTAGCATTTTTTTCTAATAAAGATAGCTGATTATCTTCGAGCTTTTCAGAACTGTTAATAAGTTGGTTTAAGTTATCCTTATCCCAATATAAAGCACCATCTTCAGCTACTTCTCGGTTAAAACCTACATTTAATAATAAATTTAACTTAGTTGAAGATAATGCTTCAAGTAAAGATGGGTTTGTACCACCAACCTCATGCCCATGAAAATAGGCAAATGCATTTTCTCGAATATATTTTAATAATTCTTGATCGTAAACAGTACCAACAAATTTCACTCTGGAGTCTTGCTCAAAAGAAGTCTCTTTTTTTAGTTGTTCATAAAACTTATTATGTTCAACGTTAGTAATAAGTACGAAATCCTTCTGAGTATCTGATTTCATGAATTCTCTAATCATTGATTCATAGTTATTCTCAGGAACAAATCTACCCACAACAAGGTAATAATTATTTTCAGAAATATCTTTATTTTTAAACCATTCTCTAACATTTTCAGATAAGCTTGTTAGTTTTGAGTGCTCTGGGTCTGTACCGTATGCTATAAATGTTGTTTTAGGGTTATATTTTGAATACTCTGATTTAATATAAGATTCAATATTTTTGCTATCACAAACCAATAAATCTGCATGTTTTACCATTAAAGATTCAGAATATTTCCAATATTTTCTCACGGGATAGCTCCACTTAGCTCTTAACCATTCATGTCCATCTGGATTTACTAATAACTTACCACCAAGTTTACTAATTTGTTTTTTAAAATAGTGAATAAAAGGTCCTATTCTACAAGCTAATACATAGAAAATAGGATTTTTATCTCTCTTTTTTTTAGATAAATTTATAGCATATTTTAATGCAACGATATCATAATAAATTGCTTTAGCAGGACCAAGGCTAGGTACATTAATATTAAAACAAGTTGCGCCATTATATTCAAAAGTGCTTTCATTAAAATTAGACTTTCCAGAGTTTTCTGATGTACAAGCTATATAATACTTAATATCTTGATTTACTTGGTTAGAAACTAATTTATCCACAAAGGTTTCAAACCCACCATAATTTGCAGGAATCCCTTTAGAACCTATAATATACACTGATTGCATAAAACCGCCTAAATTCATAATTTTATTATGAGATATACTATAATAATGTAAACTTTAGTTTACTTTGATAAGGTTATTTATTATTTTCTTTTTTAATAAAAAGTTCACCTAAGATAGATTTTTTATTATAAAACTTATATTTTAATAAGGCTTCTGTAGGGAATCTTACTAAACCAGTAAACTTAATTAACTTTGGAGTTGGAGTGTTTTTAAATCTATATAATAAAACACATAAAGAAATAAAATATCGATTCCAATCTAATTTATAATTAAAGTAATGTCCATTAGATCCTGAGTTAAGATACAGAATATCATATTTTTTTCTTGATAATACTACCATTGCTGATACATAACATATCAAATAGCTTACATTTGGAATGTTTTGTATGATATCTTTATTATTTATATAATCATTATAATATGTAGTAGGAGAATCACTAAAAATTGCTTTTTTAAATTCTTCTAACCAATCAATAATGAATGGATGTTCCGCTGGTGCTATAATAAACCAGCTATCAATAACAGGAAAATCATTTCTTATTGTGCATTCATCTGAATAGCATAGAAAAATATCAGCCCCCTCTTCATTCATTTTACTAAAAATCCAATCTAAATTTTGAGTAAAAAATACACTTGCATCAATCCAAATACCGCCATATTTTTTTAATAAAGAAAATCTAATAAAGTCAGAAATGCCTGCTGGTTTTAAATCTTTATGAAATACAGGTAAATCAATATACTCTTGAATATTATTTTTATTGAGAATATTCATCTGATATCCTTCAAAATGAGTTTTCATAGACTCAATACATAAATTAACTAAGTGATTTTCTTTATTTGAATCCCAATAGACCCAAATTATACGAGGAATATCATCTACTTTTTTTGTTGCCAATCCTTTATTTATATGCATCCATTTTTCATCAATGCAATTTTTTTTCGATACAAAATTTAACAATAATACAATTTGTTTTACAGTCCTAAAGCATCGTTTAATAATTATTTTTAACATTTGATATTTATTCTCCAGATGTTAATATTAAAGAAGTTTTTAATTATAAACATGTGTAGTCTTATTATCTCCCCTTTTCTAAAGAAATAATTTAATATCGTCGTAGTTAGACACTCAATCAATATAGTAGATAAAATACCACCTTTTAATCCTAAAATACTAATGAATGTATAACTAATAGGAATCGCGATAATTAATAATACTATCATTTTCTTAAATAAATAGTCATACCCTTTTAATCGTAGAATGTATTTTTCAGATAGCCCAGAATAAGTCGCAAATAAAATAGTTACAGCGTATAAAGGAAGATAGTCAGCTACAAGTTTATATTCAGAGCCATAAAGTAACTCAATAATTCTATCCTTAAAGAAATATAAAAATCCTAGAAATAAAAGAAATAAGATCGTTACGACAACAGCAGCTTTAGTTAAAATAATATTTACTTCATAATCATTTTTTTCAGAGAAAACTCTAACCGATAATGATGCTACAATGGCTGATACGACTACAGATAACCCATTTCCTATTGTAGTAATAACCGAGTAAATACCTAAAGCAGACATCCCCACTAAGGCTGATAAAAAAAGCTGAGATAATCTTGTAAAAATAGCAACTGACAATGTATAAGGCAGTAACTTTGCACCATTAAAAAACAAATATCTATTATAAATAGATGTAAATCTAGTAAAAGTTGATTTTTTCTCTATAAAATAAAACATATACCATCTAATTAAGAATGGTATTAACGTTAGCAAAATAATAGGAAGTGTTAGCCACAATATATTTAATTCAGCTATAGCAATCAAAAATCTAACAGATAATCCAACAACTAATCCAATTACATTAGTAATAGTATTAATATAAGACTGAAGTTTAGCATTAAAATAGATGCTATATAGATCGTGGACTGCGATATAAGTTGCTATCGCACTTGCAAGAGAAAAATAAAATGTTAGTAAATCCGAAAAAAAATATAAGTAGATAATAATTGGAATTGCAGAAATAAAAAACGCACCATCTCTAATGTATCTGGTTTTATCAATTAATGACCAGGCGGATAAAACTTTGCTGCTTGCTCGTTGAAAAATAATATCTCGACATCCAAAATAAGCAAATATCTGAACTATTGCGAATAAGCTGACACCTAAATTTAACTTTCCAAAATTCTCTGATCCAATATATTTGGCAACCATAGAATTAACGAAAATTAAACCAAATATAGAAACAGCTTTCTCTGCAACAATCCAAATGGAGTTAGATATAACTTTTTTATCAAATGCACTCATACTTTATTTATATCTAACGCTAATTGTCCACTTAAAGATGACAATTATAGATGAAAGCAATACGCCAACAACAAACCCAATCACTAAAATCAACGCTTTCTTAGGCTTATCTTTTGCAACTGGATAATCCGGCGAACTTAAATAATGATACGCTTTTACCTCTTGAACAGATTCTAACTGCGGTGCTAATTTTGTTAATTTAGCAAGCTGTCTTTCTGTGCTGTAATAGTTTGTTGGGTAAACAACCGGACTGTTTTTGGCAATATCTAATTGAGCTTGTAAATATTTTTCACCCAGCATAAAGAGATATGTGCCATCTGCCAGCTTAGAATCCGAGATATTTAAACGCCCTTCACCTAACATATATTCCGGCACTGAAATTGCGTTGTTACTACCTTTCGAGAAATCAGTGATCCCTGCTTTTTTCGCAATATTTAATGCATTAGTTAAGTTTTCTACTTGAACCGTTTTAGTTTCGGTTAAACTTTCTTCCATTTGCTCTTTAGCAAATTTTAAAGCATCTAAACGCAAGTTGAAGCCGAGT
>QWCZ01000703.1_pt1 | contig 15724 bp, 14 predicted proteins | sample 1972651 | NCBI WGS metagenome assembly QWCZ01 (sample SAMN09866695, study PRJNA288562) | Human oral metagenome isolate pre1_saliva, whole genome shotgun sequencing... | isolation source: mouth | host: Homo sapiens | place: USA: California
TGTACCTTTGCACCCGCATGATGGTTCCGTAGCTCAGTTGGATTAGAGCAACAGCCTTCTAAGCTGTGGGTCTTGGGTTCGAACCCCAACGGAATCACTACTTGAAAAAGTGCCTATAACACTGGTTTTTAGGTACTTTTTCTTTTTCAACTCCCCAGCCGTTACGCTATTCGGGAATAAAAAAAACACTTATTTCGTCCAAATTTGGACCGCTAAGCAAGTTTTTTCTATTCGTTTTAAGAATTAAGTATAATGGCAACAATCAAACTCGCAGTGCTCAAGCACACAAAATCAAAAGATGGTTCATACAAGATTCGTATTTCCATTGGTCACAGATCCGAAACTCATTACATCGTTACACCTTATTCTGTTAATGCTCTTTCAGAGTTCGATAACGGAATTGTGGTAAGAGTTCCTAACGCACATGAAATTAATATTAAGCTCCGTAATCTTCTCAATGACTATGAAGAGAGATTAGAGCGTATTGACTCTCCTGAGGATTATACCTGCAAGGAACTTCGGGACCTCCTAAAGTCGATGCGTACTCATTCCTCAAAGGTTACATTTAAGCAAGTATCAGAACAATATCAGAAGGAACTCATCGAGGACGGACGTGGCTCTTATGCTGGCATGCTTCAAAACTCGTTGAGGCTCTTCTTTGAATTTACAGGCGGTGATGTTTTCCTTTCTGAAATTAGTACTATTACTATATCAGAGTTCGAACGTTGGCTAAAACGAAAAGGGGTATCACAAACATACATCAGTATGACCCTTTCAATGACCCGTACAATCGTTAATCGTGCCATAAGAATGCAACTCGTAACCTATAGCGTACACCCCTTTACATATTGGAAACGACCAGCAGACCCAGAACGTGAGCTTGATATATCAGTAGAAGATGTGCGAGCTATCAGAGACGCACAACCACGATTAAAGAAACAGAGGATTGCTCGTGACATCTTTATGCTCTCCTATTATCTCGGAGGCATCAACCTTATAGACCTTCTCGAGATAGATTTTCGGGGCGTATCTGTTCTTGAATATACTCGACATAAGTCCCGTAACATGAAACTATCCGATAAACGTATTTCTTTCACTCTCCAGCCGGAGGCGAAGGAACTAATTAGTAAATGGATGAATCGTAATACTGGCAGGCTTGATTTCGGTTATAATTTCTCTTATAAGAATTTTCTCGCCTATGTCACTCGCTCAATAAAGAGCCTCGCAAAGGATATCGATATACAAGATTACCGAAAAGTATGCTATTATACAGCACGAAAATCATTTGTTCAGCATGGTTTCGACCTCGGTATTAGCCTCGAAGTATTAGAGTATTGTATCGGACAATCTGTAAAGAACAACCGACCGATATTTAACTACTTAAAGATAATGAGAAAGCATGCCGACGTTGCTTTCCGTCAAATACTCGATAATCTTGCAGGTATATAAGTTACCACAGAAAAGAATTGGACGCCGTAAAAACGAAAACTGATAAAAATAAGATGGTGTGATACTCTTCCTGTACCACACCATCTATAAACTATCGTCTTAACCTAATATATAGATACCCAATTAACCACGCAACACCAGCAATAGCGAAGGTAACGAATGAAATCTTTTTCTGATACCATTTTTTCTTTTCTTTAGGTGCTTTTTTAACCTCTTTAGTATCGGTATTCTTCTTATACTTATAGACTACCTTCTGAATGGTGTCCGTGCGCACTCGCCACCTGTCCTTATAATACTCACGTGTGACAAAAACGGTATCTATGCCTGTAATAGTATCGTGCTTGGTCAATATAACTGTTTTCTCACGTTCTGAGATACTATCTTGCACGTACCTTGTTACAATGCTGTCACGTGTCTGGAAGATGCTATCGTGAATAGTTCTTACCTCCACAATCTTTTGCGTTCTACACCCTGCAAGCACAAGCAGGGCAAGAACACCAACGAAAAACATTAAAACTTTCTTTCCCATCTCTATTGATATTATAAGTTAGCGTACTCTGTTTTAACGTCAAAGCATGGGCAAACCTTCATCCATTCGTTAGGAGTTATTTTTCCATCCTTATTCAAGTCTGGCGAAAAGTCCCTGTGTCCTTGAATAACTGCTGTAGGGTACTTCTTATGAAGCATCTTCAGTAGAGAACGCAGGCTTGCTTTCTGCTCGTCTGTACGGTTGTCAATGGGTTTTCCTACTCTGTCGATGCCGCCTATATAAGCGACATTGATAGTTACTGAGTTGTAACCTCTTACACCGTTACTCACTTTTTCTTCTTCAAGTAGCTGGGTGATTTTACCGTCTGGAGATACCACATAATGATATCCTGGATTAACCCAGCCCTTGCGTTTGAATTCTTGCTTTAAGCCATCAATCGTCTGTGACTGATGACTTGCGGTGCAATGAACCGCTATATATTTAATCGTTCTCATTCTTCATTCTCCTTTCTTTTAGCACCCCAAGGGCTATGGCTTACCTTGTCGTTATTCTCTTGTACCTTCGTCATTGCAGCGGTGAGCAGCTCTATCCATTCGTCACGTGTTAAGATATGCTTTGCGAGCCTTTCCGCCCTGCTTAGTTCGCTATGTATCTTCTCATCTGCCTTCTCTCGCACCGATAATCCTTCAACAGCACAGAAGAATATCGCCAATACAAACGACATTACAGGAACACCATGTAAAACACTTACTCCGAACAGCTGGAAGCCGTGACAAAGAAAGAAACATACGTCAATCAATGCTGCAATACACATTCCGCCCTCGTAAAGTACGAACTTGTATGCACTTCGCTTCAAGCTATCCGAGCGTCTTTTCTCTCCTCGAAGTCTTGATTTATGCAATCCTACAAGTAAGTCAATAGACATTGCCACGAAAACAACGAAAAAAGCTACTACTACTAACCTCAATAAAGGTGCTAAAATTAAAATCAGTTCTACCATATTGCGTTCAATTAATATAACGTACTAATCTGTCTTGCAACAATTTTTCCAAGTATCACACGTGCTTCATCGTTGAATGGATGACAGATATCTCCAGTAGTAGCTGACGTTGCATCACCCTTCATAGTCATGATGCTATATGTCGATTGAGGAGAGTCAAATGTGATTTGCTTTCCGTTGATAGTTGCAGTCTTAACGCAAGCTACATTGGAGAAACCGCACAATTCTGCCCACTTAACACACGGAATATTCCATTTTTTCGCCACAGCTTCTTGTGCTGAAATTATCTGCTTATCAACATCTCGAATATTCACCCAATGCGATACGAAGACGCATCTTGCATTTGGCTTTGCCTCGAACAACTTCGACAACACATAATTCATACCAGTGGTATAGCTATTACGATTGTCTTCAGAAATAGGAGAATTCATCTGGTCCGCTCCAAGATTAGTTCCGTCATTCACTCCATATTCGAAGATAAAGAGGTCAGCATCAAGATTACCAAGTAGCGCAGTGTCGTAATGTGGACGCTTTGGCAACTTTCCACTTTCCGTGTGTTCAGCCTCTGTCGCAGAGAAACCATCGCCACCATTATGTCGCATATAATGTCCAGAAGAGCCGTAATTAACAACTTCACAACCCAACTCATCCTTCATTACGTCAACCCACGAGCGTGGGTCTAAGGCTTTTCCTGACATAAATAGACCAACTTCGTAAATAGATTTATCAGAAATAGAATCTCCAACGACTACAATCTTCTTTCCTTCCCATGGAGACTTCTTTAATCGATTTATATCTACGTGCGATTTAACTATAGTAGAAACTTGTATCTTTGCCGTATTCAAGGATACAAGTTTGCTATCTTTACTTAAGATAGACCCGACAGTTCCGAATATATTGTACGTAGAGCCTCTTAAGTCATACGGATAACTAATCACAGGGTCATAAAACATAAGACCCTGCTTTGGAGACAAGGATAAAAAAACATCTATTTTCTCTTGATTAGCAGGTACATTGTGCTCAGTAATTTCTAAAATCTTTTGCCTCTCGTAATCGAAAACAGCTAATTTAACTTTTCTGTCAGAAGTATGTGATTTATGAAAATTCACACCCACAACAAAAACCACTCCTTCCGATAGATTTCGGTATATTTCAAACGCAAAACCATTGTTGTAAGCGGTATCTTGTGACGATGCAACAAACTTATCTTCTGTCAACACAGAAAAGCTGTTATCCAGTTCCTTTAACACCGATACATCCTTTGTAAGACTATCGGGTATCTTAACATTCTCGATTGCTTTCTTAACTGCTGCCTGCGACATCACAGATATTGCACTATCCCCCAGCTCCTGCGCAATAGGAAGGGCTGCAACCGCTTGCTCAATAGCCTGCTTACTCGCATTCAACTTCTCCTTGACGGCATCGACAGCCTTTTCCATTTCATTAATCTGATCGATACCCTCGATAGCATCTGCGACACCCTCGAAGGCACTACCGACACGCTCGGCAGTGTTACCACCGATAGCAGTCTCATTTTTTATCACTCTCGCCAGCTGGCGCAATTCTTCAACCTTAGACATTTAATTTATTCTCCTATAGCATGAAACCTTATTCTTGTACCCCTTACAGGGTTTATATCTTCTTTCTCTGTTGCCTTGATATAGGCTAAACAACTGCTTAAGTATGTTTCTGCTGCGTTCATAGCATCATCATATAAGCGTACTCTGTTCTTATCATTCTCTCTACTTGCGTAACTGTCGTTATGCTGCATTAAGCCTGTACGTGTTAACATACCTCCATCTACCATCACCATGTGAGCGTAGACGAAATATGCTACGGTAGTCTGTAAGCCTACACATCGTTTCAACTTACCGCACTTATCGTTATATTCTCCGCCTTCAATCAGAATTTTATTCCTGCTATCCTCTGGCTCGTCAAGCAGTTTCTTAAATCTCTCCAAACCGATAGCCGGTATAATCTTTATCTCTTCGCACTCTCTGACGAATGTCATAACATCGCCCTCATCAATATGCTTAGATGTTGGTCTTGCTAATTCCTTGAACCGCTCGACCGAAAGAATGTGTTTACTCTCCATTACTCTTGTTATTGCTCTCCGCTGCTACATACTTTAGCGGACGAATTGAGAAGTTCTGCGGCATAGTCTTATCGAACCAATGAGCAAAAATGCTATTAAACACACGCTCGATAAAGCGTTGCTCGTTCGTAACCTCGCCAGCGTAATATCCATAAGCGTCTTGCATCACATTACCAGAGAAACCGAGTTTGCCAATACGGATAGAGTAGAATAACTCTTGATGGAATTGTGCGTAAATGCGCTCTACGACACTCTCATCTGTCGTTGCAAACTCTTTATCGAAGTTCCTTGTCGGGAACGGAACAACCTCTGGTTTATCCTCGTTATTCTCTAACTCTATATAGAGTATCTTAGAGCCTCGAGTGTCTCCCTGAAATGCTGTCAAGTCCTCATCGCTAATCATCTGACGTTCCTCTGTATTGCCGTTTTCGTCAATATGTGTTCCCTTCTTAGCGACAAGCATACAAGCTACAAGGAAGTTGTTACGAACGTTTCGGTACTTTATGTTTCCTAAGCCCTCATCGGTGCTAATTTCTGTAATAGCAGCATCATATATTGGTGTTGGATATTGGTACTTTCCATCCACTGATACCCATAGAACCTGACCGTTATAACAATCAATATCTCCGCAGTCCTCAATCTCTTTCATTACGACAATAGGATCGGGATTGAATACATTGAACTTCTTGATATGCTTATCATCAAGATACTCTGTCTTTCCGTTCTTCGTTCTCTTTCCCTTCCAATCGACGTGCTGCAAGATATGCGATACCACACCAGCATCGTCCGTCTCCTCTAATCGGCACTGCTCAAATGGCATGAAGTTAACCTCAGCCACCTGACCAAGAACATTATAGTTAATATGAAGAGCGAAGCCTCCGAAGCGTGCAACATCATCAGACACTTGGCGAAGTAAATCGTCCATCGTGTCACCATATCTGTTCACCTTCCAAGCAGACAGATTTTCATCATTGAAACCAAAACCCTCAATGAACTTCTTATATCTGTCAAGACATAGCTGTGCTGTTCCTGATGCGCTTGTAATAGCCATCAAGTTCTGTGGATAGAGATTATCTTCTCCATAGCTCTGTAGGTGAAAGTTCTGTTTGTACTTAACCTCTACACGTGTGTCTGGCTTTTTTGCCGTTTTTACGTTCATCTTCGCCCTTCCTATTGATTACTTACCTTTCTTCTTGGTGTTGTCGTCCTCGTTCTCTGTCACGCTACCATCGTCGTTGGTGTTGTCGTCCTCAGAAGGTAACTGCTGGAACAACTCCAGCTGCTCGGGGTACTGTTCTAAGTATTCAGATGCAACCTCGTCCGTGAGATTGTCATTAGAATACACTTCTCCATTATTGAAGTTAGGGCAGCAAATGATAGCTCCTGCCTTCAATCTATAATTACACTTTTCAGCCATCTTTCCGTTCTTCTTAAGATAAACATAAACCTCTATCAGAGCATCATGATAGCACTGCTGGCATGATGTCGGTACAAAGGTCTTACCCAGCACCTCGTAATAGAGTTCTTCAATACTCTCTTTGTCAGAGTTGCTGAAGGGACTATCATAACGCCCCTTCAGTTCCTCAATCTTAGTATATGCTTCTTCTACTGTCATGCGTGAGTTTCAGTAAGCAATGCCTTGTACTGTGTTTCAGTAGTTTTGGCATCCGTATTAAAGTAGAACAGCGCAGATTTTGGCGCATTCTCTTCCTTGAGAGTGACAAGCCAACCGCCATCTGTGTCGTCGCTATACTTCTCGTTCACGATTTCCGTAGAGTGCAAGCCCTGATAGTAGCCGTACACCTGATATTCCGCCTTGCCATTCTCGCCCTTGTGAGCATTACGCAACACAAGAACGAATGTACCATTAGCAAGTCCATCAATGATGTTTTGTGCCACCTCTGGACTGTTGTCAAGCACCGCAATAGGGATTTCGTTGTTGAAAGTATTACGATACTTACCTGTTGCAAGGGAAGTCTTCAAACCCGTATAAGGTGTTGCTCCCATCTGAACGACAGAATAACCCTTCTTGCCAGTCTTCAAGATAAGCTGCTTGATGATGTTTTTGCTGTCCGTGTCGAATACTGACTGTGAAAAGTCAATATCATTACGATTGATGATAACACCATCAGCCTCCATTCCCTTTACTAAGGGGTTCTCACAGTTCGCCTCAATACTCTTGGCGATGATTGATTCGCAAATTCCTGCCATAATTCTGTCCTCCTATTAGTAAGCAGCGTGGACCATATCGTCCTCAACGACGTTTGTACCGATACGACCAGCAGCGTAAATGAAGTTGCTACGCTCCTTCTTGTCGAAGAAGATATCAAGGTTACTCAGCAGACCATCCGCATCTGTAGCAACACGTAACTGATTGATGTTAGCATATACCGCACGGTATGGCTTGTTCCACTTGGTACCTGTGTTCTCGTAGCTGTTGATAATGCTATCCCAAACGTTCACACGTGCTACCTTCACACCGTCATACTCGGCAATGTCGAGACCGTCGAAGATAGTATTCCAAGGCATAATCTGCTTGTAGGTTCTCTTCACGTCATACGCAAGAGCATCAGCAAGACCACGTGAGAGCATGATGACAGCCTCGCTATCTCCAGTGATACGAGCATCAGCATTCATACGTATAGCGTCAATGATGCCAGTCGCAACACCTTCCTTGAGGATAGCTGCCTTCTGGTCTGCATAAGAGGTCTTCTTGTTAGCTTCGATAGTGGTTAGCTGTGCTTCCTTAGCTGTACAGATTGCAAAGATTTTCTTCCACAAACCATCGGTAACGTTGAACAACTCCACGTTTGTTCCAGTTGTCAGAACACCACCGCCCGCGATATCCTTTGCGTCCTTGTCGCCAAACCAGCCATAACGCCAGATAAGACGCTTCAACATACGCTCAAGACGTGGGCGGAGAATCTCGTTCATAATCTCCGTGCTTGTCAAGTCCTGAATGTCAGTGCCACCCTTGAGGTAATATTCTCCTACAGTACCCTTGAAGTCCTCGTAACATACCTTGATAGGTGTACTCCAGTCTCCGAGTTCCCAACGCTTCTGAGAGTTCTTGACACCAATCTCCTTGTAGGTAGGGTTACAGCCCGCACCCTTAACACCGATATCGTTAATCTCTCCGATAAGGGCGAGTGGGTCACCGTTATGTACCTTCATAAGCTTGGTGAATCGCTGGAAGTCCTCATCCTGCTCAATGGTCATAGGGATGAGTTCTTTTAAGTCTCTTACATCCTCATTATTGAATGTGATGTTTTCCAAAAACTTTGTCATTTCCTTATAATCTTTTAGTTATACACTCTTTGTTTTACTTCTTCTTGAACGTTCCGTTCCGTCGTGCTTCAATCTCCGCACGCATTGCAGACTTCTGCTCGACAGCTTTCGCCTGTGCGTTCTTACCCTCTGGCTTGCGCTGCTGTGGCTTGTAGTTAGATGTAATCTGACTGAGAGCCTTTTCGCCGCCTGCCATCTTAACAGCGTTAAGGATGCGCAACTCGTCGGTAGTCTTAGCCTTTGCTTCCGCATCTTTCTTAGCTTGTGTCAGCTCCTCAATATGCTTCTTCAAGTCCTCGATTTCATTCTCCAACTCCTCGATTCGATCGGTGTTCTCGTCACCGCCTTCACCCTCGTTACCTTGTGCATCTGTCTTGATGTCGGTAATGACACCATCAGCGACTACAATAGTCTTGCCATCAGGCATCAAGAACTCGCCATCAGGGCTTGCCTTGTCACCTACCTGAGGCTCACCTTCTTCACGCTCTACAGTGAGCATCTGCCCGTCACTTGTGGATAAGTCCATACCCTTTGCAAGCTCATCAAGGTTCTTGATACCCAGCTTCGCCAGCGCACGGTCAATCAGAGAGGCTTTAACCTCTACTTTCTCCTCTTTCTTTGCCATTTTACTTTTTGTTTTATTGTTAAACACGGCACCTTGCTTCTTGGCTGAAGCTGGCGCAATTATCTCACCAATCAATCCGAGACGCATAGCCTCGTTAACACCGATATACTTATCTTCATTCATAAGTGCCTGCATCTCGTCCTTGTCACACTCGCAACGCTCTACATATAGGTTGAGCATCTTCTCTTGTATATCTCGCAAGTCCTTAGCCGCCTTATCCAAGTCATCGGCTGTAACAATATCCGAAAGTCCCCAACTTGATATCCATGGATTATGTACGCATATCTCTGCACTTGCATAAGCTTTACGACGCTCCTTCGGTGCTGCCATCAAGATAACTGTAGCCATTGAAGCGGCGTTACCCTCTACTGTACAAGTAATCTCCTTACCAGTGGCACGTAAGCGGTCATAAATCGCCCAACCCTCTGTACATGAACCACCATTGCAATGTAAGCGTACATCGATTTTATTATCATCCTCTGGTATCTGCTCGCAGAACTCATCCACGTCTTTGTAACAGATGCCTTCTGCCTCACCGAAAAACTTACTATAATTCTTTTCGTTCTCGGTTTGTATATCATTGAAAATCTTTAATACTGCCATATTCGTTATTAGTTATGTTACAAAGGTACTTTATAAAAATAAAGAAAACCTTTATAAGGGTTCGTTCTCCACTTTCACAGCGTGAAAGGAATAAAAAGAAGGGCGACCGCCCTCGCAGGCAGCCACCCTCACACAATCGTATGAAACACAACTTAAACTATTCGTTTCTCCATTCTCTTAACTACTCGGTACACGGTTGTTTCTCCGCATCCGTACTGCTCACTGAGATAGTACACGATATATCCGACCTTATGACCTTCTTCTTTTAGTCGTATATAATCGTTGTACATCTTCATATACTTAATATCCGATACGTCGACATTATTGTCGTTCATCACTCGTAGCAGACTTTCTGCTGTTCTCATCAACTCAAATTGCGTCATAGTATTGTCTTTTATTTTATCGTTGCTAATCTTTCTATTACCTCAACCCTATTATTAGTGCTGTTAATCTCTTCTACGCTTACCACTGGGCGTGGCATCATCGCCATACCCCTCGCAACGGCTCTCGCCAAGAACTCCTCGCCAATCTGCTGTGAGTGTCCGCCTTGTCCCATGATAGGCACACCGCCACCAATCTGATTAAACGCTGATAGGGCAGGGGCAAACATTCTCGTTGCTGGCGCTGTTAGTACACTCTCGCCATTAGAGAGATGCGCTGGTATGCTATCGCTCGTATCTGTGCCTGGTCCTACTACGTCACCACCACGTGCGAACTTGGCAGACTTCACTGTCTTAATCGCTGATGTGATACCTGCCATGACCTGTGCTACTGTGGTAGCTATTGCAACAATATTAGCAGGGAATGGTCCAGCTTTCTGTGACTGCTTAATACCCTCTGCTATTGCAACACCAGTGTTAACGGCAATCTCGCCAAGTGCAATTATTTTAGCTGCTTTAGCAAAAGCTCGGCTTCTTTCTCCGAACATTTCTATCATGTCTATGCTGGCTTGCTTAACCTTTAATAGACTTTGAGTTTTTTCTTCTTCAATTCTTTTTTCTTTATCGCTTACCTCTTCTTTTGATTTAAGATATCTATTTTCTGCCTCAAGTTTCCTTCTATAGAAGTCTTCATCAGATTCGCCTATCCTTTGATACATTTCATTGTAGATAGCCTGCATCTCTTCTGATTTTAGGCGTAATCTTTGTAATTCCGTATCGGTTCCGTTTCTTAGCCCTTCATTCTCTGCCTCTAAAATCTTTGTCTCAAATCTTTTAGCGATAGCTTTTTCTTGCTCGTCACGAACCTTGTCGTTATACTCCTTATACGCCTCTTCCTCCTCCTTGTAGTACTTAGCATTAACTGCTTTAAGCTGCTTCGCCTTTTCCTCCTCAGTGAGTACCATCTGCTTGATAGCGTCAATCTCTAACTGTCGGGCATTCTCGATATTCTTAACCTTTAAATCGTACTCCTCCTTAGAGCCTTTCTCGATAGAAGAGAGCATATTCTGAATATATGTCTGCTCACGCTTGATTGCCTCGTCCTTAACGGTTAAATCAAACTCACTTAGTTTCTTTTCCTTGATTTTTTCAAGTGCAAGTATCTGAGAGGTGATAGCCTTCTTAGCAGTTGCCGTTAACCCCTTCTCGGCCGCAAGCCGTACCTTTAAGTCCTCTATCTGTCTATCATATTGAACAGCGATAGCTTTTCTTCTCTGTTCGGCTGTCTGTTCTACGAGTTGTGCGAGCAGGTCTTCCGCCTTACGTATCTCGTCCATCTCTTTCTTTGCCATCTGCTCGGCTGTCATGCCCTTTGCCTTACTGCTTTTGGCTTTCTTCTCTTTCTTTTTCTTTCCTCCATCACCTTTGCCTTTCCATTCACTTGAACCATTGGTGTTCATATGGTCGGGCTGCTTGTCTTCTCCTTTATACTTAGCTAAGTCTATATGCGCTACCTTCTTATTCTTTATCGTGCTGTTGAACGCATCGAGATAGGTATTTGCTTGTTCCTTTCCGAAAGCCTTAATATCACCAAAACCCTCTTTAAATGTCTTTACGAAGCCACCGCCAATCGTAGAGAAACCCTCTTTAATCTTATCGAATGAAAGTGTTACGATACCCTCTACTATCTGCGCAAGTCCCTTTAGCTGTCTTCCGACACTCTTTGCTCCATCTATAATGAGATTAAACACTAATTTTATGACGTTCCAAGCACTCTTGAAGTTTACCACGATAGCCTGCACACCAGCACGTACAAGCATACTTTCATTATATAGGTCTATGAAGTAATTAATCACCTCGATAACACCCTTGAGTAGCTTTGTGATACCTTGAGTAGTAAGAAGCTTTACGCCTGCCAACATAGAGCCAAAGCCCTTATCGCTCATATCGAACATTGCGGCTAACGTCTTATTCAACTCTGCATTAGCTGCTCGCTGATTATCCATGCTCTGTCCATACTTGCCAGTGGTGTCCTTTAGCTTCTCAAGGTCAACGTTCATTGTATCAAGCTGCTCTATCATCTTCAAGCCAGCGTTCGCACCCTGCTTACCGAACACATCCTTGAGAACCTCTCCTACCTCTTTAGAGTTTTGCGGTACCTCCTTTAATTTGGTGCTGACCATCTTAATAACGTCCATCGTAGACATTGAACCGTTAACCAAGTCCTGCTGTACCTTCTTCGAACTGATACCGATACCCTCAAGTGCTGCTGCTGTCTTGTCTGACATCTCACGTATCTTCTTGCTACCCATCTGTATCAGTGCAAGACCATCATCTGAGAAGATACCGCTACGTGTCTGCTGAATAGTAGCTACAAGTTCCTTTCCTCCAATGCTGGCATCGTGGAAGGCTGGCGCATACTGCTTAATCTTAGCAATCATATCGCCGTTGAGGTCTGCACCACTCTGGAAACCCTCGTTGATAATCTTTAATGCCTGCCCTGCATCATAGCCGTATTGAGAGGTTAGCACGTCGACAGCCTCCAGCACCTCCTTATAATCTTTGCCATAGGTGTCTGCTGTGGCTTGTATCTCGTCACGCATAGCCTTTAAGTTGTCACCCGTCAGTCCGAGAAACTCTCTCGTTAATCGTGTGCTTTCAAGGATACCCTTATTATAGTCGAAGAACCACTTAAACGCTACACCTGCTCCAGCAATGCCTGCAAGAGAAAGGAATACTGGGTTTGTCATGAAACCCATCAATGTTGACCCAAACGCCTTTGCGCTACCGATAGCACCATCGAAGATACCTGATAAGCCTTTACCGCCTGAGGACATTTGCATGATAGAGTTGGCAAAATTGCTATTTACTCCGAGTGCCGACTTGATAGCCTCCTCGTAGTTACCGACATTACGATAGAACCTCTGTGTACCTTCTTCCGCTTCTTTCAGTTCGTTAGTAATCTCATTGATATGCTTCTTCAACTCTTGCCCCTTTGCTCCATTGCGCTCTGCCTTTGACATTGCATCATAATCTCTTGTAGCATTGCTTAACTGCGCACGTAGAGACTTTAACGAGCCTTCTTGATCACGCTCTACCTTGATATTATTCTGCACCTCCTTAGATAATTCTCTAATAGTAGCCTTGTGTGCCTTTGCTTGCTCGTCCATAGCGGCAATAGTAGTCTTAAACTCCTCGCCGCCTATCTTTCCGTCCTCGAAGTCTTTTTTTAATTGCTTCTGTGCCGCTGAAAGGTCTGCAAGTTTTTCCTTGTATTGCATGATGCCGTAGATAGCATCTTCATACCTTACCTTGATACCCAGTATCTGTTCCTCATCTGTTCCTGTCATAGTCTTATCTCCTTTATTCAAACGTTAATTGTAGCATCGTAACATCTGCCGTGTCGCTATTTGTTACCCTTATCTCGGTGGCTGCGAAATACGCTCCATACTGCGCAAGATATATAGGTCGTGTTTCGTCAAACCGCAATATCTCCAAATCTCTCATTTTCACTTTCTCCTTGATGACTTTTGGTTGCTGCAATGTGCGTATCATATCACGGTACTTCTCATCCAAGATGTCCTGCATATAGATATCGAAGTAAGCGACAGCTAAACCATTGCTATCCTTACGTAACCGTAATATCCTATCCTTACAAGCACTATAAGGCGGCTCTTTTGTTTTCGTAATCTCGTCCTTATCCTCGCCTCTGTTCCCAGTGAATGCCGAACCATCACCGCTTTTCTTTGCCTTTTCAATCTTATACATAGGCACGGCGTCTCCGTCCGTAGCAGCAAAAGGAAACTCATACATCACCTTTTCGATATCGAGTGTCTCATTATCGATACGCAAATCACCATCATAGTGACCTTTCACGGTGTCATCTTCCTTCCACTTATAGTGGTTGTGTTGTCCGTAGTCCTCAACCTTATAGTTAAGTTCTGATGGCTTATTTTCGCTTGCAGGTGCTATTATCTTGTTCGTCCAATCGACAGCCTCATCCCTGCGCTTCCAAATCGTAGAAAGTGTTACAAGTCTAACGATACCATCTTCCGTTATCTGTAATGGGAAAGAGCCAGTGATAGCGGTTAAGAACTTCACAAAATCAATGACCTTTATCTTTGGAAGATTATATGCAATAGGAAAATAACCACCATCTGGAACATTCTCGCCCTTAGAAAGTGTTGCCTTAATCGTCCCACCTATGACCTGCATATTAGGAAAGTGTGTTACGTCTATCCATTCAAAAGTAATGGTACTTCCTTTCACAACCTCAATCTTTCCATATCCGCTATTGGTGAATCGACACACACCTCTGTAACCTCTTGGCACAGTGAATGAGAACGGTTCTCTTTCGGTACCCATATCGTATGTTTCGTGTTCTGCTCCCTTTGTTATCGTCATTCGCAATAGGCAGCCCCTTTGGAAATTAAACCGATCTGTGTCTCCTCCGATACCACCACTACGTCCGACAGGCTTAACTTTGCCACCAAGTTCAAAAGACCATTCAGCCTTTATGTCGAAGATTAACGTAGCATCAGTAGTCACAGCGATAGATGTAATCTTGTTTCCTCTCTGACCACTTAACACGCTACTCTCGTCTGTCACATTTAGTGACATCTGTCCCGACTGCATAGCCATAGGTTCAAATGTTGCTCCGAATGCACCTTCTGAGGTTAAATCGTTAGACTTGCGATTGATTAGTGGTAACACAAGCGTATTGATATACTCTTTCGCTTCCTCGTGAAATTGAAAGTCTATACCAGTCTGCGACTTGATGAGAGATAGCACGAATGGAACACGTACTACAGGGTGAAGGTAAGGCTCGCCTTTTTTGTCTGGTGAATACTCCCCTTTAAATCGCATTGCATATTCAAACCATGTTTCCTTTTGTCTCTCCCTATTATTGTTACCTGGTGAAATCATACTTGAATCAGTGCGCCATGTCATATCCTCCTCATCCTCGTATTTCCACACGTTATAACCTGCGTAGAAGTACGGCTTTTCTTTTACATCCTCGAACCGATTAACCTCATTAGCAAGATTGTAAAGTATCTTATCGTTGCTCTTAAGGTCGTTTAATGCCGTTCCCTTACTTATTAGACTGCTAAACTGTGAGAACAACCCCCACACGATAGATACCTCTATGGCTTCGTCTGTGACTTGTAACACGCTAACACGTCCATCCTTGATTAACTCCACGCCATTGCGGAAATAGCGTGCCTTATGCAATCTATAAGCGTAGATACTTGTGTTCTGCACTAAGTCAACGTGCAGAAGTATCTTCTGATTCCGCACGGTCTTAGGTAGCTTCACCGTGTACGTGCTATTAGATACTATCTTAGACACATCACGGAACAGATTACTTTTAATTGACATCGTAATCTGTGTGCTGCCGTCAATATCTACCAGCTCACCGTCGATATATAATCTTTCGTTCTTCATCGCTTATAACTTTTGTATCTCAACCTCTGGAAGGGCAATACTACATATAAAGTCTTGCAGCGGTGCGCCACCCTTCGTATATGACGCTGCAACGACATTCACCGATACCCACTTCGGAACACCGCCCTCATAGCCTACAAACATATCCACGATAGGGCTTGTAGTCACATCAAACAGCATATCCCATGTTTCGCTATCCACCAGTGGCGCACAGATAGGCAGGCTATCCTCACGCTTCATTGACTGCATACGACCTGCACCGCCCTCATATCCGTATGTCATATCATAAGAGAGTAGGTTATTGCGCAAGAAAGCACTATCGCTTGACACCTTTCTGCTTTGCTCGCCT
>QWCZ01000780.1_pt1 | contig 15667 bp, 9 predicted proteins | sample 1972651 | NCBI WGS metagenome assembly QWCZ01 (sample SAMN09866695, study PRJNA288562) | Human oral metagenome isolate pre1_saliva, whole genome shotgun sequencing... | isolation source: mouth | host: Homo sapiens | place: USA: California
CTGGGGCGACGCAATCTGCTTCAACGAACTCCACCACACCACCCCCTACCACAACACCTGGGACTAACCCCTCAACCAACACGTTTTGTCCTACAACCCATAAATTCGCATCGTCGGAATTGTAATGTTTCTAGTGCTATTGAAAGTTCAGTCAATCGAATTGCATGCGAAATTGCTCCGATCAAGCGCTACTAGCGCCAGCTTGCCCGTCTCCGCGCACTCGAACCCGAATACACACGCGGGATCGATCAAGTAGCCAGGGCGGCTCCGCCGACGCGCATACTATCGACTTGACGCGCGGAGTGAGGGACCACGTGCATACGAGAGGACGTGCGCGCTGCCTACTCAGGCATTGATGCAGCTCCTGGTCATGACAGCCGGCCGTTGGAACACCGGTCACGTTCAAGAGCGCACGTTGCACTGCGAGTTAGCTGTTGTGAGACCCGAATATGTCGTGGTCGGGCACCAATTGGCTCAACAGTCAGCTGTCACACTCTGAGGGTGTGCCTCCACTCATGTTTGGTCTCGTTATGGGGAGGTACGAGGTCCTGTACAACGACGGGCCCAGGATTCTTTGCAATCTGTGACGCATTTCGCGGAATTTGGTATACTCGGCAAGTGTCAGATGTGCAGTGGAGTGTGCTGAGTTCAGTCTGCGGAGGAATGGATATCGATGGTGCGAGAGTCTGGATCTAGAAGGTTATGGGGCTGCTCATCTGGATCAACCATGTATTGTGCGCGTGTCCTTGTTTCGTATCGGGTTAATGATCTGTGGAAGGGTGAGCGTGATGGGTGTGGAATCGGTGTTTACTCTCTCTGAGAGTGCAGCAAAGGGCGGTGTGCGAGCTAAGTGGATCGATCATTTGGTCTCATGTGGGCTGCGTGCCGCCCGGTATGCGTCAACCCTTGAAAATAGACAGCTTGTGCTAGCTCTCTCGGTACCTCAACGTGATTACGCTGCGGTGCTCATCGCTTGTGGATGGGTATTAGGCGCAAAATGTCCAAACCTCTCTGATCCGCATAGCCTCTTAGAGCGACTTGAGCCGGGCCAGCTAGTGCGTGTAGTTGACAAAGAACATGTGGTTGCGGCAAAGTTCTTTCGTGTCGAGAGTAAACGGGGGAGAAAAGTACTTGTCACTGATCAAAAAACCTGGTGTGCAGACAAGATTGCTGCTATCAATACTATATTGGATGGCATGGGGTCGCTGGAGGTTCCCTGTCGTCAAGAACGTCCAAAACCTGGATCCTTGGCACGAATGGTAGGTATTGATAGTGACTGGGATTCGTGGCTGGTCTCGATGCCAGCGGATCTTGCGATCATTGGTACTCGCAGCTGGATAGAGCAGGAAATGGGTGCCTGCATACGGTGGTCGAAAGACACTGATTTTGGTAGCGATGACATTCAAAATGTGCTCTTTCCAAAAGAAAGAAATGCCGTCGTATGGAATACGCAAATTGTGTCATATGCGGATAAAGATGCCTGCATAAATCTGCCTGCATCGGTGTCGACGGTCATTCTTGATGGCAATGGTGCGATCAAGTATCTACAGGATCTTCATGCAAAAATAGTAATTTGTGTATTAGACCGTTCGACCTCTAGTGAAAGAGTTGAAGAGAATATAGTGCAATACAAAAATACCAGGGGTGTTCCTATTTCCCTTAGTGATACGCATGGGTGGAAAATGCTGCCTGGTATTGAGTATATGGCGTTCGAGGTGGGGCTATGAACCGTATCGACTCTTTGAATCGGCGTTATAAAATCTCCACCCGGATCGATGGTGCTCAGGCAGGACCTGTGGTCGTTGAGGCTATCCCTGATTCACCAGGTGCTCAATTCGATCTGGCTCTTCGCAACATCATTGCGGCTGTTGGGGAAGATGCAATATCTTTTGAGGAATTTCTGAGCCCAGCAAAGGCACTTCGTTGGAAACGCCTGTTCCATGCTCAGCCGGTGGTTCTGGATGGTCGACTGCAAGTTCTTGCTGAAGAGGTAGTTACGAAGTGCGCGTTCATGGAAGGTGCTTTAGATAATCAGCTGCTGGATAATCTATCGAAGGCTGCGCAAGGAATTGCAGATAATGACTCTGGATTGACCGATGAGCTTCCAGAGTGGATCGATGAAGTGGGGCCTGGAAGATGTGTCGTCGTTGCAACAAATAGGGCAGCCGCCGTGGAGCTCAAAGCGTGGCTACGACGCGATGAACTACAAGTGCTGACAGCTAGTCAAGCGCTTGGTTCTATCTCCGATCGGTCGCAGATGTACATAGTGGGACCACCGATATTCTTTCCGCGTGCTCTTGCGACAGCTGCAGTCACGGATGAAGTTAGTTACCTAGTGTCTGATTGGTTTCGTCATCTTAGCCTGCCGAAGTCGAGTTTTGCAGAGTTCGCGGAGAAAGAAGTCGTAGTTAAGACGCGCGTGCGTGAAGCAGAAGCTGTGCAAGTCAGTAACTACCCAGCCGTGGAACACAGTGTTGTGCTCGAAGAATATGCTCAGCAGCCGATTTGGGGCAAGGTTGGGAGTGCCCGTAGTGTACCGAAAAACGATGAGGTTCTTGCAAGAAAACTGTACCTCAGTGGCGGCTTTGCGATGTGGTTGAACGATGGCCAAAGAATTCGGTCGCTTGATCCAAGTCAGCCTGTTGGTGAGCGAGTTACCTATACGGATGTTGAATCCGTGACTGAAGGTACCTTCTTGCTATTACGAGAAGGTGGATCCGAACGCGAAACCCTGTATAAGGCTGCGCTTGATAGCCTTGGTAATAGAGCTGTTGATATTGCGGCTTCCCAAACACGATGGAAGCGTCTGCTCGGTGATCGGCTTCAGCACCGAGGACATTGGTGCGTTAAAGATGAGCTGCAAGCCTACGGTGTTAAGGCATGTGAACAAGTGCGTGCGTGGACGGATCCTATTTTGATCCGGCCGAAGAGTAAGCGAGATTTCCGGTTGCTCTTAGATTGGCTCGGTGTTCCTGTGCAACCAACAGCCGACAATGCTGACATGTTGAAGAGTGCACTCAGGTGTGAAAGCCAAAGAATTCGAAAAGAGTTGGAAAACATTATTGAATATATTGACCTTGGAGCGCTCGAGCGTACTGGTTATGTCGGCCTTGGCGGGCACAGTGCTGGTGTTCGTGGCATGTGTGCGACTCGCGTCTTAGCGATTTCGCAATTTGCGTGTGTAGTTGCAAGGAGTAGAACGAGGTTTCTTATTAAAGATGATGGGGGGCGTTGGTTGGAATGATTTCACTGGTCAAACTATATGAAAATCAAGTTGTGAGTTTGTCGTAATATATACACATAGGCGTGTGGCTAATGCTGAAAATGGATATAGGAGCAAGGCTGTGAGTGAATATAATGCAAGGCGGGTTGTTGAAGATGAACTCCGCAGAGAGCTATTTGGGCCGCTTGAAATGGAAGGTCCACTCGGAACCGCTGTTGAATGTTCAGCGGGACATATCTATTTCGAAAATAAAGAGGATTGTTACGGGCAGTTTCATGATGCTGCTACCAATCAGGAAATTTTAACGACCGGTACCCCACTGTCGCGTTATGGCATTGGGGTGCTTCATCCGGGAGGTACTCCGGATGGGATTAGATCACAGGTGGACGCGTTATCTGACAGTGTTGATATCGTCGAAGTCTTGGGGTTATCGCATGCGGATGAGGATCCAGGATTTCCTCCCATAGAGGTTTCAGGAGAGCTTCGTTCTGATGTCGCAGATTCAGATGACTTTGATCTTGCGGACGCAAACAAGTTTAAGCCTTCCGCCATGGCGATAACATTCCTTTGTCGCGTTCGCGAAGGTAGCTCGCTCACGATCAATGTGACGGGTGCGCACTACGAAAAGATACGCGCGCATATCCCTGGCAGGGCGAAGCCTGCTGACTGGTGGCTACGTCGTCCTTTCACACTTGTGGGAACCGTTAACGAAGACGACCTCATTGGTCAGTCTAAGCGTCGTTTCTGCGTCGATACTGTATGGGAAGGACCTAGGAGGTCTGTTGCGCCCACAACACAGGTATTCTCTCGTCCAGTGCCAGGTATAGAAGAGCCGGATCTGTGCTTGGTGACTGTTGCGGTGATCAACGGGTCAGGGGGACGAGGCCCCGACTCCGCGCTGTTCCAGATAGCTTTCAGGGTCAGTGTGGCTGATGGCACCGTCATCGAACCATATCCTGAAGTAGAGGGTTCAGGTGTGCATGAAGAGGAGCAATCAATCGATCTCTTGTATCGCAACAAACGTACCTATGCGATCGGGCATGGATGTGCAGCCGAGTGGGATGTCGGTGATTGTGGTGTTGTGTCGCAACTGCGGGCGGTTGCTATGCCAGGATATGAAGTTGTTAGTTTGACACCAAATATCTATCTACGAGATAGGAACGGGCAGTATCTTCGTAATGCTGATGGAAGTCGACGTGTACTGACTGTCGAAATGAAGGAGCTTGCCGAAGGGACACAGGAAGGGCGAAAACAGGTTGAGATGTTGCTGCATCTGTACTCCGAATGGATCATTGAGCGCAAAGCCGAGATCGTAGACCTGCCCAAGCGGTTCCATGAAGCTGCTAATCGGCATATGCGTGAGGCTGATGATGTGCTCAATCGTATGAAGGCGGGCTGGAAGCTGGTCAATTGCGATCCGCTGGCAGCACAAGCTTTCCGATGGGCTAATGAAGCAATGCTCCATCAGCAAGTACGTTCTAACTTCCCGTTACGTGAAATTCGAACGGAGCGGGGCGTCAGTCGACCGACTGGTGTGCATCCGACACTGATCATTCCGCGGGGGAGAGGAGCGTGGAGACCCTTTCAGATTGCGTATATTCTTGCGACGCTACCGGAGCTGATTGACGCGCGAAACAAGAATCGTGAAGTCGTGGACCTCATCTTCTTCCCGACTGGAGGAGGAAAAACTGAAGCGTATCTTGGTGCCTGTGCCATTAGTTTACTTGCACGTCGGCTACGTGATCCGCATGATACGGGAACAGATACTTTGATGCGGTATACGCTGAGGCTCCTGACCGCGCAGCAATTTCTAAGGGCCTCCTCACTCGTCTGTGTTCTCGAAGATATACGACGTCGACACTGGGATGTTCTTGGTAGTGAATCGATTAGTATTGGAATTTGGCTGGGAGGTTCCTCCACGCCAAATACGTGGGATCAAGCAGTTAAGGCACTGGATGGTCTGCAAAAAAATGCACAGCAAGAAAATCTATTTCTTTTGCTTAGGTGTCCTTGGTGTGGTGCACAAATGGGGCCAAAACGACGTACACGGAGCCAAAAGAGCAAACAAGATATATTTGGATATGAGAAGAGAGAAGGGGGTAAGAAGGTTGGGTTGCGGTGTGTTGATCCAGAATGTCAATACTCCAGGGGCAACGGCTTACCGATACATGTTGTAGATGAGGACATCTATGAGGTGTGTCCTTCAATTGTGATTGGTACTGTTGACAAGTTTGCGATGCTCGCTTGGCGGCCCAAGGCAAGACGCATGTTCGGACTTGATGAGGACGGTGTGCGGATCAGCTCGCCTCCGAACGTCATCATTCAAGACGAGCTACACCTGATCTCTGGTCCGCTGGGATCCATGGTTGGGCTTTATGAGCCAATCATCAACGAGCTGTGCGCAGACAGACGAGGAGATCACGTAATCCTGCCAAAGATTATTGCGTCAACGGCGACCATTCGTCGTTACAGGGAGCAGATCAGGTCGCTCTATGGTCGACAGCATGTCGCGCTGTTCCCGCCACATGGTCTGGAGGAAGGGCACTCCTTCTTCGCGGAACCAGACTTAGACGAGAATGGTGCTTCTAAACCTGGTCGGCGTTATGTCGGAGTGATGAGCGCTTCGTTTGGTTCAATGCAGACTCTGCAAACAAGAGTGGCTGCTTCAACCCTGCAGGCAGCAATGAAGTTGCCAGAGCCTGCCCGCGATGGGTACTGGACGAATCTCAACTTTCTGAATTCGCTACGCGAGCTTGGTAATACTGTGTCGCTCCTGCAGTCTGATGTGCCTGATTACTTGACGCGTCTCAGAAGGCGTGACGGGATCGACCCAAGGTGGCCAAAGAACACGATGGAGCTAACCTCGCGACGTCGTTCCGATGAAATTCCAAAAGCTATTGAACAGCTCCAAATTTCATATATGACAGAACAACAAGGGCAACAAGCAATCGATATTTGCCTGGCCTCTAACATTATCGAAGTGGGCGTCGATATTGACCGTCTTGGTCTCATGACAATCGTCGGTCAGCCGAAGACGACTGCGCAGTATATCCAGGTGTCGGGTCGTATTGGGCGCAGGGCTGATGTGAGTCCTGGTCTGGTGATAGTTCTATATGGGGCGGCAAAGCCTAGAGATCGCAGCCATTATGAGCGTTTTTTGACCTATCATCAGCAACTCTATGCTCAAGTTGAGCCGACGTCACTGACGCCATTCGCCACACCGGTTCTGCGTCGAGCGCTCCATGCTGCGATAGTTGCATATGTTCGTCAAACATGCCGAGAAGATATGGCGCCTTACCCGTTCCCAGAAGATGAATATTGCAGAGCAGTTCAGCTGATCTGTGAACGAGCGGATGCAGTCGACTCCCACGAGGCTAATGCTGTAAAACGTGTTGCTGCTGAACGGAAGCGGCAATGGGCATCGTGGGAGCGGACGGGGTGGGATGCTAATCCTGCGCCTTGGGGTGATCCGAAACAGGGGCTCATGCGATTCTCGGGAACATTGCCTGATCTCGACAGTGAAGCCCCCATTTGGGATGTTCCCACGAGCATGAGAAACGTTGATTCTGAATGTCGGCTCGAAATTTCCCTCGCCTATAACAGAGATAATGCGCAAGTAAAGGAGAAATGATGGATAAGGGAGCCCTGAGGCGTGCTCAGCTTGTTACCCCCTTCGGGGTGGGGGCGATGAGTGTTCTAGTGGATGGGACATCTGTGATCACGGCGGGCCTGGATCATTGGTTTGAACATCGTGATGAGTCGCTGCTTGCAATTGAGGAATATCAGGAGCATGATTGGCGTCTTGAGTCCCGCTTGCGTGTTGATGAGTTTCGACTGCCACCCGACTACCGCCGGAAAGGGCAAGGGGAGGAAAATCGTAATGTTGGTCTAACTGTTCCCGCATTGCGCTTTCCGCGCTGGCACTTTTGTATATATTGTAAGCGGCTCGAGCGACTTACTCTAACACTGAAGGTAGCGGCGTTGTGTCAAGATCAGCAACATAGTCGTCAGGGTAAGAGACCTCGAATGTCTCAAGTTCCTTTCGTGCTTATCTGTCGTGCTGGTCATTTGGATGACTTCCCTTTTGATAAGTGGGTTCACAAGACTGATAACGTAACTTGTCGTGGAGTATTACGACTCAAATCTGTCGGTGGCGATGGTCTTGAAGCTCAGCAAATCGAATGTACATGTGGTGCCAAGAGAAGTCTTGCGCACATCACCGAGGGCTATTTGCGAATGGGTGAAGACAGCACCTATGTAAGTGATCACCTGAATGGTGATGGACGTCCGTATCTGTGTGTGGGGTCCAGCCCTTGGCTCGCGCAGGAGGAGACGTCGTGCGGTCTCCCAATTCGTGGCGCACTTCGCTCGGCAGGGAACGTCTACTTCCCCAAGGTTGAGTCCTCAATTTATATCCCGTTCAGTGAAGGTGCTGTAAGCGCTGAGCTGCACGCTTTAGTCCAGCGTCCTCAGATCTCAGTGGCGATGCGTATGGTGCATCATCGGTTTAGTTTGGACATCACAGCCGAGCAGCTGCGCCAGGAGCTGCTCGTGGGTGTTTCAGCGTCTTTGTTGAAACCATTTTCTGACGACGAGTTACTTGCTGGCTATCACGATCTTTTTGGTGATCAGCAGAAATTCGATGAGGATAAAGTTGACGAAGGCGATGACGAGGCTCTTACTGCTGCCGCAGAATGGCGTTTTCCCGAGTATGAATTGATTCGTGAAACCCCTGCGGACGCTTTTTTGTCAGCGACGGATCCAGGGCTGCATAGCGATCTAGCATCTTGCATTGGCAGAGTCCGTTCGGTTGACGTACTGCGCGAAACGCGTGTGTTACGGGGCTTTACTCGTGTTTACGATGCGTCTTTGGGACTCAGTGCAGGTAAAGCACTTCTTCGGAGAGATCCTGAACCTTCGGGCAGCGATTGGCTGCCTGCATACGTCGTGAAGGGTGAAGGCATTTATCTGGAGCTGGACCACGAGCGATTGGCAGAATGGGAACAGCAAGCGGGGGTTCGGGCACGCACCCAGAAGATCATTGACCACTACGCGCGATCTGGCAGAGTAGAGCGTCAATTGACACCTCGATTAGTGATGCTTCATACTCTGGCGCATCTTCTCATTAATGAGTTGGTCTTTACCTGTGGGTACAGTTCCGCATCCCTCCGTGAGCGGCTATATGTGTCTACGGAACCTGGGTGTGAGATGGCTGGAGTGCTGATTTATACGGCTGCAGGCGACTCAGAGGGTACCATGGGCGGCCTCGTTCGCATGGCGCGGCCCGCCAATCTACGTGCAGTGTTTGCCTCCGCCATCTCCGGTGCCCGCTGGTGCTCCACCGACCCGGTCTGCATGGACGTGGGGGAGAAGGGACAGGGGCCGGACTCCTGCAACCTGGCCGCGTGCCACGGCTGTGCGCTGCTGCCGGAGACCAGCTGCGAGGAATTCAACCGCTTTCTGGATCGAGGATTGGTCATCGGAACTTTCGATGACCCCACGCTGGGGTACTTCTCAGAATTCGTCTGATGTGGTGAGGGCTCTTGCAATCGCTGAGGCGAGTGAGTGAGCAAGCGGCGGTGGAACCGCGTTGGAAACCTGTTCGACTTGTGCGGACAGGTTTCCTTCTAGGACGAATTTTCTTGGGAAGCCTTGAAGGAGCATCGCTTCAAAAATGCTGAGTCGGCGACGCCCGGATGGGTGTACGTGGATTTCGCGGTGGCCGTAGGCTACCGTAGGACTTGGTTCATCCCACTGAAGTCGGCGGAAACTCCGGCCGCTCTGAGTGACTAGTTCGGGATGCTGGAATCGCTTAGAGACTGGACGCATCGTCCAGTGGTTCTCGTGGAAGGGAATCGAAGAACGTTCAAGGCCGCGCGCGAAGTATGCCGGATCTGGAAGGCCCTCTATAGCTGCGCGTACTGTCAACTTGTTTGACTGTACCTTCAGGGGCTTGAATGCCTGCGCGACAGACTTGTTTCGGAAGCCTGTGATGATCACGCGGTTGCGTTTTTGGGGGATCCCGTAATCGAGAGCCGAGTAGACTTCTGCGTTGGCAGTGAGCTGGATGTCGCTGAACTTTTCAAGAATCCCATTGAATGTGGTGAGATGCTTCGAGTCGCGGATGCCAAGCACGTTTTCAAACAGGACAAACTCGACCGTGTACTTCTCCTGCAGTGCTTCGACGATCTGAAGGTATAACAATGGAAGCTGGTTACGAGGGTCGTTTGTTTCGGACTGAGTGTTTCCTCGCGAGAATCCTTGGCAAGGGGGTCCGCCGATGACTCCGATCCTCTCTCCGTCTGACAAGATCGGATCAAGGTAAGAAAGTACCCCGTTCGGTCCTAGCTCAGTGAGGTCTGCGACCACAGCGAGTGTCTTTCGGAAATTCCTTCGGTGGGTGTTGATGGCGGAGGGGGAGATATCAGCAGCAAAACTCAAAGGAAAACCGGCCTGCTGGAAGCCGAGGTCGAGGCCGCCGGCTCCTGAAAACAGGCTAATTATTTTCGGAAGTGTTCGTTCGCCGGTATCGTTCGAGTGTTCCGCAAAAACCCGCTGGAGTACCCGTGATTGAGTATCCGATCGTTCGTAGGCGGCGTGGCTACCATTCATAGGGTAACTATAGTATGCGAGTCTTTGCGTCCTACGAGGCGAAGCGGCTCCTGTATTTGTCCCACAGGTCGCGCAGCTTCTTGCCGTCGGACTCGCGCACGAAGACGTCGAGGGCGGCGGCAGAGCTGTTGCCGGTCAACTCCTTGATGGCCGCGGAAGGAGAGGCAACGTCCGTGCCGTCGGGCAGGACGATGGTGCCTTCGGCTGAGATGGACACGACGTAGACGCTGCCGAGGTTGCGGCGTCGCCACACGAAAGTGTCACCGGGGGAGATGATGCCGGTTGCGACGACGTCGGCCAGGCGCACTTGGCGGCCGCGCGCGGCGGAACGCTTGTCGACGGCGGCCTCCAGCTCGGAGCTGGACAAGAGAGACAGATCCACGCCATCGGAATCGCGGCGAATGTCCCAATAGTCCAAGATGCTGCGCGTCAGGTGGGTCTGACGCAGCTCGAGGGCGGCGGTGCTGATCTCGCCCCTGTCGGAGGGCAGCGTGCCGACGATGAGCGCGCCGACCGTCGGTGCTTCGTGGAGTGCGCGCGACACAGTGTCCCAGTCGGGTGCCTGGTTGACGGTGCGTGATTTGATGGTCGTCAGAACCAGGCCTCCCAGACGCCTGTTCCAAATACGAGGATCCACGTCCGCGGCGACGCCGCGGATCGCAGTGGCGGGCAGCCCCGCCAGGACTCCCAGGCTGCGTGGCAGACGTGCCGGGAAGCCGCCCTGATCGGCGACCATCGCGTGGTAGAGCAACACCTTGCGGAGAGAGGACTGAGGCAGGGCACTCGACAGCGTCTTGGCCGCCCGGTGGCGAGTATCGTCCGAGACCGCGCAGGCGGCAGTGATGGACTCGCCGTCCTCGACGGCGGCGATGAACTTGGCGATGATCGACTCGCGGGAACTTGGGACCAAGCGCGCGGCGACTGCCGTGCCGTACAGGCGCTCAAGCGAGGACATGAGTGAGGCAACCTCCTCGTCACTGCGCTCCACGCTTAAAATCGCCATGGCCGCGGGCTTCCAGTCGGACGCCTCGTACAGGCGCAGCAGCTGCAGGGACGTGGCGGCCGGGTGCCCGGCGAGGGGCTCCAGCGTCGCCAGAGAGTACGCGCGAGCGTTGGGAACCACGACCTCGTCGATGAACTCCTCGCCGCTCTTGGACGCGAGGAAGGGGGTGAGGACCTGCTCGCCGAACGCGTCGATGAGGGCGCGCTTGGCGGGCGAGCGCAGGGCGAGGGTGAGCAGGTGCCCGAAGAAGGCGTCCGGGTTCTCTGTGCCCAGCGAGTCGATGCTCTGCTCCCACAGGGCCGCGTAGCGCACCCGGGCGTCGGACTCGACGTGGGCGAGGACGCGTGCCTTGAAGATGTCGGCGGCCGACAGGGGGACTCCGCGCGTGTTGAGCACCGCGAAAATGCGGTGCGCAGCCTGGTAGGAGTCGGTCGACACCTCGATGAGGGAGACCTGCAGCATGAGGTACTGGACGAAACTCTGGACCTCGTCCGGTGCCAGCACATCCGGGTCGCTCAGTACGTCGAGCATTGCCCGCGCGTTGTCGTTGATGCGGCGCACCGAGGCCGGGGTCAGCGTACTCGCGTCGACGTCAAGCAGAGAATCGATATTGTCGTCGACGATGAACGTATCAAAGAACTCGCGGTCGCATTCGCGCACGAGCAGGCGCGGCCGCTCGTCCAAGCCCTTGAAGGTCGACTCAGCGATACTCAGGCGTTTACTGAGGTCGCCGTGCAGCCCGGAACCGACGCCCGCCAGGTGACGCAGGAGCGCCAAGAGGATGCACAGCGTCGTCATGCGCTGCTGCCCGTCGATGATATCCACGTCGTCGCCGCTGGGGTGCTGCACGAGCACAACCGAACCCAGGAAGTAGTCGCCGTCGTTCGTGCGCCACGCGCCCAGCAGGTCATTGACCAGGGCGATTGCCTGCGGCTCCTCCCACACGTAGGGGCGCTGGAAGTCGGGGATCTGGTACTGCCTGTCTCCGGTCAGCAGGGCGTCGATGGACTTCTGTGTCGTCGTGAGGGTCATGGAGGCCTACATCCTCGTCGGGGGACTTTACTCTACTCGGAAGTATAACGATGTTTATTTGGTATGTGTCTAAGCGGGACGAGGCTTGGGCACCCCTCGCTCCTCCGCGCGCCCTGTGTGTGGCAGGGTGGGGATAGCATGGTGCGTACGTGGCGGGAGCCTCTCGTGCGGTGGCAGTGGAACGGAACGGGGACGCGTCGATGGAGACGATAAGAAAGACGGATAGCCGTCGCGGGCGGATCGCCTACGAGGTCGCGGGCCTCGCCTGGCTCGCCGAGGCCTCGGATCCCGGGGCAGCGGTTGTGCCCGTGCTTGATCACGGGGCGACGTGGCTGGAGGAACCTCGTGTGGTCTCGGTATCACCATCGGCGCAGGATGCCGAAGCATTTGGCCGCGCCCTTGCCTACACGCACGCTGCCGGTGCCACGCACCTGGGTGCCGCCCCCGACGGGTACGTGGGTGACGGCTGGATGGGGGAGGCTCACCTCGCCCTCCCCGAACGCCCGAGCGCTCGCAGTGAAGCGAGTGACGCGAACCGCGCGGATTGTGCCGAGGCCACCCCGGCCTCGTCTCCTCGCGAGTCGTGGGGAGCGTTCTATGCGCGTGAACGGATTGCGCCGTACCTGGACGCGCGCGTCTTCACCGCCTCCGAGCGGCACCTCATCGAGCGGCTGTGCGAGCGTCTCGACTCCGGCGACCTCGACCACGGCCAGCCGCGCTTGGTCGCCGACGCAATCGCTCGGCGCGAGGACGTCGGTGCCGCGCGCACTCACGGTGACCTGTGGAACGGCAACGTCATGTGGACGCCCGGCGGAGCCGTCCTCATCGACCCCGCCGCGCAGGGCGGGCACGCCGAGGAGGACCTTGCTGCCCTCGCCGTCTTCGGCTGCCCTTACTATGAGCGGATCCTCGCCGCCTACAACGAGGCCTCGCCCCTGGAGGACGGCTGGCGCGAGCGCACCGCCCTGCACCAGGCGCACATCATCATGATCCACTGCGCCGTCTTCGGGCGCGCCTACGTGCCCGACGCGGTGGCGATCACCCGGCGGTACGCCTAAGCACGAGGCCGGGGCCAGGTCGCGTCGCGCGACTCAGCTCCGGCCTCGTCCCCTGAGAGCCTCCCGAGGGGAGGGTCCTACAGGCGCGGGATGTTACGCATGTTGGAGGTCGCCATCGAGAAGGCCTCGGCGATCCCGCGGTTGAGGACGATCTTGCTCATCGCGGTCGCAAAACCGACGACCTGGCCGCCCGTGATGGCCGGCGGGAGGGAGAGGGCGTTCGGGTCCGTGATGACCTCGACGAGGGCCGGGCCGGGCGCAGCGAAGGCCTCGCGGTACGCGGCCTCCAGGCGAGACGCGTCTTCGACACGCTCCGCGTGGAAGCCAATTGCGCGCGCGATCTCGGCGTAATTCGTATCCGGGACATCCGTCTGGAAGTCCGGGAGGCCGTTGACCAGCATCTCCAGCTTCACCATGCCCAGCGTCGAGTTGTTGAAGACAACCACCTTGATGGGCAGGTTGTACATCTTCGCGGAGATCAGCTCGCCGAGCAGCATCGACAGGCCACCGTCACCCGATACCGACACGACCTGGCGATCCGGGTAGGCGACCTGGGCACCCAGGGCCATCGGCAGGGCGTTCGCCATCGAGCCGTGCAGGAGCGAACCGATGAGACGGCGCGTGCCGAGCGGATCGATGTAGCGGGCAGTCCACACGTTGCACATGCCCGTATCCGCGGTGAAAATCGCGTCCTTCGCGGCCGTCTCGTTGAGCAGATGTGCGGCGTACTCGGGGTGGATCGGACGCATCTTCTCCACGTTGCGCGTGTAGGCACCCACGGGTGCATGCATGATCTCCGAGTGCTTCTTGATCTTGGACTTCAGGAAGGAATCAGAGCGGCCTGCGCGCAGGTGGGGGAGGAGCGCCTCGATGAAGGGCTTGACCTGAGCGTGAATCGCGAGGCCAACGTCCGTGCGGCGACCCAGCTTCTCCGCGTGCGTGTCCACCTGAATGGTCGGGGTATCGGGCAGGAACTGGTCGTAGGGGAAGTCGGTGCCCAGCAAAATCAACACATCGGCGTCGTTCATGCCCTCCGCGGCCGCACCGTAGCCCAGCAGGCCCGTCATGCCCACGTCGAAGGGGTTGTCGTATTGGATAAAGTGCTTGCCGCGCAGCGAGTGGCCGATCGGGGCCTTGAGCGCATCCGCCAGGGCGATGACCTCGTCGTGGGCGCCCTCGACGCCCGCGCCGGCGAAGATCGCGACCTTGTCCGCCTTATTCAGGAGGGCGGCGGCCTCGTCAATGTCCGCCGGGTTCGGGGCCAGCGTCGCGGGACGAGCGGGCGCGTAGGTGGGAACGTGCTCGACGGCCTTGAGGTCGGAGACATCGCCGGGCAGAGTGATGACCGACACGCCGCCCAGACCGACCGCGTGACGGATCGCCGAGTTCACGGTGCGCGGCGACTGTGCCGCGGAGGAGATGAGTTCGTTGTAAACCGAGCACTCCTCGAAGATGCGGTCCGGGTGCGTTTCCTGGAAGTAGGTGGAGCCGATCTGGACGCTCGGGATGTGCGAGGCAATGGCCAGGACAGGTGCGCCCGTGCGGTTCGCGTCGTACAGGCCGTTGATGAGGTGCAGGTTGCCCGGGCCGCATGAACCCGCGCACACGGCGAGCTTGCCGGTCAGCTGAGCCTCGGCCGAAGCAGCGAACGCCGCCGCCTCCTCGTGGCGGACGTGAATCCAGTCGATGCCGCCCTTCTTCGAGCCGCCGGTCTTGCGCACGGCGTCGACGATGGGGTTGAGCGAATCGCCGACAATGCCGTAGATCCGATGGACTCCCGCGTCGACGAGCTGGGCCACGATCTGTTCCGCGACGTTCATGCCATCTCCTTAAAATTATTGGCTGTGACCTTGTAAAACCACCATAGGCATGACTAAGGTCCTATGTCGCTGTGACGTGACCGACGGATCAGGGAGGGTGTCGGTGGAAGGGTAGCGTCTTCCTCCGCTAAGATGGCCACGCCCCAATAGCTCAGTCGGTCAGAGCAGCGGACTCATAATCCGTGGGTCGTCGGTTCAAGCCCGACTTGGGGCACCCCTCAGATAGCCCCTTGCGGTTTTGTTGATCCTCAATATGGTGGGTTTTGAGGTCGCTAGGTGGAGGACTGTATGAGCTGCGAAATTCCCGATGGTTTCTACGACTTTGACGAGGTGGTGCGCGAAGCGCGTGCCACATACACGCCCGAGGAACTGGCGCGGGAATGTGAGTTGGAGGAGCGCGCTGAGGAACAGCTTGAACGTGCTGAACTTGTCTACGCGATGCACGCGGGTACCCCTTATCAGCGTTGTTCATAAACCGTGAAACGATTGTCCAGCCTGTCTCGCGTGGTGGCGGCACCTGTAGTCCGTCGTTAACATAGTGATCCGCGACCAATTGCAAGCGTAGCGATTGGTCGTCAGTTGCCCTGATGTCGGTCGTTGGTTCACGCCCGACTTGGGGTACCGCCAGCCACAACTGGGAGCTGCGCCCGCCGCGCCTGACGGGCAAGCCGACCACGGCCTCGTCGTCGTGAATCCCTGCACATATCACATTCAGCCTTGACTCGCGATGGGAGTCAAGGTAGGCTGAGTATTTGCGCCTTATCATGCCCGAGGTGACCCGTATCCAGCCGTCGTAACAGGCGCTTGACGGACCAGGACGCGTCAGATAATGGGTGATAAGGAAGCGTGCGCACCGTAACAGCAGGGAAGGACCCCCTTTGGCTGCCAACAGCACCGCCAAACAGCCCAGCCACCGCAT
>QWCZ01004273.1_pt1 | contig 15664 bp, 16 predicted proteins | sample 1972651 | NCBI WGS metagenome assembly QWCZ01 (sample SAMN09866695, study PRJNA288562) | Human oral metagenome isolate pre1_saliva, whole genome shotgun sequencing... | isolation source: mouth | host: Homo sapiens | place: USA: California
CTATTCAAAAGCAATTTTCTCACACGAGATTCTGCCACATTGTTAATATTCCCAAATTCATAAGGTGTAATATGCATATTCATCACAAAAATTTCATTTCGTATAATTCTTATAAAACTTTCTTTTATGCTGACTTTTCCAGCCTTTACCGACTTCACTTCCGTTCCCACAAGCTCAATCCCCGCTTCCAGCTTATCTTCTATGAAGTAATCATGAAAAGCCTTTTTATTTCTAGCTAATACTGGCATTTTCCCTCCTTCCAATGTTTTCTTTTATTCTTCTTCCATTTCCTCAATCTTTACTTTTTCTTCCACATAAGGTATGACCTCAATTTCCATTTTAGCATAACTTGCACTTACAATGCTCACTTTCATTGTACTTCCCATAGTATAGGATTCATTATTTCTTTTATCTACAATTTTAAAGTTTTCCTCATCGTAAATGAAGTTATCACGTGCTGTTGTAACATTGTAGACCACTTCTATGTGATTTTCCAGCTCCATAAATATTTTATTTTTATTCATTCCGCTAAGTCTGGCAATATAAACCTGTCCAATTTTATCCTGCATATACTCAATTAACTTGATTTTTACGCTATCTTCTTCCAGTTTATCCGCCACTCTTTCAGTTCTTGAAATACTTGAGGCAATCGCTTCAAAATTAGCTCCATATTTTGCCTTTTCCTTTTCGTTCATAAATTTTTCAATTGAACGTCCAAGCATTCTGTGAACGATTAAATCAGAATATCTCCGAATTGGTGATGTAAAGTGCAAATAATATTTGGAAGCTAGTCCAAAATGTCCTAGATTTTTGTTGGCATATCTTGCACGCTGCATTGCCCGTAAAATTAATTTATGGATTAAGTAGCCTTCAGGCAGTCCTGTCGTTCTTTCTATAATATTCTGGAATTTTCCAGGATGAATTTCCTCCAGCCCTTTTAGAGAATATCCAAATTTTATCAAAGTTTCATTTAATGCCTGAACTTTCGCCTTGTCAGGATCTTCGTGAACCCTGTAAATCGCAGGAATTTCCTCCCAGAAAAGTTTTTCTGCCACAGTTTCATTTGCAATATTTCTATATTTGTCATAAAGATTTCTGTATTCTTCTGATTCTTCATTTTTTTCCAGAATTGTATTTACATTTTCGTAAGTCATTCTGTATTTTGATTTTATAACTGATTTGTAAAAATCATTTTTTATAACTTTACCCCTTTTATCTAAATCCATTTCCACAGTAAAAGCCAGCTTATCTTCATTTGGATTAAGTGAACAAAGATTGTTTGACAATTTTCGTGGAAGCATAGGAATTACCCTGTCTACAAGATAAATTGAATTTCCACGTTTTAATGCTTCTGTATCAAGCTCGGTATTTTCCCGCACGTAGTAAGAAACATCGGCAATGCTCACAAAAAGTTTATATCCATCTTCCGTTTTTTCCACATAAACTGCATCATCTAAATCCTTTGCATCAGAGCCGTCAATTGTGATAATGTCAAGATGCCGTTTCATTTGGAAATTTCTCCTCAATTCCCTCATTTAAAAGCAACGATGAAATAAGTGCTTCTGTATCTTTAGGACTTCCTAAAATACTCACAATTCCGCCTTCAGGCTTTCTTTCCTCATCTCCCCAGAAATCCACTTTTACAGCTACTAAATCTCCAGTTTTAGCCCCTCTTATTAATTTTTTTGGAATATAAATGTCCTTTGGAGAATTTCTTGGACGTACAAATCCAAAGCTCAAGTTATGTTCAAAAATTCCGACAATAACATCCCGATTTCTTTTTATGACTTTATAAACTTCACCTTCCCGCTTCTTATTATCTGAACTTTCCTTTAAAATACGAACTAAAACAGTATCTCCATTCATAGCTGTATTTAAATAAGTTCCAGGAATAAAGACACTAGCCTGTCCATTAATATCAAGAAATCCAAAATTCCCGCTGGAAATAGAAATTTCACCTTTTACAAATCCTTCCTTTTCAGGCAAAGTATATTTCCCATTTCTTTTCAAGTAGATTTCTCCGCTTTCTTCCCAAGCATTTAAAAGCTGCTTATACATTTTCCGTCTTTTCTGGCTCCATTCCAAAAGCTGCAATATTTCCTGAAAAGTAAATTCATATTCTGACAGAACTTGCTTTAAATATTTCAATTCCCGTTCTTCTTTAAGTTCCATTTTGGGAGTTTTCTGATTTTCCTTTTTAGCATTATAATTTTTTTTGCCAAATCTTTTTTCCTTATGAAAATCTTTATCACTATTTTCAATATTTTTATGTCTTTCTTTCTTTTTTTTATTTCCCATATTTTACCTCTATTTTTTTATTCTAAATTTTATTAGCTATTATCGAGTTTCTAAATTTTATAACATTTGGATGAATGATAGAATCCTTCGCAAGCAAATATTTTAATTTTTCCTCAATTTCAAATTTTATTGCCTCATCTAAATCTGTTTTTGCCAATTCTCTAGCCTTTTCCACACCTTCCCAACTTCTCTTTTCCTCTATCGCATCAGCAAGATAAATAATTTTCGCAAGTGTACTCATATTTTCACATCCAATAGTATGATATTTAATCCCATCCAGAATTTCCTCATCATCAACTCCAAACAAGTCATAATTTTGCCGTACAAATTCAGCCCCTGCAAAGCCGTGCAGCACAGCTGTTGATTGGGACATTTTATCTGCTACTTCAGGATATTTTCCCTTTGTCAAGTCAATCATAACAGACAAATCAAAAAATTTTGCCACATCGTGAAGCCAAGCTGAAGCTTCCACTTTTTCCACAGGAACTCCATAAATTCTTGCCAGTTCCACAGCACATTTTGCCACTCTTTTCACGTGTTCATATCTTTTTTCATCTAAAAAATTTCTTACATTTGCTTTAATTACTTCCATATTCATTTTAATTTCCCCTTTACATAAATAATATTTTCAAAAATTATACTTAAATCCAAAAATTATTCAATTTACCAATTCGATTCAAATATATTATATTTTATATTTCATTTATATGTTACCACAAAAATAAAACCCAGACAACTTATTTTTCTTTAAAATTTTTCTTGAAATCATAAATCAAAAATGATAATATATACAAAATATTTTATATACAAACTAAAAAAATTTAAAATAACAGAAGGTAAAAAATGAAAATAGAAGATCTGTCACTCTTTTTGACAAAAGTTTCACTGTTTAAAGGATTAAATCCTGATAAAATCGCAAAATACCTAACAGAAGCTGACTTTAAAATAAAAGAATATAAAAAAAATGAAATTGTATTTTTTCGTGGAGATATTTTAAAGAAAATTATTATTATTGTAAAAGGCACAGCACGTGGAGAAATGCAGAAATTTAACGGAGATACAATTGTTATAAATCAGATGAAGGCTGGGGAAGTGCTGGCTTCTGCATTTTTATTTGGAAAAAATAATGTTTTCCCTGTTGATTTGATAGCTTTGGAAAATTCTGAATTTCTTTTTTTGGATAAGGAAAAATATCTGGATCTAATCCAGTCAGATAAAAGGCTTTTACTTAACTTTATAAGTGAAATTTCAAATAAAAGCCAATATTTGTCAAAACGTATCTGGTTTAATTTTACACATAAGACAATTGAAGAAAAAGTTCTTAGCTATATAAAAGAAAATGCTCAAGATGATAAAATAAAGTTTTTGCCCAGCATTTCAGCTCTGGCAAAAAAATTTGAAGTAACAAGGCCCGCCTTATCAAGGGAAATTTCAAGTTTATGCAAAAGAAAAATTTTAAAAAAAATAGAAAATAACGTTTATATTATAAATTTTTCCAACTTTTTTCAAAAGAATGTTTGACATTTTTTCGTATAACAGTTATAATATTGAAGAAGTGAAAAGCAATAAATATTTTTGCTTAAATAAGAAATTCAAATATGTATAATATTTCTGGTCTATACGCCACTAACACCGAATTTTTGGGCTTTACTCTTTTTTAATGGGGTTATCCCTTTATAAATTGTCTCAGGAAAATCACGACTACTTTAAGTTTTGTACGGATTCTGTACAATTTATAAATATGACTACCACCTGTAACATTTTGCAGGCAACCAAAAATTAAGTTAGAACGGTAGATCGGATTTTTTTTATTTAAAATGTTAAAGTTATTGCGAACAAAATATCGATCATGCCTTCTGCTCTTTCAAATTATTTCATAAAAATCTCTTTATTCCATATAAAATTTAAAAAAAATTGCAAGGTTTTTATCCCCTGCAGTTTTTTTATTTTATATTGACTTTGGCTTTATCCAATCACTTTCCTTCCCCATCGCATAATTTTTCAGCACTTCTTCCTTATATTCCTTAAATCTTCCATCAATAATCGCCTCACGTGCATTATCCATAAGTTTTAGCAAAAAATGCAAATTATGATATGTTGCAAGCCTTTGCCCCAAAATTTCTCCAGCTTTGAATAAATGCCTAATATATGCCCTCGTATAATTTCTGCAGGCATAACAGTCGCAATCTTCATCCAAAGGTCTGTCATCTCTTGAGTAAACAGCATTTTTAATGACAAGTCTTCCATATTTTGTAAAAACAGTCCCGTGTCTTCCAATTCTGTTGACAATCCTGGCGGGCATTCATCCAGCACCATCATAATATCGCTTCCCAAATTATTTTGAATTGAAATAGATTTTTCAGGCGATAAAAAGTGCTTTGATCCATCCAGATGCGAACGGAAATAAACACCTTCTTCCTTTATTTTTCTCAAATCTCCCAGACTGAATACCTGAAATCCGCCACTATCAGTTAATATCGGTCTATCCCATCTCATAAATCCGTGAAGTCCGCCAAAATCATTTACTAATTCATCTCCTGGACGCAAATACAAATGATAAGTATTCCCAAGAATAATTTGAGAATTAATTTCTTCCAGTTCCTCCTTAGTCATAGCCTTCACAGTTGCCTGTGTCCCCACCGGCATAAATACTGGCGTTTTTATTTCTCCATGTGGAGTTGTTATAACTCCCGCACGTGCATTTCCATCACTTTTTTCCAATTTATATTTTATTGGATTATTAAAATCCTGATTTTCCTTTTCTATGCTCATTATTTGTTTTTTCTCCTAAATTTATTTTTTTTATTCAATCATTTATAAAAGTCTAAATTTCTAATAATCACAATGATTTTACAGCTTTAATTTCCATTATTTTTTTCTAGTGTTTTTGCAATAAAATTTTTATATTTTAGACAAAAAACTGTATTTAGTTGATTTTCTACGCTATTACTTTTACAATCGCCTATTATTTTTTTATTAATTTTTAAACTTTATAAAATACGATTTAATATGGCATTTTAATTTCCCGTATTTTTTTTATATAGCTTTCAAAAAATTATTACAGCCCTATAATTTCCCAATTATTATGACTTTTCCCTTCTATCACCCCATTTTTTACATTTCGTATATAGTCAATCATCATATTTTGAATAGTTCCATCAATTTCCCCAATTGCCTCCTTAGATGCCCATAACACTGGAATTTCCTGCCCATCAAAAATTCCGCCTTTTCTTGCCAGCTGCTCAAATCTGTAAGCATTCATTCCAACTTTAAGTTCCATTTCAGAAGTTATCTTTTTTCCATTTACAAGCATTAAATTGGTAATTTTATTGCCTTTTTCATTTCTCAAGTCAATTTTATACTTCACTCCGCCAAAAATATCAAAAGTCACATATTTTCTTCCAGCACGTTCATCATTATACCGATATTCCGTATCTCCAGGCTGTATCGTGTCAAAATAGTCAGCAGCCCATTCCATATAATCTTTCAGTTGCTTTCCTGTCATTTTATATATTGTAACATCTCCGCCCGCATATCTGTAATTGTAAACTATGTCCTTTCTCCTAATTTCCCCCTTATTAAGCCTAACATTTTCATAATTATATGCAAATGAAACCACGTCTGCTCCACTGTAATAAAGTTCTACATCCGTTATAAACGAAGACAGCCCAGTATCTTTGGCAAAAGCTGCCGATATACCATGATATTTTTTCTTTGGTACCATATCATTCAATGTTTCACCTACTTTTTCATTTGCAATTCTGCAAAGCCTGTTATGAAAAGGCTTGTAAATTTTTTCTATTTCTGGATCAGGCTCTTCATCTTTTACAGGAACAGTTGTCGAATCTTTGCTTATTAAACTGATTTTTCCATTTTCAATTTCAAATTTTAAATCGACTTCTGAAATAAAAGTGCCGTATCTATGAGGCTCTGTAATTAAAACACCGTTAATTATTTTCTTTGGAACATTTTGATGCATGTGTCCTGCAATAATTACGTCAATTTCAGGTACAGCATTTGCCAAATCTCTCACTCCAGTTTCTGGAATGTTATTTTCATTTTCAATTCCCATGTGAGCAACTACGACAATCGCATTTGCCCCTTCAGATTTTAATTTTTCTATTTGCCTTCTAGTTTCATTTATAGGCGATACAAAGTAAAAATCCTTCAAGTAGCCTGTATCTTCTTCAAACTGTGCCGACATTGGAGTTGACAATCCAATAACTCCTATTTTTATGCCATCTCTTTCAATGATTACAGAAGCATTTAAATATCTTTTTTTATTTTTTGAAAAATTAGTGTCATTTTCGGCATTTTCATTGTAATATAAATTAGCTGCCAATTTATTAAATTTCATATCCCTTAAAATATTTGACAAAGTTGGCATTCCAAAGTTAAATTCGTGATTCCCAGGTACAAAGACATCATATCCCATGTAATTTAAAATTTGTGGTACAGGATGCTTTGGAACCATCGCAAATTTTTCTATCCAGTTATCCTGTATCGCATCTCCCGAGCTTCATAAATTGAAAATTCCCTTCCATATTTCACTTTATTCAATTCATCTTTTATGTAAAAGATTTTTTCCAAATCAATCCCATAGTCATTCGCAATCGCAATAACATAATAAAAAACATCAAACACTTCCTCCTCAATTGTCCCTTTTATATTTTCCCCATCAAATCTCACATTTTTCCTAATATTTTCAGCCAGTTCCCCAAACTCTTCAATTAATTTTAAAACTAATCTTTGTCCATTTTCTCTTTTTTGCTGTAAATTTTCCTTATCCCTGCTTTCATCCAAAGTTCCTTTTTCTATTCTTTTAATCAGATACTGGACTTCCTTAAGCGTCATATCTTCAGCATTACGTTTCATAAAAATTTATCCCCTTTCTTTCTTATTCTATATACCTCAAATTTTTTAGACTTAAATCTAAAATTTTAGCTGAATGTGTTATAGCTCCACTTGAAACATAATCAATCTCCAATCCTTTAAAGCGATTTATATTATTAATGTCTATATTTCCAGAACATTCTATTATAGCTTTCTTTCCTATAACTTTTATGGCCTTTTTGATAGTTTCTATATCCATATTGTCAAGCATAATTATATCTGCTCCAGCTCTAACTGCCTCTTCTACCCCTTCTAAATCTTCAACTTCTATTTCAATTTTTTTAATAAAAGGAGAATATTCTCTAGCAAGTTTTATAGCTTTTGTTATTGAACCAGCGGCACTTATATGATTGTCTTTTAACATTATCGCATCAGAAAGATTATATCTGTGGTTATACCCTCCACCAGCTACAACTGCGTACTTTTCAAATATTCTCATATTCGGAACAGTTTTTCTTGTATCTAGTAAATATATATTCTTATCGTCCAGTGCTTCTATCATTTTTTTTGTATAAGTTGCAATTCCACTCATTCTTTGCAAATAATTTAAAGCTACTCTTTCAGAAGAAAGCAATGCTTTTACATCATCTCTTATCTTTAGTATCAGATCTTTTTTAAAAACTTCATCCCCATCCTTTTTATATTCAGTAAAAACAGGAGAACCATTTAACTCAAAAACTCTTCTAAATACATCAAGTCCCGCCAAAATACCTTCTCCCTTGGAATATAAAGAAATTTCCGCCAGTCTATCATCCTTATAAATTGCATTTGTACTTACATCTTCTGAAGTAATATCCTCTTTTAATGCTAATTTGATTGAATTATCCATTTGAAATTTATCTATTTTTCTCAAACTCATCTTCTTTTATCCTTTGCTCTATAATATTTTTATTTTCTTTTATTTTATTTTCTATTTCAAAAACTTCTTTTTCAATATTTTTAAATGCATTATCTACTGTCACATTATTATAATTAGAGACGTTATTTTCAACATTAATCGAATGGGCTGCTCTTTTTCCAAACACAACACTTTCTAATAACGAGTTGCTTGCAAGCCTGTTTTGCCCATGAACACCCGTACAGGCAACTTCACCAACAGCATACAAATTTTTCATTGAAGTTTTTGAATCCATATTAACCTTGATTCCTCCCATTGTATAATGCTGAGCAGGAACTACTGGAACTTTATCTTTCAATACATTTATATCTTTTTTTATTAATTGTTTATAAATATTTGGAAATCTTTTTTCAATATCTAATTTTATTGTGCTAAAATCCAACCATTCATATTCAGATTTGTCTTTTTTCATTTCTTCCAGTATTGCTCTCGTAACTTCATCCCTAGGTTTTAACTCATCTGTAAATCTTTGCAATTTCTGATTTAAAAGCACCGCTCCTTCCCCTCTTACTGATTCCGAAATCAAAAATTTCCTTTCATTATCTTTTGCATAAAATGTCGTTGGATGTATTTGAACATATGAAATATCCTTTAATTCTATATTATGTCTGATAGCTGCCGCTATTCCATCTCCTCTTATATGAGAAAAATTTGTAGTATTTTTATATATTCCGCCTATCCCTCCTGTTGCTAAAACTGTGAATTTAGATCTTATGGAAAATATTTCTTTATTTTTGGCTACAATACCAAGACAAGTATTATTTTCTTCAACTATATCTAAAAATTCACAATTTTCTATTGTTTTTATGTTCTTTTTTTCCAAAACTTTTTTTATAAGGCTTCCCATTATGTACTTACCAGTTCGATCTTCACAATATAAAATTCTAAATTTTCTATGTCCTCCTTCTCTTGTATAAAAAAGACCTTTTTTATCACCTGTAAATTTTACTCCCATTTCAATCAAAGTCTTTACAGCTTCTTCTGATTCATCAACTAATATTTCGACTGCTTTTCTGTCATTTTTATAATGACCTGCAATTAAAGTATCTTCAATATAGTCTTCTCTATCCTCTTTTCCCCTGCAAACAGATATTCCACCCTGTGCAAGATAAGAATTGCTGTCTCTAAGCTTCTTTTTTGTTATTAAGCATATATTTATACTGTCATCTAATGTCAAAGCACAAATCAATGCTGCAACTCCAGAACCAATTATAACCACATCGTAATTTTCAGCTTTCATTTCAATCCCCTGCCAATTCTAACATTCTTTCTAAAGGAATTAGAGCTTTTTTAGCTATTTCATCATCAACTTTCAGTTCATCTCCACCTTCTGTCAAAATTTTTTCAATTTTCTCTAAGGTATTTTTCTTCATACTTCTGCATATCAAAGTATCTGCAAAATGCAATTTCTTATTAGGAGCTTTCTTATATATTTCAAATCTAATTCCTCTTTCAGTTACAATTATAAATTCATCTCCCTCTTTTAAAGCCTCGGCGATTATCCCGCTTGTACTCCCGATATAGTCTGCTAATTTTAAAATTTCTTCCTTGCATTCTGGATGAGCCAAAACTTTTGCATTGGGATATTCTTCTTTTAATTTCTTTACATTTTCCAAATGCACTAAATTATGTACACAACAATAACCTTCATTTAAAATAATATTTTTATTTTTTACTTGTTTTGCAATATATGAGGCTAAATTTCCATCAGGAACTATGAAGATATTTTTTTCTTTTAATTTACTTACAATTTTAAGTGCATTGGATGAAGTTATACAGACATCACAATGTGCTTTAATTTCAGCTGTTGAATTTATATAGCATACTACCGACAAATCGCTATACTTTTCTCTCATTTCTTTTATTTTTTTTATAGTTATCATATGTGCCATAGGACAGTCAGCATAAATATCAACCATATACACTGTTTTTTCTGGATTTAAAATTTTTATACTTTCACCCATAAAATATACTCCTGCCATTATTATTGTCTTATTTTTCAGCTTTGTCGCAGTCTTAGCTAAATAAAAAGAATCTCCAACATAGTCAGCAATCTCCTGTACATCTCCATCTACATAATAATGAGCTAAAATCGCAACATCTTTTTCTTTTTGTAATTTTTTTATTCTCTCTTTCATTGCTCTTGCTACCAAAAATGTGTCAAAATATAGTCAACACACTAGAATATTACTGCTTCATCGAGCATACTTTTGATCAAAACATACTTTTTTGCTCTCCACAGTCGTAAATTCCCGACTAGCTATCGGTACATATAATATATTCTCTTTTGCTATTAATCTATATAGTAGCATTTCTCCTTTTTTTATTTAGAATATATTATTTATGCTAAAACAGTATAATTTTTAAGATTAAAGCTCCTAAAATATTTCATAAAATTTTTTAATACTGTCAACCCCCTCTGCTTAAAAAGCTAAATTATTCAGAAGTTTTAATATTTAAAAATTACATTTGTAGATTTTGGTTTTCCAAGCTCTTTTTTCTCCTTCAAATAATCAATAAACATCTTTGTATCGCTTAAATGAGTATCGTTTCCTCTTTTTTGAGCCGTAATTTTTCCTAATGTTGTATATCCGTCTTTTCCTTTGGCAATATATGAATTTACAGCTAACATATAAGTTTTTTTAGCATCAATTGGTATCCATTTATTTGCTTTAAAGTCAAATACTTCTATTTTTTTAACTCTTGTTCCAAGAGTACCTTCCTTTGTTGCTTCGTATCTAATTCCCGCACCATAAGGGAAAGCTCCTGTTGATCCGCCATTTAATACATAATCAATCGCATCTTCCAAAATTTGCTTTACTTCTGCACCTGTAACATCTGTTATAAATACTGTGTTTGAAGTAAACGGCAATAATGAATATGCCAAATCGTATGAAAAATCTCCAGGATTTAGCGTAATTCTTACATTTCCTGCATTTCCAATTACAAAATCAACATTTCCAGTTCCTGTATTTCTTAATTTATGCAAAACAGATTCTGCTACAAGAGTTGTTGCAAATGAACCGTCTTTATTATGTTCACTTGGCACTCTGTTATCTGAACCCCCTGGGATTTCTTCAGTAATTTTACCAATTTTACGTTTTCCAAGTTCTGTTTTTTCCTTTTGGTATCTTTCTAGAAGTTTTGCCAAAGCTGGATCATTTTTTATGGCAACTATATTTTTATTATTTTTTATTGAATTTAAAATCTTGCTTTTTTCCTTTTCATCAAGCTGAACAGCTTTACCATCGGCATCCTTCACTTCAAAAAAGTCATCTCCAATTAGCAGTTTTGGTGCAGGAATCAATTCTGTAATCACTCCATTCTTATCAAATTTTGCCTTCATTTCACCAAGCAAATATGAATAATTCCACGCTTCTGCAATGTAGACAGGATTTCCATTAGGCGAATTTACTTTTTTAGGATAACTGTCAGCTTCAGGAACTAATCCAAACTGCTCAAATTCCTTTCCTAGCAAGTAATGCGTATCTCCCGATATAATCAAGTCAATTCCATCAACTTTTTGCCCAATTTCCACATTCTTTTCATATCCTGCATGAGATAACAGCACTATTTTATTTATTCCCTTATCTTGAAGTTCTTTTGCATATTTTCTAGCTGTTTCAACTTCATCTAAAAATTTAATATCTTCTCCTGGACTAGAAGACTCCTTCGTTTTTTTCACAACATCTATTCCAATAATTCCTACATTTTGTCCACCAATATTTTTTATAATATAAGGCTTCCATTTCCCTTCCAGTATGCTTCCCTTATCAGGCACAACATTAGATGAAACTACTGGTATTTTTAAAGCATCCAAAAATGATCTCAAAAATTTATTCCCATCATCAAATTCATGATTTCCCAAAGTATAGGCATCAAAATTAATCGCATTCATAAGTTCGGCATCTGCTTTTCCTTCAAATAGCGTATAATAAAGAGTTCCTGTTACTGCATCACCTGCATGAACCACAAGAGTATTTTTATTATTTTTCCTAAAATTCTTAATTTCCTGTCCTACTCTAGGTAATCCACCAATATGCACCGTAACTGTTTTTCCATCCAGCTTAATTGGCATTTTTTCCTCTTCCAGATGTGAATGATGGTCATTAATATGAGCAACATTTAACTCAAATGTACTTTGTGAATTTTTTCCAGCTGCTTTTTTAACAGTTTTTGCCTCTAAATTTGCTGCTGGCAGTAATGCCAATACTAAACCTAACAAAAGTAACTTTTTCATAATTTTTACCTCCTGCATTATATAATTTCTATTTTTCAAATTTTATATTTCCGATGATAAAATGAACATCAGAAATCTTATTAAAAAAATGATTCTAATTTTTGGAGTTATTGGAATCTCACTTACAGCTTTTGCTGCACCTAGAAGAAATAACAAAGTCGTATATGTAAAAAAAGAACCTACACGTAAAATCGTAAGAAGAAGATACATTTTCGTGAAAGTTCCTAAAAAGAAAAATTCAAAAGTAGTATATGTGAAAAAAGAACCTACACGTAGACAAAGAGCTGCCGCTAGAGCGAGAGCTGCCAGAAGAAGATAATTTAATAACGTAAGATATTTTGAAAGCTGTTTTAGTAAACATTAAGCATAAATAATTATATAACAAAAGTTTTATTTATTAATTGATTTATTTTTACAGAAAGATTCTTATCTATAAGAAAAAATAATAACTTTAAATAATCGTTGTTATAAAAGGCAGCGGTTATTTTTTATTTCCAAATTAAATTCATTATTTTTTAAAAAAATTGAAAAAGAAAATTGAAAAATAACTATTAAAATGTTAAAATTAAGTATAGATAAACAATTTAGAAAGGAGCGATATTTTAAATATCGGATATAATTATGAATATAGTGTTATTTGGAGCACCTGGAGCAGGGAAAGGGACTCAAGCAAAAGAATTAATTAAAAAATATGAAATTCCTCAAATTTCAACTGGAGACATTTTAAGAGCGGCAATCGCTAATAAAACTCCACTTGGACTGGAAGCAAAAAAATTGATGGATGAAGGAAAATTGGTTTCAGACGACATCGTAAATGGACTTGTAGAAGCAAGACTTAAAGAAGATGACTGTAAAAAAGGGTTCATTTTGGATGGATTTCCAAGAACTGTGGCTCAGGCTGAAGAACTTGATAAAATTTTAGCAAAATCAAATAGAGAAATTGAAAAAGTAATTGCACTTGAAGTAAGTGATGAAGAAATAATCGAAAGAATTACAGGAAGAAGAGTTTCTAAAAAAACTGGTAAAATCTACCACATAAAATATAATCCGCCAGTTGATGAAAACCCAGAAGACTTGGAACAAAGAGCAGACGATAACGAAGAAACAGTTAAAAAAAGATTGGCAGTTTATAACGAACAAACAGCGCCAGTATTGGATTTTTACAAAAAACAAAATAAAGTTTATAGCGTAGATGGTGCAAAAAAACTGGAAGAAATTACAAAAGATATAATTGATATTTTGGAAAAATAAGAAAAAATATTATTTAGCGAAATTAACTTTTAACAAATAAAAAAAGAAAAAGAAATTTAGAAAGAAGAAGAAAAAATGATAATTTACAAAACATTAGATGAAATAAAAAAAATAAAAAAAGCTAATGAAATAATCGCAAGACTTTTTGAAGATGTATTGCCAAAATATATAAAACCTGGAATAAGTACTTATGAATTAGATAAAATTTCAGAAGATTACATTAGAAGCCAAGGGGCAATCCCAGGGACAAAAGGGTATGACATAGGAAGTCCATATCCTCCATATCCAGCTGCAACTTGTATTTCTGTAAATGAAGTTGTGGTACACGGTATTCCTAGCAAAAAGCAAATTTTAAAAGAAGGGGATATTTTGACAATTGACACAGTAACAGTGCTTGATGGATATTTTGGGGATTCTGCAATTACTTATGCTGTTGGAGAAATTGATGAAACTTCTAAAAAATTGATGGAAGTTACTGAAAAGGCAAGAGCTATTGGAATTGAAGCGGCACATGCCGGAAATAGAATTGGCGACATTGGACATGCTATTCAAGAATATGTGGAAAATTTTGGATTCTCGCTTGTAAGGGATTTTGCAGGGCATGGAGTTGGAAAAGAAATGCACGAAGATCCAATTATTCCAAATTATGGAAGAGCTGGAACTGGGGCTAAAATTGAAAACGGAATGGTAATTACAGTTGAGCCAATGGTAAACGTTGGAACTTATAAAGTAAAGATATTGCCTGATATGTGGACTGCCGTTACAAAAGATGGAAAACGTTCAGCCCAATATGAACACAGTTTTGCCATTATTGATGGAAAGCCTGTAATTTTAAGTGTAAGAGATTAAAAAAAATATAATGAAGGGAGAGAATTAGATTGAGCATACTGGCATTCATATTAATATTATTCGTGGCAATGGAGCATTATTACATATTAATTCTTGAAATGTACCTGAACGAAAGCAAATCCATCCAAAAAAACTTTGGATTGGAACTAGACTTTCTAAAAGATGAACGTGTAAAAAAAATGCTGGCAAATCAAGGGCTATACAACGGTTTTCTTGCCTCAGGATTAATGTGGAGTTTAACCGAAAGCGGAGAATTTCAATTTCAAATTGCAATTTTCTTCCTGATTTGTATTATCTGTGCAGCAATCTACGGTTCTGTAACAGTTTCAAAAAAAATCTTTTTATTGCAGGGAATACCTGCATTAATGGCTTTTATTTTATTATTATTGCCATTGATAATTTCATAATTTTATAAATGCACCTGAAATGAAGAAAAGTTTTAGGTGTATTTTTTTGTAAACAATAACAAGGGGTCAATAACCCCCTGCTACAAGTTTATTCGCAAAATCTAATCTCAAAAATTAACCTTTTATATGTTTTTTACTATTTTTATCAGGATTTTCAATTTTATCCTTCTCTTTTTTTCTTTCATTTTCCAAAACTTCATCTAAAAGCTTGATTACTCTTGTATTTTCAAATTCCTTTCTGTATTTGTTTATTACACTTTCATCAGCAGCTGCGAGCATTTGAGCAATAGACAGATAAAGTGCCAGTTCCGACTGCTCGTTAAAATATACATCTTCATAACTTACATCCTTTGTTGAAACGTTATCCAGATAATATTTTACTGCGCTTCCCACTCCATAATTCAACATATTTTTAGATATTTCTATTTCTGCAAATTTTAGTTCAAATCCCCTCACATAGTCATCTGGAATACCAAATTCCTTTTGATTTTTATCAATTTTAAAATAATCTGCTATTCGCCGATATTTATCAGCTTCCTCCTTTTGACTTTTCAATGTTTCTTTTCCATCATCAAGGATTTCCTTTATGCTTTCAGAATAAGTCTGATTGTCCTCTTCATCATTTTCCGCTTCATCAGAATCATCATTTTCATCTTCATCTTTATTTTGTATGATCCCATTTTTTTCATCATATAAAAATCCATCTGGAAGATCATTCGCTTCATTATTAATATTGTTATCTTCTTCATTTAAATAATCTCCCAATGTATTAAGAAACGAAATCATCTCTAAATTATCATTTAATATTTCAACCAAATCCATAACTGG
>QWCZ01000862.1_pt1 | contig 15655 bp, 9 predicted proteins | sample 1972651 | NCBI WGS metagenome assembly QWCZ01 (sample SAMN09866695, study PRJNA288562) | Human oral metagenome isolate pre1_saliva, whole genome shotgun sequencing... | isolation source: mouth | host: Homo sapiens | place: USA: California
GTCAAACCCATTTCAATCGCGGTTTGGGCAAGCTGGTGGTGCAGCTCGCGCCATTCGCGCATACGCAGGTGCGACAGGAAATATTGGCGGCACCACTGCGCCAGTTGCTTGTTGGACAAACCTTTATCACGCTCGCGCTGGAAGCTGTCCCAAATGTTCAGATAGGCAAGGAAATCGGACTGCTTGTCGGTAAAACGCTCGTGCGCCTTGGCGGCGGCATCGCGCGCTTCCAAAGGCCGCTCGCGCGGGTCTTGAATCGACAGTGCGGACGCAATCACCAATATTTCCGCCATGCAGTCGTGTTTCTTCGCCGCCAGCAAAATGCGCGCAATTTTCGGGTCGATGGGCAGACGCGCCATTTGTTCGCCGAGTTTGGTCAGGCCGTTGTGTTCATTAACCGCCCCCAATTCCAGCAATACCTGAAACCCATCATTGATATACCGCGAATCGGGCATTTCTAAAAACGGGAATGCCGCTACGTCGCCGAGTTTCAACGCTGCCATGCGCAGGATGACGGCTGCGAGGTTGCTGCGGACGATTTCGGGGTCGGTAAATTCGGGGCGGTTGTTGAAATCTTCTTCTGAAAACAGTCGGATACATACGCCTGCAGAGATGCGGCCGCAGCGGCCGGAGCGTTGGCGGGCGGCGGCTTGGGAGATTTTTTCGACATGAAGCTGCTCCACTTTTGCCCGTGCAGAATAGCGTTTGACGCGCGCGAGGCCGGTGTCAATGACGTATTTGATGCCCGGCACGGTGAGCGAGGTTTCGGCGACGTTGGTTGCCAATACGATGCGGCGTTTTGCGCCGGAGGGGTGGAAGATTTTGTGCTGTTCGGCGTGCGACAGGCGTGCGAACAGGGGCAGGATTTCATCGTTGCGGCGCAGCGTAGATTTGCGCAGGGCTTCGGCGGCTTCGCGGATTTCGCGTTCGCCCGGCAGGAACACCAAGATATCGCCTTCGCCATAGCGTGCCAACTCGTCGGCTGCATCGACAATCGCGTCGGTCAGCTCCACTTCTGCGTCGTCTTCGTCTTTGCTGGTCAGCGGGCGGTAGAGGATTTCGACGGGGTAGGTGCGCCCGCTCACTTCTAAAACAGGCGCACCGTTGAAGTGTTGGGAGAAGCGTTCTGCGTCTATCGTTGCCGAGGTGATGATGACTTTCAAATCGGGGCGGCGCGGCAGCAGCTGTTTCAAATAGCCCAAGAGGAAGTCGATGTTCAGGCTGCGCTCGTGCGCTTCGTCGATAATAATCGTGTCGTAGGCGGCGAGGTAACGGTCGGTCTGGGTTTCCGCCAGTAGGATGCCGTCGGTCATCAGCTTGACGCAGGCATCGCGCGAGGTGTGGTCGGTGAAGCGTACCTTATAGCCGACCGCGCTGCCGATTTCGGATTTCAACTCTTCGGCAATCCGCTCTGCCACCGAACGTGCCGCCAAACGGCGTGGCTGGGTATGCCCGATCAAGCCTGCCGCCCCGCGCCCGAGTTCCAGACAAATCTTGGGCAACTGCGTGGTTTTGCCCGAACCGGTTTCGCCGCAAATAATCGTTACCTGATTCTCGGCAATGGCTTTTTTGATTTCTTCGAGCTTCTCGTGAACGGGCAGGGTGTTGTCGAATTCGGGTTTGGGTAAGGCGGCCAAACGCTTCAAAAAGATTTCGTGCGATTTTCGATATTTTTCTTCGACTTTGGACAAACCGCCGTATTTGTTGGGATTTTTGAAGGCGGATTGCAGGAAGTGGCGGTCTTTGGAGAGGTGGGTTCGGGCAATATCTGGATGGGGAAATACCGTCTGAAAACCGCATTCTGTCGTTCAGACGGCATTGTTGCTGAAGTTTCAAGCGGCAGCGGAACGGTATTCGAAATCAAGGCGGTTTGCCCTGCGCCCCGTCCCGGCTATGTGAAGGGGCGGCTGCCGGCATTTGATCGGGGGCGTTTTAATTTTCAGACGGCATTCCCGCTTTGCTGTTTGGGGTTTGCAGTCCTGGGGGCGCATTGCCGGTTTGGGCGGCGGTTTCCTGCAGCACGCGCCGGCGGAAACGCATTCCCGATGCGTGGTAAAACGGCTGCGGCGAAAACTGGCGCGAAACCTGCGAGGCGAAAATGCAGGCAATCAGCATCCAAAACAGCAGGCTTTGCCCGCCGGTCATTTCCATGACGACGACGGCGGAAGTTATCGGGGATTGCGTCGCCCCCGCCAGAAATGCCGCCATGCAGATGAGGACGATGATGTTTGCACCGGCAGATACGTTGGCGACGGAGGCGATGTGTTCGCCTAAGAATGCGCCTATGGTCAGCGAGGGAGTGAAAATGCCGCCCGGAATGCCTGCCCAATAGCTGAAAACGGTGGCGAGCCATTTTGCCGCGGCCAGACCGAAGGGGGCTTCGTAAATGCCGTTTAGGGCTTGGGCGGCTTCATGGTAACCCGTACCGTAAGTCTTGCCCTGATAAAGCGTGCCCAACGCGGCAAGCAGCAGACCCATGACGGCCGAGAGCAGTAACGGATGATTGCGGACGAAACCCCGTATTTTGCGCGGGGAAAATGCCGCCGCACCATGATAGAGCAGCCGTCCGAACAGGCCGCCCGCCGCGCCGCAAACCAGACCGGACAGTGCGACCCACAGAAAGATATGTTCCAAAACACCGCCGTTGAAGCCGGAAAAATACGGGTTGTTGCCCTGAATGGCGACCTGTATAAAACCGGAGGCGAGCACGCCCAAAAGAATCTGTCTCTCCCAGCGCAACATGATGCCGCGCCCCAGTTCCTCAATAGCGAAAATCACGCCTGCCAAAGGTGCGTTGAATGCGGCTGCCAAACCGCCCGCCGCGCCCGCCGCCATCAAATCGTTTTCCTGCATCCCTTTGAATGCCAAACCGTGTTTTTTGCACCACGCGCCCCACGCGCTCATCACTGCCGAGCCGACCTGAACGGACGGGCCTTCGCGTCCGATGGATGCACCGAACAGCATGCCCAAAAAGGTGAGCGGGATTTTCAGCAGTGTCGGTTTGAGGCGGATCAGCCGTGTTTTTTGTGCGCCGTAGGGCAGTGACAGCGAGGCGATGACTTGGGGGATGCCGCTACCTGATGTGTATGGCGCATATTTGCGTGTAAACCAGGTGATGGCGGGTAATCCCAGCGGCAGGGCAATCCACGCGAACCACGGGTATTGCTGAACCAGGCTGGTGTTCAGTTCCAGTGCAAAGTCGGCAAGGTGGGCGAAAAACAGCGCGGTCAGGGCAACGAGTGCCGAGCCTGCCAAGAGGAACACAAAGGCGATGCTTTTGCGCGACAGGCGGCGGGTTTGACGGATTTTGCGGGCGATGCGCCGGGGAAGCGTAGGTATCATGACGTGTATTCCGACATTTCAGACGGCATATCCCGGTATGCCGTCTGAAACGGGTTCAAAATTCTAAAACGGGTATGATTAACGGGGCAATGAGTGCAGTCAGTACGCCGTTGAGCGTCAGCCCCAGTCCAGCGTATGCCGCCATACGTCGGCTGCGTTCGAGCGAGGCGGCAATGCCCATCGCGTGCGAAGCCGTACCGAGCGACATTCCGACAGACGAGGGCATAACGACCGTGTTTTTCAACATTTTGTAACCGGCAATCTGCCCGACGAGGCCGGCGATGATGACGGTGGCGGCGGTAATGGCGGGAATGCCGCCGATGGAACGGGTAATTTCGATGGCAATGGGGTTGGTCACGGATTTGGAGGCAAGGGAGAGGACGACATCGCGTCCCGCTCCCAGCCATTTGGCAAAATACATTCCCGTAACGATGCCCGTAATGCTGCCTGCAAGTTGCGAAACGATGACGGGCAGCCATTGGTTGAAGATTTTCCGGCGGTTTTGGTAGAGCGGGACGGCAAGTACGACAACAGCGGGTTTAAGCCAGAAATCAATGAATTGTGCGGCGTTGTGGTACACCGCGTAATCAATATTGAGGATTTTCAGGTAGGCAATCAGCGCAATCGTGCTGATTAGGACGGGGTTGAAGAGGATGTTGCCCGTCCGCTTCCTAATGATGATGGCGAGCGCGTACGCGGCAAGCGTGAGGAAAAGCAGGATACTCAGCTGTCTGAGGATTTCGTTCATCGGATAATACCCCGTATCCACCGGTGGACTTTGCCGGTAACGATTAGGACGCACAGCGTGCTGGCGGCGGTAGCAGTCAGTATGGGGAACCAGTCGTTGGCGATGAGATCAAGGTAGCTGATGACGGCAACGCAGGGCGGCACGAGGAACAGCGTCAGGTTTGACATCAGCGCGTCGGTCAACTCTTGCAACCATGAAGGTTTGACCCATCCTGCCTGAAGCATGAGGAACAGTACGCCCATGCCGATAATGCTGCCGGGCAGCTTGATGCCGCTGAGGTAAACGGCAGTTTCGCCGACAGAGAGGCAGCCGAGGATGATGAGTAGTGCGCGGATGATGTTCATAGCGGGTGTCCGGATGCCGGCGTGGTATGATTTATTTTGTTAACTGTTTAATCATAACGTTATTCATGCCGTCTGAAAAGCCGGGACGCAAACGGAAAACGGCACGGATGAACCGTGCCGCATGACGTGTACCTTGTTCAGGCTTTGCGGTAGGGGTTGTCCAAGCCGGCAATCAGCGTGTGCAGATAATCGCGTAACTGACGTTCGCTGCAGCCCATCAGCAACGCGTCTTCAAACGCATCCTGTGCCATCTGGTACAGTTCGGTCATGTTTTCGGCCATTACTTTGACTTTTTCGGTACAGGATACGATCTGTCCGTCGTCATCGTACCATTTGGGCATTTCGGGCATACTCATTGCGTATTCCTTGGGAAATCAGTTTAGAAAGCGGGACGAATCGTTTTTCTTGACCCGACGGGCGAACGCATATTTACTGCTCCAATATTTGTGGCTCAGGCTGGTGATTTCGATATTTTTTCCCGTGCGCGGCGCATGGATGAAGCGGTCGTTGCCGATATAGAGTCCGACATGTGAAATCCGGCCGCCGCCGAGCGTGCGGAAGAAGACCATATCGCCGGGCTGCAGGTCGCTTCGGGAAACGGAAGAACCCATCCGTGCCTGTTCTTCCGATGTACGCGGCAGGTTGATGCCCATCGCGCGTTTGAAGATGTGCTGCATGAAGCCGCTGCAGTCGAATCCGGTGGAGGTCGACGTACCGCCGTAGCGGTAGGCGACGCCCAAGAGTCCCATCGCATTGCCGATAAGCTCGTCGGCGGAACCTGAAGTACGGTCATTATTAGTGCGGGCGGTTTGGGTGTATTGCCCGTTTTCGGCAAACTGTTTGAGAATTTGCTCGCGGTTGCTGAGCAGGTTGGTCAACTCGTCGGCAAAGGCGGGACGGGCGGCAAATACCAGCCACAATACCGCCAGAATGACCGGCTTGAGAAAAGAATCCATATCGGTGTTTCCGCGCAGGAGGCCTCATGCCGCCATGCGATGTTATGCTGTATCAATTGAAAATATCTTGTTGATTGTATATAAAAAAACACCGGTTTGGCAAAAACTGCTTGTTAGATTGGGTTAATCTTTTGATTTTATTTGTTTTATCGGATATTTAAACGGGCATATTCTATGCATGACCTTGTTTTCGGGCCGACCGCAACCATATATCCGCCATCCGAACAATCAATCAGAGAGAATAATGAATCAAAATATCCGCCATGCCGATGTACGTACCCGTTTTATTTTTGACGATATGCCCGTACGCGGGCTGCATGTCCGTTTGGAAAACGTATGGCAGCACATCGTGGAGCAGAAAAACTATCCTTCCGCCATCCGCCGTGCTTTGGGCGAGTTGTTGGCGGCGGGTGTGTTGCTGTCGGGCAACTTAAAAAACGAAGGTGCGCTGATTGTGCAGGTTCAGGGGCAGGGGCGGCTGAAAATGCTGGTTGCGGAAGCGACTTCCGACCGTACCGTCCGTGCGACCGCGCGTTGGGACGAGGAGGCAGAAATCGGTGAAGATGAAAGTTTGGCCGATCTTTTGGGCGAGGGCGGCGTATTCGTGCTGACGCTGCAGCCTAAAGACGGCGAACCCTGGCAGGGTGTAGTACCTTTGGAAGGCGAAGGTATCGCGCAAATGTTGGTAAACTATATGAAACGTTCCGAACAGCTTGATACGCACATCGTCCTGTCTGCAAGCGACGAAGCGGTGGGCGGTCTGCTGGTGCAGCGTCTGCCTGAAGAGGTGTTGGATGAAGAGGCATGGGAACACGTTAGTACGCTGGCGCGCACACTGACGGCGGGCGAGCTGGCAGAATTGGATGCGCAACATGTTTTGTACCGCCTGTTCCACGAAACGCCGCCGCGTGTATTCGAGCCGGAAACGTTTGAATTTTCATGTACCTGTTCTCGGGGCAAGGTCAGCGATATGCTGTTGATGCTGGGCGGGGAAGAAGTCGGCGGCGTGGTGGCGGAACAAGGCAGCATCGAGATTGATTGCGACTTCTGCCACAGCAAATATGTGTTTGACGAAACCGATGTCAATGCGCTGTTCGGTGCGGATGTGGTCGGCGTTGCCCGAGAGCAGTCCCAACATACCGTCCAATAATCTTGTGTAACAAAGATAAATAGTCAAATGCCGTCTGAAAATCCCTACAGGGTGTTTCAGACGGCATTTTCATGTGTTTCAGACGGCATTTAAAGCAGGAACATGGTTGCGAGACCCAAGAAAATCAGGAAGCCGCCGGAGTCGGTAACGGCGGTAATCAGTACCGAACTGCCCAGTGCGGGATCGCGTCCGAACTTATCCATAATGACGGGAATCAGCACGCCGACCGTTGCCGCCAGCAGGAGGTTGAGCGTCATCGCGGCAACCATGACCAAACCGATGCCGAGGCTGCCGTAGAGCAGCCATGAAACCGCGCCCATGACGGTTCCCCAGATAATGCCGTTGACCAAGGCGACGCCGACTTCTTTTTTCAACAAGCGCCCCGCCTGCATTCCCGTCAACTGCCCCATCGCCATTGCGCGGACAATCATGGTGATGGTTTGGTTGCCTGAATTGCCGCCTATGCCGGCGACGATGGGCATCAGTGCGGCGAGAGCGACGATTTTTTCGATACTGCCTTCAAACGCGCCGATGACGCGGCTGGCAAGGAAGGCGGTACAGAGGTTGACGGCAAGCCACATCCAGCGGTTTTTCACCGAATCCCACACTGGTGCGAACAAATCTTCTTCTTCCTGCAAACCCGCCATGTTCAGGATATCTGCTTCTGATTCTTCGCGGATGACGTCGACCATTTCGTCAATGGTGATCCTGCCGATGAGTTTTTTGTTTTCATCGATGACGGGCGCGGTTACCAAGTCGTAGCGTTCAAATGCCTGCGCGGCCTCTTCCACATCGTCTTCGGCACGGAAACGTACGATATCCTTTGCCATTACGGTTTCTACCAAGTCTTCGGGATCGGCGACTAGGAGTTTGCGTATGGGCAGTACGCCCTGTAAAACATCGTTTTCGTCAACCACGAAGATTTTATCCGTGTGGTCGGGCAGGCTGTCGAAGCGGCGCAGGTAACGCAGTACCACTTCGCAGGTTACATCGGCACGGATGCTGACCAGTTCGAAGTCCATAATCGCGCCGACCTGATGGTCTTCATAAGACATTGCCGCTTTGACTTGCGCACGCTCTTCTTCATCACGCGTTTGCAGCGCTTCGTAAACCACTTGGTGCGGCAGGTCGTCTGCCAGCTCCGCCAATTCGTCCGCATCCAAGTCGTCGACCGCTGCCAACAGCTCGTCTTTGTCCATTGACTCGATCAGCGTTTCGCGGACTGCATCGGACACTTCCAGCAAGACTTCGCCGTCGTCTTCCGGTTTGACCAAAATCCAGACGATATTGCGTTCGCGCGGCGGCAGTGATTCCAATACCGCCGCTACGTCGGCCGGGTGCAATTCGTTCAGAAGGACGGTCAGTTCGGTGAATTTGTCGCGCAACGCCTCATCCTCAATCGGCACGCCTTCCTCAATTTGCGGGAAGGCAGGCGAGAGGATTTCGCACAGCGCGTGGATACGGTCGAAATCGGCGGAAACGCGTTCTACGTCGTTTTCGATACCGTTGTTTTCAAAGTTCGGAGAGGTTTGTTCGATGCTCATAAATGCTCCGCCCGCCGTGCGCGGGGAGGCATTTCGGCGGGATGGTTATTGTCGGTTGGAAGTGCGGGGTGCGTTTGGTAAAAACGGACTGGGAAGATCCATGATAAAAGCCTGACAGGGCAGGCACAGAGTCGGAAACGCCGCTATTTTACTCTCTTTTGTCGGAAACGGCTTGCTATTTTTAACGTAAATGCCGTCTGAAACGCGGAGTTTCAGACGGCATTTTCACCGGCTTGTTACCAGTTGTAGCCTATTTTGATTCCTGCCTGTTTGTGGCGGGCGGTGTTGCTGTCTTTGCCGTAAGCGGCATGAAGTTTGGCGTTCCAGCCTTTGTATCCGGCGTCGATTTGCAGGGTATGCAGTGTGCCGTGGGCGGCTTGCTGCAGTAAGGTACGGTCGTTGACGCTGAGGGCGGAACCGCTGTTTTGGCGGGTATGGTAGTAATCGCTGCTGAAGGCGGGGGTCAGCTTGGCTTGACCCAGTTCGACGGTTTTATCGAGACGGATGCCGGCATGCCATGTGGTTTGGATTTGCGCCGGGCTGTTTATCTCTGCACCGTCGAGTATGTACCGGTTGCCGTTGCTGCGGTTTATACGGATGCCGGCATAGGGTCTGAGGTTGATGCCGGTATCGATTTTGATGCCGGTGTTGATGCCTGCATCCCATGCGTGGCGGCGGACGGCAGCCCCGTCATAATCGGTAAATCGGGTACGGCTGTTGCTGTAGCCTAAATCTGCCGCGGCAAAGAGCGCGCCGTTTTCTCCTTTGACGAACAGATGTGCGCCGTTGCTGCGGTTTCGGGCGGATACGCCTTCATCAAAACGGTTGTTTGTGCGCTCATCGGTCAAAATCGTACCGACACTGAGACGGTCGGTGATGCCGGTTTGGATGCCGATATGTACATAGTCGGTAGTCTGTTGGTAGGGACGGTGTGTGCCGCTATGGTAGTCGGTTTGTTGCGTACCGGTTTCCAGCCAGATGTTTTGCTGCTGCGGATCGGTAAGGTGGCGGTCGATGCGGCGTCCCGCCTGTTGCCGGCCGGTATTGTAGGCGGCTTGTTCGGAAACGGCGGTGTTGGCCGACCGGCTGATTAGTTCGGCCTGGTTCGGCATACGGATGCCGGCAACGCCGGTTTCCAAACTGTGGATTTGTCGGGACAGACGGTTGAGTGCGTTCAGGTAGGCGTGTCGGGCTGTTTCGACGGCTTGCGCATCGCCGCCTTGCCGTGCTTTGTCAAGTTCGGATTCGGCCGTTTCTACACGTTCTATGTACGTATCCAGTTCGGTTTCGAAGAGTGTCAGGTCGTTCGTGTCGGCGGCTTTGGCAACCTGACGGCAGATATCGGCACTGTATCCTTGTGCGGCACACAGGTTTTGGGCACGCGTCAGAATGCCGGTCAGCGGGTCTGTCTGTTTCAATTGGGCGGACAGATATTGGACTTGGCTGTCGATGCGGGCAAGTTCGGTTTGACTGTTCTGCCAGGCCTGTAGTGCCTGCCTGGTCGCGTCAGCGTCATTTTGAGCCTGTCTGCTGATGTCGGTTGCCTGTTGTTGGCGGCTGTGGAGGGTATTTTGCAACCGGATATATTGCCCGTAGATTGAGCGCCGTTTGAGCGTACGGGAGCGGTTGGTCCGGTTGTATTCGGCTGCGGTCTGGTTGAAGTTTTGCTGCAGTTGGTTGATTTCCCGGTTGATTTGGGCCAGTCTGCCTTCACTGCCGTTTTGGTTGGTTTGAGCCTGTTGGTGGATATGCTGCAGCCGTTCGGTTTCTTGTTGTTTGAGGGTGAGTTTGGCTTGTAATTTGTCGTATGCCCGTTGGTTGCGCTCATGTTCCGCACGCGTGGCTTCAATTTGAAGTTCGGCCTCTTTGAGCGGGTTGTACAGGCTGTATCCGTTGTTGTTTTTGCGGAGGATGTAGCGGTATGCACCCAAATCGGCATAGCCGTTTTGGAGGGTGAATCGGGCTTGGTGGCCGTGTTTCGGGTTGAGGCTCACAAGTGCGAGCGATTCGGTTGTTTGAGGTTCTTGTCCGGTGTTTCTGACGTGGATTTGGAATGCGCCGCGGCTGTCCCCTTCCAGTTTGAGGAGGTCGTTTTGTTTTCGGACGATGTCGGTCAGGAGTCGGAATGTGCCGAACCCGTCAAGTGTACCGTTTACGGTCAGTGTGTTGAAGCGGTTGTTGTGTGTATTGTTGGAGAAATCGGGGTTCAGGGTGATTTGTGCGCCGTCAAGCGTCAGTGCGCCGGTGTGGCTGGACTGGGAAAGTGTCCAGTTGCTGTCTGCCTCCATGCGGACTGCGGTGTCTTTGCCGGCACGGATACTGCCGTACAGGTGTGCTTTGCCCAGGCGGAGCTCTGAACGGTCGTTAAGGGTAATGTCGCCGTGTACTTGCGTTGCAGGTAGTGCACGATAGTTTTCGGCTTTTAAAACGGCGTTGGGTGTGCAGTGGGTGCTGCCGCTATGGTAGGAGCGGTAGCATTCCGGTGTTTTGCCTTGGGTAAAGCCGAGGTCGATGCTGGACAGATCGTATGCGGTTATGTCGCCGTCCAGATGCGCGGTATTGCGCCCTGCCGTCAGTCGGGCATGGTTTCGCAGGGTGAAACGCGCAGCCTTGAAGCTGCCGTCGGTCCATTCGTTTTCAAGAACGGGTTCGCGTTTGGCCTGGTGGTCGTAGGCATGGGGTACGGGCCTGCCTGACACAATCATATTGCCGCCCTCAATCAAGACTTCCCCGTTAAGGTTCATGCCGCCGTTGAGCAACAGCGTGCTGCCGGTGCGTTTGGGACGATAGTGCAGGTTGAGTGCGCCGTTGTAACGGTATTCGGGCCGTCCGTATACGGCGGCATTTGCGATATGGCGGGTTTTTTCTATGGCTGCTTCGCGGTCATGTCCGAGAAATTCCCAGTCTTGGGTGCTGTAGGCATCCCATGGGAAGAAGGCGCCGGGGTTGCCGCCTTCTTTGAGGCGGTAATAGTCGGTACGCCTGCCCCTGTGCGGGTTGACGTATTCGTATAGGGCGAGGGCTTGTGTGGGGTGTTTGGACCATTGCACCCATTCGATATTGGTTTTGCTGTAACTCGGTGCGGCTTTGCCCGTTTGCGCGTTCTCACCCAAGTATCCGCCGAAGGTAATCAGGTCGGGGCGGGCATTTTCGGCTTGGGTGATTTGTTTGGCGGCCTGTTGCCTGTTGTTGCCGACAAATTGCCAGCTTGTTGAGTTTTCCATATTTAACGGGAAAAATTCGCGCGGGTTGCCGCCGGGTTTGAGTATGAAGTAGTCGGTCCGATGGTTGCGGTGCGTGTTGATGTATTCGTAAACCGCCGCGTTGCCTTGCGGACGGTTGCCCCATTTCACCCACTCGACATGCTCGGGACTGAGGATGGGGTTGCCGGTCAGCGTCAGTGTCGCGGCTTGGTCAGGGTTGTGGTTGACGATTTGCGCGCCGCCGTCCGCATGGCGGATATGGGTAAAGGCAAGGTTGTTGCCGTTGAGGTCGAGCCGTCCGCCCCTGAAGCCGAAATAGAGGTTTTCAGGTTTGATTTGCCGGCTGTCGGCGAGGACGGCCGTGCCCCTGCCGCTGGTGATGCCGACTTGGTTGAATGCTTGTTTGCTGCCGTCTGAAGCAGCTTTTTGGGCGAGGATGACAGTGCCTTCCCCGATGCTGATGTCGCCCTGGTTGATGCCTTGTCCGTTGGCGATAAGCGTGCCTGCACCCAGTTTGGAGAGCCGGTCGCCTTTTGGATTGCTGACTTGCCAGAAGACGCGTTTGCCGTCGGCTACGATAACGCCTGCACCTTGCCATGTGCGGTTTTTACCGACGACGGTGAAGTTGCTGTTGAACTGCAATGCGCCTGCGCCTTGGTTGATATTGTCTGCCAGCATCAGTGTTTTGTTGTCGAACCTGCTGGATAGGATGAGTGTTTTGCCGGCATCTTCAGACGGCATGTGCCTGCTGTCGTTTTGTGGGGCAAGCGAAGGGTTTGCAATGGGCAGGGTGATGCGTTCGTTGAGCCCTTGCAGGGTGCTGCGGCCCTTGCCGCTATCGCGCCATATGAGTTCGTTGGTGGTCAGCCCGACATCCAGCCGGGTTTCGTATTGGCGGATGGTGGAACGGATGAATTCGGGTTGGGTGACGATGTAGTTGTTGAAGAAGTTGTCGAAGCCGGTGTAGGTGCCGAGTACGCCCGCAAGCACCCAGCGGTTTTCATGCTTGTCGAAGGCGAACAGGGGGGAACCGCTGTCTCCGGGGATTGCGTAGGTGTTAAGGGGTTGGTCGGTCAGGCTGCCGCCAACGCGTAAGCCGTGGTTTTGGGAACCCAATACTTTTAGTGCTGTGCCGCCGGTCAGGTATTGGTATGCCGGGGCGGTTTGTGTACGCGTGCCGTCTGCTTTACGGACTTGTTGCGTGCCTGAGCCGAGCCGTACAAAGTAGGGGAAGCGGTCGGCATCAAGGTAGGCATTGGTCTTTGGCTGGCCGTTTCCAAGCAAGGGTACGCTGCTGAGTGCGGCAGGTGAGATTTCGGTAACCAGTTTGTTGAGGCGGGGAAGGTGGTAGTCGTAGCCAGGGTGCGGGTTTCGTGATACGAGGCGGTAGGTATAGGCTTGTTCTTCTGGATTTTGGGTGTCGTTGCCGAATTGTATGGAACCGTAGCCGGAGTTGTGTTTGACGCTGTTAACGTATTGGGGGTGAACCAGGGTGGCGATGGCGGTTTGGCGGTTGCTGACGCGGAAGTCGGGCATGGGGATGCCGCTGAGAACCCTGCCTAATATTTTGCCTTGTTTGTCTTGGATGGAAATATTGCTTGCACCTAAGGAGAACGCGCCTTTATTTTCGGCAAAGTCGCGAAAATATTGGTAATCGACATCGCTGCGGACAATGGACGAATAAGCAGGGGAAACGGCAAAAAGACCGAGGGTGGACAATACGGAATAAAACGGGGTGGTGTGTGTGAAGCGCATGATGATTATCCGTGTAATAGAGAAAATCAACGATTCTTGCGGGTAAGAATCACCGGCCCCGTTTTGTGCTGGATTTATATTGTATATTTTGTTTTTGTTTGATTATAAGGGAACGGCGTCCTTTCGTCTATTGGCGATGATTGTATGATTTTATTTAAGATTTTAATAAAAATCCTAGGAATGGCTGCGTTTTTCCGTTATTTTATTTCGTCCGGTATCGGTTTTTAAGTTCACGCAGCGCGACAAAGGTATCGAGGCTGCTGTTTAACGTTTTCCCGCTCAATGCCTCGACGCGGGCCCTGACGTGTGGCAGGTCGACGCGCAAAAACGGATTGATGCGGCGTTCGTGTGCGAGGGTAACGGGCAGGGTTGGCGTATGCGCCGCCGCCTTTAATGCCGCCTGAATGTCGGCGTTGTCCGGCTCGATATGGGCGGCAAAATCTAGGTTGGCGGCGGTGTATTCGTGTGCCGGGTAGAACAGGGTGCCTTCGGGTAATTGGTTGAACCGTTGGAAGCTGTCGTAAAGCTGTTCGACCGTACCGGTGAACACGCGTCCGCAGCCTGCGGAAAAAAGGGTATCGCCGCAAAAGACGTGTATGCCGTCTGAAGTTTCCATGAGGTAGCTGATGTGGCGGTCGGTATGGCCCGGGGTTGCCCAAACGGTGATTAACCCTTCGCCGAAGGTAAATTGGGTGCCTGCGGTTACGGTGTGGGTTGCTGCTTCGATGTCGGTTTCACCGTAAACGGGCGATTCCATGTAGCCGCGCCACAGTGCGGCAGCACCGCCTTCGTGGTCGGGGTGGGGGTGAGTTACCCATGTTTGGGCAAGCATGAGTCGGTTGCGTACGAGGAATTCCAATACGGGTGTGGGGTCGGAGGGGTCGACGCAGACGGCATGGTTGCCTTCCTGTATCATCCAAATGTAGTTGTCAGTCAAGGCTTTGACGGGTGTGATTTTCATGAGTGTTCCTCGGTGGACGGATACCGTTTAAAGGATGGTATGCCGGAATGCCGTCTGAAATATTCTTCAGACGGCATTGGTTTGAGTAGGGCGGTTAGCCCAAAGCTTTTCTTGCGCCGGCAAAGAGGCGGTACCAGCCGGAGAGTTCCGTCCAGTCTTCCGGTTTCCAGCTCATTTGCGCGGCACGGTACACGCGTTCGGGGTGGGGCATCATGATGGTCACGCGGCCGTCGGCGTTGGTAACGCCGGCAATACCCTGAGGCGAGCCGTTAGGGTTGAGCGGATAGGTTTGGGTCACTTGGTTTTGTCCGTCGACGTATTGCAGCGCGATGCCGAGGTCGTCTGAAATTTTGCCGCCGTGAAGCGCGAAGTCGGCGCGGCCTTCGCCGTGGCTGACGACGACGGGCAGGCTGGAGCCTTGCATTTCGTTCAGAATCAGCGACGCGGATTTCGGAACATGAACCATGCTCAGGCGCGCTTCAAACTGTTCGCTCAAGTTGCGTTTGAATTTAGGCCATGCTTCTGTACCCGGGATAATCTCGGCAAGGTTGCTGACCATTTGGCAGCCGTTGCATACGCCTAGTGTCAGCGTGTCCGGGTCGGCGAAGAAGGCGGCAAACTGGTCGCGCAAGGCGGGATGGAACAGAATCGATTTCGCCCAGCCTTCGCCCGCGCCGAGTACGTCGCCGTAGCTGAAGCCACCGCACGCCGCCAGCATTTTGAAGTCGGCAAGGTGGACGCGGCCTGCCATCAAGTCGGACATATGCACGTCGTAGGCATCGAATCCGGCGCGGGTAAAGGCGGCGGCCATTTCGATTTGCCCGTTCACGCCCTGTTCGCGCAGGATGGCGATTTTGGGTTTTGCGCCGCTGTTGATAAACGGCGCGGCGATGTCTTCGTTTACATCAAACTTCACGTCGGCAAACAATGCGCTGCGTTCGTTGTCGCCAATCAGGGCAAACTCGCTGTCGGCGCAGGCGGGATTGTCACGCAGGCGTTGGATGGCGTGAGAAGTTTCCTGCCATGCGCGTTGCAGGTCGACGCGGTTTTGTTCCAAGAAATAGCCGTAACCAAAGAAAGAAATAGATTCATTGTCAAAATCAGGAGAGCCAATCCAGCTTACGGCATCGATTAAGTTAGCTGCTTTAAATGCTGCATTAACGTAATCTCTATCTTTTTGGCGGATTTGGATAACCGCACCTAATTCTTCATTGAATAAGATTTTAATGGCGGCATGATTATAAAGTTCGTCAGATAAGTCCTCGGCCGGGTCGCCTTGGAAATCCGGGTGATGAATCGGTAGGAATTTATCCATCAGGCAATCTATATCGGTACTGATACCGCAACGCCCCGCAAACGCCATTTCCGCTAGCGTCGCAAACAAGCCTCCGTCGCTGCGGTCGTGATACGCCAAGAGTTTGTCTTCGGCGACAAGTTGCTGAATCACGCTGTAAAAGGCTTTCAGACGACCTGTATCGTCCAAATCGGGCGCGTCGCCGCTCATATTGTTGTACACCTGACCGAACGCGGAGCCGCCCATACGCGCTTTGCCAAAGCCCAAATCGATAAACAGCAATACGCTGTCTTCGACGTTTTTCAACTCAGGCGTAACAGTCTTGCGTACGTCTTCCACTGGCGCAAACGCGGAGATA
>QWCZ01000708.1_pt1 | contig 15649 bp, 11 predicted proteins | sample 1972651 | NCBI WGS metagenome assembly QWCZ01 (sample SAMN09866695, study PRJNA288562) | Human oral metagenome isolate pre1_saliva, whole genome shotgun sequencing... | isolation source: mouth | host: Homo sapiens | place: USA: California
AACTCTAAGTTATGACGAAGCCACCACTCCGGAGCTCGCTCTACGTTTCCTACATAAACATCGAAGCTACCACCTAAGCCTTGATAAATAGCTTGTGGGTGCTGCTGTTGCATACGTCCCATAAGTAACTCTTGCTTAGGCGAACCCATTGCAACAAAAACAATATCCGGCTTTTTTGTTGCAATATCTGCAATTAGAGTTTTATCATCACCCTCCTTGAGATAACCATCTCTATAGCCTACAATGTTGATTTCAGGAAAGTCAAGACGCAATTTCTGCACCGTTGCTTCGATTACCTCTGATTTCCCTCCGACCAAATAGAACGATTTCGTTTTATAGGTCTTTGCGATAATCTGTAGCCATAGTTCACAACCCGCAATCTTTACAGCATCGGGATAACCCTTATGTTTGAGAGCCATAACGGCCCCAATTCCGTCCGTATATCCAATACCCGAGTTGATTATTGAGCGTGTTTGACTTGTTGCGTGAAGTATCTTCTCCGCATTTACAGCCACCAATATCCCCGGATGCTCTAAAGCATAATTGATTAGACTATCCGCAGAACTGAACGGATAAATCTCTACACCATTAACACTTATTCTCTGCATGATCAATCTTTCTCTCTGAAATCTTAAGTACTACGATTCATCTCGGCAATACTTATTATACGAATTGAGTAAACATACACATATAACATTCACTTCAAGCATGCTCAACATGCTGTAAATATGCTTTGTAGGACGCAATCATTGCCTCCTCCGTAAAGAGTTGTTCGTACTTAGCTCTAGCATTTTCAGACATTATTTGATATTGAGATGTTAGTGGATGAGGAAGAGTTCTTAATCCATTTACAAAATCCTGAAAATCACTAAACATGTATCCCGTTTTATTATGTTCATTAATTTCATAAAACACTGGCAGTTTATTTGTGATTAAGGGCTTACCTGCACGCAAACCTTCTATCAAAGATAAAGGTAACCCCTCATTTTTAGAGAATAGCATCACATAATCATAAGACATCAGAGATTTTGGGACATCAATAAAGCCTAAACACTTAATATTAGAATAGGCTTTAACTTTTTCTTGTAATATCTCATATTCTGGACCTACTCCTGCAAAATGCAATTCAACATGATGAGGGATCAGATGTGCAGTTTCCTGAACAAGTTCTAGTTGTCTCTTCTCTGAAGACACACGGGCAGGAAAAAGAATTTTGATTTTCCCCATTGAATCACAATTTATTCGTTGAGTTTCTTTATTATCTGGCAAGCCATTATAAATCACTTTAATGCGATCTAAAGGAACCCCAAAATAATTACATAAATTTTTTTGAACCTCTCGAGAAACTGCAATACATTTCTTAGGTAAGAATGTTAGCCAACCAAGAGTGTTAAACGTATTATGTGCAACATGAATTAATCGATTAGCACGTCCTAGTAAGAGTAACCAAAAATATACTATAGTCGTGCTTTTACGATGATGGGAAAGAAATATAACATCAGAATAACGTGAGTATTTCCGTATATTCGTCCAAGAGCAAGACAGGAATACAGCACCTCGACCTTGATAACGAGTGTGTACATCCTTAAAATTCGTATTTGTTAGGACGATAAACTCTGCTTCAGCATCATTAAGTTTTTCTGCAAGCTGTAACACGACATCTTGAGCTCCACCTTGCTTATCAAAATTTGGATATATACTTATAACTTTCATGTTCAATCAACTTATATATTGCCGAGCAATCGCTAAGGCATATAACATCCATCCTTGCGCTTCAGTATATTTATTCCTATTCTTTCCATAAATAAATATATCCGGATAAATTCCTCCAACCTTAGTATCTAACAACATATCTTCAACATATGAAAGTAACGATAAGACCATATTCTTATTTGGCTGATAAACGGAATAATAAATAATAGCTTCAGAAATATCCCTACTGTCAATCTTCATAAAAGCCCAAGTATTACGTGGCATATATCTCGAATCATATCTCAAGGGATTTAGTCTACCGCCTTTATCTATAAATAATGTTTTATAATACTCCTCACCCTTGAGCAATACATTTGAGACATCAAAAGAGGACAATTTCTTAACAGAGGATATTGCCTGCAAAATATATGCTTGATGAAAACTATCAATAGCAGATTTTGAGGGAGGCGCGATGTAAAACCAACTGCCATCTGTATTTTGCCTAGAAGCAATGAATTTAATCCCTCTATTACCGAGTTCTATTGCACGAGAATCTCCATAACGATGACCATAGCGAAGGAGGAAAGCACTCATAATAGCACTGGCATTATAAATTTCTGTTTGTAAATGAGAACCATAATAGAAATAAACGCCTTCTCTTCCCATATCTTTATACCCCAACTCCTCTATCAAATATTTTGATATAGACTCCAATAATGCTCGTTTCTCAGTATCTTCAATGAGACAATTATCATCTAAAAGAAACTGGGCAAACCAAACTGTATTGAGAGGAGTGGGATCTTCTTCTGAATCTTCGTACAACTTAATTGATATTCTAATACCTTGCTTCAATGCAAAATATTTTGTCTGTGAAGACTTTAACTTAAGAATTCGTTTATACAACTTCATTACCTCTTCGCCCTTTCCTAAGACTTGGTAGGCCTTTATCGTTGCAACTAGAGTTTGAGGGGTATCTGGATGCTCTCCTTCTCGAATTGTATAACGTCTTAACGTTGAATAAGGGAACATTCGATACAGAAAGCGAAGTAATATATTGAGACTCTTTATATTTGTTCTAAATCTTCTAGGGACGTAGTTAGACTCAAAACAGACAAAACCATTATTTTCTATCCATAAAGTCAGTTTGTCTAGAAGCGTATTTATCTTCTGCTCTATCATGCCAACATAAACTTGATTAAACCATTCTACTAAATACAATTCAATTGTAAACAATTCATATCTCAGTTATTAAAAAAGTTCTGCCATCATACAACGAACACTACCGCCACCAAGAGCTTCAATAGTAGGTATCGGGATTATTAAAAGCTGTACATGGCGAACTAACTGTGTTCTCTGAACCTCTGAAAGTGCATTGTAAGCAGACTGTGAAAGACATAGATACAGGGCACCATCGAGAGCCTTTACCTCCAACATATTACCAGCAAATCTATTCATCTGCTCAGAAGTAATCTCAATAACATCATGTCCAGTTGTTTGCAGTTCTCGCTCAACCATTTCCCGTTGCTCTTGATTGACGATACTTTCCAAACAAATAACGACATAAGTAGACCCAATAGCCATCATTACATTCGTATGATAGATTGGTCTCATATCACCTCCAACCTGAAGTAGAGCATCAAAATAGATCGGTTTATATCCTAAATCTTCACAAAAACGAAGGAATAGCTCTCTATTTGTCCTTGGAGAGAGACAAGCATAAGCTTGCCGGTGCTTGCGGTCTAGCACCACACTGCCTGTTCCCTCTAGAAAGATTTGATTATTTTCAAAATTAGAGTAATCTATACGTTTCGATGCGTGAAATCCTCGATTATACAAATACTCTATTATATCTTCCCTACGTTCTGCTCGTCTATTAACGGCGAACATAGGGTAAGTTACAACCGTTCTTCCATCTTCACCACCTTCATGAAATGAAATCCAATTATTTGGGAAAATAGAGTCAGGAGTATGTGGCTCTAATGTATCTTGTATAACTATAACTTCAATGCTCTTGCTACGCAGGAGTTCTACCATATTTTGGAACTCTGCAAGAGCTTGTGTCTGTGCATCCTCTTGCGTACTCTCTTTTTGAAAATAGTTATTTGTAGCAGTCTCAGGATTAAAGCCAAATGCAACAGGCTCAATCATCAATATTTTATTAGAAATATATTCTTGCATCGTATACCCTTATTTGATTGTTTGCACAAAATACCTAAACTTTCCAGAAGACGTACGTTCAATCCTATCAACAATCAAAACCTCTACATCACAATTATAGAACATATGTTCTGCTTCTATCTGTATATTTTGAATACTTTCATTAATAAAAGAATTATCTACCTCCAGATGTATCAATAAGCGTCCTACTTCCCGTTGTAAATACTGATAGGCAATTATCCCATCTATATTCCAAAATACTTCATCAGAACAGGTAAAAGGTAAACGATTACCATCTTTATCGTAAACAAAATCTTGTGCTCGACCAATAATCTCTTTGGCTACATGAGTAAATCCTAAAGGAGGATGGTTATCTACACGTACATAGTCAGATGTTTGATAGCGAATAAAAGGCATATAATCGTTCTGAAATCCTGTTGATACCACTTGAGCAATCTCTCCAACAGTATCAACTGGATTGAGCTTCTCGTCTAAGAATTCAACATAACCATACGATGGCTCAAAAAGCATTCTGTGCTGACTATCTGGAATAGCAGATACAGTTTTTTCACTATGACCATAGAAAGAGTATATTTCAACCCCCAATACTTCGCGAACAAGCTGACGCTGCCACTCATACACCATCTCTGACGAACAAATGGCTCCTCTAAGACCTATCAAAGGAGCTTCATTATGCTTCTTCATCATAGTACAAAGGATTGTCAAGGAACTAGGATAAGCAACTATAAACTTGGGAGATTCTTTTCTAATCTCATGCATATAAGACTTATAGGTTGCCTCTGTCAAATGGAAGGAAGATAATAAAAGACCTCTACCTCTATACCCCAAACTTCTCTTCCAATAAATTCCCTGTTGAATCAATCTCTCATCAACACGACTTCCTCTCAGTATAACAACTTTATCTATTCCAAGCTTATAACGACAAACGTGCCAATAAGTCCAAGGTTGATGAACAAGTTCTCGTCCATGGGCAATAGCTTGATTAATATAAAACGACAACGGTAATCCAGTCGTTCCACCCGAAGTAACTTGTTCCAATCTACCTCTATCATAATTTCTTGGAACCATATCCTTATAGTTTGCACGAACTATTTCCTTATCAATGCATGGGATTAAAGAAAAGTCTTGCAATCTCTGGAATTGCTCGGGAGTAAAACCATGATGTTCCCAATATCTACGATAAAAAGGAATATGCTCCCATGCAAAATCAATCAATCGTTTAAGTTCTCGGAATTGGTAAGATTCTATTTCATCTGTGTCTTTTCCACAGACAGCTCGAAGAGCTTGAATCTGCCCCAAGGCTCCTGAGCAAATATCTAGAATCTTTGTAACGTATCTACTCTTCATATGGCCTTAATAGTTCTTGATATACTATTCCCAACTTTTTAGCGACAGACTCTACAGAATAGCCTTGACTAGCCTTTTGGGAACACCTCTTGAATTTAAACAATCTTTCTGGGTCTCGCGATAATCTTGTCAATATCTCAGCTAAAGCTACTTTATCTCCTGGAGCTATCAAATAACCTGAATCTTGACTTACAACTTCCGGTATAGCACCAACTGTCGTCGAAACAATCACAAGACCATAGGCCATAGCCTCCAAAATAGCCATTGGCAGACCTTCGGTATACGAAGGGAGTACAAATATATCAGAGTTAAGAAGAAGCTCCTTTTTCTTGTCCCCAGATACCCAGCCATGAAAAGCTACAAGTTGCTCCAATCTCATCTTCTTGACAGTATTCTCAAAAGTAGCGACATCACCATTGCCTCCGACATTTAGCAGAATTCTGCCCTCAAACTCTTCCTTATGATCAGCCAGAACTTGAAGCAAATCATAGATTCCTTTCTGCTGATCCAATAAGCCAAGAAAAAGAAGTCTAAGTAGAGGTGAATGCTCTCTGCAACCTAAATCCTCATTATTAGGCAACACGACTGGATTTGGAACAACACGAATAAGTGGCTTCTTCGTAATACTTTCAAAGAAAATTTCCCACGACCTAGATAAAACAATCAAACAATCTGCAATCTCCAGAATCTTCCTAATAATCACAGGATGAGTATTATAGAAATCTTTAAACCCTCCACCGTGAATATGAAGAATAACTTTACGACCAAGGAGTTTAGATAACACCACAAAAATTGAGGAGCGATAGAAACTATTATAAGATGCTGTATGTATATGGACAACCTTAACCTCTCTATTACTCAATAATTGCTTAATAAACATTACTATTGAGGACAAAAGTATCCAAACGTTTCTAAAAGCACCTCCACCAGAGTTGGCAATAAAGCGAAACTCCTTGAAGATATACTTATCATATATATCCAATACCTGAGCGATTCCTCCTCTCACAGGCTTATAATTACAGCCAACAGAAAGAATGGCATTCATTTTTATCGGTTTATGCATCTGCCAATCCTCTTAAATTATAAAACAGTATGATAAATAATACAAGGATGGAGTATGACAGGATAAAATACCCTCTTTTTCGTCTTTCATCCTTGTCTATTTTATAATGCTCTAGCCCTAAAGCTACAAAGCAAAGAAAAACAGGAAAAACTGTTATTTGATATCTATAATCTAGACTTATTCCTCCTAATATATACATACTTACATTAAGTAACCAGTATAGCATTAAGGGGATGTAAACAATATTCTTTTGTTTCCATGCAATATAAAGCCCAACATAAAAGAAAGAACCTAAAAGAGATTTTAGCAATAATATTCCAGAATAATATATACCATATGTATCACTTCTAGTAACGTTTGGGAAAGGACCGATTAGTGCACCTACAACATTAACAGCCCATCCAGACTGAGCATCTCCAATATTACGAAATCTATAATTTGTTACTGAGAGGAGATGGTTTAGAGAAACTCCAAAAGCTTTTTGAATAATAATATCAAAGAGCGGTAAAGCCAAAATCGCCAATACTGCTCCCCAACGAAGCATGACATACTTATTTCTTTCTTTGATAAAAACAATGGCAACAATAGTAACCAATAACATGCCAGCCACTGGGGGTCTAAAGAAAAAACACAAACTGGTATGTAATAAAGAATAGAACAAATATTTCTGTTTTCTATTTGAAGCAAATTTAACTGCAAAATACAAGGATAGAACGATGAATAGAACAAAGAAATTTTCTTTTAATCCTACTGAAGTAATCACAAAACAGAATGGAGAAAGGAAGAAGAGAGCTACAATGAAATTTACAATTTGAGATGTAAACCCTAAAGTTTTAAGCATTCCATACAAGTATCTAGCACTCACGAATACAGCCAAAGTATTTGCTAAGATCATTAAAATACGACCAACTTCCACACTTCCAGAGAATGAATAAACCAAATACATCACCGAAAAGAACCCCCAATCATCAACAGAAATCTCATTTTGAAGAACCTGATTGAAGTCCAACAAACTAGTATCAATATTCACAGAGGCAACTCTTTCGTAATACTTAATGTCAAATCCTCCTCCAAAGAAGTTACCCAATTCCCAAAGATATATCTCTTTAAGTAAAAGAACACCTAACAAGCTAAAAATGACTCCAAAGCTCCACAGCAAGAATCTCTTCTTACTTGATACGGAGTTCAAAAAGGAAAGAGAAGCAAAATATACTAACGAAATAAAATATGTTGAGATAAGCATCGTACTAGACATCTCCTCTCTAAAATTAAAGAGAGCCCATATAGAGAGAAGCACATAAAGGCAAGATGTTATACCCAAAATTCTATTAATCAGCCGATACATAAAAAAATAAAAATCACTTTATATAAGCTTCATTATATCGTGCAACCATACTCTCCACAGAGTACTCCTTTTCTATATGCTTGCGTGCAATATCTACCTTAGAAACTATCTCGTGATAATTTTGAATCATATATTGCAAGGCATCTGCACAGGATTCTACACTTCCATTCTCAAACGAGAAGCCATATTTACCCTGACCTATTATCTCATAAGGTCCATCACCAGTTGCCACCAAGACAGGAAGTTTCGCAGCCATTCCTTCTGCAACAACCAAACCAAATCCCTCAAAACGAGAAGGGTGACACATAAAATCATAATCACAAAGATGCTGATAGATATATGTCCGATCCTTCAACCCAAGAAAACGAACTTGTTCTGACACATTCAAATTCTCTGACAATTCCTCCAAAATTTTACGAGAATTACCCTCCCCTATAAAATCTACACACAAATGTTCTATCCCTCTTTCTCGAAGCAATGCAATAGCACAAATCAGAATATCTTGCCCTTTTTTCTCATGATCAAGTCTGGCTACATTTACTATCCGGACCACTCTTCTAGCAGGCAAGAAATGAGACTCTTTAACCTTTACATCTTCTAGCTTGATACCATTAGTAATAATGAAAACATTATCAGATTGATAACGCTTCTGAATATCTTTTTTGACAGCACAAGATATCGCAAAAACTTTAGCAACCTTTTTCGGAGAAAAATTGATCCCTATATCATGACATGTATAACAGAGTTTATTCCTAATTCCAAATAAGAGATCAATAAGTGTCGATGAATGCAGATGTACCACATTTGCTCCAGACCTCAATAGTATTAAATTAAGGCGAAGAAAATACCACGGATTCCTAGATCCGATTGGTCTTCTAAGCTTGATAATCCTTACTCGTTTGTCAACTTGATTTAATAATATCTGAGAGTACGACTCATTAATAATGATCAATGTAATGTTATGACTTATTACCTGCTCATTCATAATATTGATAAGCATGGTCTCAGCTCCTCCCATGTTAAAGCTATATATACAATGTATAATCTTCATATTATTAATCACAAGTATTATCTAGCGAATGAAACGGATTTAAAACATTCATTTTACTGTGGACCTCATCGAAATATTCCAACGAATTATTTATAACGATAGTAATCTTCTGGAACTACACCATCTGGGATATGATAAATAAGAGCCTCCGTTAAGCGAAAGTAATCTCCAATTATGGTATTAGCTTTAGAATCTTCAATTCTGTACATCTCTTCAGCTATGAGTTTGGCAGGAGCTCCTCCAATCAAAGACCCTTCTTTTAGATAGCTATAGTCTTTACCAACCAAACTATTTGAAGCAACTATAGTAAAGCTAGGTAACACCGCTCCAGCCGACACAGTAGATGAGTTTCCAATCCAACACTGATCCCCTATCGTAACTGGACGTGTATGATTTTGAATCAATCTCTTGTCAAAGTTCGCAACATAATGAAAGCTACCATCTAGAATCTGCCCTCTATGGGCTATACGGCATAGCCTCCCTAGCGTTACTCTTGTTAAACAAGTAACATTACACATATCAGAGATACGGAACTTCTCTCCTATATCAAGAACGCCATAAGTTGAAACCAATATCTTATTTCCTGTACCTATTTCTCCCTTACCTCTAAAAATAATCAATCCTTCATTGTATAGCTCCGATTGGACTGACATATTGGAAGGAGCACCAGGTAAAACGATATTAAACTTAATCATACCCCAGGCTACTTTCCCTTCTATCTTGATTCGGCCAGACAAAGAGTAGAATCGAGGTCTTCCATAAACAAATATCGGTAATCTAACCGCTTGAAGAAATGGCAACGAACGAAAGTTTAGCCATAGTGTTGCAAGAGGATTAAACCAATTGGTAAAAAACAAACGTTCGAGTCGACCAAGCCCATAGCGACTATCAAGCACACTTACAATCTCAGCAAGCCTTCCAGAGCGATATAAATTCCTAAATGTTTCTAATTTCTTTTTCATCTACAAATGAGAGATTTAATTTTCTTCTTAATCCATATTCTCTCATCCACCTTTAAACCAAAGATATAAGTACAGGCAAGAGTAATAGATAAGTTAAGACAACTAAAAAGGATGAGCGATACAATTCCGTCTGGAGCATACAGCGTACAAAGCAAATAATTGCCAACTCCAGCAAAGAATACCACATATAATATTGGCTTAATGACCATCAATATATAGTCTGATATCGAAAGTTGAATATACCCCTTGAGAATAGTAAGAGCAACAAAGACATAAATAAATCGAATTAGCACTAGGATAATAAGTGGCAATACTGGATTGGGATAGCACAAAAGACCAACATAGCTAATAGGGAATACGAGAGAATATACTACTCCACCTACAATAGTGTATCTACGAAGTTCTCCAACTGCTTGCATCGCATTCCATAGAGGGTTGGTAAGAGAGTTAACTAAGGAGAATATTAACGCCCATACGACAAAACTAGCTGTCATAGAGGGAGGGTAGCTCAACCAAATCGACAGTATAAATTCTCTTTGAAATATAATAGGGAGACTAAGGGCCAACATCAAAAAGAAAGATAAACGCGAGCTATCAAACGTCAGTTTAACTAAAGAACGATGATCCCCAGAAGCAAATAATTTGATAACTTGAGGCTTAGTAGCTGTTATAAACCCCGTGTTGAAGTTATTAATTGCTTGCTCCACTTGAGATGAAATCCCCCTAGCAGCATTAACCGAAACGCCAAAAAAAGTATTCATAAGCATACTCAACCCTTGCCCATTGAGAGCCCAGACAGCCGTACCAAATGTATTCCAGCCAATAAAAGAAGATAGCTGTACAAACATCTTTTTATCCCAATACAGCCTTACCCTACATTCCTCATACTTATAAATACAATAGATTGCATAAAAAATCTGTACAGTGATAGTCATCGCAACATATAGCGAAGCATATAGCTTTAAGCGATCTATATCTACCCAACTAAGCACTGCTGCAATCGCTAGTTTTGAGAAGGCCTCAAAAACTCCAATATATGCATAGACCCGAAAGTTTTCTCTAGCAACAAGAACAGAGTTAAAAACAATTCCATTAATTGTGAAAAACAGAGAGATAATCGTTGCATGAAAGACCCACAAGGCCGCATCCACCCTATCTACAGGTATAATAAGTTTATTATAGATAAACCAAAGCCCAATTACTTCAGCAAACAATAATACAATTAATGATAGAAAAAAGAAAGACATTTGGCTCAATGCAAATACTCTACTAGCCTCTTCCTTTTCTCCTTTACCTTGAGCAATATTAAGGAATCTTTGGGTCGCATTAGATAGAGATGATGAAAAGAAGGCAAACATCAATGCCATTCCCCCAACTACGCTATATATACCGAAATCAGTCTCACCAAGAGCTGCAAGGATTACTCTCGATGTATAAAGACTTACGCCCATAATCAAAGCCATTCTGATATATAAAAATAAGGTATTTTTAGCTATCTGAGTATTTTGAGACATACAATAATCAAATTATAATGGCTTTTAAATAAATTCTGCTGAACCTTTACAAGATATAACCTTAGCCAGAATACCTGCTACTACTGATTCTGAAGGAATATCTTTAGATGCATTATTTACGCACTCCGCAGAAGTCAAGGATTTGCTTGCCTTCGACAAAAGGTAAGTCAAAGAAAGGCTTATGCGCTGTAAGGAATACAACAATATCGGCTTGAGCATAAGCGTCAGAAGCATCCGTAAGCAAATACTCCCTATGCTCCGAGATATTCGGCTCTACTACGAGAAGCTCTGCTCCATGAGCATCTGCATGCAGTTCCTTTACGATCTCCATAGCAGGAGATTCTCTTAAATCATCAATATTCGGTTTAAAGGCTAGTCCCATAAGAGCCACTACAGGCTTACGATTAGTCTCTAGTTCAAAACGAAGAATCGCATTCTTAACCTTTTCGGCACACCACTCTGCCTTATAATTGTTAATCGCTCTAGCTTCAGCAATTATTCGTGTTTCACTAGGATAAGAAGAAGTCAAGAAGTATGGGTCTACAGCTATACAATGTCCTCCGACACCACAACCAGGGTGCAAAATATTTACACGAGGATGCTTATTGGCCAAGCGAATAAGCTCCCAGACATTAATCCCCACCTTATCGCAGATTAACGAGAGTTCATTGGCAAAAGCAATTTGGACATCACGAGACGAATTTTCCACAAGCTTACACATTTCTGCCGTTGCAGCATTCGTCGCATGCAACTCTCCACGAACAAACTGACGATAAAACGCTTTCGCCTTTTCTGTAGCTTGAGCATCCATGCCACCGATAATACGGTCATTATGCTGTAATTCGTAAATTACGTTACCAGGCAAAACACGCTCTGGGCAATAGGCAATAGAAACCTTACCCTCTAGGTCAGGACGCTCCGAATAAATAAATTTCGCCATTTGTTCAGTCGTTCCTACAGGAGAAGTAGATTCGATAACATACAAATCTCCTTCCTTTAAGAAGGGGATAACAGATTTTGTAGCGGCTTCTACATAAGAAATGTCAGGAGTATACTCTGTCCCCTTAAAAGGAGTCGGCACAACAATAAAATAGGCATCAGCAAGCTCTGGTCGAGTCTGCGCCTTAAGCTTCCCCTTAGCAATTACATTCTGAAGCAGAGCCTCTAAGCCCGGCTCTACTATGTGTAGCTGTCCCCCATTCGTTTGAGCGACAACATGCTCATTTATATCTACACCTACAACATCTACACCTGCCTCAGCAGCAATAATTGCTGTAGGCAGACCAATATACCCAAGTCCTATAAAACACGCTTTCATAATGATTTGATACGATGATGTTATTCGTGATTATAATTGTAACTATAATTGCCATATCCATAACGGCGATGGTAATCACTCGTACCATTAAGTAAGAGCATCATACCATTGAAACGCTTTTCTTTATAGAAGGCTTCAATATGAGGCAATGCCGTCTTATCAATAGTTTCAGCACGTACGACAAATAACGTATGGTCTGCTAAATTCTTAATAATATCTACGTCTGCAACAATCTCTACTGGAGGACAATCAAGGAAGATAACATCATACTCCTCCTTCAGACGCACCAAGAGTTCTTCCAAACGAGGCGACTCTAGTAGTTCCGTCGGATTAGGTGGAATAGTTCCTACTGGAATCACATCAACCACTCCATCAAAGACGTTGCGATATAAAATATCGGAAAGGCGGTCAACCTGTTCGCTGAGATAATTCGCAATACCAATATGAGGAGAATTAATTTTCTTTGATGTACGAGCACGGCGAATATCCATATCCATAAGCAATACTCTCTTACCCTTAAGAGCAAAACTCTTAGCTAAGTTAAGAGCAACAAAAGTCTTACCACTACCGGGGACAAGGGAAGTCCCCATGACTACACGACACTCACCCGTACGCCCGAGCATAAACTCTAGATTGGTTCTCACACTACGAAAGGCCTCATTGATAATATCGCGTCCATTCTCCACAACTACTATTGGATTATCTTCAGCTCTGGAAACGCTCTTACGTCTTCCCAACCTATTCTTTTCTCCCATAGCCTCAGGAAGCTCTCCCACAAATGGGATATCTGAGTGCTCAAAATCCTTGCGAGAGCGTACCTTATTATCAAACAAGACTTTCAGATACATTGCCGCTAGAGGGAAAGCCAAGCCTAATATAAATGCTATAGCTAATATATTAGCTTTCTTTGGGAAAGTAGCTTTAGGCGAACCATTAGGAATAGAGATTACTCGTGTGTTATTGGCAGAGAAAGCCTGAGTAAGCTCATTCTCTTCTCTCTTTTGCAGTAGGTAGAGATATAAGGCTTCTTTGACCTTTTGCTGACGACCTTCTGACAATAAGAAGTTTGCTTGCTCAGGACTAGCTGCAACGAGATTGGTCGTTTGTTGCTTGCTACCCTCTAGGACTTTAATTTGAGTCTGAACTGCAAGAAGTTGATTGTCTAGAGAAGCCAATATCGCAGGCTTTAAATGCTCCATACTCTCATCTAAATCTCGCACAAGCGGACTATGCTCACCACTATTTAGGACATAGTTATTACGCTTAAGCAGTAATTCATTAAACTCCTTAATCTGAGTCTCTAGTGCTGGATTTTGTATATTACCATTGACAGGCAATAGTTTAGACTTATCTAGGCTACGAAGCATATTGCGCACATGCTTGGCCATATACTCTTGGCTCTTAAGCGCTGTTATCTGAGCTGCTACATCCGTCATCTGACTCATGTACAGCTTTGAAGCCTCTTCTACATCAGGCAAAAGATTCTTACTCTTATAGGCAGTAATCGTCTTATCAACACTACCTAAGTCTTGTACAATCACCTGCAAACGGTCATCGATAAACTTTGAAGCATTCTGTGATGCGATATTTTTATCTCTCAGATAAGACTCATTATATACCCCTATCAGAGTATTGAGTATATTATCGGCACGCTCAATAGATTGGTCATCAATACTCAACTCTAAAACACTACTCTTTTCATCAGTCATAGAGACTTTAACCTCTTTGCTATACTTCTCAATAGCAGAGAATAGGTCACTATGCTCTAAACGAATTTCAGGAATATTCGTTAGTGCGATACGCTCATCTCGCTCAAGAGTAATTTTACCTAGTGGACTTATCTTTGTTTCCCCAGCTCTCAAACGGAGACTAGTAGATGCCAACTCCTCGCCATTGCGAACAAACTTATCTAGTTCAGCCGTTCCATCAGCATTAATAGTCATTTCTAATCTAGCCGTTGCATTCTCGGACAAATCATGGAATACTAGGCGCATAGGTAACTCTGAGCCATACAGAGGTTTACGATGAAAAGACGAGATTACGCTATAGGTATTTTGTAAGTCTAGTCTCTTAACCACCTCAGACATCAACATAGGGGACTGCATAGTAATGAGTTCATTATTGACATTCACATTACCTGCAACCAAGCCCATATCAGCAAAAGCTGAAGTTACATCACTTGTAAGACCTTTAGCTTTCCCCTCTTCTTTGATTAAGACAGAGGCTTTACGTGTATATACAGGAGAAGTAGTTAGGATATATATTACAGCCAAAGATATTGTTATGGCAAGAGATATCAATACCCAATACCATTTCTGCCTAAATACAATCCAAAGTTCAGAAAAGTTAATTAGCGATTCTTCTTGTTCTATTTGTTGCTCCATGATTATCTACGTAAGAAAAATAGCCCGATTGTGGTCGCTAAAGAAGCTAGAGAAATCCAAAACGACGTTGAAAGGACGTTATTACCATTTACTGTCGATTGTCCAACACGAAAGCTATTGGGTTCAACATAAATCAAATCATTCTGCTTTATATAGTAAGCAGGCGAAGCATAGAGGTCTTCTGCTCGACGCAAATCCACACGATAAGTTTTACGCTGTCCATGCTCCTCTCTTATGACAAGGATATTATTACGCTGACCATAAATTGTAAGGTCTCCAGCCATACCTAGAGCCTCTAGAAGAGTAAGCTTATCACGTTCTATCGCATAACGACCGGGCCGCTGCACTTCCCCCATGACAGATACACTCAAGTTCGCATACTCAACAGTAACGACAGCTTCACGCAGATGTTTTGCTTCAAGTAATCTTGACTTAATGTCTTCGCCAACTTCTATGCGCGTTTTACCTGCAACATCAATCTTGCCGAGTATAGGAAAATCAATCTTGCCATCATTATCAACAGTATAAACAGATAAACCTTGAGGAGTCTGAAAAGCTATATCCGCAGGCGTACCTATTTGGGTCATCTTAGCAGGAAGATTAAATAAGTCAGCAAGTGTAGCATCCTTGCTCTTCACTATAATTGAAATCTTATCCTGAGGCGCAAGCTTAATCAAAGCGTCTGCCCCAATAGTCTGAACCGCTCCACTCTGAACATCCTGCAAATAGACAATATCCTTCTTATTTGCACAGCTTCCCAAAACAAGTAATGAGGAAAGCATTAAGGCATAAAGA
>QWCZ01001599.1_pt1 | contig 15615 bp, 9 predicted proteins | sample 1972651 | NCBI WGS metagenome assembly QWCZ01 (sample SAMN09866695, study PRJNA288562) | Human oral metagenome isolate pre1_saliva, whole genome shotgun sequencing... | isolation source: mouth | host: Homo sapiens | place: USA: California
CTTCGCATCACGCGGGTCGATGGTGCAGGTCAGCACCCCACGGAAGTCCTCACGCTGTGCGAGCTCCTCTTCGGTGATCTCGGCAGAGAGTGCTTCGGCAGCCTTCTCTACGGCCTCGGGATAGCTATAGGGGAGGCCGAACTCGGCGAGGATGGCGTGCATCTCCGTAGAGTTATCGCCGGCCTTACCGAGGATATCGATGACTTCCCCGCGAGGGTTCTTGCTCTTGCGGTCCCAGTCGGTGATGCGCACGACGACCTTATCATGGCCCGTCGCACCCATAGTCTTATCCTCGGGGATGAAGACATCCTGGCGTAGCTCTCTATTGAGCGAGACGAAGAAGGCATAGCCACGAGAGATCTGCAGACGCCCGACATAGGTCGCCTCACGGCGCTCCAGGATCTCGACGACCTGCACACGCTTGTACTCACCACGGCGGGTACGCACGAAGGACACGGCGACACGGTCGCCATGCAGGGCATTGGCGAGCGCACGATCAGAGAGAGGGAGGGTATCGATCTCGGGGTCATCGGGGATGAAGGAGGCACGGCCTGCACGATAGTCAAAGCGCCCTTCGAGGCGCTCCTTCGAGAGGCCACCACGGACGAAGCGCCCGGGCTCCAGCTCCTGGATCTCGCCACCTTCGGCCATCGAGACGAGCGTCTGGTAGATGGCGCGCTTCTGCCCCATATTCGTCTTACCGAAGGCATGGCAGACCTGCTTGTAGGTCAGTACACGCCCATCATTCTGCTCAAATACCAGGCGTGCGATGCGGAGGATATCCCGCTTATTTATGGATTGCCCTTTGTCTGTGCCTTGCTTGGAGGGCTTCCCCTTCTTGGCAGAGATGGGCTTATTCTTTTTACTCATCATTCAATTCTTTATGGATAATAGGCCACTCTCCTACGGCAGGTATCGCGGAGGATACCCACCGAAGGAAGGCGGCCAAGGGGGAGGTAAGTGATGTGTAGCTGTCTGATGAGTAGTGGGCGGAGCCCAAGAGGGGGCGTGCCTACGCCTCAGTGGGGATGACGAGCTTGTATCCCTTACCGTGGACGTTCTTGATCTCGACGCGAGGATCAGCATCGAGCATGCGACGAAGCTTCGTCACATAGACGTCCATACTACGCTGGCTGAAGGAGTTCTCATGCCCGCCAGTAGGCTCGGTGAGCCCCCAGATGACGTTGAGCGCATGGCTACGCTCGAGCGTCTGATTGGCGAAGAGACAGAGCAGCGAGAGCAGCTCGCACTCCTTGGTCGTCAGGCGACGTGACGTCTCGCCGAGGGAGAGCGTCTGAGTCGTCGTATTGAAGATATAGCGCCCGAGCTGGTACACGCGCTGGGGCTCCTTCTCGCCCTCGTGCTTGATCGTGCGGCGCAGGATCGCCTCGATACGCAGGAGGAGCTCCTCCATGCTGAAGGGCTTGGTGATGTAGTCGTCAGCCCCAGAGCGGAAGCCCTCGAGGATGTTCTCACGCATACCGAGGGCGGTGAGGAAGATGATGGGTACGTCGGCCGAGAGGCTACGAATGTCCTTTGCCAGGGTGAGACCATCACGCTTAGGCATCATGATATCCAGGAGACAAAGGTCGTACTTAGCGCTCTTGAAGGCTTCCCATCCCTGGTCACCATCAGTACAGAGCGTGACGGCGAACTTCTTACTCTGCAGGAGCTCCTGAAGGATGGTCCCGAGGTTCTCTTCATCCTCACAGAGGAGGATCTTTAATGGTTCGTCCATAGTCTTTAATCTATTAGCTGTCGTAGTTTTTTAATCTATATACTGTATAGGTAGGTAACGCAAACCGCTTGGTAGCACTACTCCGGCTCAGAGGCCGGTAGGCGAATGATCATCTTAGTCCCCGCACCCAGCTCACTCTCGGCGACGATCGTACCGCCACACTGGTTGATGACGGAGGTCACGTACGCCAGACCCAGGCCAAAGCCTCGCACGTCGTGGCGCTTGCCGGAGGTGACGCGGTAGAAGCGGTCGAAGATACGCTTCAGCTCGCGCTTCTCCATCCCGATCCCATTATCCTCGATGGTGATACGGATCTTGCCGTCTTCGTCAGCAGTACGGATCGCCAGGTGCAGGGGCACATCGGGGCGGCTGTACTTGACCGCGTTGTCGAGGAGGTTGAAGAAGACGTTGGAGAGGTGAATTTGATTTCCCTGCACCCACGTATTCAGGGCATCCAGGTCCAGCTCCAGGTCTCCGCCACGCTGCTGGGCGTGGAAGGTATAAATCTCCGCTACGGGCAAGAGCAGCTCATTGACGTCCAAGGGCTCCAGCGAGAAGCGCCCCGAAGCTCCGTCCAGCAGCGAGAACTGCAGCACCTTGTCGATGAGGAACTTCATACGCTGCGCCTCCAGCCCGATGATATCCAGTGCACTCTGAGCTCGCGGCGTGAGGTCGCCCCGCTCGGCAAGTGATTGCCCCAGCGACTGACTGGAGAGGAGGATGGTACTCACAGGCGTCTTCAGCTCATGCGTCATATTGTTGATGAAGCTCGTGCGCTGTGAGGAGAAGCTCATGTGCTTGAGCAGGACCCCGAGGGCGGAGAAGCCGAGGACAAGCACGATGATGGTGGAGATGAAGCTGGGCAATGCCAGCCGAAGCACCTCCGACTTCGTGGGGGTGACGTCAAGCGTGACCTTCATGCGCTCTTCCCACCGCTTGGCATTGACCATCGTCGGGGGGATGTACTCGTAGAGCGTACGCCCCTGGTAGTCATGTAGCGACATCATATAGGGCCCGCAGAGATCCTTGTTGTCCAGATGCTCACGGATGAGACTCTTCAAGAGACGCACATTCACCATCTGTGGGATGCTATCCTTGTTGTAGCTATCATATAGATACTTCAGGATGTAGCGGTCAAGCGCATGGACGTTGGCGAAGTAGGCGTGTACAAGGCGGTCGGACGGACGGTAGTCGACACGACTCGTATTCCCCTTGTGTGGCATCTTCAGGTAGATGTTCTCTCGATCCAGCGCCCGCCGGACGCTCTGGGTGTCGAGCTTGGTGCGCGTCCAGATATCGAACGAAGCGACAGAGGTCGGTAGGAACTCGCTGTCCTCAAAGCGGTCATTCTTACGATTGAGTCCCTTATTGAGGTAGCGAATGAGCTCACGTACCTGCAGCTCTTCAGCCACCTCGCCCATTGCTTCCTTCATCTGATTGCGAATCCCCTCGGTGCGCAGCTCAAGCACGCGACCATAGTATTCGTATTGCACCCATGAGAGGAGTCCATAGGCCGAGACAAGGGCCATGACGATGATCCAGATGACTCGTTTTCTCATGAACGATGCGGTAGCTATTGAGAGTGACGACTAAAGAGACACATTACTGTTATTATATGCAAAGATAAGCATTTCTGCCCTTCGCACCGTTAATTCCTTTTCAAAGCGTCAAAGACACCCCCTTTCTTCCTCACTCACACAGCGATAAGGTAAAGATATGTCACCTTGAAATTCGCTTACGAAGCAGCATCCTACCGACGCTACACCACGCGGTCTCCACCCGCCGCCACCCTGAGGATGCGAAGCCGATACATCGCTTTTAGCCCAGCACTTGCGCCCGAGCCTGTTGCCGCGAGTCCTGCCCGCTATTTAGTGTACTAAGGCATCGCACGCCCAACTCTCCGATATACCTCTCCGAAGTAACCGAGCAAGCCCTTCGCCTTATCGCAAGTATTCCTCTCATCCAGCGGAAGGAAAAGCATCGCTCTCGCGAAGAAAAAAGCACCTTCACGTAGTGGTTTTCCTCTGTCTACGTACGTAGTCTTAATGACCAGGCACGAAAACCCTAAAGTCTACGTACGTAGATATTAGAGCCACGTACGTAGCCCAAACTTATCTACCACTCGTCCACAACTTTTATTCCTATGCGGAGCAACGGCTACAATAGTCGTTTGACTCCAGACCAGTAGTCGTCTGCACACCGACCTCCCGAGCTTCGTCTACAAGCCACTATAATCAGGAAGCCACATACCGCCAAGGCGGCAGTGAGAGGACAGCAGTATTCGGCGAGAAATCCCTACGATAGGGAGCCCCTTCCCCTACACACTATTATATAAGGAGTCGTATGGGGCATACCGCATCAGCGCGAGAAGCTAGGAAGCGATAAGCGGAATACAAAAGCGCACCGATGAGAGGAGCGAAAGCCCACCTCCGCGAAGACCTATTCTTAAATACCAAAACCAAGAGCGTCACGTTCCTTTGATGCGCGTCGAAAACCAAACGAGCTTCCTAAATTATTTAAGGTTATTTCGACCTGAAAAACACCCTATCCCAAGGCCTTCCGATGAGAAAATTTCGCCCATAACAAGCCCACATCTCAGACAAGCAAGAGCAGGAAAAAGAGCCTACACCCACCCACGCACATATACATACTGTACAGACACTTACAGCTGTACATCTATACATCTTTTCCTCCTTTTCACAGACCGTAAAAGTCCCTACAGGTAGCGACAAATCGCCTTCTTCACGGCTCCCCGTAGCACCCTACTATTGGATAGGAAATAAAAATCTCTACATTTGAAAAAAGGATACGCTGGAGCACGGGTGGGGCAACCCTCCCTTTAGGAGAAAGACATGACGTGAAAGACCGCGAGGATGACACCTCCAGAGTACCCCATGAATAGATAGTAATCCCAAGTTACGGCTCAAAGCAAGTACGCACATATCACACTAAAACTACTATTCTCATGAGAAGAGCACTTTTCTTCCTCCTCGCCCTCTTCCTCTTCGCAGGAGTGGGTTGGTCGCAGAAGAAGATGATCACCGTCACGGGGGTCATCATCTCATCTGCGGATAAGGAGCCCGTCATCGCAGCCAGCGTGTCCTGCGTCGAGTTCCCCACCACAGGGACTCTGACCGACGTCAACGGACGATTCACGCTGAAGCTACCAGATGCAGCTAAGCACCTTACGATTAGCTGCATCGGATTCAACAAGCTCAAGCTGCCCATCGCCTCAGGTGAGATGAAGATCACCCTGCAGGCAGAAGAGCAGGTGATCAAGGACGTCGTCATCACGGGGTATGGGAACACCCGTAAGTCTGCCTTCGCAGGGTCTGCTACGACCATCTCCACGAAGAACATGAAGGACGTGCCCACCACATCCCTCGAAGATAAGCTCACTGGGGCTATCGCAGGGGTAGCAGTGAACTCCAACTCAGGTCAGCCCGGTAGCATCGCTACGGTGCGTATCCGTGGTCTCGGCTCTATCAACGCTGGTAGCGACCCACTCTACGTCATCGACGGGGTACCTGTCAATAACAGTAGCGCCTCAGTCTTTGACTACGCTAAGGGGGGTATGAGTCCACTCTCTACGATCAACTCCAACGACATCGAGAATATCACCGTCATCAAGGACGCTGGTGCTGCAGCCCTCTACGGCTCACGTGCAGCTAACGGGGTCGTCGTCATCACGACCAAGAGCGGACGTGCTGGGAAGACGCACTACAACTTCAAGGCTGACTGGGGTAGCTCCGATATGGCTATCGACTACCGCCCTACCCTCAGCGCTGAGAAGCGTAACGAACTGATCCGCCACGGGTACACCAAGTACTACAGCGAGCTCCGCGACAAGACGACGAATCAGCTCCTCTACCCCAACGCCTCTGACGTAGCAGCTCAAGTAGAGAAGACCATCGGTACCGCTATCGCTAAGCCTTGGTCTGGCTACACGGACTGGCGCAAGATCCTCCTTCGCAATGGCGCTTCACAGAACTACGAGTTCAGCGTCTCAGGTGGTGGTGAGAAGACGAAGTTCTACACCTCGATGTCCTACGCTGACCAGAAGGGTATCTCACTGGCCTCTGACTTCAACCGTCTGACTGGTAGCTTCAACGTCAGCCACACCGACCGCCGTCTGGAGCTGAAGGCTCGTATGCTCTTCGCTAAGACCAAGCAGCACACCAGCAGTGAAGGCAGTGCCTACGCTAACCCTATCTACGGGATATCCGCTACGCTGACTCCATCCAACTATCCCTTCAAGGAAGATGGATCTTACAACAGCAGCTTCTCGGGGAACAACAACATCAACCCCCTCTTCGCCACGACGCAAAACTTCTCCGAAACGCAGCTCGTGCGCGTCTACCCCTCTCTCGAAGCTTCGTTCACCCTTTTCCCCTGGCTGAAGCTTCGTCAGAATGTCAGCTACGACTACATCAACTCCGAAGAAGCCGTCTGGTGGGATCCTCGCCAAGGTGACGGTGAAGCTGCTAACGGGGTCTTCCAGCGCTCCAACCTTGAGCGTGCTACCCTCTCCACACAGTCTCAGCTCTACGCTAACCATGACTTCGGCAAGCACCACCTCTCTGGTGTAGCCAGCTTCGAGTCCGAAGCCTTCGACCGGCTGAACGTCTATATCTGGGGTACTGACTTCCCCTCTTACCTCAAGTACGAACTGGGGAATGCAGGGAACTCAAGCGGTAGCACCGAAGTCGACAAGACCCGCATGCTCTCCTTCCTCGTCAAGGGGGACTACGCTTACGATGACCGCTACATCTTCGGTGCTTCGGCTCGCTGGGACGGCTCTTCTCGCCTCGCTCCTGCTCACCGCTGGGGGCTCTTCTGGTCACTCTCTGGCTCATGGAACATCGGTAAGGAAAAGTTCATGAAGTCTCTCGAGCCCATCCTCTCCGACACCCGCCTGCGCCTCTCTTATGGTGCTAACGGTACGCTCCCCTACGGCTACTACGACCACCTCTCCCTCTACAGCTTCGGCTACAACTACAACGGGGGTACGGGGGCTTCGGAAAGCGATCTCGGCTCACCCAACCTCTCTTGGGAAAAGAACAAGGCTTTCAACCTCGGTCTTGACTTCCGCCTCTTCAATCGTGTCGGTGTTACCTTCGACTACTACAACCGTCTGACTACCGACCTACTCCTCTACAAGAACATCTCAGGTACGACGGGCTTCAGTAGCGAGCTGCAGAACGTAGGTAGTATGCGTAACACGGGCTTCGAAGTCGAGCTGCGCTCCACCAACATCTCTACGGACAAGTTCTCTTGGAGCACGACCTTCTCCCTCGGCCACAATAAGAATACCCTCCTGCGCTACGACGGCGTACAAACCACACGTGTAGACCGCACTTGGATCCACGAAGTTGGTCACCCCTACAACGCCTACTATCTGGCTGAATACGCTGGTATCGACCCCAACACGGGTAAGGTACAGTACTACTCCAATAAGTACGACGAAGCCACGAAGACCTACGACCGCTCCATCGTCACGGAGGGCTCTCAGGCCAACCGTCGTCGTATCGATGACAAGCCCTTTGACCCCACCTTCACTGGCGGGCTTATCAACAACATCACTTGGGGCCCCGTCGACATCAACTTCACCCTCAGCTACTCCCTCGGTGGCTACCTCTACGATAGCGCTACCGCGCTCTACCAGGACGGTAACGAAGAAGTGCTGAACCTGGCTATCCCCAAGTACTACGACATCAATAAGATCTGGAAGCAGGTCGGTGACAAGACGGAGCTTCCCTCCTTCGAGCCTACGAATACGTATACGTACTCGACCCGCTTCCTGCGCCCCACCGACCACCTGCGTCTGAAGAACTTCACCATCGGCTTCACTGCTCCTAAGCGCTGGACTGAGAAGATCGGTGTCAACACCCTGCGCCTCTACGCTGCAGGTAACAACCTCCTCACGTGGAAGGATAAGATGCTCGTCGTCGACCCCGAGCAGCGTGGCTTCGTAGCCTACGGCACGCCTCCCCTGCGCACCGTCACCTTCGGTCTTCAGGTCGGTATCTAGTCTATTGCTAACCACACAAATGACAGTTCAAGTCTTATGAAAAGGATCATCATAGGCCTCGTGGCCTCCCTGGGCCTCGTGGCCAGCATCTCGTCCTGTAAGGGTTACTTCAACACCGAGCCTTCGAACGCCACTGGCACGGAGAAGGCGCTCAAGGAAGCAAGCCTCCTACAGCCCTCCCTCCGTGGTCTCTTTGACGGCCTCCAGGGAGGAAGATCCAGCACCTCATACTACGGTCAATCCTTCACCATCATAGGGGATGTACGAGGGGATGATATGCAGTGCCCCACCGTAGGCTCCCGCGGGAATAATTACTACAAGATGGACTATACCCGTAGCAATATCACGGGGCCTTGGTTCAAGATCTACAATACGATCCGTCGTGCTAACCGCCTCCTGCAGATGTGCGAAAAGCTCTCTCAGGGAGCTTCAGCCAGCCTACAGAAGGAGATCGCTAATGCCAAGGCTCAAGCTCAGGCCGTACGAGCACTCTGCTACTTCGACCTCTGCCGTGTCTACGCTACGCCTTATCCCTACTCCAACGATGGGGCTGCGCTGGGTGTCCCCCTCATCGAGGGGATCCCTGATAATGCTGCTACACCAGGTCGTAAAACCCTCAAGGAGTGCTATGACTTCATCATCAAGGACCTCACGGAGGCCATCTCCAGCAATGCCCTTGAGGATACCAGCTATGGCTACATCAGCAAGTCTGCAGCTAAGGCACTTCTGGCTCGCGTGTACCTCTACAAGGGCGACACCGAGGGCAATACGAAGGCACTCAGCCTGAGCAAGGAAGTCATCGACAGCCATCTCTATGAGCTCGCTACCGATGTCACGACCTACAAGCAGGTATGGAGCGAAGCCAGCTCGAAGGAAATGATCTTCTCGATCGTGAACTTCGACTCTAAGGACTGGGCTGACCGTGAAGGGCTTGCCTACGTACTCAACGTCAACGGGTATTACAACGCCTTCATCACGAAGAAGTTCTACGAAGAGATGAAGGAAGACGACAACGATATCCGCTGGAATGTCCTCTGGGCAAGCGAAGGCACGAAGGCTGAAGGGGTCGTGAAGAACCTCCCCGACGCTACGCCTGATATGAAGATGTTCATCGGGAAGTACCCTGGTAAGGCAGCCCTCAAGGATATGCGTACCAACGATATCCCCGTCATCCGTCTGGCTGAAGTCTATCTGAACGCTGCTGAAGCTGCCTTTAAGCTCGGCGATACGTCTACCGCCCTGACTTATCTCAATGTCATCGTCAAGCGTGCTAACCCCGCCAAGAGCGTCGCTGCTGGCGACCTGACCCTCGCTCGCATCCTCAAGGAGCGTAGCAAGGAACTCGTCGGAGAAGGCCACCGCTTCTATGACCTGATGCGTAATGGTCAGACTTGCGAACGCTTCTATAAGGGTCTTCCCGGCTGGCACGGCGCACTGATCAACGAAGCTCGCTCCTTCGACCACACGTACTTCCGCACGATCCTCCCCATCCCCGAGAGCGAAATCAATGCGAATGCTACGCTGGGCAAGCAGCAGAACCCTGGTTACTAAGCCTCTTAGAGGGTGGGCACCGCCCAGCTCTCTGAAGTAACCCTACTATAGCATCTCCCCCCGTCACTCGAATAGAGCTGGCGGGGGGAGATGTCGTTTTATAGGAGAGCAAAGCGTCCCGAAAGAGAAGGTGCGCAAAGCTATATGGGTCGCTGAGTGAACCTATATAGGTACGCTCTCTGACCTATATAGGTTGCCATCACGACCAATATAAGTTCGCCCGACGACCTATATAGGTTGGCACACCTATCACGACAGAGGTGCATCACCGCCTCGGGAGCAAGCCCAGCAAATCCCACATAGGAAGAGTGTAAATACCCTGCAGGAAGCGCGACTTCCCCCGAAGGTGCATTTCCCTCTATAGCCCTAAAAAGTGTATCTTTGTGATTAATAAATTGGCGATAGTAGACGTGCCCAAGATCGTAGATAAGTATATCCTCCGGACTTTCATCCCGCTCTTCGTGATGAGCTTCGCCGTGTGCTGGTTCATCGTGGTGATGCAGTTCCTCTGGCGCTACATCGATGAGCTGGTCGGCAAGGGGCTAAGTGGCTTCATGCTGCTGAAGATCATCTTCTATGCAGCCCTATCCTTCATCCCTATGTCGCTCCCGCTGGGTATCCTGCTGGCGTCGCTGATGACGCTGGGCAATCTGGGTGAGCGCCTTGAGCTCCTTGCGCTCAAAGCCTCGGGGATCCGCCTCTACCGCATCATCCGCCCCATCATGCTCCTCGTCGTGGCGATGGCATGCGGGCTCTTCTACTTCCAAAACGATCTGATGATCCGTGCCCAGGTCCGTATGTGGACCCTGGTCATCACAGCTAAGTATGCAGCCCCCGAGATGGAGATCACCCCGGGGGTATTCTATACCGGGATCCCAGGCTACAGCCTCTACGCCAAGAGCCGCGATGCGGGCACAGGGCTGATGCACCGTATGATGGTCTACGATATGAGCCGTGGCTACCTCAATCCGCGCATCATCCGTGCCGACTCGGGCCGTCTGGTGATGGATAAGAGTAAGAAGTTCCTCGTCCTCAAGCTCTACCAAGGCCAGAGCTTTGAGAACATCCAGACGCAGAGCTACAATACCGTCAGCGAGCCCGTCCCCTACATGCTTCCTCACTTCGACTACAGTGAGACCTTCATCCCCTTCGACGCCAATATCAAGATGCAGGACGAGGGAGAGCTCAGCTCCATGTACGTCGGGAAGAATCTTCACCAGCTGCAGGTATCCATTGACTCCATCCGCCCCATCCTCGACAGCACGCGCAATAGCTACGCTCGCATCGTGCAGTCCGACCTCTTGACCAGCCACTATGGCTTCTCACCCTACGCCTACGAGGATACCACGGTCTTCGCCCGCCAGCAGGAGCGTATCGCTACTCTCGTGAAAGAGACCAGCGGAGTGAAGCCGGAGGAAGCCAAGGCATCACTCACACTCACTGCACAAGACAGCCTACAGGCTATCGGCTCCGCCCTCGACAAGGCGAAGCGTATCACGGAGGAAGCCCAGATCTATACGGGTACGGACGACACAGAGTTCTATCACTACCGCACCTTCCATCAAGAGTGGCATCGTAAGTTCACCTTCCCCGTCTCCTGTATCATCTTCGCCCTCATCGGTGCCAGCCTCGGCGCCATCGTACGTCGTGGGGGGATCGGGATGCCTATCATCATCTCCATCTTCTTCTTCGTCGTCTACTTTATCATCGACTCCTTCGGCACGAACATGCTACGCAGCGAGTCGATACCTATCTGGCTGGGGATGTGGCTGAGTAACATCCTCCTCTTCCCTGTCGGGATATTCCTCGCATACAAGGCGAACCAAGACTCTTCGGCGCTCAACGTCGAGGCCTACGTGATCTTCTTCCGCAAGCTCTTCGGCTTCCGCGGTGTCCGTAAGGTCGAGTATCAAGAGCTCATCATCGAAGAAGCCGACTACGAGGCTGGTGCTGCCGCTGTGGCACAAGCCATCGCGCATACCGATGCCCTCCTGCGCAGCCCCATGCTCTCAGGACGTATCTGGCAGATCTGGAGTAATGGATCTGAGCAGCAGGCATTGGCAGCCCTCAGCGAAGAGCTCGACGCTATCACCGAGAGCCTGCGCCACACGCCCTCACGACTCTTGGTCAGCAAGCTCTGCGACCTCCCGCTCCTCCCCACACGCCTCTCGCCCTTCCTCCCAGAGGAGCCGCGCTGGGGCCGTATACTTGGAGCTATCTTCCCCATATCTCTTCCGTTTGGGCTCTTCCTCTCACGAGTACGCACCCACCTCAAGGCTGACCTTCGCACGACACGCACGGTGCTCACGCAGATCGCCGAAGAGGTCGCCGTAGCTGCTAAGGGAGTCCATCGCCCCGCCCCCGAATTATCCACTACACAGCCTACCGAGCCAGACTCCTGGCAGGTAGCTATACACACACAAGATCTATGAGCGAAATCAAGCTAAACACCATCGAGGAAGCCCTCGAAGACTTCCGCCGTGGTGAATTCCTTATCGTCGTCGACGATGAGGACCGCGAGAACGAAGGCGACTTCATCATCGCCGCTGAAAAGGTCACCCCCGAGAAGGTGAACTTCATGATGCGCTACGGCCGTGGTGTCCTCTGCGCACCTATCACCGAAGACCGTGCCCGTGAACTCGAGCTCGAGATGCAGGTACCCAACAATACCTCCGTCCACGAGACCCCATTCACCGTCACCGTCGACCGACTCGGCAATGGCTGCACCACCGGTGTATCGATGTATGACCGTGCCCAGACGATCCTCGCCTTAGCTGACCCCAATATCACCCCGGGCGATCTGGCCCGTCCTGGTCACGTCTGCCCACTGCGTGCTCGCAACAAGGGGGTACTGCGCCGCGCGGGGCATACCGAAGCGGCCGTTGACCTGGCCCGTCTGGCAGGCCTGCAGCCCGTAGCCGCACTCATCGAGATCATCAACGAGGATGGTACGATGGCTCGCCTTCCCCAGCTGTGGGAGGTCGCTCAGCGCTTCGGCCTGAAGATCATCACCATCAAGGATCTCATCGCCTACCGCCTCCGCACGGAGAGCATCGTAGAGCGTGGTGAAGAGGTCGCCCACGGGCGACATCTTCGGCTCTATGCGCTGCGAGTGTGGCGAGCAGCTACACAAGGCTATGGAGCTCATCGAGAAGGAAGGTCGCGGTGTCGTCGTCTACCTCAATCAGGAAGGTCGTGGCATCGGTCTTATGGAGAAGATCCGCGCCTACAAGCTCCAGGAAGAGGGCTTAGACACCGTCGAAGCGAACCTCCACCTCGGTCACCAGGCTGACGAACGTGACTACGGCGTCGGCGCTCAGATCCTCCAGCAGCTCGGCATCCAGCAGATGCGCCTGCTCTCCAACAACCCCATCAAGCGCGTCGGCCTCGAAGGCTACGGCCTCGAAGTCGTCGAGACGCTTCCTCTGGAGATCCAGCCCAATGAGCATAACGCCTTCTACATGCAGACGAAGAAGGATCGCATGGGCCACGTCCTCCCCCACCTCAAGTAATCACCCACTTCATCCATATAGCTTATGGCAATATTCGTCAACGAAGTCTCCCGCACTTTCGGGGAGTACCTCCTTATCCCAGGGCTCACGACACGTCAGTGCACCCCACAGAACGTCTCGCTGACCACACCGCTGGTCCGCTTCGCTCGTGGCCAGGAGCCCCGCATCAGCCTCAATATCCCCTTCGTCTCGGCGATCATGCAGTCGGTCTCCAACGATACGCTGGCCATCGAGCTGGCTCGCAATGGCGGGCTCTCCTTCATCTACGGCTCACAGCCCATCACTGAGCAGGCTGAGATGGTGCGCCGCGTGAAGAAGTTCAAGGCAGGCTTCGTATCGAGCGACTCCAACATTCGCCCCGACGCGACGCTGCGTGATGTCCTTGCTCTGCGTGCCCGAATGGGTCACTCGACGATCGGCGTCACCGAAGACGGCTCGCCCAACGGCCGTCTGCTCGGTATCGTCACCAGCCGTGACTACCGCATCGGCACCACGCCCGAGGATGCGCTCGTCAAGGACTTTATGACCCCCTTCTCCAAGCTCAAGGTTGGTCGCCTCGGCATCTCCCTCAAGGAAGCCAACAACATCATCTGGGAGCACAAGCTCAATACCCTGCCCATCATCGATGAGAACGACAACCTCGTCTACCTCGTCTTCCGCAAGGACTACGATGCACACAGGGACAACCCCATCGAGCTCTCTAATAAGGCTACGAAGGAGCTCCTCGTAGGCGCTGGTATCAACACCCGCGACTACGCTGAGCGTGTCCCCGCCCTCATCGAAGCTGGTGCAGACGTCCTCTGTATCGACTCCTCCGATGGCTACTCTGAGTGGCAGTACGACACCCTCCGCTGGATCCGCGAGAAGTACGGCGACAAGGTCCTCGTCGGTGCTGGTAACGTCGTCGACGAAGAGGGCTTCCGCTACCTCGCTGAGGCTGGTGCAGACTTCATCAAGGTCGGTATCGGTGGTGGCTCCATCTGTATCACTCGTGAGCAGAAGGGTATCGGTCGCGGTCAGGCCACGGCGATCATTGATGTCGCTCAGGCTCGTGACAAGTACTTCGAGGAGACGGGTATCTACGTCCCCATCTGTAGCGACGGTGGTCTGGTACACGACTACCACATGACGCTAGCTATCGCTATGGGTGCCGACTTCCTCATGATGGGTCGCTACTTCGCTCGCTTTGACGAGTCGCCCACACGCAAGCTCAAGATCGGCAACAACATCGTCAAGGAATACTGGGGCGAAGGCTCGAACCGCGCTCAGAACTGGCAGCGCTACGACAGCGGTGGCAGCGAAGCTCTGAAGTTCGAAGAAGGTGTCGACAGCTACGTCCCCTACGCTGGTAAGCTCAAGGACAACCTCGCACAGACCCTCGGTAAGATGAAGGCCACGATGTGCAGCTGCGGTGCTATCACCCTGCCCGAGCTCCAGCAGAAGGCTAAGATCACCCTCGTCTCCAGCACCTCCATCGTCGAAGGGGGCGCACATGATGTGATCCTCAAGGATCGCGGATGATCACCCTACTCGGACCTACCGCATCGGGCAAGACCGCCCTGGCCGTCCGCCTGGCGCATAGACTTGGCTCAGAGATCCTCAGTGCGGACTCGCGCCAAGTCTATCGCGGCATGGACGTCGGCACCGGCAAGGACCTCTCCGAGTACACCTATGGGGGGACGACCATCCCCTACCACCTCATCGACATCGTCCCTGCGGGGACAAAGTACAACCTCTTCGCATGGCAGCACGCCTTCCACGAGGCGTATGCTGCCATCCGCGAGCGAGGCATCCAGCACCCCATCCTCTGTGGCGGCACGGGGCTCTATGCCGAAGCCGTCCTCCGAGGCTATCATCTACCCGACGTAGCGCCCAATCCAGCGCTACGAGAGAGCCTACAAGAACTTTCGCTCGCCTCTCTCCGTGAGCGTCTTGCCTCCTACGGCCCCCTGCACAACGATACGGACCTCGACTCGCCCCAGCGTGCTATCCGTGCTATCGAGATCGCAGACTATATCCAGCGGGAGCGCCTCGCAGGAGCTGACCATACCGAGTACGAGCCCATAGAGAGCCTCATCCTCTGCATCACCCTTCCCCGTGAGGAGCGCAGGGCACGCATCACCGCCCGCCTCCGTCAGCGCCTTGACGAAGGCGATCTCATCGGGGAGGTCCAGCGCCTCATCGACTCGGGGATCGCACCCGAAGACCTCATCTACTACGGGCTGGAGTATAAGTTCGTCACGCAGCACCTCCTCGGAGAGCTGACCCGCGACGAGCTCTTCACCGCCTTAGAGACGGCCATCCATCAGTTCGCCAAGCGACAGATGACGTGGTTCAGAGGCATGGAGCGCCGAGGCTTCACCCTTCACTATATCGACGGACTACTGCCCCGTGAGGAGCAGCTCAGCCAAGCCTTAGAGTACCTCGAGGCGTGGGAGCAGAAGTAGCTCGTCCCATTCTCCCTACCGCATTATGATCCAGTATAAAGACCTTACCGCTGGCCCCAACTTCTTCCTCATGGCTGGCCCATGCGCTATCGAAGACGAGGACACACCCCTCTTCATCGCTGAGCGCATCGTCGAGATGACCACCCGCCTCGGGATCCCCTATATCTTCAAGGGCTCCTACCGCAAGGCCAACCGCTCGCGTGTCGACAGCTTCACGGGCATCGGCGACGAGAAGGCACTGCGCATCCTACGCCGTGTACGGGAGACCTTCGACATCCCCGTCGTCACCGACATCCACGAGACGCAGGAGGCTGCACTCGCTGCCGAGTACGTAGA
>QWCZ01000844.1_pt1 | contig 15611 bp, 8 predicted proteins | sample 1972651 | NCBI WGS metagenome assembly QWCZ01 (sample SAMN09866695, study PRJNA288562) | Human oral metagenome isolate pre1_saliva, whole genome shotgun sequencing... | isolation source: mouth | host: Homo sapiens | place: USA: California
ACAATTTCGTTTTTTCGAGAATTATGTTCATTTTCTCCAAGACAATGGATTTACTACGAGAATCTTGTTGAAGAAAGGCGAAAAGGCAACAAACGAATCACAAATAAAGGTAGGAGATTTAACCCCAGAAGGACTAAAATTCTATGCCTTCGGAGTAAGAAAATGGAGAGAAAAGTACGACCGTGCAAAAGATAAAATAAGAGCAATCAACGACTTTGCATTTATAGAAAAGAAATTGAAGCAGTTTCGTGAACAAGAAACAAAATAGATTTTTCAAACCACAAATAAAAGAATCTAAGTTCATAACACCTTTAAGAAACTCGGAAAACCAACAGAGCAAAAAAATCCACCCATCAGGACTTAAACGAATGTATGTTTTGAAGATGGAAAATAAACAATTCAGGCATACTCTCAAAAGCTCGCCAGCTTTTTTAAGAAAGCTCGCGAGCTTTTTCCAAAAAGCTGGCGAGCTTTTTCGTAAAAACAATTGAGCTTTTATTTAATAGAAATAAAGCTATTGATGAAAAACAACGACAAAGCAGAATAGGTTGTAAAAGTTTATTTACAAATTCTTTTTTGTTTAGAAGAAAAACCATATCTTTGCAACGTTGAAACATAAAAAAAACCTTACGAGTTTTAAAGGTCTTCTGGCTCGTAAAAGGATAACTGATGAAGACCAATCAAAACCATCATGTCAAATAAACCTATTCAATTTGTTCTGAAAGAGCGTAAGCTCAACATTGGCAAACAAGCAGGAAAAACAGTTATAGTCGCTCAACCTACAGGACGTCATCGTGTAGATTTCCGTAACTTCTGCGCACGCATTTCCAAGTCAACAACATTCAACCCACAAGAAGTGGCTGCAGTTTTGAATCTCGCTACAGAAACAGCACGCGAAATAGTTGCTAACGGCGATATCGTAGATTTTGGCGACCTCGGAACGCTTAAGCCATCATTCAAGAGCAAAGCGGTTGAAAAAGGCCAACCTTTCCGTGCACAAACACACATTGAAAGACCTATCGTTCGCCTCGTAGCTTCTCGTAAGTACTTTACTTTAACCGATGTAACCTACGAACAAGTAACTCCGAAAGAGAAAGACGATAAGAAAAACAAAGAAGAAGGTACACAGCCTAGTCATCCGTAATTTCAACAAAATTCTAAGTCCTCGTTCCCAACAGAACGAGGACTTTTTTCAGTCTTATTCATTATACCACTGCGACCAATCCCTTACTCCAACAATTACCATGAAAAACAAAGCAATTGTTAGAAACATAATAAATTACATCTCAAAACCAAATTTATCAGTCTTTATTCAGTCTGAATAAAGACTAAAAACTATAGTTCTTGCAAGTGTCACATTATCATTGTACCTTTGCGCTCAAATAAGAAAAAAGGATTTTAAAGAAACATCATTATATAAGAAATATGGATCCAGAAGAATTAATTGAGAAATTAGATTGGCTATTTAAATCGCCCTTATCTTCGAACAGGTACAACACTCAAGAATTTAAAGAAGAACAATTTCGTTTTTTCGAGAATTATGTTCATTTTCTCCAAGACAATGGATTTACTACGAGAATCTTGTTGAAGAAAGGCGAAAAGGCAACAAAGAGCAATCAACGACTTTGCATTCATAGAAAAGAAATTGAAACAATTTCGTGAACAAGAAACAAAATAGCTTGTTCAAACCAAAAACTAAGGATAGATTATAGTATTACGCCTTAAAGAAGCTCAGAAAACTGTCTGAGTAAAATATACCAACAAGAAGTTGAACGAAAGTAGGTTTGGGATATAGAAAAGAAACTACATCTGCTTAACTTCTTTTTATGTCTGAAATATTCTATCGAATATGAAAGTAAACAGAATGTGTTCTGTTTTACAAATTTTATCTTATTTATACAGAACCAATAAAAATGGGTATATAAGGCAAGATGGAATATATAAAAAGACGTATCAAATATACCCATTCAATACGTCTTTTAAATAATATATATTTATCTCTATCTCTTTATTATTTTGCAACTTTTTCTAGTTTTTTCATAACAGAGAACATGAAGAGTGCAGATAGAACACAAAGAATAATGAATACGCTCCATACAACAGTTAATGGAAGCTTACCCCAGAGGAATCCGCCGACACTAACGAGGAGGTTACCTAAGGCTGTTGCAACAAACCAGCCGCCCATCATTGCACCTTTATACTTTGGAGGAGCAACCTTTGATACAAATGATATTCCCATAGGGCTAAGCAATAACTCACCAAAGGTAAGAACTAGATAAGTTCCAATAAGCCAATTAGGAGATGCAAATGTCTTTGCACCCTCTGCAGCTGCCTTCTGTGCATCAGGAGAGTTGAGACCCATAGAAGCGAGCAACATCACCAAGAAGCCGCAACCAGCAATCAGCATACCATAAGCAATCTTTCGTGGAGCAGATGGTTCTTTACCTTTACGAGCCAATGCACCGAATATAGCCATACTAACAGGAGTTAAAGCTACAACATAGAATGGATTGAACTGTTGGAAAATAGGAGCACTAACAGTTACACTACCACTTACGCGACTATATTTATAGGCTATCACTGCTAAGGCTGCAAGAATAACGAGCGCTGAAATTCCTCTTGCTTTTCCTGTTTTTGCGCCAAAGAATGCGAAACCAGCATAAACGATGATGATAACCATAAAGAGATTAATAACATCGAACACCATACTTTGCACACCTTCTGCTGTAGGCTGTACAAATTCGTCAGCAAAGTAGGTTAGTGTGAGACCATTTTGATGGAAAGCCATCCAGAAGAAAATTACAACGGCAAAAACGAGGCAGAGGGCTATGATGCGTTCTTTTGTTTCAGCAGGAGAAAGTTCTTCTACTGTCGTAGCGCCAACTTTTTCTTCCTTCTTCTTAGCACTACCTTCTAAATGTTTAAATCCTGGACGGAAAGCATAATAGATTGCAATAGAAAGGATTAGTGAGACGCAAGCAACGGCAAATGCCAAGTGATAGGCAGAATTGGGGTCCATGTGTAATGATTTTACTCCCCAATCATGGATTTTCACAGCAGCAGTAGGAGCAAACAATGCACCTATATTAATTGCCATGTAAAAAATAGAGAAACCTGAATCGCGTTTGCTTTCCATTCCTTGAGCATCATAAAGATTACCCACCATCACTTGTAAGTTTCCTTTAAATAAACCTGTACCCAAAGAAATTAAAAGCAGAGCAGCTAGCATACTAGAGAAAGCAACTGTGCTTGTTCCTAATGGAATAGCTAAACAGAGGTATCCTATGAACATAATCATAATACCAGTAGTAACCATCTTACCATAACCGAATTTGTCTGCCATAATACCACCAACCAGTGGTAAGAAGTAGACTAATCCAAGAAAGGTGCTATAAATAGCTCCTGCTGTACCAGGTTCGAGACCAAAGTTTCCTCTAAGGAAAAGGGCAAAGACTGCAATCATGGTGTAGTAACCAAATCGCTCTCCTGTGTTGGCTAAAGCCAATGCATAAAGACTTTTAGGTTGTCCTTCGAACATAATTTTAAAGTTTTAATTTTGTTATTAATTAATTTTATTTGTTGTTTTTATTCTTCACAATATCATATAGATATATTAATTTGATAATTATATTGCTATTATTAGATTTTCCAAAGAAATCTTTCTTACTATTGCCGTATATATTGCCCAATCCATAGTAATAGCGTGCCTCTAAAATAATATGTCCTATGCGACGGATACTCCATTCAGCACCTAAACCTGCTGCAATACCGTAGTCGAATTTCTTTTCGACGGGCATAGATTCCTGTTTTACAATTGTATTACTTCTTCCTGTACCATCATTTAATAAATTGGGTGTATCATAGTTACTTATGACAGTTTCATTCAGTAATATCCCAATTTGTGGACCTGCTTGTGCAAAGAAATTGAAACCATTCTGTTCTCTTCCCCACGCTAAATGTGCAAAAACAGGTATTTGCAGATAGTTTAATGTCCGTGAATACTTTTCTGCAGATCCATTTGTATTGATAACAGGTTTATCTGTTGCGGTTCGTATATCTTGTTTCCACCCAGTTGAAGCATAATTTATCTCACCGTAAATAGAGCAGATAGTGTTGAAATACTTTTCACATACATACCTCACACTTAGTCCAGCAGTAATACCGCTGTGTAGAGATTGTGATACTTTAGGGTCAAATCCTACGTTAGATAATATATAGCCAGTATTACCACCTATAGAAAGACTATTGCGGTAATCTCCCACTTGTGCATATATCCATAATGGAAAGAGTATAAGCAATGCTGTTACTACTTTTCTGTTCATAGCTTTATCTGTTCTACTGCTGTATTAGGTTTTTAAGACTTAATAAACTAAGTTCTCCATAGTCTTATTAGGTTTAAAGTGTACTAGCTGGAAATGATTATTAATGTAGCCACCATTTCCAATATGTTCAAAATTGTATCGTGTTTGTAATGGAACATAATTAACTTCTGTACTTGTTCCCTTAAAGTTTTTGCCCTTATTCTTAATACCTCTAATAAAGAATTGTGCCTGGTCGTATCCAACAATAGCAAAACGTGGAATATATGAATCCTTCATAGGTTCATCATATTTATTGATATATTGTTTTTCTAACGCTTCAGTTCTTTTTGCTGCTTTATTATAATAATAGGTAGATGGGATATAAACATCATATTTAAAATAATTGTTGATATTATAATCCTGGTACATAAACCATTCGTTATAACCATACATCGAGATATTAATATTTGGATTAGCCTTTCTTAGTAGGTCTAATTTTTCAAATACTTTATTCAGATAAGGACTTTTCTCAGAATTTATAATAACCACGTTAGGTTGAGAAGTGCTGAATTGTTTCGCAAAATCAACTTGTGGTGTATTTAAGTTAGTTATATTATAATGTATTTTTGCTAATTCTAGTTGTTTTCTTAATCCATTAGTAAAGAGTCCAACTTGGCTATCAATATCATTACAATTAATAAATATAGGGTGATGGGTCTTTTGGAAACGCTCGAAGAAACATGCAATGGCTTTTCTATTCAAACGATTATTATCTTGATATACTTGGAATATATAAGGATTGGTATCTACTTCTTTCGATTCGATAGAAAAAGGTATAACCATTTTTATATTGTTGCGTTGGCAAAAGTCGCCTAATGGTTTTACTTGATTAGAATAGAGTGGACCAAAGATAATATCTAACGTCGGAGCATTCTTATCTAATAAAGTTGTTTTAATATCGGCATCTTTAGGAACATTCCAGGCATGCACATCTGTATTAATTCCTTCTTGTTTCATTTGTTCTAATGCAAGTAGAATACCTCTATAGTATTCAACCATTCTTAATCCATCGCCATCTTCTCGATGTAAGGGTAACATAACTCCTATGCGAATGGCATTTGTCGTTGTGTTGGCTATTACAGGTTTCTTATCATTAATATTGTTTGGTGAATCAGGTACATATTTTTTATCATTCCCTTTGGCATAAGGAACAAATATCCAATTACCTTTCTTGAGTTCATACCCCTCTTGTTTCATCTCTGGATTTGCATCAATAAGTTCTTGAATACTAATTCCATAATCTTTTGCTATTCCAAAGATTGTTTCTTTCTTTTTTACTTTATGAATATCTCGCCAGATAGTAGTCTGAGCTGATACTTGAATGGTGAAAAATAATGTAAGCAATAAGAATAAGTATCTATAATAACGCTTCATAATCTGTTTATTTCTGAAATTAACACTCTGCAAAGATAACAAAAACTATTTACTATTTGCTTTTTGTCGATAGAATTTTTGTATTTTTGCAGAAATAAGAAGATTATGCAGCTATATTTTCATAAAATATCTTTAATAGTGGTTTTATTCCTAATCGCCGCTAATAGTTTTTCTCAGTCTTGCGAGCCTTATGGAACGTATATTGGAGAAAATGGGAGCTCTGAAACGATAAACTCAGCACAAGGCTTTTCAGGTTCAGCCCCATTAACTGTAAATTTTGTAGCGAATCCTACTGTAAATTTGCCAAATGGCACTCATTTTGAGTGGCATTTTTTAGAGCAAAACAAACCTACTAATGCTTTCTTAATTCGCTATGAACAAGACACACAATATACTTTCACAACAGCAGGCTCATTTCGTATTTGTTTATATGAAATATTAAATAATGATACTGTTTATATTTATGAACCGATAAACATATCTATTAGTGAGAGTGAAATATCTTTCCCCAATGCCTTTTCTCCTAATGGCGATGGTATAAATGATGTGTTTAAAGCTAAGAAAGGATTTAAAAGTATTGTAGAATTTCATGCAGTTATCTTTAATAGATGGGGGCAAAAGCTTTTTGAATGGAATAATCCTAATGAAGGCTGGGACGGAACTTTTAATGGAAAGCCTGTTGCACAAGGAGTTTATTTTGTGAATGTGAAGGCTACAGGCGCAGATGGAAAGAAATTCCATATTAAGAAAGATGTGAATTTATTGCGCGGATACAACGAAACAACTACACAAACGCATTAATTGTAGTTTTACAAACAAACTGACACAAATAATGGTGAATGATAAAATAGAAGTGTTTGGGGCACGTGTGCACAATTTAAAAAATATAGATGTGTCAATGCCTCGTAATGCATTGATTGTTTTTACAGGATTATCTGGTTCGGGTAAAAGTTCATTGGCTTTTGATACTATATTTGCTGAAGGGCAAAGACGCTATATTGAGACGTTTTCTGCTTATGCTCGGAACTTTTTGGGTAATATGGAGCGACCTGATGTTGATAAGATTACTGGATTATCACCCGTAATATCTATTGAGCAAAAAACCACAAACAAAAATCCACGTTCAACAGTTGGCACTACAACAGAGATATACGATTATCTTCGTTTGCTATATGCACGTGCAGGAATTGCTTATTCGTATATGAGTAACGAGCCAATGGTAAAATACACGGAAGAACGTGTAATCGAAATGATTCTTCACAATTATGCCAACAAAAGTATTTATGTACTTGCACCATTGGTAAGAAATCGTAAAGGACATTATCGTGAACTATTCGAACAAATGCGACGTAAGGGATATCTTTATATTCGTGTAGACGGTGAGATATTGGAAATTACACGTGGTATGAAGGTAGATAGATACAAAAATCACAATATAGAAGTTGTAATAGATAGACTTAAACTTGGTGCTGCGAACGATGAAACCTTTAAAGAGCGTTTAGCAAAGACGGTATCGGTAGCAATGAAACAAGGCGACTCTCTTATTATGATTATGGAGAAAGAGAGCGGCATTACTAAATATTTCTCTAAACGTTTGATGGACCCTATTACGGGAATTGCTTACAAAGACCCTGCTCCTAATATTTTCTCATTTAATTCTCCAGAGGGGGCGTGTCCGCATTGTAAAGGATTGGGCAAGATAAACGAGATTGATTTAACGAAGGTAATTCCTAACAAAAGCCAAAGTATTTATGAAGGTGCTATTATTCCTTTAGGTAAATACAAAAACCAAATGATATTCTGGCAGATAGCTGCTATTCTTGAAAAATACGATTATACTTTGAAAACACCAATTAAAGATATTTCGAAAGAAGTGCTTGACGAAATACTTTATGGGTCGCTAGATAAAGTTCGTATCTCTAAAGAGCTAGTTCATACCAATTCCGACTATTTTACTTCTTTCGATGGTGTTATAAAATACTTGCGTTCAGTAATGGAAAACGATGAAACTGCTGCCGGAAAGAAGTGGGCTGACCAGTTTATTGCTGAACGGGAATGTCCTGAATGCAAAGGACAACGTCTTAATCGTGAAGCTCTCTCATATAGAATATGGGACAAAAATATAGCAGAGCTGTCTACAATAGATATTGCCGACTTAAAGACCTGGCTTGGAAATGTAGAGCGACACCTTAACGAGAAACAGCAACTTGTTGCTAAAGAGATTCTAAAAGAAATTCGCAAGCGTATAGACTTCTTGCTAAATGTTGGTCTTAATTATCTTTCGCTAAACAGACAAAGTGCAACGCTTTCAGGAGGAGAGAGCCAACGTATAAGACTGGCTACACAGATTGGCTCTCAACTCGTAAACGTGCTTTATATTTTAGACGAACCTTCTATTGGTTTGCATCAGCGTGATAACGATCGCTTAATAAAATCATTGTGCAAATTGCGCGACCTCGGAAATACGGTGATTGTTGTTGAGCACGATGAGGATATGATGCGTGCTGCCGATTGGGTTGTTGATATTGGTCCAAAAGCTGGTAAGAATGGAGGAGAGGTTGTTTTTCAGGGTACATACAATCAGATGCTTCAAACGCACACTCTTACAGCTCAATATCTTAATGGCGAACGAATTATTCCACTTCCAACTGAATATCGTAAAGGAAATGGTAAATCGTTATGGCTGTATGGTTGCAAAGGTAACAATTTAAAAAATGTTGATGTAGAATTTCCTTTGGGCAAACTTATTGTTGTTACAGGGGTGTCTGGCTCTGGAAAGAGTACATTAATCAACGAGACCTTACAGCCTATACTATCTCAACATTTCTATCGTTCTTTGAAAGCTCCTATGGCGTATGCTAAGATAGAAGGAATAGAGAATGTAGATAAGGTTGTGAATGTAGACCAAAGTCCTATTGGACGTACTCCGCGCAGTAATCCTGCAACATACACAGGTGTATTCTCCGATATTCGCAATCTGTTTGTCAATCTTCCTGAGGCAAAAATACGTGGCTATAAACCTGGACGTTTTTCGTTTAACGTAAAGGGTGGACGGTGTGAGAATTGTGGGGGTAATGGCTATCGCACCATAGAAATGAACTTCTTACCTGATGTATTTGTTCCATGCGAGGTTTGTCATGGAAAGCGTTATAACCGAGAAACGCTTGAAGTGCGTTTTAAAGGAAAATCAATAGCCGATGTTCTCGATATGACAGTGAATACCGCTGTAGAATTCTTCGAGAATGTTCCGCTTATTCTTCCTAAAATAAAAGCCTTACAAGATGTTGGTTTAGGTTATATTAAGTTAGGGCAAAGTTCTACAACTCTTTCGGGAGGCGAAAGCCAACGTGTAAAACTTGCAACCGAACTTTCTAAACGGGATACAGGAAAAACGCTCTACATTCTTGACGAACCTACTACAGGATTGCATTTCGAAGATATTAGGGTACTTATGGGTGTATTGCAAAAGCTGGTTGATAGAGGAAACACGGTTATAATTATAGAGCACAACCTTGATGTAATAAAACAAGCCGACTATATTATTGATATGGGACCTGATGGCGGTCGTGGTGGTGGACAGATTATTGCAACTGGCACTCCAGCAGAAATAGCAAAGGTTTCTCAAAGTTATACTGCGCCATTCATTAAGAAGTTCTTAAATGTAAAATAAGTAGTATTAATGCTTCTTTAAATTTAACTGATTATTATAGATTCAGCAGATTTTACTTTATTGTTGGTAGATTAGTTTACTTTAGAACGAGGTAGTAGGATAGTAAGCTACAATGAGTTAGAAAGACAAGCTATCTGCCAACAAGAAAACAGAAAGCTAGTAAGCAACGAAAGTGTTGCAGTCTAATAAGCTATTGAAACTCACGGGTGTGGTTGTCTGGCATCAACTTTTTATTTCTTCGGTTCAGCGTCTTTTTCATCGTCTTTCCATTTGTTTCACTCACTGTCTACGTCCGACAGCTTTTGTACAAATACACTATCTTCACTTACCTCTCGATAGCAATCTTTGGGAATAAAGCGAACGCACATACCTTCTATTTGGTTCGCCACTGTTTCCTTCTCAGTTGTTATACCGTGCTTCTAAAAACACATAATAAAATAATGTTAAGCTAAATGCTGTAATTGTTAATATCAACGAAATGTACTGCCGTACCCCACGGGTTATACAGCCGTGCCCCACGAGTCCTACTGCCGTACCTTACGAGTCCTACTTCCATAAAAGCTCAAAATCGTAGGCTTTCGGTTTAATTATACAAATTGTTTATTTATACTCGCATTCGAGTCTTTATCCAGCAAGGTTTTTAATCAAACAAAAAGTGTATATTAAAATCAAGAAAAGCCCATCAGATGTATATCTCTTGTTTCAGATATCTGTAACGTTCATTTCAGATATCTGTCAGTTGCGTCTTAGATATCTCTCAGTTGCAATTTAGATATCACAAAAAACTGCAACTTTACAATCGTGCTTTTTTTCGAGAAAAATCTATCTTTTTCCCACCGTACCTATTTTGATGTATATAAATATGAGAGAGATGAAAACTATGCGCTGTTGCCTTTTGTAAAAACAGTTATATGTCAATCTTAAAATTAAATGTATAAAAAAACGTTGATAGTGCCGAGTATAAAATTATATTTGTAATTTTGCACCGAAAATAAATCTTTATGGAAACAACCGAGCAATCGTTTTATAGCAAATAAATAAATGTTGTCTATGTATCTTCACAATCTTCTTTTGGAATACATATATCAGCCGTTATAATGTTTCGAACGAATTTGCATTATCTCCATATATAATATAAGGTATAAGTCTACTTATTAATTTTAATATAAATGAAACAAAAATCTACATTCTTATTAGGCACTTTATTGTCGTTGCTAATATCGTTGCCTACTAATGCACAACCTGAACCACAGTCTGTGCTACAAATCAGGTCTGGTAACCTTCTTCCCTCAGAGTTTACCTCGGCTAAAAAGGTAGTGTCAAACAATATTCTTTCTGTGTTTAAGGCTAAGATGCCTAAGACACAAGAGAAAAGCACAATGCAGACCAACCATAAACTTAATACACAACACTTACTTGTAAATCCAAAGCAATGTATTTGGGGAAATGTTGTAACCGATAATCTGCTTGGCGTTTATTCATTTTTTCCAACGCAATCAATCGATTTTACAGAACTTGCTCCCTTTAAAAAAGGATTACTAAATGGAGGTTGTGGTATTGTTGATGATGAGCTACATTGTATTTATGTCGATGATACTTATGCGGCTTATGGAGTTCTGGGAGTTACTCACTATGCATTCAACACAGATACATGGGAGTTAATAGAGCAATCGCTTCAACCAAAAAGTTGGAACGTTATAGCTACAGAAACAGCTATAGACCCTAAGACAGGTGAAGTTTTTGGTGAGTTTTATTCAGCAAACTTGAAATCGTTAGAGTGGGGTGTTATAGACTATAGAACATTGACACGAACCACAATAGCAAAAGCTGAACACAGTTATATTGCTCTCGGAATAACTAACGATGGCAGAGCGTTTGGTGTTGCAGACGATGGAAACCTTTATCAGATAGATCGCACAACAGGTGTAGAAACATTAAAGGGTAGTACAGGTATAAACGTAAAGGACGAGGCAGAAAACCATTTCTATCAAACTGGAGAAATAGACCCTAATACTAACGAATTTTATTGGGCTGCAAAAACGGCTAATGGCAACTGTACATTATATACAGTAGACCTGAACGATGGACATATTACAGCTGTAGGGTCAATGGAAAAAGCTACAGTCTTAGGTATGGTAATTCCAATGCCAAAAGCAGCAGCTGCAGCTCCAAATGTGGCTACCGATTTGCAAACTCAATTCAATGGCGCATCAACCACTGGTTATATTTCATTCAAAGCTCCTGAAACTCAATTCGATGGTACTACTCTTGCAACCAATAAGCCCCTTTCTTATACCATCACAGCCAACAATAAACAGGTGGCAACAGGAACTGTGCTTCCGGGAAAGGTGGCACAAACATCTATCCAAGTGGAAGAAGGTATGAACCATTTCATTATTGTTACAACCAACGAGGGTGGAAAAAGCCCTAAGGCAAAATACGAAAAGTATATAGGAAACGATGAACCACTTCCTTTAGACTATGTAGATTTAAAAATAGACGACACGCGTAAAGCTACAGTGTCTTGGGACAAACCTACACAAGGACTTCATCAAGGCTATATAGGAAACCTTACTTACAATGTATATCGTTTCAGTAGTACAGATACTATAAAGGTTGCTTCAAACTTAACAGCTACTACTTTTACAGAAACCTTGCCCGAAACTACACGAACAGGCTATGCATACGGTGTACAAGCCGTTAATACTACTCAGTGTAGCAAGATAACAGTAAGTGAATATAAGGTTACTGGTAACGTTTTCGACACGCCATACTTCGATGATTTTAGAAACAAAACCGATGCTCTCATCTATACTATTGTCGATGGAAACGATGACGGATTTACATGGAGATGGTATGATGATGAAGAAAAAGGAAGAGCTTTCCGCTACTCGTATAGTCGCAATAATGCTGGCGACGATTGGTTGATGAGCCCTCCTATAAAGTTGAAAGCTGGTAAAACTTATAAAATTAGCTTTAGAGCTAGCAATGCTGAAGAAGAATATAAAGAACGATTAGAGGTTAAAATGGGCAATGCACCAACAGCACAAGCTATGACAACTAATGTTATATCGCCCATTGAACTTACAGATCCGCAATACCATGAGTTTAGCGCACAAGTTACTCCACAGAGTGATGGCGATTATTACATTGGATTTCACGCAATTTCTGACGCAAAAAAAAGCTTCATCTACTTAGGCGAAATGGGTGTTGAGCCTATTCCCACAACAAATGCTCCTGCAGCAGTAGAGAATATGAATGTTATAGCAAATCCAACGGGCGCATTAAAGGCTGCTATTACTTTTAAGGCTCCAACTAAAGCAATCGATGGAAATCAGCTTACTGCTATTAAGAAGATTGAATTGCGCAATGGAACTAAAATACTAAAAACATTTGTTGCTCCTACGCCTGGTGCTGAACTCAAACTTATTGACGAGAACCCTACACAAGGAATTAATAACTATATTGCTATTGCTTTCAACGAAAATGGCAATGGAACAAGTGTTACACGGAGAGCATACATAGGAAAGGATCTCCCCGCAGAACCTGTAGTGAAAGCAATAGACCAAGGCACTTCGGTTAAACTTACATGGGAACCTGCCAAAGGTGCTCACGGTGGTGTAGTAGAGCCATCTAAAGTTGATTACGATATATATGATGTTAATCAGAATGGACTTGGCAACCATATTGCAATTGCAAAGAATGGCTTAACAGAATACACTGTAGATGGTATAAACACTAAGACTGGCGCACAACGCTACAGAAAATGGGCTATTGCTGCAAACTATAATGGCTTAAGTAGCGAGTTTGCAACAGCAAGCATTATTTTAGGAGTGCCTTATACGCTTCCATATCGTAACAGTTTCAGAAATGCTACTTTCGAACAGCAATTATTCCAGACTACCAGTTCTAACGACAAAGTATTGTGGCGACTTACTAGCAACGAATCGTCTGACGATGATGGAGGCTGTTTGTTCTTTAAACCTCGTGCTGCTGGTACATCTACTATTACAACTGGAAAAATTGATATGCGTGGAACTACTCAGCCTAAATTAGGTTTTAGTTACAATGCAAAGGCACAAACTCCTGTTCGGTTAGAGATTACCTTCGAAAAGATGGACGGTACAGTTACAGATCCTGTATGGATACACGATTTCGCCAGCGATACAAAGGTTGGAAAATGGATAACTGAAATTGTAGACTTGCCAGAAACTCTTACCACCCAAGACTACATTCTTATGCACATAAAGGCTATAGCCGCCGATGCCTCTCCAAATATTGTGTACTTAGACAATATAAGCATTTCGGACCCATTGCAATGCGATGGCGCAATTGAGCTTTCTGCACCAGCAAGTGTAAATAAGGGACAAACTGTGAACTTAAAAGTAAAGGTTAGCAATTTAGGCCTCGACAAGATAGACCATGCTGCTGTAAAGGTTTCGTTGAACAATAAAGTTATTCACCAATCGGATATCACCAAAAGCTTATCTCTGTTGCAAGATTTTGTTATCCCTATTAGTTACGCCACTACTATTCTCGACCCAAGCGAGCAACACAGTATAAAGGCTGAACTAACAGTTGCTAACGATATGCAAACTGCAAACAACACCGACTTAGCAAATATTATTCTCGAAAAAGCAAACGTGCTTCCACCAACCAACTTAACAAGTAAAACCGACAAGGTGGGTACGGTAGAACTGTTGTGGAATAAACCAGAAACAACAAAAGAAACCATAAGAGAAAACTTTGAAAGCTACGAAGCTTGGCAAACCGACTTTGGAAAGTGGACTACATTTGATGCTGATAAAGGCTATGCTATTCCGCTTAGCGCACAAGTTAGCTATCCACATCAAGGAGAACAATTCGCTTTTATAAATTGGAAACCCGACGACTATTTCCGTGGCACTAAAGATATAGCTCCACACTCTGGACGTAAAGCCGCCGTAGCAATGTACCAACAAAATGCAGAAGGAAACGTTATAGGTGCTGATAACTGGTTGATTAGCCAGCCTCTATCTGAAGAGGAACAAACCATTAGCTTCTGGGTGAACAATGCGCAAGGAAACAGCCAGACAACAGAAACTTTCGAAGTGTTAGCATCGCCTACCGATAATAAACCTGCTAGTTTCAGCAAAATAGATACGTATAAACAAGAGTCGGCTGTATGGAATGAAATAACAACACAGCTGCCTTCGGGTACACGCTATTTCGCAATACGACACACTACACCTGCAAATCAAGGGCTGGTTTTCATGATAGACGATATTACGTTCGACGCAAGTAACGGACCTGCTGCTTATAATATTTATCGTAACGATTCGCTTATTGTAAGCACAACGTCTCCATCGTTCACCGATGATAAACTGAAACCAGGAACTACGCATAGCTATAAAGTTACTGCTGTATATCCCGATGGTTCCGAGTCTGAGCCAATAAGCGTAACTGCTACAACCAATATTCACGATATTGTAGGGAATGTAAACCTATCGTACGATGTTTATACCGTTGATGGCAAATTGGTTGCTAAAGGTTTGCACAACTTAAACACTCTGCCAAAAGGAATGTATATTATAAATGGCAAGACTATTATTATTCAGTAAAAATTGCGACTGAGCTAAAGTCTTATACTCCTTTCTATGAGATGCGGACTTTATTGCTAATCCAAATTTTATAGCACAAATAAGAAAGGCTGAACGGGTAGTACGTTCAGCCTTTTTAATTGCTCTGCTCAAATAGTTTGTGCCTAACTATATGGGCGAATAAGAAAAATGTTGGCAATGTTGTTAGTTGCTGTTTCTACCATCTGAAACTCTCGTCTCTCTTGTAATTACATCACTACTTCGTTACAGTAACACAAGTCTTCCACATCAACGATATACCTATTAGATATTATTACTTACGTGTAAGTAATACTTTATTTACATGTAAGTAAAACTTTACTGCAGTGTAACTAATCAACGAAAATGAAGAGAAATAGAAGCTGGCGTAAACTAACTGATAATGAGTGAGAAACGGAACGATTTGCATAGAATTGCTCTTTTCAAAAAGGGCAGAAACATGCAGATTGAGGCAGAAGTTCAGTTACCAGAGTGTTACCTTGTTTTGACGTTGGTAACGATGGAGAAGAAATAGGTAACTGAATTATTTTCGCTCGTGTGGCTGTTGCTTTGGTCGGCAGTTTTCTGCGTATGTGAGGAACGCTTTAA
>QWCZ01000715.1_pt1 | contig 15573 bp, 16 predicted proteins | sample 1972651 | NCBI WGS metagenome assembly QWCZ01 (sample SAMN09866695, study PRJNA288562) | Human oral metagenome isolate pre1_saliva, whole genome shotgun sequencing... | isolation source: mouth | host: Homo sapiens | place: USA: California
GGCGGCACCGGTGCGGCCCAGGCCGCCGCTGGCGCGCTGGAGATCGGCACCCAGGCTCAGGCCGAGCGCACCCCCTCAAGCGCTGATCAGGATCAGTACGCCCCCCCCACCACCACCCGGGAGACTCTGGTCGCCAAGACGGTCACGACGATTCAACCCAACGAAGTCTACGACCTGGACAAATGGAAGCATGAATGGGAAAGCTCCGATCCGGCCGCCTCCTCCCAGGCATCGGTCTTCGCGCAACCCGGCGACAGCGCCAACCAGTTTTCCACCTGCGCCCAGTTCAAGCCGAAATACACCGAATTCGAGACCCTGTGTGATGTCTGGGAAGTGCCTGCCGGCTGGAAGGCTGGTCAGCCCCTCAAGCACGTGACCCAGACATTCAGCAGGAAGCTGCACTTCGAGATAGGCGGCAGCTACGGCGAACGGAGCTGGAGCAACCGCAAGGCCCCGCAATACATCAACGCAGAGAGCCTGAAGACCACGACCGAGGCCGTGAATGACCGGGGCGTGAGCGGTGCAGTGCTAGCCGCCATGCTGGATGCCTTCACCCCCCGTGCCAAGGGCATGCAGCGCCTGCCGGCCTATGCCACGGCCAGCCTTGCTCCCTACAAACGGCCTGCCTCCAGCCTGGATCCGCAGCGGGTCTCGTTCCACCACGACAGCCGGGCCACCACCTATGCTGACGGCAGTGCCGACGCGGCCACCTATTCACCGGCCACCGGTGGCTACCTGTACGTGTTCAGCACCGGCGCATGGCTGAGCGAACAGGTACCCAACACACGCTCCCGGGACTACCCGCAGAACACGCTGGCCATGCACGTGAACGCCAACGCCCAGAGCCTGACGCTGCCCCGCTGGTCCGGCCTGAACGTCCGCGGCCGCAACTGGGAACTGAAGGCCACGCAGGTCTACGAGGGTGAACAGCTCAGCGGCGACCGTTCAGCCCTGACCATTGCCGCCAACAAGCAGATCATGTTCGGCATTCCCGTCCAGTCCTGGTACGACGAAAAGAACAATCCCTATGCCCAGGTACAGCTGATCATCCAGCAGAGCGAGCCCAACCCGCGCACCGTGGACATGTGCTGGTACGTATCCGTGTTCCTGAGCGAATTCGGCCGGTACTGCACCACATGGACGGTGCCCGAAGGCTGGACACCGGGCCAGCCCCTGCTTCCGCAGGGCTACCACGCCGAAACCGACAGGCCCAGTGAAAATGGTGCCCCCACCTGGAGCACCCAGGCCAAGGGCCAGTAAGCCATGACCGCGTTTCATCAGCCCCGTTGAAACCGGGTCTGCCCACGTGAAGCCACAGCCGGGCGAAAGCCTGGCTGCGCGGCACATCCGTTCCGAGGGGTTCCCTAAAATTCAGGGAACCCCTCGGTTCATTCATCCACCCGATGCAGCCACATCATGCAGAACATCCCGCCTCCCTTGCAGGACGCCCTGCAGAACAACCCCGAAGCCCAACGGCGCTTTCACGCGCTGCCACCTTCCCACCAGCGCGAATACATTCGTTGGCTAACCGAAGCCAGGAAGCCTGAAACCCAGGCACGCCGTGCCGAGAAAGCCATCCAGATGCTGCTGACCCGTTAAATTCCCGAATGGGACAATGATTCGCAACCTATATAAATTCGACGCAAATGTAAGAATTTTCACGCGGTATTAAATCGGTCGACACCCCGCAGACCGCTCTCCATACTGACCACAGAACAAGAAGAACACATCAGGATCCTTCACGGAGACCATCACGCGGAGAGACTCATGCACGTCGAAAAACGCACAGCCCTGCATCCTCTGACCTTGGCCATCACACTGGCACTGGCCGCCTGCGGCGGCAGCCAGGATACCCCCCGGACCGATGCTGGCGGCCCGCAGACCAAGGCCGCCACCGATCTGACGGTCACGACACAGGATTCCTCGGCGGCGTCCCATGCAAATGCATCCGGACGCACCACCAAGGAAGCCGTCACGCCCGACACACCGCCCATCGCGAACAGAAAGATCCGTGGGGACGTGCTGATTCAGGCGTTGCTGTCGCAGACCAGCCATCAGGACGCCCAGGGGCGTGATCTGACCGCGTGGCTGCCGCCCAATCACTACTACACCTCGGGCCGCGGCACGGAGCCCCCGAAATACGAGAGATTCTCGGGCCCTGTCATGCTGAGCCGAGAAGACATCGTGCCAGCCGATGGCACCGAAGCAGGCTTGGGCTCTCCCTACACTTACCGGATCGATGATTCCGTGGGCCCCACGCGCAACCCGGCAGGCGCGCGTACAACCTCCGTGGATGCACACACCATCCGGCTGGGGCTATCTGCCCCGGGGCTGCCCAATCGTGGGGCATCTGCCACCCAGGCCGTCCCCCTCAAGCTCGACATCGCGGCACAGGTGATCGTGACCCTGGCGGGAAAAGAGTACACATTGCGGAGCGCCAACGGCCAGACCATCCAGTCCGATCAGACCTACGACATCGGGGCCGAACACTACTGGAGCAACGGCACCTCGTATCCCTCGGCAAAACTCTACTCCGCTTCCGCGGGCAAGTCAGGGTTCCGCATCTGCATTGACGTGGATAGCGTCGCAACGGACTACGGCATTCTTCATACCCGATGCAACGAGTGGGAAGTTCCGGAAGGGTGGAAACCCGGCCAGCCTCTGGTCTACAAGGCGCTGACCTACGAAAACCGCTACACCAGCTATCAGTGGGACACCGCCACCACATGGAACTGGAACAACCTCAATGAGCCCCGGTACGTTCCCACCGAAAGCCTGAAGACCGCCACCCAGGCCGTGAATCAGTACGGCATCAGCGGTGCCCAGCTGGCCGCCATGTTCGATTCCACCAACGATCGGAACCGCGACATGATGAAGCACATGCTGGCCGACTACGCCGATGCAGTCCGCAGCAGCGATGCTCCGCAGCGCATTTCCCTCACGCACCAGAGCACGGGCGCAGCCTATGCCGATGGCGGAAAGGACAACTATACCCCGTTCGTCGATGGCTATTCGCCTGCCATCGGCAACTACCAGTACACCTTTGCCACCGGCAGCTATCAGGACCCGCAGAACCCCCGCGTCCCTCACGAGGACTATCCGCAGGTGGGGCTGGCCATGCAGGTGAACCATGACCTGAGCAAAGGCTTCACGCTGCCCAACCAGCTGAGCCTGGACTTCCATGGCGTTGACCGGACCAGCAAGCAGGCCTACGAGCTGTACAAGGAAACACCGCTGCAGGGCACCAGCGCACGAACCTTCACCGACAATCAGTTGATCCCGTTCGGCAGCACCCTGCAGTCCTGGGCCACCCCGAACGATGAGGCCAGCAAGAAGAAAGCCTCGGTCTGGCTGACGCTGGAGCAGTCCCAATGGCATGCCAACGATGTGGACCTGTGCTGGCACGTCAAGGCGACGGACGAGAAGGAAAACACCGTGGCAGCTCACAAGTACTGCACCACCTGGCTTGCAAAAAATGACTGGGACCCGAACAAATTCGGATCCGGTCGCGTCAGCGGCTATGGTGCCGAAGGTCGAGCCATGAGGTGGCGAACGAAATGACGCTCAGGGCATCGCATGCTCCGGATGGGAGGGCCCGTACAGCAGCCCTCCCCGGTCGCCATGGCTGAACAGCAGCGCGTCAGTATAGCCGGCCATCTTGTAACCACTGTCGTTGATGGCATCAAGAATCTGGTCGACCGCCGCTGAAACTATTGCCGTCAGGGTATCGTCGTTGGCATGGCCGGACTCCGAATGGCTGCTGGCGCGCCCTTCCCAGAGCGTCCTGCCATTCTTCAGGTCCACCAGCTTGCCTTTCACCGTCACCGTGGTCACGCTGCTGACCACCTGGTAGCTGGCGCCGTATTCTTCCACGTGCAGATACATCACTGCATCAGCACCGAAGATCTCGCGCAGCTTGCGGATGGGCGCTTGCTGGATATCGTGCCCGTTGGTGAGCCCATTCTGGCGGAACATCTCATCCACCAGGGCCACTGGAAAGACATAATAGCCACGCTCGGCCAGCGGCACTGTCGCCTGCGCCAGCACACTGCTCTCGGCGCGAATGTCCGTTGAATCACTGGTGGGCATCACCACCAGGATTGAACGCGGATCACTCTGCTTCAGTGCCGAATAATCGTAGCCTTTCGGACGATGGTTCGCACAGCCCGCCAGCACCAGGGCCGACAGGGCCACGGCCAGCACCGATGACCTCATCATCTTGCGTACCCTCCTGCAGCGTTGTCCTTCCCGGATGTCATGTCATGACCATCCTGCGGCTTGCTGGCGGCATCCCGTTTCCTGTCGCTGTCGTGCGTGCCCGATGTCGCGCCTTTCGATTTCCGGCCTTCATTGTTTTTCCGTGTCTCAGCGCCGTCCGGTCCTGCACCCGGGTCAGAACGGGTTGCCGACACGTTCCCCGTCCGCCGACCCTGCAGTCGCGTCATGAAGGTGGCGGATTCCGGATATAGCGCCTGCTCCTCGGCGAACTCGGCCTTTGCCTCATCATCCCGCCCCTGGCGGGACAGCACTAGGCCCAGCTGGCCATGCACCCCTGGCCCCACCTTCTTCTGTCGGGTCGCTGCATCGCTGATGATCTTGCGCAGTGCCTGCTCCTGCCCAGCCCAGTCATCGGTGCCGTCATACCACGCGTGAATCGTGTCCGGATAGTTGCCCCAGTGATACAGCGTCTGCGGCCAGCTGGCACACGCTGCCAGCCATAACGGCAGCACCACCAGCGTCAGCCGGCCAATGCCCTGATGCATGCCCTTCCCCTCAATTGGCCGGCGTCCAGCGCCCGGACTCGATGGCCGACACCAGATTGTTCACCGCCTCACGAATGGCCAGATCCAGCACCTTGCCGTTGAGCGTGGCGTCATAGCCCGCCGTACCGCCAAAGCCCAGCACCTCGCGATTGGACAGCTCGTATTCACCCGCCCCCTGCGTGGAATACACCACCTCAGACGAATTCACATCCACCACATTCAGCGTCACCTTGGCATAAGCCACCTGCTTCTTGCCACGACCCAGAATGCCGAAGAGCTGATGATCCCCCACATTCTTGCGGCCGAACTCAGTCACATCACCCGAGATCAGATACGTGGCGCCCTTCAGGTTCTGCGCCCGGCCGGAGATCTTCGCTTCCTGCGCCGCCTCGCTCATGTTGGTGCGATCCAGCACATTGAATCGGCCCGTCTGCTGCAGGTGTGCCACCAGGATGGTGCGCGACTGATTCCCCAGCCGATCCTCGCCGTCCTGGAAGACCCCGTTCTGGAAGCTGGACTTGTTGTCGAACTTGCCGACCGAAATGGGGGCCTTCTGCCCCTGGTACGCCGTACCGTGGCTGGTCACCTTCGGGCTTTCCACCACATGGGAACTTTCGGTGGCACAGCCGGCCATGGCCAGAACGGCAGCGCAGAGAATGGCGGGAAGGAATGCTTGCTTCATGGATGCAGGAAAGGAAAGAAGTGATGACGTCATGCCAGCCGGAGCTGACTTTTCCTGCATTTTCGCGCCAGATGGGGAGCGAAGCGGGCAAAAGCCCACTCCCCTGGATGGGATGGATGCAACGGTTGATCGGCACGCTTAGCCAGACTAGACTAAGACCATTAACGATACCCGGAATCCCTCCCATGACCATGGTCAACATGCTGGAAGCCAAGTCCTCTCTGTCTCGCCTGGTACAGGCCGTCGAGAGCGGACACGAACCCGAAATCGTCATATCCCGCAACGGCCGCCCTGCGGCCAAGCTTGTTCCCATCACCCATGGCAGCAGCGAGAAGCGCATTGGCGTTGCCAAAGGGCTCTTCAGGATCCCTGACAACATCGATGCCCAGAACGCCGAGATCGAAGCCCTCTTCCAGGGGGACAGAGAATCTTGAATATTCTGCTGGACACTCACATCGCGCTTTGGGCCATTGACGACAGCCCGAGGCTCCCTGCACAGGCCCGAGAGCTGATCGCGAACCCAAGGCATGCGATATGGACAAGCGTCGCCAGCCTGTGGGAAATCGCCATCAAGCACAGTAGAAACAGTGACGACATGCCCATCGGTTCAGCCGACGCGCTGAAGTATTTCCAGCTATCGGGCTACAGGATTCTTCCCATCCAGGCGGAGCATACCCTGATGGTGGAGACGCTGCCCCACCACCACAAGGATCCGTTCGATCGCATTCTGATCGCACAGGCATTGGCTGAACCCATGCGTCTCCTCACGCATGATGCGCTGGTGGCAAAATACAGCGACAGTTTCATACGGGTATGACGATCGACGTCAGGACATGGCTCATGGCTGACTGACCTGAACAGAATGTCCCGACAGACCCATATGACCAGGCACTGATCGGTCCCAGCCGGTGCGCCGGCCGGGAGTCTCCCCATCCCCCGTGGCGATCACGCCACCGCAGCCAGGCTCTTCTCTGCCAGCGCCACGGTCTGATCGATGTCCTCGTCGGTATGGGCCGACGACAGGAAGAAGGCCTCCACCGGCGAAGGCGGCAGGTACACACCGCCTTCCAGCATCAGGTGATAGAAGCGCTTGTACTGTTCCAGGTTCTGGTCGGTCGCTTCCTCGAAGTACACAGGCGGCGTGGCACGGAAGTACATCCCGCCCAGACCGCCCAGGGCACGGGCGCAGAACGCCACGCCGGTCTTCTTCGCTGCCGCATTCAGACCATCCACCAGGCGCGTCATCCGGCGGTTCAGTTCATCGTGGAAACCGGGCCGGGAGATCAGGTCGATGGTGGCAATACCGGCCGCCATGGCAATGGGGTTGCCCGACAGCGTGCCCGCTTGGTAGACGTTGCCCAGCGGTGCAAAGCGCTCCATGATGCGGGCCGGGCCGGCCACGGCACCCACGGGCATGCCGCCGCCAATGACCTTGCCGAAGGTGGACAGGTCCGGCGTGATGCCGCACCAGCCCTGCGCGCCCGTGAGTGTCACCCGAAAGCCCGACATCACCTCGTCGAAGATCAGCACGGCGCCATACTGGGTGCACAGCTCGCGCAGCCCTTCCAGGAAGCCGGGCTGCGGCACCATCAGGTTCATGTTGCCGGGAATGGGCTCGACGATCAGGCAGGCCACGTCATCGGGGTACTGCTCGAACAGGCGGCGAACGCTGTCCAGATCGTTGTAGCGGGCGATGAGCGTGTGCTTGACCACGTCCTCGGGCACGCCGGCCGAGCTGGGGTTGCCGAAGGCCAGCGCACCGCTGCCCGCCTTCACCAGCAGGCTGTCAGCCGTACCGTGGTAGCAGCCCTCGAACTTGATGATGCGGTTGCGGCCCGTGTAGCCCCGCGCCAACCGCAGCGCCGACATCGTGGATTCCGTGCCGGAACTGGTGAAGCGCACCCGCTCGACGTGCGGGAACATGTCGCAGATCTTCTGTGCCAGCTCGGTCTCGCGCACATTGGGCGCACCGAACGACAGGCCATCGGCCACGGCCGCCTGCACGGCCTTCAGCACCTCGGGGTGCGAGTGGCCAACAATGGCCGGCCCCCACGAGCCCACGTAATCGATGTAGGCCTTGCCCTCCACGTCCCACATGCGGGCACCTTCGGCCCGCTGGATGAAGCGCGGCGTGCCGCCCACGGCCCTGAAGGCCCGCACGGCCGAGTTGACGCCGCCCACCAGCACCTGGCTGGCACGGTCGAATTCCTGTTGGTTGGTTGCTTGGCTCATGCTAACCCCATATATATAAAGACGATATGCTATCAGACTCGATAACAGTTTTCACAAACCCATTCATCACCCGAATCAGTTTTAATAGCTGTCATATGCCACATTTGCACGGGGCATCCACACACAGCACACGGAATTTCAAGAGTAGAACTAGTTTTTTCACCGCAACCCCTGCAGCTATATTTTGTCCACGAATTGCCATCAGGAATCATTGTATATCTTGAACAAACATCACACTCGTAAGAAGAGGCAACGCCAATACCTTCAGCACAATCTTTTCTCGACAAACCTTTGTTAATGTCTCTTATTATATAATTAGCCTCAACCTCATTTTCATCCAACCAAAACTCCTCTTCATTAAAAAAATTATCAAAAATACTCAATAAATCCCGATCAATTCTAGCCCTAATGTCGACAAGATTCTCGTTATTGCAAAAATTAGTCGCACTCTTTATAAGAACCCCTGCATTACGTCTAACATCAAAAACAGACATATTCACTTCGAAATGAAGAACATCATTTCTGATATCTTTTATATAATCTATTTTCTCTAGAAAATCAGCGCAATCTTTATCAGCACCATTTCTTGACTTAACAAAACTCACTGCCTTTGATGTTCTAATAGTCTTTCTTCCATTTTTTTCTGCAAGCTCATCAAAATCAACACCCTCTTCCATCAAGGCATCATAAACACTTTCAATACTAACTTCCCTACTATTCACCTCTTTCATCAAGCACTCAAAGCATTTCTCGTAAACCAAATACTCGTTGATTGAGTTAACAAAACCCTTCAAGATCAACTCTGCAAAATGCGCCAAGTGCACAACAACATACTTATGCGCAACAACGTTCCCATCGGCACCTTGCTTGTACTTTCTTAAAGCCTCATTAAGGCTATCGCAGGCATTGTCTATCAAACCGAGTTTGAGCTTCACCTTAACACCTCAATAAATAATTCTCACTTGCAATCTACACAGCACCCAAGAAGCTTTCAACCTAACCATACCGAAACCTACCCTTATTGGCGCTCAACTCAATCTATTATCGTCATAGGCATCCACAAAATTTCGTACAAGTTTGCATTCAAAACATGGACTTCCACCGAGGACACAACAGACAAACGGACAACACTTCAGGACAAGCCAAGAGTTCACCTTCAGCGACACACCCAGTTCTTTAATTCCTCAGCAGAGTTTCCATATCCAGTTCTTCAAGCTCCTCACCCTACCCATGAGAAATATCTCATCTGCACTTCATCACGGACAGCATTCTGAAGACCGTGTATCGAATTGTGCTGCCAGATAGCGTGTTGAACAATGGCTTGTGCATAAAGGGAACACCCCGTCATTCAAGGGTCATCTCAGCACATCTCTATTCGTCGTTTGGTTGCCAGCGCCACATAGTTGTGTGTAAGATTACACACAACTCGGACGCCACCACCATGGGCAGCAAGGAACTCATCAAACTGATCGAAGCCCACGGCTGGCATCTGGTTGCCACCCGTGGCAGCCATCGACAGTACAAGCACCCCACCCTTCCCGGGCGCGTCACCATTCCTCATCCCAACAAGGATCTTCCGCGCGGAACGGTTCAGAGCATTCTCAAGCAGGCAGGTCTCAAGTAACCATCACGGAACCGGACACCATGCTCATTCCTGTAGCCATTCACAAGGACACGGACTCACTCTACGGTGTGACCGTACCGGACATTCCGGGCTGCTTCTCGGCCGGCGAGACCATCGAGGAGGCGCTGTCCAACACGCGAGAGGCCATCGTCTTCCATCTGGAAGGGATGCTGGAAGACGGCGAGGCCGTCACGGTTTCCACGCGCCAGATCGAGGAACTGGCGCAGGAAGCGGACTATGCCGGTGCCACCTGGGCGCTGATCGATGTCGATCTGCAACGACTGTCGCTGAAGCAGACGCGGTTCAATGTGAGCTGGCCCGAGTACCTGCTGGCCCGCATTGATGCCTATGCAGAGGCTCACCACGAGACCCGCTCCGGCCTGCTGGCCAAGGCAGCCGAGCGATACCTGTCCGAGCAGCGGGCCCATGAAACGAATTGACCTCAATCAGACGCCTGGTCCGATTGAGGTCAATTCGATGTCCTTCAGAAACTTCCCATGACCTGCGTTACTGGAAGAACTCCTTCAACCGGTCCTTCCAGCTGCGGGTCTGCGGGCTGTGCTTGGCGTCCGACAGGCTCTGATCCAGCTCGCGCAGCATCTGCTTCTGCTTGTCGGTCAGGCGCACGGGCACTTCCACGGTGATGTGGGCGTAGAGGTCGCCCGGCATCTGGGCACGGATGCCCTTGATGCCCTTGCCCCGCAGGCGGAAGACCTTGCCGGGCTGCACGCCTTCCGGCAGTTCGATCTCGGCGCTGCCACCCAGGGTGGGTACCTGGATGGTGCCGCCCAGTGCGGCGGTGACCATGCTGATGGGCACTTCACAGTGCAGGTCGTCGCCGTCACGCTTGAAGACCGAGTGCTCCTTGATGCGGATCTCGACGTACAGGTCGCCGGCCGGACCGCCGTTGGTACCCGGCTCGCCGTTGCCGGCCGAGCGGATGCGCATGCCGTCGTCGATGCCGGCAGGCACCTTGACCTGCAGCGTCTTGGTCTTCTTGATGCGCCCCGCGCCATCACAGGCCTCGCACGGATCCTTCACCACCTTGCCGCTGCCGTGGCAGGTGGGACAGGTCTGCTGCACCGAGAAGAAGCCCTGCTGCATGCGCACCTGGCCCTGGCCGTGACAGGTGCCACAGGTCTGGGGCTTGGTGCCGGCCTTGGCGCCGGTGCCCTTGCAGGTGGTGCAGTTTTCCCACGAGGGGATGCGGATCTCGGTCTCGTAGCCGTTGGCGGCCTGCTCCAGCGTGATTTCCATGGCGTAGCGCAGGTCGGCACCACGGAAGACCTGGTTGGCCCCGCCGCGACTGCCGCCGCCACCGAAGATGTCGCCGAAGATGTCGCCAAAGGCCTCGGCAAAGCCGCCGAAGCCCCCCGCGCCGGCACCGGGGCCACCACCCATGCCGCCCATGCCGTCAACGCCGGCATGGCCGTAGCGGTCGTAGGCGTCGCGCTTGCTGCGGTCGCCCAGCACGTCGTAGGCCTCGCCCACTTCCTTGAACTTCTCTTCGGCCTGCTTGTCACCCGGGTTGCGGTCCGGGTGATATTTCATGGCCATCTTGCGATAGGCCTTCTTGATTTCTTCGTCGGTGGCGTTCTTGCCCACCCCCAGCACAGAGTAATAGTCGCGTTTGGCCATGGCTGACAGGCGTTGGCGAAAGGCCCCTGAGGCACCTTTCGGAAATGTCGGGATTCAAAGCAAGATACCCGGCGGACCGGGTATCGGAATGGAGGGCCATGCGGGCGGGCGCTTCGTGAAGCCACCCAGCCCGTCATGGCCAGCCGGAACTGCCGGTTTGTCCGGCGGCAGGCCACCGGACTGTACCGCGATCAGTCGCGCTTGACTTCCTTGAAGTCGGCGTCGACCACATCGTCGCCAGCAGTTTCCGTCGAGTGGGCGCTTTCGGCCGACGAGGCACCCGCTGCCGCACCCGCTGCACCCGCTGCACCGGCTGCGCCTGCGGCAGCAGCCTGGGCCTCGGCGTAGACCTTCTCGCCCAGTTTCTGGGCGGCTTCGGTCAGCGCGTTGCTGGTTTCCTCGATGCGGGCCTTGTCGTCGCCCTTCACCGCTTCACGTGCCGCTTCCAGGGCGGACTCGATCTTCGACTTCTCGTCGGCGTCGAGCTTGTCGCCGTGTTCCTTCAGCGATTTCTCGACCGAGTGCACCAGGGCATCGGCGTTGTTGCGGGCCTGGGTCAGCTCGACGCGCTGCTTGTCCTCGTCGGCGTGCTCCTCGGCGTCGCGCACCATCTTGTCGATCTCGGCGTCGGACAGGCCCGAGTTCGCCTTGATGGTGATCTTGTTCTCCTTGCCGGTGGCCTTGTCCTTGGCCGACACGTGCAGGATGCCGTTGGCGTCGATGTCGAAGGTGACCTCGATCTGGGGCATGCCGCGCGGTGCCGGCGGGATGCCTTCCAGATTGAACTCGCCCAGCGCCTTGTTGGCCGAAGCGATCTCGCGCTCACCCTGGAACACCTTGATGGTCACGGCCGGCTGGTTGTCGTCGGCCGTGGAGAACACCTGACTGAACTTGGTCGGGATCGTGGTGTTCTTCTTGATCATCTTGGTCATCACGCCACCCAGGGTTTCGATACCCAGCGACAGCGGCGTCACGTCCAGCAGCAGCACGTCCTTGCGGTCGCCCGACAGCACGGAGCCCTGCACGGCAGCACCCACGGCCACGGCCTCGTCCGGGTTCACGTCACGGCGCGGTTCCTTGCCGAAGAACTCCTTGACCTTCTCCTGCACCTTGGGCATGCGGGTCATGCCGCCGACCAGGATCACGTCGTCGATGTCCGAGACCTTGATGCCGGCATCCTTGATGGCGGTGCGGCACGGCGCAATGGTGCGCTCGATCAGGTCTTCCACCAGCGCTTCCAGCTTGGCGCGGGTGATCTTCATGTTCAGGTGCTCGGGACCGGCCGCGCCCATGGTGATGTAGGGCAGGTTGACTTCGGTCTGGTTGCTGGACGACAGCTCGATCTTGGCCTTCTCGGCCGCTTCCTTCAGGCGCTGCAGGGCCAGCACGTCCTTGGACAGGTCAACGCCGCGTTCCTTCTTGAACTCGGTGATGATGTAGTCGATGATGCGCTGGTCGAAGTCCTCGCCACCCAGGAAGGTGTCGCCGTTGGTGGAGAGCACCTCGAACTGCTTCTCGCCATCCACGTCGGCCAGGTCGATGATGGACACGTCGAACGTGCCGCCACCCAGGTCATAGACGACGATCTTGCGGTCCTTGTTGCCGCCCTTGTCCATGCCGAAGGCCAGCGCAGCCGCGGTCGGCTCGTTGATGATGCGCTTGACTTCCAGACCGGCGATCTTGCCGGCGTCCTTGGTGGCCTGACGCTGGCTGTCGTTGAAGTAGGCCGGCACCGTGATGACGGCTTCGGTCACTTCCTCGCCCAGGTAGTCCTCGGCGGTCTTCTTCATCTTGCGCAGCACTTCGGCCGAGATCTGCGGCGGGGCCAGCTTCTTGTCGCGCACTTCCACCCAGGCGTCGCCGTTGTCGGCCTTGACGATCTTGTAGGGCATCAGGCCGATGTCCTTCTGGACGGCTTCTTCACCAAACTTGCGGCCGATGAGGCGCTTGATGGCGAACAGCGTGTTGGCCGGGTTGGTGACGGCCTGGCGCTTGGCAGGCGCGCCGACCAGGATCTCGCCATCTTCCATGTAGGCGACGATGGACGGCGTGGTGCGGGTACCCTCGGCGTTCTCGATGACCTTGGGGGTGTTGCCCTCCATGACCGAGACGCACGAGTTGGTGGTACCGAGGTCAATACCGATGATTTTTCCCATGTTTGTTCTTCCTCAGGTATTCGGGGGAGCCGGTGGCAGGTGTGCGGCCGGGCCGCACGGCGTCTGCAGACTGGCTCCCGCAGTGGATTGTTTCAGCGATGATCCGCAATTGGGGGTGGTACGGAGGCTTTCAAGGGGTCAAGTGAAAAATTTCATGAACTGACCTTTCCCCGCAGAAGATGGCCGGACGGACGGCGTCCACCCTGCCCCTTGCGCCCCGTCAGCGGGCTCAGCCCTGGCTGACCACCACCATGGCCGGGCGCAGCACCCGATCATTGATCAGATAGCCTTTCTGCAGCACGGCCGCCACGTGGTTGGCCGCCACTTCCGGGTTGGGTTGCATGGAGATGGCCTGCTGGGTGTTGGGGTCGAAGCGCTGGCCCAGCGGGTCGACGACCTGGACCTTGTTGCGCTCCAGCGCCTGCTGCAGCTGGCGCAGCGTGGCCTGGACGCCCTCGCGGATGCTGTCCACCGACGGGGTCTCGACGGTGAGCGCCATTTCCAGGCTGTCGCAGACCGGCAGCAGCGACTCGGCAAAGCCCTCGATGGCGAACTTGCGCGCCTTGTCCAGCTCTTCCTTGCTGCGGCGGCGGACGTTTTCCGTCTCGGCACTGGCGCGCACGAAGTGCTCGTGGTTCTCGCCGGCCTTCTGCTCGGCCTCGGCCAGCTGGGCCTTCAGGGCCTCGATCTCGGCCTGCAGGGCGGCCACGACGGCGTCATCCTGCCCGGCCTCGGCATGCAGGGGCGCTTCCTGACCAGCGGTCTGCCAGCCTTCCTGGCCCTGCGCAGCCGCCTGGCCAGGTTGGGCACCCTGCTGCGGCTGACCGTGGGCGGCCTGCTGGCCCTGGCCTGGCTGTGCGGCGTGCTGCCCCTGCTGCTGCCAGCTCTGTCCGGCGTCGTAGTAGGGCTCGTCGGCATGCCCATGCCGCTGGTTGGCCCGCGGGTAGTCACGCGGATCGTTGGCGAACATCGGCCGCTCCCCCCCGTAGCCATGCTGCGACCGCGGATGCTGACCGGGGTGATGCGAATCGCCGTGCTTTCTGAAATCCTTCATGGCTTGGAATACCCCATCTCTTGAAAAGTCTGTCGAATCCGGCGACAGCGCAGCTGCCGCCCACCCCGGTGGCGGACATGGTTGCGTCCCCCCGCGGGCATGAACATCACCCCTACATAGGGGTGAAACAAGGATTCACAACCCGGATTTGACCACATCCCCGCCCGGGCGACACGAACGGCCTGCCGGCGGCGACGGAAGATCCGCAGCAGCAGCGCGACACGGGGCGAACTGGCCCTGCCGGATCCCCTCTGAAGTCCCCTGTGGCGCAGGTCCCCAAGACGGGACGATGCACCGCCATGGGTTGCCAACATGGTCCACAATAGGTGTCTGGCCCCAGGCACCCGTCCGGACGCCGGGGGCCGGGCAGCACGCGACCCATGGTGCCGCCCATCCCTCAACCATTCACAGGAGAAACCGCATGAGTCTGATGTCCTTCATCAAGGAAGCCGGCGAGAAGCTGTTTGGCGGCGGCACGGCCCAGGCCGCCACCCCGGCCAGCAACCCCGATGCGGCCAACCAGGCGGCGGCCGATGCGATCGTCACCTACATCCGCGCCCAGAACCTGGACGCCGAGAACCTGAGCGTGAAGTTCGATGGTGCCAGCAGCGCCGTCACGGTATCGGCAATGCCACTTCCAAGTGCACTGACCACACCGGGCGAAGACAGATAGTACGGACCGGCAGGCGCGTTGTCTGGCACAGACAGATTCATGCCCCTCCTCCGGCAACCACGGGAAGGCCAGACAGATTCATGGCCACCCCCCGAAAATTACGGCGACACATCATGATCCCTCCTCCCCGGCCATCTCCAGCCTTCTGATGCACCACTGGGCCCCGTCCGGCAGCTGAACCGCCCAGCTGGCCAGCACGCCATCCCCCGTGCCCGTACTCTCCCGGGACGGGGACAATGGCATGATTCGCCAGCGCATCTCCTGACGTTGCGAAAACACCTCCCCCCCATCCTCCCGCCTGACCGTCATGCCCGGATAGACCCGTGACAGACCGGCACGCGGCGCAAGCTGCCCCAGCACACTGGCAAACAGCTGCCGTGCAGCCGGATTGGGCGGCAAAAACCCGTCATTGCGCCAGCGCCCGTGTTCGATGATCTGCCTCGCCTGTGGCGCCCCAAAGGGGTCGAGCAGCAGCATGCGCCAGGAAGTCGTGCCCTGGGGCTGGATGACCAGCAGGCTCTGCCGTCCATCCCCGTGCTGCCCGCAGCTCGTCACCTGATACGAGCGAACGCCCTCCAGTTCGGGCAGCTGCTGCGGCGCCTGCCCCCCGGAATACAGGGATGCACAGCCGGCCAGCATGACTGCCAGTACCGCGCACCCGCACCGGATGACAGGATTCATCGAAGCGTGGCCGGGCCACAGATCTCGGCCAGCGCCTTCAGACGGGGTGTGGAGCGGCTCACCATGGGAT
>QWCZ01002029.1_pt1 | contig 15567 bp, 18 predicted proteins | sample 1972651 | NCBI WGS metagenome assembly QWCZ01 (sample SAMN09866695, study PRJNA288562) | Human oral metagenome isolate pre1_saliva, whole genome shotgun sequencing... | isolation source: mouth | host: Homo sapiens | place: USA: California
TTGGACTCTTTCTTTAGCTGAAATAGGGCTTCTCTATGGGCATACTTATAGCTATATTCTACATCATCTGCACTTACACAACTTACGGACTCAATAGGGGTTATCTGGTAGGGAAGTATCTCTATCATATAGTTGTGGCTACTATATACAAAGCGAATTTTATAGATTCCTTCCACTGGAAGTTCTTGTTCTTTTAGGATGGCTGTCAAAGGAAATACCTTTTCTTTTGGGAAAAAATGTGAAAAGGTATCTCCTAAGCGTTTTTCATGCCACTTCAGATGACAGATTTCTCCATTTAGAAGTTTAAGAGTCTCGATAAACTTGCTTTCTTCCATTCTTAGTTAGGAATGTATATTTTTTCTAATATTTCCTTATATTCACTCTCTGGCTTACTCTGTACAGTAATGCCTGCTCCACTTTTGTAGTAGAATTTCTCCCCTATATGTTCGATAAAGCGAATCAGTACACAAGTATCCAAGGTCTTTCCATCGAATACGCCTGCAATACCTGTATAGAATCCTCTGTCATAGGTTTCTGCCTCAGCGATGACTTTCATAGTGCTCTCTCTGGGTGCCCCACAGATGGAGCCTGCTGGAAGGAGCTTGCTAAGGAGCGTGCCCAATTGTGCTTGCCAATTATCGGGAAGGGTACCTATGATCTCCGAGCTGGTTTGCAATAGGTCACCAGTGGATTTTTCGATCACATCTACATAGCGGAATCGGCTTACATGTATATCTGAGGCCACTTGTGCTAAGTCCATCGAAAGGAGTGCGACAACTTTTTTGTGTTCGTCTATCTCCTTAGGATTGTTCAGCAACAATGCTTCTGCATCGGGCAGAGTAGCGCTGATGGTACCCTTCATAGGATAGGTTTTTATATGGTTATCTTCTATTTTTACAAAAATCTCTGGGGAAAAGCATACCCATTCATCTTTGTAAAGAATCTTGTACTTGGCTTTGGCTTTTTGGTATACCTCTTCTAAGGAAACGGGTGATATTTCGGTGGCAAGGGTTAGGTTGATTAGCTCCGTATCTCCTTTTTCCAAGTGGGTATGTACTTTTTGGAAGGATTTTTCAAAAACTTCGTAGGGAACAGGGTGCTTTTCTATAGTGATAGGTGCCTCTGTTGGGGCTGTCTTCTCTGAGAAAGAAAAACGAACAGATTCGGGTAGGTCTGTAAGGGGAAATACATGCCCCTGAGTCCCTTGATAATTGATTGTAAAAAAACAGGGAGTGTGTTTGGCTCCTAATTCATTGAGCTTTTCTGCCCATGTAGGAAGTGTTTTCATTAGCTTTTCTTTTCTTCATTAAAATAAATAAGATAGTAGAACATACCACGTTCTTCATCCCAACCTTTTTCTACAAATTTCTCAGCGGATTCAGGGTTGATGAAGTCCATACGTATCTGTATATTGGTATCTAAGTCAATGATATTCTTGATTTTCTTACGCATGTCCGATACGGCTTTATTCACAATAGGGAAGGAGGAGACATCCTCTATATAGTATTTCTTTCCCTTGGTTTCTTTGAAGTTGTGAAACTCTGGAATCAGATCCATATAACCCTGCTTGGGGCTTTGGTCTTCGTCGTCCTCATGGGCAGCATATTCTTTCTTGAATACTTTGTCTCCCAATACTTCGTTGAGGAAGTGGGTTTCCTCGAACTCGTCATTCTTAGCAAAGTGATTCACAGCTCGGTTCATGAATAGGATTTCTTCTTGTTTTCCTTCGGCAGGTAGGACAACCTCCTTGGCGAAGTCCTGACACATCTTTAGGTATTTCTTGGTGAAGAAGGCATCATCGGCAAGAGCATCGATTCCTAAGAACTGTTCAGTCCAGTATTTGGTATCATAGCGGTTGCTATCTACCGAGAGGATCTTATAGCCTTCTTCTTCGTTGATATTGAAAATCAGGCATCCTTTGTCTAACTTATTGACATTCACTCCTTCTTCTAATAGAATATCTAATTGGTTGTGCCCTTGTTCGAATTGTAGGAAGTTCTGTTTCATCTCGGACTTGAAGATACCAATGGCTTCTACCTTGGTATTGTCAAGGGTGATGTGTGTCAGGTAGGCTACATATAGCTCTCCAGACTTGATATGAGGGTGGTTGGACTGTTCATATAATAGCTGGGCAATTCGTAACGAATGGGTGTGTATAGTCGAAGGGTTTTCGAAAATCTCTGTAACTATGGCAAACATCTCATTGAACTCCAGTGAGGTGTCGTTCACAAAGCGCATAAAGTTTTCCTCCTTCTCTCTGAAAGGTTTTAAGAAATATTCCTTGAGCACACTGGTTATTTGGTCATCAAGGGCATAGGGTTGTTGGGAGAGAAATAGGTTTTCTCCCTTTTGCATATTTCCTACCTGATGAATCGAAAGAGATTCTATCTGGGTATTAAAGAGTTCTAACATGGTGAATGATTGATTAAGATGGGGGCAAAGGTATAAAAAATTATTTTTTTAGCAATCGGTATCCCATATAGGCTAAAGGGAGCGCCATAATCCCCAAGTAGAGTGCATTCTCAACTATGAATAAGGGCTTCAACAAAGCTATAACGGAAATCCCAAAGATGGCACCCCCTAAGTGGGCAGCATGTCCTACATTGTCCCCCATACGAGGATCAAGCATCCGGTATACCGAATAACCAAAATAGATCGCCCCAAAGAGCCAACCTGGAATAAAATTGACTCTCAGGTGTGGCATAAGTGCTATGGAAGCAAAGATAATTCCAGAAACTCCTCCAGATGCCCCAATAGCGGAATAATAAGGCTGATGCCTATAGATATATAGGCAAAAAAGATTACCGAAAACAATGGCTCCTATATAGATAAGCATAAAGACATCTACTCCCATTCCTACAAGAATAACCTTATGAAAGAAGAATAGAGATATCATATTGAATATCAAGTGTTCCCAACCGGCATGTAAGAAGCCTGCCGAAAGTAGGCGTATGTAGTCTCCACCTTGTACGGCTTTGACATTGAACATATAGCGCCTAAAGAAAACCTCATGGGTAAAGCCATAATAGCTGATTCCTATAGTGACTATAAGAATACCAAAAAAAACTACGTCAGTAAGGGGCATTGGCTACTTAGGAATAAAATTCATCATCATTGTAACCATGATATTCGTCAAATTCATCTTGGTCAAATTCGAAATCATTGAACTCTGAGTCGAACTCATTGAAGTCTTCAGCTACAAAATTCTTCTCAGGGGCATCTTCTGGGACAAAACCATGGGTAGTTAGTATATGTGGATAGCTTACTCCCTCTTGTTCATGGCCTATTTCTTTCAGATCGACAAAGAAAGTCCACATATTGTAGAAGTCATATACATAGAGGAAATGTCGGTTATCTTCGTCCATAACGGATTCCAGAATGGTATCGGCCATCACTGGGGTATCTCCTTCGGTATCAAAAAGGCTATATTCTTCTCCTTGGTTCCAGTCCTCATCGCTCTTGTAAAAGGAAGCCATTTCCTCTCCATTGAATCCGAAGGATTTCGATATACATTGGTGAAAGTCTTCTAAGTTGATATGGCTTTCTACTTCTATATCACGGAATACATCCGTATCTACATCCAAAATAACTCTAAATCGGTATATCATAATCAGTATTTTCTAAGATTCTTTATTGTAAAATGTATTGTACATATCTTTGTATTTCTCAAGGATAATACGGCGCTTGAGCTTTAGGGTAGGGGTGAGGTGGCCTCCATCAATACTCCACTCATCTGGGGTGAGGTCGAAGACCTTGATTTGCTCCCATTTTCCTAATTTTTTATTGATGCATTCTACTTCTTGTGTTATGCGTTCTCGTACGCGCTCGTCTTTTACAAGAGCTTCATTGCTAAGGGTTTGTTTGTCTCCATGGCGCTTGAGCCACTCGCGAACGAAGGCAAAATTGACTTGTAGGAAGGCTGCGGGCATTTTCTCACCTTCTCCTACGACCATCGCTTGTTCTATGAAGCGGGATTGCTTGAGCTTGTTCTCTATATATTGGGGGGCAATGTACTTACCTCCTGAGGTCTTGAACATTTCTTTCTTACGGTCGGTGATCGTAAGGAAGCCTTCCTCGTCCAAAAAGCCTATATCTCCGGTGTGGAAGAATCCATCTTCATCTATGGCATTGTGGGTCTGCTCTTCATTCTTATAATATCCCAGCATGATGTTGCTTCCTTTACAGAGGATTTCTCCATCTTCGGCTATTTTTACTTCGATATGTTCAATAGGCTTGCCTATGGTACCTATCTTCCACAAGTATCCCTTTTTACAATTCACTGAGATTACAGGCGAGGTCTCCGTAAGACCATATCCTTCCCAGATAGGAATACCTGCAGCAGAAAATACACGCACCAAGCGTGGCTGCAGGGCAGCACTTCCACAGATCATCTGTAGCTGACCGCCTAAGGCTTTCTTCCATTTGGAGAATATGAGTTTACGTGCGATTTTTAACTTCAGCGAATACCACCATCCTTTTTGGTTATAGGGCTCGTATTGGTAGCCTAATCGCAATGCCCAGAAGAATAGGCTCTTAGCTATTCCAGAGAGGGCAACTCCTTTGCTGTAGATACTATCATATACTTTCTCAACTACACGAGGAACTACCGTGATTAGGTGGGGCTTTACTTCACCAATATTTACAGCTACTTTTTCAAAGGATTCGGCAAAGTAGAGGCGTATTCCATTATACTGATATAGGTAGGTGAGCATACGCTCAAAGACATGGCATACAGGCAAGAAGCTAAGACAGATATCTCCCGATTTTACAGGAACTCGCTCGTGGCAGTTCTTGATATTACTAATAATATTATCATGAGAGAGCATTACTCCCTTGGGCTTACCTGTAGTCCCTGAGGTATAGATGATGGTTGCCATATCTGTTGGCTGAATCTGTTCCTTGCGAGAATCTACCTGAGCTTGATTGGTATTATCCTCTCCTAAGGAAAGAATTTCCCTCCATCCTCTGGCGCCTTCTATCGCATCAAAGGTGAATACTTCTTCCAAAGTGGCTATTTCTGAAACTATACTACTTACTTTCTCAAACAGCTCTTTGTCTGATGCAAAGCAATATTTTACCTCAGCATGGTTCAGGATATATATGTAATCTTCCTTGGGGATAGTTGGGTATATAGGAACATTGTGGGCGCCTATTTGCATGATAGCCATATCTAAAATATGCCACTCTGTACGGTTATTAGAGGTAACCATGGCTATCTTGTCATGGGGCTGTACTCCTAAGCGCAATAAGGCTCTACTTACTTGGTTGATCTTCTTTACATATTCTTCAGAAGAAATAGGAGTCCATGTATTGTTATATTTAGTGACTAAAGCATTCTCAATAGGATATTTCTCTAACTGATAATAGGGAATATCGAACAAGCGAGTGACTTCTCTCATGTGTTTTTTCAGATATAGATTACCAACTGCAAAGGTATGAAAATTATTAAAAACAACAAACTATCTGTCGGGAAGTTTTTGCAGAAATAATTTTTTGAACGATTTTTGCCATAATTCTATTTTGATAATCAATAGGTAAGCAAATTTTTACACAATACTCACGGATTTGTTGAAAACTAAAAGGGAAAAGATTGAGAAAATGCGTGTATTTTTGCCAAAAGAAAAAAGGAAACTGTCCTTTTTTGTAATTGATTAATTATTAAAGATATGGAAAATATTTCTCCTCAACCTATGGAGGCCGTAACCTCTTCTCGTACCATTCCAACCCTCGAAAGGGGGAAAATTCCGCCTCAGGACCTGGAGCTGGAAGAGGTGGTGCTTGGGGGAATGCTTATAGAAAAACGAGGAGTCGATGAGGTGATAGATATTCTCTCCGACGAGGCTTTCTATTCACCAGCTCACCAGAAGATCTATGCGGCTATCTATAAGTTGTTCAAGGATTCTCAACCGATAGATTTGATGACTGTTAAGGATCAGCTCCTCAAGGATGGTACGCTCAAGGAAATAGGAGGGGGGGGATATTTGGTATATCTTACCGAAAGGGTCTCCTCTTCGGCTAATATTGAGTTTCATGCCCGTATCCTTATCCAGAAATATATCCAACGTAGACTTATCAAAATGTCCAATGAGATTATCGAAGAGGCTTATGATGAGGAAACGGATGTCTTTGACTTGCTCGATAGCGCCGAGGGAAAACTCTTTTCTATCACTCAGGGAAATATTACTCGTACTTCAGAGTCTGCCAAGGAATTGGTCATTAAGGCACGTAAGAAAATAGAGGAACTCCATAACCGAAAGGAGGAGTTCAGTGGGATTCCTTCAGGATTTACCAAGGTGGACGAGCTCACAGCGGGTTGGCAGCCTACGGATCTTATCATCGTGGCAGCTCGTCCTGCTATGGGAAAAACAGCTTTTACCCTTAGTATGGCACGTAATATCGCTGTCAATAGCAAGATTCCAGTGGCTTTCTTCTCCTTGGAGATGTCTTCTATACAGCTTATTACCAGGCTTATTGCTTCTGAAACAGGGATAAGCTCTGATAAGCTCCGTACAGGAAAACTCAATGTGGAGGACTTCGAACGCCTCAATACCAAGACTCAGGAACTCTTAGAAGCTCCTTTGTATATCGACGATACGCCTTCACTTTCTATCTTTGACCTCCGTGCCAAGGCGCGCCGTATGGTATCTAAGTATGGGGTTAAGATTATCTTTATTGACTACCTTCAACTAATGACGGCCAATACGACCAACAAGGGGGCAGGGAATCGTGAACAAGAGATCTCAACCATCTCTCGTAACCTCAAGGCGCTGGCAAAAGAATTGAATTTGCCCGTGATAGCGCTCTCTCAACTTTCGCGTAATGTCGAGAGTAGGCCAGGACATAAGCGCCCTCAGCTCTCTGACCTTCGTGAGTCTGGAGCGATTGAGCAAGATGCGGATATCGTTACGTTTCTTTATAGACCAAGCTATTATAACTTAGAAACATGGGATGATAGCGCACAGACTTCTACGGAAAACCAAGCCGAATTTATTGTTGCTAAGCACCGTAATGGTGGCTTAGACAATATTCGCCTGCAGTTTGTCAATGGGGTCTTTACTCGGAACTTCTCGTGCTTAGCAGTTCTCAAAAGTGAAAACAAGGCTCCCTCTACACAGGTGAGCCTTCCTTGTGCTTGTTCTATCATCTGAAGTCCTATTTGTTTGTTTTCCAGAGTACGTGAGGAGACTGCATCACAAGGGACAAAAACTTCATAACCTGCTTGAATCAAATCCTCTGTGGTTTGCCAGATACAGATATGGGTCTCTATTCCTATTAGTAGGACTTGCTTGCGCTGGTGACTTTGGATTTTTTGCGCAATTTCTTCAGTGGCATAGGCTGAAAAAGTACATTTTTCCATAGGGGACAGTCCACTGAGGCATTCGGCAATTTCTGGAGAGGTCTGTCCTAATTTCTCCGGAGTCTGTTCTACCCAAGTGATAGGGATTTCTAAGTGCCTAATACCTTTGATAAGGGCACTTGCTTTCGATAGGACAGTTTCACTCTGGTATACAATCTGGGATAACTTGCCTTGAAAGTCAAGTATAACTAATTGAGTATCATTGATTGATAACATAATTTTGAATTTGTGTTTTTGATAGTACAAAGATATTAAAAAATCATAAATATTGATTAAAAAAATAATGAAATAAAATTTTTACAAATAGTTGCTTATAACTCCAAAAAGTATTACCTTTGCAACCAAAAAGTAAGGGGTTTTTCTCTATAGAATTATGGAAGAATGGATACAAAAAATAGAATTATTACTTCCTCAAGTGCAGCTATATGTACGTTCTTTAGAAGAAAAAAATAGTATGCTATTAGGGCAAGTTGAAGCTCTTACTCATATGCTTGACAAGGCTCAAAGTGAAAAACAAGCCTATGAACAAAAGTATGAAGCCCTAAAGGTAACCCAAGCTCTTTTAGGCAGTGATGAAAAAAGAACGGAAGCCAAACTCAAAATAAATAGCCTTATTCGCGAAATAGAACAATGTATTGTCCAACTTTCTCAAGATAAGTGACCCAATAATGAGTGAAAAATTACGCATATCCTTAAAAATAGCCGATAGGGTATATCCTTTGAAGATTTTTCCTGAACAAGAGGAAGCCTATCGTAAGGCTGCGCAAAGGATCAATGAGCAGATTAGGTTTTTTGAGCAAAACTTTCCAGTGAAGGACAGACAAGATTCCTTAGCTATGTGTGCTATTTCTTTAGCCATGCCTCTCTCTCATGAAGGCTTGACTGAGGAATACCAAACAGAAGAAAATATTGAAAAATTAAAAAATATATATCAAACACTGACAGAACTAAGTAATAAAGATTACTGCCTGCAAGAATAGTTTTTTTTGGTAAACTCAACAGAAAATAATTCAGAAGGGTGAGTCAAGCCACCAAAGCGTGCCGTCTTCACTTGGCGGATACTTGAAGGGCTTGGTAGCTCTAAATATGCTTTTAGGAGTTTATTCATATGATTTCTTCTTGCAGGCTTTTTGTATAATTATTTTATTTTTATGGAAATAACAACATTAGTAGTAGGTGCCATTATTGGAGTATTCATAGGGGGTATTTTGGTGTGGTTTGTCCTGAAGAAAAAACAAGAAAAATATGCTTTCAAGGTAGTGAAAGATGCTCAAGAAGAATCACAGAATATCCTTAAGCAGGCTAAAGTAGAGGCTGAAAATATTAAAAAAGAAAAAATCTACCAAGCTAAAGAAAAATTCTTGGAACTTAAGTCTGAACATGAAAAACTGATTCTTTCTAAAGAAAAGAAAATATCTGAAGCAGAAAAGCGTATTAAGGATAAAGAATCTCAAGTATCCAATGAACTGGCTCAAACTAAAAAACTCAATGAAGAGCTTGAACAGAAAAATCAAGAGTGTGCTCATCGTATGTCTTTGGTAGATAAAAAACAGGAAGAGGTAGACAGGCTGCACAAGAGTCAGGTGAAACAGTTGGAGGTAATATCTGGACTAACTGCCGAAGAAGCTAAATCTCAATTGGTAGACTCTCTCAAGAATGAGGCTAAGACCGATGCTATGGCTTATATCCAGACAACTATCGAGGAGGCCAAGCTTACTGCCCGTCAGGAGGCCAGAAAGATTATTATCAATACTATACAACGAATAGGTACGGAAGAGGCTATTGATAACTGTGTATCTGTATTCAATCTTGAATCAGATGATGTAAAAGGACGTATCATCGGTCGTGAAGGACGCAATATACGTGCTTTGGAGGCTGCCACTGGAGTGGAAATTATTGTAGATGATACTCCCGAGGCTATTATCCTTTCTTGCTTCGATTCCGTACGTAGGGAGATTGCACGCCTCTCTCTTCATAAGCTCGTGACTGATGGGCGTATCCACCCCGCTCGTATTGAAGAGGTCGTAGAAAAAACAACTAAACAGGTAGAAGATGAAATTGCTGAAATAGGTAAGCGCACCATTATTGATTTGGGAATACATGGCTTGCATCCTGAGCTTATAAAAGCGGTAGGACGTATGAAGTATCGTTCGTCTTATGGACAGAATCTCTTGCAACACTCTCGTGAGGTGGCTCGCTTGTGTGGACTCATGGCTGCCGAATTAGGACTTAATGTCAAATTGGCCAAGCGCGCAGGGCTTCTTCATGATATAGGTAAGGTTCCCGAAACAGATACCGAAACTCCTCACGCTCTCTTAGGTATGGAGTGGGCTCAAAAATATGGAGAAAAACCTGAAGTATGCAATGCTATAGGGGCTCACCATGATGAGATTGAGATGACTTCTCTACTTTCTCCTATTGTACAAGTATGTGATGCAATCTCAGGCGCAAGACCAGGAGCACGCCGACAAGTGCTTGATTCTTATATTCAGCGCCTTAAAGAATTGGAGGATACTGCTTTCTCTTTCCAAGGGGTTAAAAAAGCTTATGCAATTCAGGCGGGTCGTGAACTGCGTGTGATTGTCGAAAGTGAAAAGGTATCCGATGAAAAAGCAGCGGAACTTTCCTTCAATCTCTCTCAGAAAATACAAACAGATATGACTTATCCTGGTCAGGTGAAAGTTACCGTTATCCGTGAAACAAGAGCTGTGAATATCGCTAAGTAATGAGAAATTTATATAAAAGATAGTAGTAATTAGAAAGAAGTTAAGGTTTTTCTTTGCTTCTTTCTTTTACTTTATAGATTTTTATCCTGAATTGTTTTGCTGGTTTGAAATAAATATTGTAATTTTGCCCCGTTAATCAAAAAGAGAAAGTGAAATATTGCTATCTGAATATCCTTTTTTTGTGCTTGATAGCTTGTTCTCAAGTAGTTACTCCTCCGAAGAAACTCTTATCGGAAGAGGAGATGGAAGCTGTGTTCTATGATCTGGCCTTGCTCAATGCAGCTAAAAGTATAGATGCTACTTTCTATGAGCAGAGCGGTATACTCACCTCAACGATGTTGTATAAAAAATATGGGGTAGATAGCTTGCAATTGGCAGAAAATATTTCTTATTATTCCTCCAACCCCCAGAAGTGTAATAAGATACTCTCCGCCGTGAGTATGCGACTGAATAAGGAGGATAGTCTATTGCAAAAACAGCTGACACCTCCTCAGCCTCCCTCCCCTCAGGAGGAATTGCCCTCTGATACTTTAAAATAAGATGTATGAAGTGGATCCCTGTCTCTTTTGAAAATAAGGATTGGATATCTTTCCTATTTGTAGCAATCTTAGCTCTTTTGGCCTTTATAAAAACATATCATGTCTTTCGCTTCAAGGAGTTTCTGAATCTATTGGTCAATAATAAGTATATTATTATATTCAATAAAAAGGAAAGAAGTGGGGTACTCTTTACTTTTTTGTTATTATTGGTACAGGGAGGGATACTTAGTGTAGCAATCTGGTTATTGTTAGAATTTTTTGCTATAAAAATTTCTTTTTATAATATACCTCAGCAGTATCTGGTGATGCTGGGAGTGGGACTTTTTATATTCTTGAAATTTATCTTTCAGCGATTCGTAAGTTATGTGTTTGATTTTGACACTTTCTCTCGTTCCTACCTATTCATTCGCTTAAGTTATTCTAATTATGCCGCTTTTGTATTGGTATTTTTACTTTTCTTGAATATATATGCCACTGGAAATAATATATATCTCTTGGCTTTTTCATTAGTAATATTTTTGTATATACAAATTCTTGGAGTCATTTCATTTGCCAAGTTATATAAAAATGAAATAAAACAATATTGGTATTATTTTATTTTGTACCTTTGCACCTTTGAAATAGCACCTTATGTTTTTGTTAATTATTTGATTATATCTCAATAAATAAAGATTTTATGAAAGTTAAAACAATCTTGGTTTCTCAACCTGAACAATCGGAAAATTCACCTTATCATCAGATTATAGAGAAATACAAAGTAAAAATTGATTTTCGTCCTTTTACTGAAGTACAAGGGGTAACAGGAAAAGATTTGAGATCACAAAAGATTGAACTTCAACAACATACGGCTATTATTCTCACCAGTAGGAATGCCGTAGATCACTTCTTTAGAGTCGCTGAGGAAATGCGCTTTAAAGTGCCTGACACTATGCGCTATTTCTGTCTCTCTGAAGCGGTGGCTTTCTATCTGCAAAAGTATATAACTTATAGAAAGCGAAAGATTTATGTAGGAAAGAAGGATTTTGCGGATCTTATTCCTTTCCTTAAAAAGCATAAGGAAGAAAAATTTTTCTTTCCAACCTCTGAGCTCTTAAGCCCTGCCATAGAAAAGTCATTGAATGATTTGAAAATTAATTGGAAGCGGGGAATCTTGTTCAAGACAGCTCATGCCAATATCACCGACCTAAAGGATGTAAAATACGATGTCATCGCTTTCTTTAGTCCAGCAGGAGTTGAGTCCCTCTTCCAGAATTTTTCTGACTTCAAGCAAGGAACTACTCGAGTGGCTGTCTTTGGGGCTTCTACTCTTAAAACAGCTGAGGAGGCGGGCTTGCGAATCGATATTCAAGCACCTCTGCCTGAGACTCCTTCTATGACCATGGCTCTCGAAAAATATTTAGAGAAAGTAAACAAACGATAAAAAAGAAAAAACTACTCTTTTGAAGTAGTTTTTTCTTTATAAATCAATCACTTAAAAGGGATAGAAGGCGTCTTCTATATGTTCTAAGTGATACTCAGCATTGTTTTTTACAATAGAGATGATGTCAAACCTTACTTCCATATCTAAGTCATTGATCTTGATATAGTGATTGGTGGCTTTGGCCAATAGCTGTATCTTATGGGGGTTGACAAAGGAATAGGGTTCTCCAAAATAGGCTGATTTTCTCGCCTTTACCTCTATAATCACAAGAATGTTATCCTTCTTAGCGATGATATCTATTTCGGAACTCTGCCAATAGAAGTTGCGTGCTAAGATTTCATAACCTGAGTTTTTGAGGTAGTTGGTGGCTTCCTCTTCGGCTTCTTTGCCAAAATCATTATGTTCTGCCATAGTTTATTTTGTTTTTAATAAATAGATTTTTATGATATTATCGGATACTTACTTCATGCAAAAGGCCTTACAAGAGGCTCAAATTGCCTTTGAACAAGGGGAAGTGCCTGTGGGCGCTGTTATTACTATCGGAGAGCGAATCATTGCTAAGGCTCATAATCTTACCGAAAAACTTACGGATGTTACTGCTCATGCCGAAATGCAAGCCATTACAGCTGCAAGTGAGTATTTAGGGGGGAAGTATCTGATGGATTGTACTTTATATGTAACTCTGGAGCCTTGTGTCATGTGTGCAGGGGCACTCTACTGGAGCCAAATAGGTAGGCTAGTCTATGGGGCTACCGATTCCAAGCGAGGATACCATCTCTTTGGCAATTTGCTACATCCTAAAACTCAGGTAGTGCAGGGAGTATTGGAAGAGCCTTGTAGCCAGATAGTTAAGGATTTCTTCCTTCAAAGGCGTCTTTAATCTTCTTCCTTCTCAGCACGGCTATAAGCATTGATGATTTCCTTGACCAAGGGATGGCGTACTACATCTTTATCATCCAAGAATAAGGTGCCTATCCCTTTGATTCCTTTTATGATATGTAGGGCTTCACTCAGTCCACTGTTTACCTTCTTAGGGAGGTCTACCTGCCCAGGGTCTCCTGTGATGATGAACTTGGCATTGCGTCCCATACGAGTGAGGAACATCTTCATCTGTACATAGGTGGTATTCTGTGCCTCGTCCAAGATTACAAAAGCATTGTCTAAGGTACGCCCTCGCATGAAGGCTAAGGGAGCTATCTGAATGGTACCATTCTCTATGAAGTTATTGAGCTTGTCGATAGGGATCATATCCATCAGGGCATCATAGAGGGGTTGCATATAGGGGTCAAGCTTGTCCTTGAGGTCTCCCGGAAGGAAGCCCAAGTTCTCTCCTGCCTCTACTGCAGGGCGTGTGAGGATAATACGCCTGACTTGCTTGTCTTTCAGCGCTCTTACCGCAAGGGCTACACTCGTATAGGTTTTACCTGTACCGGCAGGACCTATGGCAAAAACCATATCGTTTTTCCCAATGAGCTCTAATAATTTTTGCTGATTAGGGGTCTGGGCACGGATGATCTTCCCTTTTACTCCATGAACAATGAAGTCTTTGTCCAAAAGGGTAGAGGGTAACAAAGTGCCATGATCTGAGGTGAGTATACGCTCAATCACGTTTCTATCCAAGTGATTGTATTTTTCCAAATGTAGAGTAAGTTGTTCTACACGTCTCTCAAACTCATCTAAGATGGCTTCTTCTCCGAAGATGTGAATCTCATTACCACGAGCTACAATTTTTATTTTTGGGAAATAGCTCCTTAGTAGTTCGATATTACTGTTCTGTTCTCCATAGAACGACTGTGGATTTACTTCTAATAAAAGGGTTCTCTGGTTCAAATCTTACTTTTTGGCAAAAGTACGTATTTTTTTTGAATTGTGAGTAAATAAAGTATAAAATCCTTTTTTATGTCGAAATAAATTCTTTCCTTTGTCATATGGAGAGATTATTTAAAATAAAAACCTTATGAAACACTTACTTATTCTATTCTTTCTCCTCACGACCAACGCTTTTGCACAAGGTCCTTCGGGAGATTATGCCGTAGTAAAAGACAAAGACGGCTATGTAAACATTCGTGCCAAAGAAAACGTAAAAAGCAAAATTGTAGGCACTTTGCCTAACAATACACTTGTATATGAATTTCTTGATGAAGAATTTAATCCTTCTAATTGGGTACATATAGATAGTGGTTATGTGCATAAAAGTCGCCTAAAGATGATAAGCGAATTTCCTTCTATTGGCAAAGGTAAAGAGCAAGGCAATAGTATCACCATTGCTGGTAAAGGCATCAGCGTAACCCTTATCAAACAGCCATTTGATAAAACCAAGCATAAGATTACTAAGAAAAAGCATAAAGAGTATACTGAGCTTATCATTGACGGAAAGAGGGTACAAGGACGAGATAATGATGAGTTCCTGCCTGAAGACCATTACAAGAGTATCATTGTAACTATCAATGGCAAAAACGTACCTATCCCTAAAAGTGCTTATGATGATTTGTATGAGATAGGGCTTTATACGGATAATAATTTTGCTTATTATGATAAGGAAGACGATATCCTTTATATCATTGCACACAATGGTGATGGTGCCAATGCTTACGAAGTGTGCTGGCAAATAGTAAAAGGCGAGTACAAAACCCGTATTATAGGGCAACCACTTTAATAATTGTTAATTATCAAATGAAAAATTTGCTACTATTTCTTTTCTTAGTTGCTAATATATCGTTAGCACAACAGCGATACATCGGACAAATAAATGACCCCGATGGTTATACTAATATCCGGAAATCCCCTAATAGCAAAGCAGAGATTATAGGCAAATTGCTAAAGAACGAATATTTTTTCTATACAGAAAATCCAAGCGGTTGGTATGAAGTGAGTACCCAACGCAAAGTACAAGGCTTTGTTCACAAAAGCAGGATTCAGAAAGTTAATGATAAGGAATTGATTGCGCTAAAAATAAATTTTGGCGATTATGCTGAAAATACCCATGATACGATTGTAAAACTTAACATATTAAAAGAAGCGAATCATTTCTTTATCATTGGGTACACCTATCCAAAAATACCGTATAAAGAAACAGAAGGCAATGAACTATTGGTAAGTAATAAAGATATTAAGTTAGAATTTTTTACTAAAAAAGTAAACAAAAGCGATTATAAGTTCAAGATTAACAAAAATGGAGTAACAGAAATGATTACGGAAAAGGGAGAAAGTGTTTGGGGGTATTTCTATTCAAAAGACTATCCAGAAAAAGAAATTGCCTATATTCGCATTACATTTGCAGGTAAAACGCCTTATCTTTTGCCTAAAACCAAATATTTATTCAATCCTAGCATTTCATCAATAAGGGTATATGATAGAGGAAACGGACAATATATGATTGATTTTGAGGGAGGCGATGGCGCTGAAGGCTACAACGCTCTTTTTGTATTTGATGAAAAAGGATTGGTAAAGCGATATTTGTATAGAAATTTTTAATCATAAAGATAAACAACAAAATGAAACACTTACTTATTTTATTCTTACTCC
>QWCZ01001399.1_pt1 | contig 15562 bp, 12 predicted proteins | sample 1972651 | NCBI WGS metagenome assembly QWCZ01 (sample SAMN09866695, study PRJNA288562) | Human oral metagenome isolate pre1_saliva, whole genome shotgun sequencing... | isolation source: mouth | host: Homo sapiens | place: USA: California
CCCGAAGGGGAGATAAATTACTCCAAAGTCGTAATTAAAAAACAGAATGGACATGAATAAGGACACGGAATACGGTTCAGAACGAAAAACTGCAGAAAAACCCCGTTGGGACAACTGGCATGTACGGTTACCCAACCCCAAAGACCAGCAACGGGCGATTGATTTGTTTCAACGTTCGGGCTCAGAAACCAAGTCGGATTTCGTACGCGCTCGCATTCTTGGAGAGAGTTTCAAGGTGATTACGGTGGATAAATCTGCCGTAGAATATTACCGAAAACTCTCTGAACTAACGGCACAAATTCATAAGATCGGCGTGCTGTATAACCAAACTGTGCGTGCCATCAACAGCTATCACAGCATAAAAACTGCACAGATTATGCTTGAGAAATTGGAGAAATTGTCGGCTCAAATCATTGCCTTCCAAGAGCAGGCTATCAGTCTTACCATAGATTACCGCAGGAAATGATAGCGAAGATTTCAAGTACTGAGAACCTTGGAGGAGCACTCGGCTATAACTTCAAAAAGGTGGAGAAAGGGGAAGCAAGCATTCTTCTTGCCGCTGAATTGTATCAGGACAAAGAGGGAACTTATACGATGGCTGAAGTATTTACCGATATGCAAGCAGTTATTCCAGAGAAATGCCGAACAAAAAAGATGGTATTCCATTGTTCGCTCAATCCGCACCCGGACGAGAAACTCTCCGATGAAGCGCTTATGCAGATTGCCAAGGAGTATATGGAGACACTCGGTTATGGCAAACAGCCCTATATCGTGTTCAAGCACAACGACATCGCCCGTGAGCATATCCACATCGTATCACTTCGGGTGGATAGTCGTGGACAGAAAATTAACGATAGGTTTGAGAAACGGCGGAGCAAGAAGATTACCGATGCCTTGGAGAGGAAATATAGCCTTATTCCAAGTTCAAAGGTTAGTGAGAAAGCGGTAACAGAAACGCCCAAGGTAGATACCACAAAAGGAAATATCAAAGAGCAGGTGGCAAGCGTTATCCGTATGGTGCTGAAGCGTTATAAGTTCTGTTCACTCGGAGAATTGAATGCTATCCTTTCTGCATACAATCTTACTGTGGAGGAAGTCAAGACTGAGTTCCGAGGAAAGAAATATGACGGACTTGTCTATGTTCCGACTGATGAAAAAGGCAACAAGGTAGGCACACCCATCCATGCCTCGGACATCGGTCGTGGTGTGGGCTATACTGCCGTACAGAACAGGATGCAGAAAACCAAACAAGCCATTAAGCCGCTGATTCCAACTATCAGGAACAAGGTGTTACAAACAATGCGTACCTCTCCCAATACGGAGAAAGAACTTCGGCAAAGATTGGAGGAACAAGTCTTGCGTGTGGTAATCCGAAAGAATGATAATGGAAGAATTTACGGCATTACCTTTATTGACGATGAGCAGGGTGTTGCACTCAATGGTTCACGCTTGGGCAAGGGATATGCCGCCAATATATTCAATGGTTATTTCTCCAATCCTGCCCATAACCCATTCTTGGACGAAACCTTGTATGGCAGTCCGTCTGTCCGTTTGGAACAATCGGCAACCGTTCAACCCTCGCAGCCAAATACGGAGGAAATCGACAACCTTGTCGATGAACTTATCGAAAGTATGGCAGATGGCTCATTCCTACCCACGGGCAACGATGATTGGAAGGAAACTGCATGGCAACGTAAACTCCGCAGACAAAATAAGGTAAATATTAAACGCAGGAAGCGTTAAGTACACTGTTCATATAATATTCAGACACTTTTCAAATAGTATTCAAACGATATTCTAAATAAAACTGCAATGGCACAAGAAGATGATTTAAGGGCATTAGGTAAAGTCATGGACTTTATGAGGGGCATATCAGTGATATTCCTTCTCATTAACTGCTATTGGTTCTGCTACGAGGCGTTCCATACATGGGGCTTTACGCTCGGCATTGTGGATAAGATACTGATGAATTTCCAGCGAACAACAGGATTGTTCTCGTCCATTCTCTGGACAAAACTCTTTTGTGTGGTATTTCTTGCCCTCTCCTGCTTGGGGACAAAGGGTGTGAAAGAGGAGAAAATCACTTGGCCAAAGATTTGGACGGTGCTTTTCTCAGGCTTCGTTTTTTTCTTTCTCAATTGGTGGCTGCTGGCACTGCCCATCGGCAAGATTGGGGTAGCTTCCCTCTATATATTTACGCTGTCCATTGGCTATATCTGTCTGCTGATGGGTGGTGTATGGATGAGCCGCTTGCTTAAAAACAATCTGATGGACGATGTGTTTAATACGGAGAACGAGAGTTTCATGCAGGAAACGCGCTTGATGGAGAATGAATACTCGGTAAACCTTCCTACACGCTTCTACTATAAGAAGAAGTGGAACAAAGGCTGGATTAACGTGATCAATCCTTTCCGTGCCTCAATGGTGCTCGGTACACCGGGTTCCGGTAAGTCCTACGCTATCGTGAACAATTACATCAAGCAGCAGATTGAAAAGGGCTTTGCGATGTATATCTATGATTATAAGTTCCCAGACCTTTCCGAGATTGCTTATAATCACCTGCTTCATCATTTGGATGCCTACAAGGTAAAACCGCAGTTCTATGTAATTAACTTTGACGACCCTCGAAGAAGCCATCGTTGCAATCCCATCCATCAATCCTGCCTTTATGACGGATATATCGGATGCTTACGAGAGTGCCTACACCATCATGCTCAACTTGAACCGCTCGTGGATACAAAAACAGGGAGATTTCTTCGTTGAATCACCGATTATCCTATTGGCAGCTATTATATGGTTTCTAAAAATCTACGAGAACGGAAAGTACTGCACTTTCCCGCACGCCATTGAGTTCCTGAACCGACCTTACGCACAGATATTCCCGATACTCACTTCCTACGATGAGCTTGCCAACTATCTTTCTCCCTTTATGGATGCTTGGGAAGGCGGAGCACAGGACCAGCTGCAGGGACAGATAGCCAGTGCCAAGATACCGCTATCTCGTATGATAAGCCCTGCCCTTTATTGGGTGATGACGGGTGATGATTTTTCACTTGATATTAACAATCCCAATGAGCCGAAAGTCCTTGTTGTGGGTAACAACCCCGACCGCCAGAATATCTATTCTGCAGCACTTGGTCTGTATAACAGTCGTATCGTGAAGCTCATCAACAAGAAGAAGCAACTCAAATCCTCAGTAATTATTGACGAGTTGCCGACAATCTACTTTCGTGGGCTGGATAATCTCATTGCTACAGCCCGAAGCAACAAGGTGGCTGTGTGCTTGGGCTTCCAAGATTTTAGCCAATTAACAAGGGACTATGGCGACAAGGAGAGCAAGGTAATCCAGAATACGGTGGGTAATGTGTTCAGTGGTCAAGTCGTGGGAGAAACTGCCAAAACCCTCTCGGAACGTTTCGGTAAAGTCCTTCAGCAGCGCCAGTCCATGACCATCAACCGGAATGATAAATCCACTTCCATTTCCACACAGATGGATAGTCTTATCCCTGCATCAAAAATAAGCAATCTCACCCAAGGTATGTTTGTGGGTGCCGTGTCCGACAACTTTGATGAACGTCTCTGCCGAAATGAAGCAATACCAGTCCATTCCTGAAATTAATGCGTTTCAAAACAAAGATGGATCCGATAATCTCAAAAAGACCATCGAAGCCAACTATAAACGTATCAAACAAGAGGTGCTAATCCTTGTGGATAGTGAGATTGAGCGGATAAAAAATGATAAAAATCTTTGTCATCTCATAAGAACAGACTAATTGCCTTCTTGTAAGTTGTTATCATTAACTTTCCAATTCTAATTGATTTCTCACCAAATTGTAATATTCTCCTTTTTTTGCAACAAGAGCAGAATGATTGCCTTGCTCAATTATTACCCCATTTTTTAAAACAATGATGTTGTCTGCAGTTTTTACAGTAGAAAGTCGATGGGCTACTATTATTATTGTTCTTCCGCTAAATTCGTTTAATAAATTATCTGTTATTATCTTTTCGTTATAAGTGTCTAAGGAATTCGTTGCTTCATCCAAAAAGATATAAGCGGGATTCTTATAAAACATTCTTGCTATCAATAATCGTTGAATTTGTCCTTGGCTTAATCCTTGCCCATCATAACCGACAACTGTATTGAATGTCATATTGGCATTTTCCATTACGATGTCAAAAGCGGCTAATTTTACTGCTTTTTTTATTCTTTCCCTATCACAAACGGCAGAGCCTATGGCTATATTCTTTTCTATTGTTGTTGAAAAAACAAAGCCGTTTTGTAAAACAGTTCCACAGCGTTTCCTCCATTCATCCGCATCCGTCTCTTTCAATTCATTATTCCCTATTCTTATAGAACCAGAATATGAACCATACATTCCTAATAATATTTTCAGCAATGTGGTTTTTCCGCTACCGCTAGCCCCCACAATCGCAGTTGTTTTACCATGGGGTATTTCAAAAGATATGTCTTTAAGAACCAAAGGAGAACTTATCCCAGAATATTTAAACGAAAGTTTCTCTACTTTTATAGTATGAATTTCAGATTCTTGAGGTAAGGCTTTGCATCCTGTTACATTTGCTATCTTTTCATCTTCTAATTCATAAATCTCGGACATTCTATTCATGCTGAAAATTACTTCCTGAATTTGGGAGATAAAGTCAGAAATCTGGCTTAATGGCGCATTCAACTGTCCGAGTATATATTGAACTGAAAGCATCATTCCAAGAGACATTTCACCTTTTATTACAGCAAGTGCAGATACGAATGTAATTAAAGTGTTTTTTACCTCATTTATCAATGTTATCCCTGTTTTTTGCTTTTGCTCCAATTTCAACTTTTCACAATTAATATCGTAAATCCTGTTTTGGGTATCTTCCCAAATTCCTTTGATTTCCTCTTTCCCATTGTATTGACGAATTTCTGCCATTCCATAAAGAATTTGAAAAACAGAAGTCCTATTTTTTGTTTGCTCCCGAAAAAGTGAATAATCTATCTTTTTTCTTTTTTTAAGGAATAGGGATGTCCATATAAAATACAAAATACATCCAATGAGAAAGACGGCAAATATATACAGGCTATAAAAAGCCAAAACAAATGAGAAAATGAGCAATGAAAATACAGAGAAAATTAAATCCACAGAATTTCTGGTTATAAATCCCTCTATTTTTTTGTTGTCTTCAATTCGCTGTATAATATCTCCTATCTGTTTGGATTCAAAATTAATCATTGGTATCGTCATCAGTTTCGAGAAAAAATTTGAAATCATTTGAATACTGATTGCCGTGCCAACATTTAACGTTATTCGTGCCCTTACGAATTCAATGCTCATTTTCCCAAAAATCAACAATAATTGTGCAATGAGTATCAATCCGATTAAATTGCCATTACGTTCCTTTATGCCCGCATCAACCATTAGTTTGGACATATAGGGAAACACGAGATGTATCAGACCCACAAAAAACAACCCCAATAAGATTTGAAAAATCTTCCATTTGTATCGTTTCGCAAAGTCTTTTACTTTATCTTTATATCTTAGCCTTGTGCGTGTTGTGTTATTCTCCAACGAAAAAAACAAATCACATGGACTGACGAACAGAACAAAGCCCAAAACTCTATTCTGCTTCCAACTTTTTACAAAATCTTTTTCTTCAATAGTTGTAAGTCCTATTGCGGGGTCTGATATATAATATTTTCTGATACCTCTTTTTTCTTTGACTTTGTAAAGAACAACAAAATGATCTTGATTCCAATGTAATATACATGGAAGAGCGTAATCTAAATTGATGACATCAAGAGAAACCTGCGATGCAGTTGCACTGAACCCAAGAGCCTCTGCCGTCAGTTCCAAATCCTGAAAAGACAGTCCTTCCTTACTCTCCCCTGAAATGGTTTTAATCTGATTCAATGAAACATGCTTACCATAATATTTACATATCATGGATAAGCATGCCACACCGCAATCGGAAGTTCCGAACTGCATTATGTTTGGGAAAGATCTAAGTATCATTTGTCAAATCGGGAGTCGTCTATGTGTATGGAATTTTTTGACTTCCAATTTTTCCCTAATAGATACTTAATTGTCAGCATGACACAAAAAGAGTCCGTTGTCATCCTCATTTTAAAAGGGAAAGCTGTTCCTATCGCCTCAGAACCTATGGACATTGTGTTGAAAACATCCTTGAGACTCAAAGTAGCATTTAAGGATTTATCTCTGAGGAAATCTTTTGAAAAAGATAAAGATGTCATGAAAAATGGAGGTGCCTGTAAATAACCTGTAATAATTTTGCTTCGATATTGTGTAATGGCTTCGGCATCTATTCCCCAAGGTAAATGGAACGTTTGGTTGAGATTTACAGAGCCACTCCATTTTTTGAGGGTGAAACTTTCTTCATCCGAAGAGTAAGGTAATACAGAATAGCCTCCTCCGATATTTATATTGGCATCCCATATGTTTTTTATAGAGAATGGAAGATTCAAGTTGAAATATATGTTTCTGAACTCCGGATAATTGTCAGGAAATGTTGAAACGATATTCTTTTCCTGTTTGAGAATATAGTAAATACCGTTTTTTATATATGAATATGTGGCACTGAAATTGTATTTCTTGAATAGAAAAAGATTCAAGTCCCCTTTCCAAATATATTCCGGGCTAAGATTAGGATTGCCTGCTAATCTAAATAGAGCATCTGTGGGCCAAGACACAGGGGACAGATTGATGTATGTGGGGCGATTGGTACGTCTGGATGCAGAGACTCCCATTTTGAAGTTTTGGGAGAAATCATGGGAATAGGATAACTGAGGATAAATATTCCATATATAACTTTTCTTTTGGTCTTCCCATTGTGTTATATAATTTTCCGTTTTTCGTTCAGTTCCAGAATATTCGACACGTATGCCACAGGAAAGTAAATCTTTATCTCCTTGGATTTGTATGGAAGAATAAAGAGCTGCGTTTTTTTCTATATGTCTATTCCCGTATTTTTCTTCTGTTTTCAACGGATTTATCATTTTATGAATATCTGTAAACAAATGTGCTTCATCATACTTTGCTCCAATCTCCCAAGTCGCCTTGGCACCAATCGCTCCACTGTAATCGATTTTTCCCATAAACGTGTGTATATTTAACGGTTGAGAAAGCATCGTTTGAACTGGCTGTATAAGGGTTCCTTGTGCTTCCACACTGCCGTCTGAACGATTATTGTAAGTCATAAAGTTCATGTCGATATTTATCTTCCCTCTATTGACGAATGATTTGACAATTCTTCCGTAAATGGAATGAAATCCGTAGGGTTCAACAGATGTGATTTGTGAGGTTATCGCACCGATTTCTTCTCCTTTTTTATTGACAGCAACAGCTTCACTGCTGCCATATGCTTTCCAATCATCATAATATCCCTCTCCGCACAACTCCAACTCCCAAGTCGGACTTAGTGAATAATTAAGACCTACACTATAATTATAAAGATGCCTTTTTAAATCCCTCAATGTATTTCTATTATAGTCTAAAATTTCATTATTCAAGAACAATCCGTTCTCCATGTCTTGAATGAAATGGCGATTTATTTTATTGTGTGAAATGTCCGCATGCAGTTGAAAACGTGCTGTTGGTTGCCATCTCAGCCCGAAAGACTCCTTATGCAAAAAATTTTTCTTTGTAATACCTCCTTGTATTGTGGCGGAAATGAAAGGGGAAGAGTTTTGTTGATAAGTTTTATTATTTATGATTTCAATGCAACCTGACATCCCTTTTGCATCATATTTTGCTGGCGGATTTTTCATGACACGAACGGTTTGCACATTATCTGCAGGTAGCGACTCCAAGTACTTCAGCATTAAATTGTCTGGCATATTGACTTGTTTCCCATCTATAACAACTATTACACCTGATACCCCAGCTACGGAAAGTCCTCCACCAGAATCAGTCACACCCGGGAGTTTTTTTATCAACTCCAGCATACTTTCATTCTTCATAGAAGAATTTTTCGGTATATTTATGGTTATCGCCTTGGCATCAGCTTTTATGTAGGAACGTTTACCCATAACTGCAACCTCATCCAAAGCGATTGCTTCTGTTTCCATTACAATTGTCAGAAATTGCTGTAACTTATCTTTTTCAACTTTTAAGACTTTCGTCCGATAACCGACAAAGGAAAAAGACAAATCAACAGATTGCATTTCTTTTATTTCTAATTGAAATATACCGTTGTTGTCAGAAATGGCATTGGATAACAAAATCCCGTCTTTCTGACATACGATATTGACGAAATCCATTGGTTTGTTGGACTCGTCAAGAACTTGTCCTTTTATTTGTATTTGTGCTTGTACTTGTAAGATGCAGAATAAAAAAAGTAAAATATTGATAGGTATACTTTTTCTCATACGATTATAAAATTAAAGAGTGCCAAAAGCGCATTTTGTTTCGGCACTCTTTTTTATTATAGACTCTTATTTTACAGGAACAAGTCCCGTCAATTTACCACGAATTGTCATTTTCGGAGTAACTTTAAGTGTATTCGGATCAAGTTTATATACGGTGCTGAGGTCCTTTTCCGCAGCATTCAAAAGATATTCGCCATCAATAAGTTTACAAAAAGCACATACTGGTACTCCATATACCAGTGGTAACCCTTTTATTTCCCCTAGACTAATTTTGTTTTTTAAATCAACAACGCAATATTTATGGTTGGGACCTTTTAATTCGCCCGCATTTTCAGGATCTATGCTTTTCAATGTCACAGCTTTCATGTCTCCGATAAATTCCAATCCATGACAATTACTTCCCATTAACTTATCCAAGTTTATAAAATAGTCCTTATCAAAGTCCGTTTGTCCATTAAGAATACGCAAGATACCGCTCGGCTTATTTTCACTACCCTCAGCCATCACATAGATGTCTCCATTAGGCATTACGGTTATGCTGCTCATGGTTTGTCCTCCTGTATATATACGGGAAGTTCTGCTATCTGAAATGAGTTTTTCTACTTTTAAGTTCTTACGGTCTATTACAACTACAAAAGCGTCATCAATGACCTCTCCGCCACCGTATCCGCCATAAACCAATCCCATAAATAATTTGTCTCCCCTATGAACCATCTGCATTTGAAGTACAGTTTTTATACCCTCCTTTTTTATTGACTCTAAAGATATTTCACCAGTTTTTTCCATGGTCATAGGATCGAATCTTATCACATGGTGCAGACCACCCGCTCCGGAAAGACCTGCGTATGCCTCATGCTTGTCTACGTAACAGATGGTGGGAACTGTGACAGCAGCAGGTTCAACGAATTGTTTTCCTTCTATAGGCAATCCATTGTCTTGAAATGTGTATTTACTCAAAGTAAGAGGCTTCCCAAAAAGCGAAACAAAGACTTGGCCACCTTTTCCCCATAATAGGGCAGGTCGTGATATTTCCTTGGCTTTGTCCAATTTCACTTCACCTTCCAAGGATTTAAGACCTTGGATATAAGAAGTGTAATTGGGATAAGAACCAGCCAATGCACAAATAGCATAATTAATACTTTTACTCTCTGGGGTAGGATTGGGTTCTTCTGTATTTTTGTCGCAGGCTGAAAAAATGAAGACGCAACTTAATAACACTAATGACAGAAATGTCAGATTTTTGTTTTTTTTTCTCATAATAATTATAATTAAAATAAATAAGTTATACTTGTCGAGAAAGCCCTGCCGGGCTTCTGTATTCTGAAGTTATCGAAGTTTGGACGATTGAAAATATTGTTACATTCTACCCCTAAAGTCAAATGATCTTGTATGATTTGAATGCCAAGATTAGAGATGAACTGGGTCGGTATGATGTTTTTAGAGGACTTATCCCCTTTATTATCCCAATATAAAAAGAACTGATGCACATAACGATTGCTCAAGAATGTTTTCACACTAAAAGGCTGATGAAAAATCCTTCCCATCTTTTTTTGGAAAACACAATCTATATTCCCGAAAAGGTATGGAATGTTGGGAATGCGCAAATTGTTGTATTCGGCACTTTCATATTTTGTTCCGATATTGCGTATGTCCTGATAAGTACCATTGGCCCTTATCTCCAACTCTGGCAAAATGTGGTATGAAAACCCCATGTCCAATCCCCACACGCGAGAATTGGACAAATTCATACTTGTCAATGTGATTAGTCCTGGCTTTTGCCAAATGATGTTGGATAATTGTCTGTAAAAACAAGTCGTTTCCCACTTCAAGCTTTTATTCGCAAAAATAAAAGACACATTGACGTTGTCGCTTTGTTCCGGTTTGAGATTTAAGTTAGGTGAAATGTAAATGTTGTCTCCGAAAAGTTCGTCTGCATTCGGAAGACGTATGGCATGCTCATACGAAAACTTGAAAACTAAATTCTCCTTTGGAATATAAGTCATACCAGCATTGTAGCCGATGCCATTCTTGTGATTTTCAACGGGAGTATATTCCCCATTAGATTTGATGTCGCCTTTTGCCGTAAAATGGTAAACTTTCATTGCAGAAGATGCTTTCAGTCTGCTGTTTGGATGTGTGTAATTACATTCAAAAGTAATGAAAGCGCGTTCAAATTTTTTTACTTTGTCATCAACTTCTTTCCAATAATGTCGTTCCTCCCAGTTGTCCACTCCTCTTTTGTCTTGATATGACAAATGAAAGGTTTGGGTCAATGTCCATTGTGGATTTACAAACCATTTAAACGTTTCCTGACCCACGATGTGCTTCTGATAAAAGTGGGCATTGGTGCCTATATTGCTGATTTCCCCATCTCCTGCAGACGGACATAATATTTCCCCTCGCCAATTATATACTAATGCAGTAGTATCCAAAACATGTGTGGTTGAAGAACTATACATACCATACGCAGACAAATTAAACTTACTTCCAAAATGTTTCTTGTAGGTCAGTAAGCTGCCCAAAGTCTTTCCCTGTAGTTCTACTCCCCCATAGGGTTGCCGTGCAAGTGCATCGTTCTGTATCTCACGCCTTCCTTTATTGAAAAAGGCAATAAGTTCAAGTTTGTCGGCAATGTTTTTTTGCTTTAATCCCAAAGTCATCTTTCCTGAGGTATTCCTAAAAGCATTGTGAAACAATTCTACACGGTCATTGGTAAAAGTTCCGTTCTTGGAAAGCACGTCGGCGTCTATGGTATAGTTATTTTTGGATTGTATATGATTAAAGTCTCCTTCTACATAAAATAGAGGTAATTCATTAAAAGAGATGCCTCCATGTACACGATGAGTATGGAAAGACCCTAATGAATAAGAAAGATTGAAATCCACGGGCTTTCCCTCTGGATATTTGCTGATGAAATTTATGGCACCTCCTAAAGCATCTGTCGCCAATTTCGTGGGAATTATGCCTTTATATACTTCTATGCCACTCAATTGATTGGCCGACAGGGAAGCCAAAGAGGCTCCAGTTCCGTAATATTCAAATGGAATGTCATCCAAGAATACACAGATTTGCTTTCCGGTCATCCCTGCTACGGAGAAATTGAGTTCACTACCGACACCTCCATTTTCCCGAATGTTTACTCCGGGTATTTGATTTAGAACGGAAGTCCCCGAACTAGAAATTCCTATGAAATCCTTACTTCCCATATAAGAAGAAACCATCGGATTGATTTTAATGCTTTTCTCCCTGCTTGATGTCACTGTAACATTCGACAATGCCAATGCTTCCGGTTCCATTCCTATATAGAGTGTTGTGTCCCGCTTAAAATCCATCCATTTTATGTTCATTGTTTTATATCCAACGTGTGATAAGGTGCAAAGGATTTTTCTTTTGGCAATATGTTGCAGGCATAGTGTTACCTTGCCCTCATTGTTGGTAATAAAAGTTTGATTATTGAATGTCTTCACAGTAGCATTGGACAGTCTTTCTGAACTTTTAGCATCCGTCACAAACAATGTTACGTACTGCGCATAAACTGATTGGTATGATAAGAGATTGCCGATTAAAGTGAAAAGACAATATAATGCTATATTTTTTCTCATTTTATAGTTCAATTATGATAGAGTATTCTAACATTTTTTGATATGTCTCCTTATCAATATTGCATATCATTTCCCTCAACCCTCCTTTTTCTGTTTTTTCCCATATTGACTGACTCTGAAAATCATTCAAGATAAAGGCTGTATTATCGTCTTCCGATGAAAGAATATAAATGTTATTGTCATTTTTCTTCTTCATGGAAAATAATTTGGGATTTCGATAAACCCTTTTTTGGCAAAAACATTCTTTTGTAATGTCGATGTGTTGTCTGCCTTCAGCATAGCTTATTATGACTTCCTCTTGCGTATGGTCATAATAGAACTCACGTTCTTCCTCACCAAGAAGCAATATATGCTTGGAGGTGACATTATCCGATAACTTTAATCTTCTTATATAGATAAAAGGACATTTTTCCTTAGAATGGTTTTTAATCTTGAAAAAAATCCTATTGTCAGAATCTGTTTTTACAGACTGTAACGATAAGTAATCCACATAAAAGAAATCATCCTCTCTCGTCTTTGTAGGAAGTCGAACTCCATCGCTATATGCTTCTGAAAACACTTCATACCTTCCTGGTTGAAAGTCAAAAGTCTCATAAGAAGTGTAGTAATGTATCATATGCTTATGAGTATGTAGAGTATCTATAATTCTTTGTTGAGAATTCTTCCCACTCATCATAGAAGAGAAGACAACAATAGGGGGTATTCGATACCTCACAAAAGAATTACAGTTTTGCCAATTTTCATTGTTATCCTCTCCAAGAGGATGTGTTAAGAACACTTTGTCAAAAAGTTTATATTTACATCCAGATGGTGATAAAATATAAGTATTGACAGATATGGGGTGCTCAAATCGTTTCTCATGACACATTATTCCCAAGTGAATAATAACAATATCTCCCTGTGCAATTCTTTTCGGAAAAATACTCATATTCTAAACTTATTTTCGGAGTTCTAGAATCCGTTTCTTTGAATATTTGACAGGGTATTCTTTAAACCATTTTACAACAGTATCATGCCCAAGATTATCATATACTAACTCCACTAATTTTAGATATGTGTCAAGAGATTTATTCTTGGCTTCTTCAGGATTCTCTATTTTAAGTTTTTCAAATTCTTCATATTCCTTTTTAGAGGTGGGAGTGTGGATTATCATTTTTCCAAAAAATCTCATACAAAAATCTTGATATTGGCTCATAAATATAATAAACGTATGCCAAACTTCATCTAAAATTTCTATATCAGATATGATATATGCGTTCCCTACTGTAGAAAGTGCTAAAAACTTCTTTGTCTCGTGAAACAATTCGATAATTTCACTTTCTTCCATTTTAAAAGTTTTTACGAGTCTATATATAACATCCTCTGGAAGAAATTCTAAAAATGATTTATTTGAAAGTAATTCCATAATTTGTAAATAAAGAAAAAAGATGAGGGTGTGTTAAAACAAGTGTTTTGAAACACTCTCATCTCTTTAAGTTTAATAATTTCACATAAAACAATGAGCTAAACATGGAGCGACTTGATAAGCAGAACTACCAGCAGCACCTTTTTCATTTAACTCCATAACTCGTTTTTCTTTTAACTCTTTGATAAGAGCATCTTTCTTTAAATTTTGTACTTTTTCCATCTTTTTAATTGTTTTATAATTAAACAAAATAAATATCGGTGCAAAAATACATTCTTTGAGCTGTTTTTACAATACCTAATTTTAGGTATTTCCTGTTTGTATGTACTTATTAATAGGTCATTTGTGTTGAGTATCCTATCCAAATGGGAATATATAAGAATTGATCTAACCATTGAAAGATTCACAAAAAATCCTCTATCTTCCTACTTATAGAAATCTACGATTTTTTCTTTACAATTTTATTGATAGAGCCGAGTTTCTTAGATTTTATATCCAATATGTACGATGAAAGTATTGATAATGCATAATGGGGTGCTCTATAAATTAACTTATTATTAATCAGTTAATTACTTGCGTATTTTCAAAAAAAAGTCGTATCTTTACATACAAATATTGATATTACCTTATGAAGAAAACGACTACATATCGCCAATCAAAACAGGAGAGTCTCTTTGAAAAAGAGTTTACTCTCAAGGCTCTTTCCGCAATGGACTCTACTCACGGAGGATTGTAAGACTTCAACAGGGCGTAGACCGATGGATGTCGTTCTTATGTTCAAAGTCATATTTCTCCAACGTTATTATGGTCTGGGCGACCACCAGATAGAATATCAGATTATTGACCGCACCAGCTTTAGAGAGTTCCTAAACATACATACGGTAAGTGACGTACCTGACGAAAAGACAGTGTGGGCATGTAAGAATAAACTGGTTAAGGCCGGTGTGTTTGACACCCTGTTTGACGACTTCCGTCAATTGCTCGATGCGAAAGGTCTGAGCTTCAATGAAGGCAAGATTATTGACGCCACCTTCGTTGAAGCCCCCAGGCAGCGCAACACCCGCGGGGAAAACACTGCCATCAAGAACGGCAAGGGAGATGAGCTTTGGAACGACAACCCACACAAGAAATGCCACAAGGACATTGACACGCATTGGACTAAGAAACGGGATGAGAAACATTATGGATACAAAGGTCATACGAAGGTTGACAAGAAATCAAAACTCATAGAGTCCTACCATACCACAGCATCAAGCACCCATGACTCCAATGTTATCTCGCAGCTTATCACGGACAAGGACAAAGGCCAGCGCCTTTATCTTGATGCTGGATATGAGGGCAGGGAAGATGTTGTCAAGGCCAACGCGATGCGTCCCGTCATCTGAGAGAAGGGACACCGCAATCATCCATTAACCAAGAAGCAGAAGAAACGTAACCGCAAGAAATCAAGGCGTAGATGCCGCGTGGAACACGTCTTCGGCTTCATTGAAGGAGCCATGCATGGCTCCTTTGTCAGAACAATTGGTATTTCCAGAGCAAAAGCGAGTTTTGCGCTCACCTGTCTTGTTTACAACATCTTTAGATATTGCCAAATCAACAAATATCAGCCACAACTTCTCTCTTGCAAGGGATAATTGTGTCTTGATATCAAAAAATACATAAAAAATTCGGGGGAATAAAACCATTTCTATAGAGAATGAAGGTCTCTTATGAGACCGATACCCTCATAACTGCATTATTGTGGGGATAACTCCACGTTAATATATGAATTAATAGAACCTACCTAATGATATATTCTATTAAATTCCTTTTAATTCCCGCCTTTTCCCCATTGGCATACTTAATAATATTATTGCTATATTTTTGCTGTTCGATAATGATTTATTCATCTTAAAAACATTGATTTATGGAATCGAACAACAATGACAACTATGTGCTGGTATTAGAAGACCGCACGGAAGTGAAGAACGAGAAAGAGGTAGGGAAACTATCCGTAGTTTCAGGTATTGACGACAAAGGCAAACTTCAAACAACGGAAGCCAGAGACATGCATCAAGCAGCGTTCTTGAAGTTCAACAACAAGGACGGACTTCTGAAGAACTTCATGACCAACTTCCTCAAACAGTTCAATAACCCGACTCATTTTGGACTGTACAAGGTATTGGCAGACAATGT
>QWCZ01001303.1_pt1 | contig 15555 bp, 10 predicted proteins | sample 1972651 | NCBI WGS metagenome assembly QWCZ01 (sample SAMN09866695, study PRJNA288562) | Human oral metagenome isolate pre1_saliva, whole genome shotgun sequencing... | isolation source: mouth | host: Homo sapiens | place: USA: California
CACACTTATGGAACAGTTAAGACTCCAGTTGTTACTGGTTACTATGCCGATAAAGCTGTAGCAGGTGGTAAGACAGTTACTCCAGATGCACCAAATGCAACAGACACAGTGACATACAAAGCCTTTGGTAAATTTATCGCTGTGGATGAAAATGGAAATCCAATTCCAGGTGTATCAACAACTGCCTACACAAACGATCCTAATGATGCGACTAAGATGATTGCTATCGACAAGACGCTTCCAAGCATTCCTGGCTACACTGTTAAGGTTGTACCTGCCACACCAGGTGACTTGTCTAGCGATACTAAGGTTGTTTACGTTAAGAACGATCAAAAAGCAAGTGTTACTTACCGTGATGAAACAAGTGGTTCAATCCTTGAAACGGTTGCTTTGGCTGGTAAGTCTGGCGAAGCGATTAACTACTCAACAGCTGAACGTATCAAACACTATCAAGACCTTGGCTATGCCCTTGTGACAGATGGTTACCCAGCTGGTGCAAGCTTTGACTTGGATAGCACAGTTGACCAAGCTTGGACAGTAAGCTTCAAACGTGTAGCACTTGACTTTAATCCAACGTTCATTGACCCTTGATTCTGTAACAGGTGACATTCTTGCTGCAGGTGAATGGAAGGCTGATAAGACTAAGTTCGACCTCGTAATCACACCATTGGTTAACGGTTATTTCGCCGATAAAGGCCGTGTGGCTTCTCAAGATGTCACTATGGACAACAAGGTTGAAACTGTTACTTACACTAAATTTGGTAAGATTATTGCCGTTGACGAAAAAGGTAATCCAATCCCAGGTGTTGAAGCAGTTACTTACACAAATGATCCTAACGATCCAACTAAGGCTGCCATGACACTTGTTCCTGAAGTGAAGGGTTACAAGGCCGAGAAGACTGCTGTGACACCAAGCAACCCTGGTGCTGATACAAAGGTTATTTATAAGTTAACTAACGCAGAACCCGCTAAACCGACAACTAACAAAGACCTTGGTACTATCGTTGTCATCTACCGTGATGAATATGGCAACCAAATCAAGATGCCACTCGTTATCACTAACTCTGTTGGTTCTGAAGTTAACGTTCACGGTGACCGTTATATCTACCGGAATGGTGTGAAATACGAATTGATTCGTCAAGAAGGTAAATCTACAGACAAGATGACAAAAGGTCAAACAGTCGTGACCTATATTTATCGTAAGGTCGAAGATGGCTCAACACCTTCAAATGGTAATAATGGTCAATCTGGAAATGGTGGAAATTCAACTTCTAAAGCTGTAAAAGCGGCCTCAAACGGATCTAAAGGATCTAAAGGATCTAAAGGTTCTGGATCAGCAGCCGATGGCGCTTCAGATGGTAAAGGTTCAGATAAGAAGAAATCTGGAAACAAAGATGGTAAGAAGGCAGATGGTTCTGATAAAGCTAAAGAAGGCGACGAACAATTGCCAGTAACAGGTGAGTCAGATAACAACCTCGCAGCAATGGGTGTTGTTGTTATGGGACTTATGTCAGGACTTGCGGCTATGAATCGTCGTAAAAACCAAGACTAAGATTTCCACACCTTATCTCTCATAAATTCCAAAAATAAAATCTCTCTCGAGTGAATTGCTCGGGAGAGATTTTTTGGGTCTTTGTAGATAAAACTCAAGAAAGCTCCGAATGTTTGTGAATCTTTTAAGCAGTATTTAGCTTGATAAGGTACAATAGAGTAAGACAAAACGAATGAGGAGACTGTCATGAAGTTTTTACATACGTCAGATAGATTGGCATGTGGGGCGAACCCTCAATGGCTGGTCTTTGCTGGAGGAGCAGGAGTGGGCCTTTCAACAGATTGTGGATTTGGCTATTTCTGAACAGGTGGATGGGGTCATCATTGCTGGGGATCTCTATGACCGTGCGGTGCCGCCTGTGGATGCGATTAAACTTTTTAATAAGACCTTGGCACGTTTGGTCTTGGAGGAGCAGATTCCCGTCTATGCCATTAGTGGTAATCACGATGGGGCTGAACGCTTGCATTTTGGGAGAGACTTTTTTCAACCTCAGGGTCTTCATTTAAGCACACGTTTGGAGGAGGCCTTTGAGCCGATTGAGTTGGAGGATTGCCAGATTTTCCTACTTCCCTTTATAGATCCTATTGATGCTCGGATTTATTATAAGGACGATGAGGATAAGGAGATTCAGGGGATTGGTGATGCTTTAGCCTACATTCTTGAGGATATGGAGAAAGCTTTTGATCCCGACAAATCACATATTTTGGTGACGCATTTTGCGGTTTCTAAGAAGGATGATAGCGATGGTCAAAGTCTTCGAGAACTGATGTTGTCTGAAACTAGCAATACAGTAGGTGGGCTTACCAATGTGACCAGTGACCTTTTCAGGGCCTTCGATTATGTGGCCTTGGGGCATATCCATACCCGCTTTGCCAGTCCGACCCAGCGCGTGCAATATTCAGGCAGTCCGGTCGCCTTTAATGTCAAAGAAGCCAAGCGCAAGGAAGAAAAGGGTGTTTATATTGTTGAATTGGATGCGACTGGTAACTTGTCTCAGACCTTCCATTCTCTAGAGGTTAGACGGCCGATTTTGACCTTGCAGGCGCCTTTTGAAACCTTGATGTCACCTGAATTTTATAAGAACCAACCCTGTCAAAAGGCTTGGTTTGCCTTTGATATTCAACTGTCCAGCCGTAAGGAATTAGAGGGTATCAATGTGCGTGCCCGTCTGGAAGAAATTTATGGGACAGATATTGTAGAAATCACCTTCAGTCGTCTGGGTGATGTTAGGGAAGAAAACGTGACTGTTGATCAGCACTTAAAAGAGTTGGAAATGCAGTCGCCGCAGGAAATTGTCTCTGATTTTTACCAGACAGTGACTGGGGGCGATGTCTTGTCAGAAAGACAGACTGCCCTTGTGGAAAGTATTTTTGAGGAGATTGGAAGGAGCCGACAATGAGACCAGTGACTTTTTACTTCCAACAAGGTAACCATCTTTACCGCATTGAGCGAATTCTCCAGCAGGAGAGGGCAAAGCGAGGCGGTGGCACGACCATGCAAAAAGCAACGGCTTCTCTAGTCATTGTGGATAAGATTGGTGGTCAGGAGATTGAAAAGCTAGGAGATAAAATCAAGGAAGTGAGTGACCAGATTGAGCAGATTTTGGGTCTCGATGCTGAGCAGTTCAAACAGATTATCCTTCTTCCGCAAAATGATTTCAGTCGTTTCTTGAAAGAAGATTCCAAGACCAAGACTCAAATTTTGAAGAAAATCTTTGGAACGGGTATTTTTGACCGTTTTCAAAAGAGTTTGGAAGAGCGTCTTCGTCAGAGTAATAAGGGTATGGATAAGCGCCAGGCTCAGCTAGATGGCCATTTTGCCAGTCAGGTTTGGTCTGAGGAGGAATTAGCTGTTCTGGCCCAAACGCCAGCCTCTGAAAAATTGGTACGTCTTGAAGACCTTTTGGCACAACGTCAAGAAAATCTTGAAGAGCAGAAAAGCATTTTGAAGGATGCCCATGAGGATTTGGCTAAGCTGCAAAAGAGCTTACAAACTGCGCAAGATGTAGCAAAGATTTTCCAAGAATTGGAGCAAGCCAAGGAGCGTTACCGTCTGGAAATTGAGGAAGGTGCTCAGGAACAGGCAGAGGCTAAAGTGCATCTGGAGGAATTGCAGTTTGCCCAAGGGTTGCAGGAAACCATTAGTAGCTTGAAGCAGTATCAGAAGCAGTTGTTGCAAGTAGAACATGACCTTGAAATTGCTCAGGAGGAATTAAAGGCTAAGGAGCAGGCTTTTGAGGAAGTCAAGGCTCAAAAAGTGGCACTTGCAGCTCAGACTGAGGATTTTCTTCAAAAAGAAGAGAAACTGGAAGCGTGGAAAGAGGCTATTATCTATGCCCAGAGTCTTGCCCAAGAGCAGGAGAAAATCAAACGGTCGAGTGCTAACTACAAGCAGTTGGAAGAAACTTATCAGCAGGCTTCGAAAGAGATTGAGTCTCTAAACAAGTCTTTGACAGATTTGGAGGCCAATCGTCTTAGTTTAGAGAGTTTACATGAGGCTGAAAAACTCTTCCAGTCTGTGGGCTACAGTGTGGATAAGCAACTGACTCAGGCCCTGAAAGAAATAGAGGCCTTGAATCAGGAGTTAGAAAAGACGGAAAAACGTCATCAAACCTTATCTTTGGATAGTGACCAAGCTCAAGAAATCTTAAATGAACTGGAAGAGAAGTTAAGAACGACTTTGGCTTCACGTCGTCAACTCATGATTGCCCAGTTGCAGGCAGAATTGGAGGATGGACAGCCCTGTATGGTCTGTGGTTCCTTGGATCATCCTAAGGTCGATGGGACACAGGCTGATGAAACGGCCTTGAAGGATCTCATGGACCAGGTGGAGGAGCTTCAAGCTCAAAAAGAAAAGCAAGTTGCCACCTTGTCAAACCGTCAGGCTACCTTGAGCGAAGTTGAGTCTAAACATCAAGATCTGCTTGACCAAGTGGCTAAAGTTAAGTTAACTCTTGAAAAACACTATCAAGAACTCGAAGAGCAAGTTAAGGGACAGTTTGATTTTAACTTTTCAGAGGATTATGGAGCTGTCCGTGGGCAAGCCTTGTTGAGTGCTGTTGAGAAGCATTATCAAGAACTCCAAAAACGCTATGATAAGGAAGAGGCAGACCGTGTCCATTATCAAGAGTTGGCTAAGAGCTATCAAGAGGCCAAGGCAGCTCTCGATCAAGCTAAGGAGCGTCTAAAAGAATTGCAGGAAGCTCATCCAGAGCTGGAGTCTGTAGAGGTCTATCAAGAACGAATTTCCCTTGCGAAGCAGGAGTTGGACCTCTACAATAAGCAGGTCAAGGAAAATGGTGAGGCCTACAACCAACTTCACGCCGATATTCAAGGCATCAAGGGGCAACTTGAGAGCATAGCCAAGTCTAAAGAAAAGACCAGCCAAGAAACGAAGCGTTTATCGGTTGAGTTGGACCAAAGTCTTAAGGCTGAAGGGGCCCTCACCAATGACCTAGAGCAAATCCAGCTTTGGCTGCTTGAGGTGAACAATCAAGCTATTCCTAAGCTTCAGGCTCAATTGACAAGTTACCAAACCCTTAAACAAGAATTGCAGACCCAGATTAGTAAGAGCCAAGAGCTTCTCCAAAATCAAGAAAAACCAGATTTGGTCGCTTTAACACAAGAGGTCCAAACCGGTCAGGAAAGTTACGATACGCAATTGGCTCAGGTCTCTGTCATGGAGAAGGGGCTTAAGGATGCGAATGCTACCTACCAGGCAGCCAAAACCCTTCAAGACAGCAATCAAGAGGCCTTTAAGGCCCACCAAGAACTCAGTGATTTGGTGAAGGTGGTTAAGGGAGAAAATACTGCTCTGACTGGTCGTCTCAATCTTGAGGTCTACGTTATCCGTCAGTATTTCCAACAAATCTTGGACTATGCCAATGCCAACTACATCGGTCTCTTAACGGATAATCGCTATTCCTTTGTCTTGAGCGAGGAAGGACGCAGGGCGCGTGATCACTTTGGTTTGGATATTAACGTCTATGACCAGTTGACAGGTAGTGAACGCTCCGTTAAATCCTTGTCTGGTGGTGAAACCTTTATCGCCGCACTGGCCATTGCCCTATCCCTCTCAGAAGTTGTGCAAAATACCAGCAAGGGTGCCGTTGTTGAAGCTCTCTTCATCGACGAAGGTTTTGGTTCGCTAGATAAAGAGGCTCTCACCAAGGCTATCGCGGTCCTAGAACAAATTGGCGAAAACCGTATGGTCGGTGTCATCAGTCACGTGGACGACATGAAAGAAGGCATCGCCCAGCAACTAGCCATCATCAAGTCACATGATGGTAGTAGCCGCATTAAAATTGTGGATAAGGGGTAAAATATAAAAACTATATTGCTGTCAATTAACGAGAACCAAAAGATATATCCTATAACAGGAGTCCATTTGAATTACTAACATTCATCCAATTTTACTATTAGGGTGAGGATAAGATGATAGTTAATAACCCTATTAGATTGTACTTGGATGTAGGTTTTATGTGATATTGTGTTAAGCTTATCAATATAAAATCAGAAAGATTAATCGTAGGTAACGAAAGTCAATAGCTAAAGACCGCTTTCACTGGGAGTTATGGCTGAACTTGAAATGTGATAATATTATAGTAAAGTACTGAGATGTTAAGAATTATACTGACTCCCAAAGTTAGACAGGAAAAATCTAACTCTTTGGGTGCAGTTCAAATTGAAGTAGCAACATTTTATGTGACGCTTCATAAACCAGCACCCCATCACACCATGGGAAGTCTTAAGATTGATACTTAAACACATGTTATTAATGAAGATGGGGATATTATAAAGGGATTTTATGCAGCAGGAGAAGTAGCTGGAGGTCTTCACGCTGGGAATCGCCTTGGTGGAAATTCCTTGACGGATATCTTTACTTTTGGACGTATCGTTGGGTAAACATCTATAAACGAGAATTGTTAGTACAATAGGTATGTCGTAAATAGAAAGAAGAATTTTACAGTTTTTTAGCTAATAAATATTTTTAGACTGGAGATAATTTGTTCCAGTCTTTTTATTTTCTCAAAAAGATGAAATAAAAGGTTTTAAAAATTAAAATGAGATAATGGCTCTTTGACTAAAAATAAGTTATAATTAGAATAAGTGTAATATGTAATTTTTATGGTATTTTTTCTAAAAAGAGATAGCGTCTTTACAAGTTTTTTTTAATAAAGAAAGTAAGACTAGGGATAATTTTTGGAAAAAGACAAAAATATCATAATAATATCCGATAATGAATTGTGTTGACTAGTGAATGGTTGGGTGTACTTAGGTTATCATCACCTAGGTCATGGAGGAGAAGATAGAAGTGATGAATGTTTCAGGCCGATTTTGTGTTTTTTCGCATAAGGATAGACAGCATCAACGTTTTTTTCAATTATTACCTGATGGTAGCATTAGAGATATTGACAGTCCTGGTCATGATAATGAACGCTTTTGGGATTTTCAAAATAATCAGATCTGCTTATATTCTAATCAAAGGCAGTTAACTGCTACTTTTGATTGTTGCTATGAGGAAGAGGGACATTCATACTGGGAAGGTTGGCATCAACACTCTATTCCTTTGGAACTTCGTCTCTATGATATGAAATCTGATCTTTTTGATTTTAAGACGAAGTTTACCAGTAGGTTTTTGATTGATTATGGAGCATTGTCAGTTGGTCCACATACCTATGGTATCCCCTTTTTAGTTGACTATGATCATGGTGGAAAGGTAATTATAGGGGATTACTGTTCTATTGGTCAGAATGTTTATTTTGTGACGGCAAATCACAATTTGGAATTGGTGACTACCTATCCATTTAAAAGTTTAGAGCGATTTTATTCAGATAAGACCTTAGATATAGAAGACGATCACACCCTTCAATCTCCTACTAGGGTTGGTAATGATGTCTGGATTGGGAATAATGTCCAGATTATGGCTGGTGTAACTATAGGTGACGGTGCGGTTATAGCCGCAGGATCTGTGGTTACTAAGGATGTATCCCCCTATGCTATTGTTGGAGGGAACCCAGCCAAGTTGATTCGCTACCGTATTGCAGATGCTAATGATCGATTCAACATGCAAAAGATTTCTTGGTGGGATTGGCCAGAGCATGTAATTTCAGAACGACTTGATAAAATTATGAGTAAGGATATTTCTGCCTTTATTGCAGAATATTTACCCGAAGATGACTAGGCTCAATATTGTATCCATTTATTTGGTTGATGATTCACTCACAGAAGTTCTTGTTAGAGTTCTTCGTATGTGTAAAAGCTTGGACAACTATAATGTGCTATAAATAATAAAAGAAGAAATAAAATGACAGAAAAAGTTAGTGTAATTGTACCCGTATTTAATGTTGAAAAATACCTTAGACAGTGTCTGGATAGTATCCTTCAACAAACCTATCAGAATCTCGAAATTATTATTATAAATGATGGCTCAACAGATGGAAGTGACGCCATATGCCGTGAGTATGCTGGTAAGGATTCACGAATATCTTACTTTGCAAAAGAAAATACTGGGATTTCTGATACAAGAAATGTCGGTATTCGTCAAGCAACGGGTGAGTATGTGACCTTTGTAGATTCGGATGATTGGGTAGAACATACTTATGTTGAAGAGCTTCATGATAAACTTAAGGCTTATGATGCTGACATTGCTATTACCAATTATTATCTCTTTAATGAGGCCGATAGTCTTTTTTATTTTTATATTACTGATGAAGATTATTATGAACAAGTGTATTCTCCTGCTCAGTTGATTGAGGGTCTATATGAAACCAAGTTCAATAAAAGTTTTGCTCTGATTTCAGCTTGGGGGAAACTTTATAAACGCACTCTTTTTGAAGATCTACTTTTTCCAAAAGGACAGATTGGAGAGGATGGCTTTTTTAATCTTAAGGCCTATTTAATGAGTGAGCGCGTAATCTACCTCAACAAGGGGTTGTATGCTTACCGAGAAAGACCAGGAAGTTTATCTAGAACTTGGACTGAAGATTGGATGTCGGCATTGGTATATGCTATGGAAGAGCGTCTTGCCTTGTTAGCTAGCAGGGGTTATCCACTCGAGAAGCATATGACTGTTTATCGTATGATGTTAGAGTCTTGCTTGACAAATGGAGCATCTCAGGGCTTAGAAGGAACAGAAGCTTATCGTCGAATCAAGGAAAAATATCAGGTATTAAGTTTAGCACCACAGCACTATAATGAGAAAAAACGATCAATTGTACTTGCTGCAAACTATCCTTATGTTGAGCAGGTGGTAACTACAATCAAATCTATTCTCTATCACCATCGTAATATTCGTTTTTATATAATTAACAGTGATTTTCCACAAGAATGGTTTAAGGGGCTAAACCGTCACCTTGCACGATTTGGTAGTGAGATTGTTAATTGTCGAGTAAGTAGTGCACAGATTTCCCAATATCGCACGGATATTTCCTACACTGTTTTTTTACGCTATTTTATTTCTGATTTTGTCAAAGAGGACCGTGTAATTTATATGGATTGTGATATGGTAGTGACGGGGTCACTTGATGATCTATTTACAATGGATCTAAAGGGATATCCTGTTGCAGCAGTCCGAGATTATGGGGGACGTGTCTTTTACCACCGAGAAATCTTCAATGCAGGCTTTTTAGTTATTGATAATGCATACTGGAGACAGGAACAGATGAGTAGGCACCTTATCGAAATGACTAATGAGTGGCATGATAAGGTTGATCAAGCCGATCAGTCTATCTTGAATATGGTCTTTGAAAATAATTGGTATGAACTTCCATTTGACTTTAACCATGTTGTTTTGCATAGTCATTTTACAGATTATCAATTACCAGAAGGACAAGAATATCCCAAAGTTATTCATTATCTGTCCCATAGAAAACCATGGTTTCCTCTGGCAGCGCAAACTTATCGCGATGTGTGGTGGTTCTATGCACAGTTGGATTGGTCTGATGTAGCTGAGAATGTTAGCTTGGCTCCATTGCAGAGTAGGGCGCTTTATCCTAAAGGTAGACCATTTACCTGTCTAGTTTATACTAGCATTGCTGAAGTTCCTCACTTGGAGGATTTGATTCAAGCTCTTCCTCAAGTTCACTTTAATATTGCTGCCCGTGTCATTGTATCAGATAGCTTAGCGAGATTGATCACTTATCCTAATGTAACAGTCTATTCTGGTATTAATAATATGCGTAGCCTAGATTTGGAATTGGTATCAATAAGTGATTTGTTACTTGATATCAATCCAGGAGAGAAGACTTTAGAAATACTTGATGGTTTCAGATTTGAGGATAAACCTATTTTTGCTTTTGATGATTTAAAATCTCGGAAACACCACCAACGTACATTTCCAAGAGAGCATTGGCAAGAAATGGCGGAAGCAATCAGGAAAATGAGAAAGGCGCAAGATTAAGATGGCAGACTTTCATTTGAACGGTAATTTTCAACAGATTACCATTGACCCTACGGCTCACGTTGAATTGGGGCAGGATATCACCTTGCGTTCCTTTGTTTGTCTAGAGGTGGGTAATGGTGCAACCCTAAAGCTCGGGAATCGTGTTTTCTTCAATAATCACTGTTCTATTCGTTGTGAACATCATATTGAAATTGGTAAGGATACCATGTTTGGAGATGGGGTTCGTATTTTTGATCATAATCATCAATATTCTAACTATCACGTAGAAAAAATCGCCTTTAATTATGGAAAGATATCGATCGGAAAAAATTGTTGGATTGGTGCCAATGTTGTGATTCTTAAGGGAGTCACGATCGGTGACAACGTCATTATTGGTGCAGGAGCAGTCATTCATAAGGATATTCCAAGTAACTCCATTGTTGTAAGTAAAGAGGAACTCATCATAAAAGAGCGGCCACAATTAGAGCACCATGTGTTTACACTGACAGCCTCGGACACTCTGGAAAACCTCACTTATTTGGTAGAAAATCTTCCAGAAGTTTCGTTTCATATTGCAGCCAAGACCAATGTTTCAGATCGCTTAGAAGCCTTTAAAAAGTATGACAACGTAACTCTATACACAAACGTCCATCATGATGATATTATAGAGGATTTATTAGATCAATCAGAAATCTACCTGGATATTAATCATTGGGATCAGGTAGATTCTATTGTCGACCGGGCATTTGAAAAGGGAAAACCGGTCTTCGCTTTTGATAATGTCGTTCACAGAGCAGAGTTGGGTGCTAGTGTATTTTCTCATCAGGACCCTGAAATGATGGTGAAAGAAATTCAGAGACAATTGTTTGGAATTGCCGTGGATACAGTAAACTGAAAAAGGAAGTCTGGTTTATGCTTTTTGGTATCACAAATCATGATAATTGTGGACAAAGTAGGGATTTTCCATGTTTGAGGCGGATTTGAAGATAAATGAGATTAAGTTGGAGTTGGATTGGAAAAGAAAGGTAAGCTAGATGAATAAAGTTATAGCGTTAGGTGCCGACAATGGCTACATGGACAAGGTAGAAACAACGATTAAGTCAGTTTGTGTGCATAATGATAACATTAAATTTTACGTTTTTAATGATGACCTTCCTTCGGAATGGTTTCGTGTGATGAACAAACGTTTGGAGAAAATCAACTCACAAATTGTCAATGCGAAGATTTCAGATAACCACTTACGAAAGTATCATCTTCCAAGGCCTCATTTATCTTATGCAGCTTATTTCCGTTTTTTTATTCCTGAGGTAGTAGAGGAGGAAAGGGTTTTATACCTTGATTCAGATATTGTTGTAGATGGAAACTTGACGGATTTGTTTGAGACGGACCTTGGAGATTGTCCTTTAGCTGCTGTTCGAGACGATTTACAACAGACAAATTTTAATTCAGGAGTCATGTTGATTAATAATAAGTATTGGAGAGAACATGACATTTCCACTCAACTGTTTGAAGTGGCAGATCAATACCATGAATATGAATATGGTGATCAAGGCCTTTTAAATCGTTATTTTATTGGCCAGTGGAAAGAATTAGATATGGATTATAATTTCATGGTTGGTATGGATAGTGTGGCTGCTTCTTCTCCTCAAAGTGATGAGTGGTATATCAAAGCAAAACAGCATAAAAAGGTTTCTATTATCCATTATACGGCTGGTAAGCCCTGGCAGGCGGTGTTTAATAACCGTTTAGGTGATCGTTGGTGGTTCTATTATGCTCTGGATTGGTCAGATGTATTATTGCGTACAGAAATCATAAATCGTGATTTAGGAGCTTTAACCGTACAGGAACCCTACCATACAGCTATTTTCACAAATGCGTGTGAAATGGAACATTTGGAATACCTAATTCAAGCCCTGCCCAATGTGCATTTCCATATTCTAGCTCATACGGTCTTTGCGTCACAGGTGGTTGATTTGCAACGTTATCTAAATGTGACAATCTATCCTTGTTTTAATCAGTATAATTTTGAAACCGTTTTGGAGAAAATAGATTTTTATCTTGATATCAATCATTTTAATGAAATTATGTCGATTACACAGGAAGTTCATAAACTTGGAAAACCAATCTACGCCTTTGACAATACTAGCAAGGACCAGTCTGGAGAAAGTCATGTTTATCCGGTTCAGAACCCTGAAATGATGGTGGAAGAAATTAAATCTTATCTGGCCACATTGGCTGATTAGACTTGTGGAGAGAGACAAAAATCGTTATCAGAGTACAACTGGAACTTGCTTGGAGGAGAGATGATTTACACTTTTAATCTGATGGTGGAATTAGAGCCTAACGGTGTCGATGTTGCCCAGGCTTACCGGGGACAAATCTTTAGGAAACTGGGGTGCCCAGCACGCTTTGTCTTTACGCAAGTTCCTCCTAGATATAAATGGGATTACTATTTATCTTTGGGATATGCGGAAGATGAAATTGTTATAGCACATATGTTATTAACAGATCAGCGTGATATGACCTTGACAATGAGTGTGGAGAAAATGAAGCGAGGTTTGAATCTCCATTCCACTCCAATTGAACGAGATCAAGAGTTAATATTTCCAGAAGAGAATGGGATTTCACTTGTCTTTCATCGAAATACTCTTAAGTCAAATTATGTTGATTATGTCGATTATTATGTAGCTGGTCATCTTCTTTGTAGGGAACATTACGGGAGTGTAAAGCTTTATACAGAATATTTTACAGCTGTTCCCACTGATGCGGGCTTAGAAGCAAGAGTCTTTCAGCGTCTTTTTTATAATTTGGATGGTTCCGTAGCTTTGGAGGAAATCAAAAAGACACCAGGTGATTTGACGAAATCGGTCTATCGGCAGGGGACTCATTGGTTTTACAGTGAGTCGGAGCTTTTGAGCCAAGCGATCGGCACCTTACAATTTTCTACAAAAGACCATATCATTGTTGATCGTTTAGAGCGTCTTACCTTTACGCAGACTCTTTTAAAAATGAAGGGTGAAGCAACCTTATCGTGTGTCCTTCATTCGATACACCATTGGGGCGACTGTATCAATTCAGAATATTTCCTTCTTTTTCAGTATGCTAACTATTTCGACCATATCATTGTATCTACGGAAGCTCAAAAGGAAGAATTAGAACGGGATTTGTCGACGGATAAGCCTGTATCGGTCTTGCCAGTCGGAGGGCTTGAAAGGTTGCAATATTCTGATAATCGCAAGCCTTATAGCCTGATGATTGCAGCACGGTTTGAACGGAGAAAGAGATTGGACCTAGCGATTGATGCGGTAGTGGCCTTGCATGAAAAAATCCCAGAGGTTACATTGGACATTTATGGTCAAGGTATGCTTTGGCAAGAAATAGAAGAAAAAATTAAGCAGTTAAATGCTCAAAGTTATATTCATCTCAAGGGGCACCAAAATCTTCAAACTCGTTTTAAGGAATATGAACTTTATTTGGCCACTTCCGAGTGGGAAACGTTTGGGTTAACTTTACTAGAGGCGATAGGGTCTGGCCTTGTCATGGTGGGAACAGACGTTCCCTATGGGAATCCCACTTTTATTAAAAATGGTCGAAATGGTTTTCTCGTTCCCTTTGTAAATCAATCACATGAAGAAGTGGTTGCTGACTTGAAGAGAAGTATGCAGAAGGCTTTTGGAAACTTAAATTTTCTACGAGAAGGTTCTTATAAATTGGCTGAACGATATATGACAGATCAAATTATTGGACAATGGAGAGAGTTTTTGACGAATAGGGGAAAAAATAACGATGTATTATCTGATAAATGAATGGACTTCAGATGATGAGAGGCTGAGAGATGACCTAGAACAAATTGGAATACCCATCCAGCCTCTACAGATAGAAAATATTCTGGATTTTATTTTTTCTAATCGAAAAGTAAATTCACCTCTGCATATGACTGGTCTTTCGTTACCCCCGTTTTGGGAAGTGTATGCGAATGGGGATATTGTTTCTAATGGAGTGAGGAGGGGGAGAATAGACTGTTATCAGGATTACTCTCAAAGGGTCAAAAAAGTAGAGTGGTATAGTCCAGATGACAATTGTTCTACTTGTGATTATTATGATCTTTCTGGAAGACTTTTTCTGAAAGAAGTTTGGAGTGCAAATGAATGTCATCTATCTGTTTATACGAATGATAAAATGGGGAAACTACATTTATTCCATCAACATGATCGTGCGCTCTATCAAACGACCGATGGTTTAGAACAGGGATTTTCCTCGATAGAAGAAGCGAAAAAAGCCCTTCTTCAAGAAGTTCTTTTGCAGGTTGAAACAGTATTTTTGTCTGATCCAGAATTGTTGAAGGCTTTACCCAAACTTGCGAAGGAGCAGATTATCTTCTATGATCGGTCAACTCTTCCTGAAGCAGAACTTGCTCCTCTATTGGACGAGAGTGTAAAAGTGTTAGTTCGTGATGCTAACGGCAGAGCATCGCATGATCGTCTATTATTTTTCCCTACCTATTTGGGAGATTTGAGGGAATTTCAGCCACAGGTTCTCATTTTGACAAACACTCAAGAAATCGAACAGATTGAAGTTCTTGTGACCGCTCTTCCTCATTTTCAGTTTCATATTGCAGCCTTGACAGAGATGGGGGAACGATTAGTACGTCTCAATGATTATCCGAATGTTCACCTTTATCCAGGGATTTCAGGTGAGAATTATGAGCGGTTATTAAATAAATGCCGTATTTACCTAGATATCGCATATGCGGATGAAATTTTAGACGGAAATCGAATGGCTCTTGAAAGAGGAATGATTTTATATGCTTTTGAGGAAACCTGTCACCGATCAGACCTCTATATAAAAGATCACCTGTTTCAAAAAGATGCAATTACAGACTTGCTCGATGAACTATCTCAGCTGGAAGATTCTAAAAGATATCAATCAGCCTATGACAAGCAAAAGATGCATCCAATGCTAGCAACAAAAGAAGAGTTGAAGATGATTTTTCAAATGTCAGAAAAATAAAGAAGGGAAACCATGACTAAAGTACATATTACAAATCTATATGGTATGGCAGGGGATAGCACTGTCATCTTAGCTCAGAATGCTGTGACGGATATTGCGCGTGCTTTGGGGTATCGAGAGATTGGAATCTATTTTTATAATATCTCTACAGATAGTCCGAGCGAGAGAAGCAAGCGTCTAGATGGGATCATGGCAAGTATCTCATTTGGTGATATTGTGATTTTTCAATCGCCAACTTGGAATGGTTGGGAGTTTGACGCGGAATTTGTAGCGAAGCTGAAAGATTTGAGAGTCAAACTAGTGATTTTTATCCATGACGTTATTCCACTAATGTTCCGTGATAATGCCTACCTAATGCCGACTTATATGGAGATGTTCAATCAAGCAGATGTCATTATTGCGCCTTCACAACAAATGGTTAACCGTCTGTGTGAAGCAGGTCTGACTGTGGAAAAAATCTTGATTCAAGAATTTTGGGATCATCCTCATAACCTCAGTTTGAACCAACCAGTATTTAAAAAAGAGATTTTCTTTGCAGGATCTTTGACACGTTTTCCAGAGTTGCAAAATTGGGTTTATGAAACCCCTTTGCGAGTTTTTGCGAATGAGCC